>ULUR01042678.1_pt1 | contig 8975 bp, 4 predicted proteins | sample 1958651 | NCBI WGS metagenome assembly ULUR01 (sample SAMEA4835764, study PRJEB28245) | human gut metagenome | biome: gut microbiome; material: fecal sample | place: Denmark | collected 2008 | reverse complement strand
AAACCAGAGCACCCAGCAGCTGGAAGAACAACTGCCCCGGTCGCAGGAGGTTTTGCCACAGGATGAACCGGACGAGATGGAGCTGCGCGAGCAAGAGCCGCCCCGCCACTACGCTGCAAAGAAAAAAGGCTTTTTTGCCAGCCTGTTCGGCGGCAAAAAGCACGATGTCTATGACGAGCTGGAATCCTATGACCCGTATGAGGGCGAGCCAGCCCCGGTAGAAAACTGGGAGGTTCCGGAACAGCCCCGGGAGGAGCCGGAAACAGAGGAAACGGGCGAGATGCCCCGCCTGACCGCTACCAACGCAGGGCTTTCCATCTCCGGGCGGCAGACTTCCCAGTTTGCCGCCACAGGCAAACCGCTGCCTCCGAAGGATGAGCCGGCCCCGCAGCCGGAACCTCAGCCCAATGTTTACCGCAAAAATAAAAAGCGGGATACCGTGGAGTTCACCCCCCGCAAGGAGCGGGAACGCACCATGCCGTTCACTCGGCCTGCCCCCCGCCGCGAAGCGGAACCCGTGGGCGAGCCGGTCATGACCCCAAACGATACGGTGCAGCCGCAGCCCGCGCCTGCCCCGCAGGCGACCACCGGTTTTACCATGCAGCTGGGGGACGAGCCCGTACCGGAAAGCACCCAGTCGTTCCTGCATGAACTGAACGCAGCCCTGCCGCCGCGCCGCAAAAAGCCTGCGCCTAAAGCTGCCCCCGTGCAGGAAGAACCCGCCAGCGGCGATACCTTTGAGGAACTGCCGCAGGAGCTGGCCCAGACCCTGACCGGGCAGATCCGCCTGAGCGAGATTGCCGAAGGGGTGGAAGAGCAGCCGGAAGAACCGAAAAAGCCCGCCCCGAAAAAAGAGGAAGAAAGCTTTGAGGAGCTGATCGGCCCCCTGGTGGATGAAAAGCCCAATACTGCGGAATTTGTGCGCGGCATTGAACAGTCCATCAACCTGGAAAAGATCAAATCGGATTCAAAGGCAAAAACAGAAAAGACCGATACCGATTACCAGGCGGCTGCCCAGTACCTGAGCGACCCCAACGCCGGGGCGGAGCCGGAAGCACCGGAACAAAAAAAGCCCGGCAAAGGCTTTAACATCCTCCGGTTTGCAGGCAAGCCGAAGGACGAAACTACCCCCGATGGCGAAGCGCCTTTTGCCGCACAGGCCGCCGTCCTGCACCGCCACGAATACGAAAGCACCGATGATGCCCCCGTGGTGCGCCATGACCTGGAACTGCGGGTGATGATCACCACCGGCACAGCAATCGCTGTGGGCGCTGCAGCCCTGATTATGATCGTTCTGGGCACTATGGCGGCCACCGGAGCCAATCTTGGCCCGCTGGATACCACAGCCAGCACCAAACCGCTGCTGGTGACCATGCTGATCCTGCTTGCTGCCAGCGCAGCCCTGTGCTGGCAGACGATGCTGGGCGGCCTGGCCGGGCTGATCAACATGCGCCGGGGCAATACCGCAGATACCATGCCCGCCATGGCCGCGGTGGCCTCCATCCTGCAATGTATCATGTTTTTGGCAAAGCCGGAATGGTATAACCCCGCAACCCTCTGCCTGATGACCGGCCCCGCAGCGCTGCTGCTGTGCGGCAACGCTGCAGGCAAGGCAATCGACGCCCACACCATCCGGGATAACTTTACCCTTGTCAGCGCCGGGATGGACCACGCTGTGGCATATCGGCTGAAAGATGCCGGGGTACTGCGCACCGTGACCGCCGGGCTGGCGGAACCGCGCCCCAATGTGCTGGTCAGCCGTCCCACCCGCCTGATGAAAGGCTTTTTGGCGGGCAGCGAATCCCGCCGCACATCGGATAAAAACCAGCAGCAGTTTGCCCGCATCCTGCTGGGCTGCGGCGTGGCTGCATTCCTGTTCACCCTGCTTTACCGCAAGGATGCCGGAACGGCGTTCACTGCGCTGGCCGGTGTACTCTGCCTGGGCGCGCCGCTGGCCGGTACGCTGATCTCCGCCATGCCCATGCGTTTGATGCAGCGCAGTGCCGCGCAGATCGGCGCGGTCATCCCCGGTTGGAAGGATATCCGACTGCTGGGCCGTGTGAACGTGCTGCAGGTCACGGCGCAGGATCTTTTCCCCAAAGGGTGCATTACGCTGCGCGGCATCAAGCCGGTGCGCAAAGAGGATATTGAGCTGGCCATCATCTACTCCGCTTCCATGCTGGCCGATGTGAATACCCCGCTGAAAGATATCTTCCTTGGCATGACGGGCGATAACCGCAAGCTGCTGTGCAAGGTGGAAAACCTGGAAACGCTGGACGGCCTGGGCTATGTGGGCTGGATCAACGGCGAGCGGGTCATGATCGGCTCCCGCCGGCTGATGGATACCTATGATATCCAGCTGCCCAGCATGGAATATGAACGCCGCCATACCGTGAACCAGCGCCGGGTTATCTACCTGGCGGTTTCCGGCAAGCTGTTCAGCATGTTCCAGGTGGCTTATCAGAGTGATCCCGATACCGCCGCCGTGCTGGATTCCCTGCGCCGCGCCGGACTTTCGCTCATTGTGGACTGCGATGACTTTAACTGCGATGAAGCGCTGCTGCAGACTGCTTATAACCTGCCGGTTGGTACCGTCAAGGTGCTGAGCGGCAAGGAACACAAGGCGCTGGAGCCCGCTGTGGCCTGGCTGCCGGAAAGCGAAGGCAACATGCTGCACCTGGGCAGCTTTGCCAGCTTTGTCGGCGGCCTGGAAGCCGCTGCGGGTGCGGCAGAGGGGGAACACCGTTCTTCGATGGTGCTGTCGGCCTCGGTGCTCATCAGCTGCATTCTTGCCATGATCATGGCGCTGGCCGGCGGCCTGGCCGGGCTGCCGCTTCCGGCACTGGCCTTGTATCAGGTCGCTTGGGCGGTTCTGGCCATGATATTCCCCCTGATCCAGAGATATTAAGGGATATCTGAAAACAAAGAACTGGATTGAGTTTTCGGCTTTTCAGATATATCCCAAGCGTTTTTGCGGGAAAAATAAAGGCAACACCGCACAATTCCCGCCTTGCGGCTTAAGCACCGCTCCGGCAGCTGCGGCACGGCATCTGCGTTGCCAAAATGCTCGATAATACATCCAGTATTATCTGCGCTTTTGGCTTGGCATCTGCCGCACCTCGCTCGCCGTATCGGCACTTAGAATTATGCGGTATTGCCTAAAAACGGGAACGACATAAAAAGGAATGGTGCAACCATGTACCGCACAATTCAACATCAGATGAGCATTGATGACTACCTGCCGCCCTATGAAGGCGAGCTGGTACAGGAGAACCGCTGGGTGCGCCTGGCCCAGGCCATTGACTGGGATGCCATTGAACAGGAGTACAGCGGCCATTTTGCTGCTGGCGGCAAGGTGGCAATTCCGGCCCGCATGGCGTTCGGTGTGCTGGTGATTCGTGCAGCGTGCCGCACAACGGACAGCGAAACGGTGGAGATCGTGCGCGAAAGCCCCTACCTGCAATACTTTTTGGGCTTTGATTCCTTTACCTATGATGTGCCGTTTTCTTCCCGCAGCATGGAGAGGTTCCGTACCCGCATTTCCCCCGCCCGTGTGCGGGAAGCCGTAGCGCTGCTGCGCGGCTTTGAAACCAACAAAGGCAGTAAAAAATGAAAAAGGGCCGCATGGCTCCGGGCAGCTGCTCCGAACCGTGCGGCCATGTTATGCCCTGCAACCCCAACCTTTGCAACAGATAGGAGAATTATGGAAATTATTGTTGATGCTTTTTTGGATGCACTGATCGACGGCGTAAAAATGCTGCCGTTTTTGTATCTGGCATATCTGCTGATCGAATGGCTGGAACGCAACCATGGCGAGCGAATTGAAAAAGCGCTGGCTGGCGGCGGCCACTGGGGCTTTGTGCCCGGCGCACTGCTGGGCTGCGTACCACAGTGCGGGTTTTCGGCGGTAGCGGCCAACTTTTATGCCAGCCGGGTCATTACCCCCGGCACGCTGCTGGCCGTGTTCCTGGCAACATCGGATGAAGCCATCCCCCTGCTGGCGGCGGAGCCTACCCTGTGGAACAAGCTGGGCCTGCTGCTGGTGCTCAAAATCGTGTTTGGCATTGCAGCCGGTTTGGTGTTGGATGTTCCGCTGCGCCGCATCCTGCCCAAAGGGCTGTATGGCGGCTATGAGGGCCATGCCGATGAGGTGGACTGCCACGAAGAACACGAGGAACACAGCAGCATTTTCCTGGCGGCACTGCGTCACACGCTGGAAATTTTTGTGTTCATCTTGGTGTTCAGCTTTATCATTGGGCTGATCTTTGGCTTTGTCGGGGCAGATTCCGCCGCGGCATTCCTGGGCAGTCTGGGCATTTTCCAGCCCATGATGGCCGCGCTGATCGGTCTTGTACCCAACTGCGGTGCCAGCGTGCTGCTGGCTCAGCTGTATATGGGCGGGGCTATTACCTTTGGCAGTTTTTTTGCGGGGCTGTGCTCCGGCGCAGGTATCGGCCTGGCTGTGCTGTGGCGTGTCAACCCCAGCTGGAAACAGAACCTGTTCATGACAGGGCTGCTCTGGTTCTGCGGCACCTGCTGCGGTATTTTGCTGCAATGGGTGGTGTAAGAGCTGCCGGCGGCCATAACCCGTAAAATAATAAGTAGGGGACGATGCGGAAGCATCGTCCCCTTTGATATGCTTTGTGGGATGTTGTAGCCAAGGCTTGCGATAAAATTCTATTGTGGCATCTACCGCATGGTTCCGGAACGGTCAAGACCGTTTCCTACGGAGCATTTTATAGTGGGTGATAGAACATAAAACATTCGGTAGGGCGGGGTCACCCGACCCCGCCGAAACCTGGCCCCATTGCATGTTGAAAAATTGTGATGAACCAACAAATTGCTTGTAGGGGGCGGCGTCCCCGACGGACGTATCAATAACAGTGAGCTTGTTTGTGCGCAGTAGAGCGGGGTGCCCTCACCCCGCCGCGGCCTTGCCACGCTGCTACCCCCAAAACGTGGGAAGAACCCTGCCGTGCACGCAAAGGCTCTCCCTCCAAATACAAATTTACCCCCAAAACAAAAAACAAACGCCGCAGGGAGCATCACGCACTCCCTGCGGCGTTGTCATTTATATCGTCTCGCCTTCAGCCTCTGCAGCCGGTTTCTTCTTCCCAGTCGCCGAAATCTTCGGCTTTGGCGATGGTGGTAGGGTCCACCTTGCCGTCCTCCGTCAGCTTAACGGGTTCGGTTTTGTCCTGTACCGGGTTCACATTCGGCACATCGTTACCACTCTGGATGGGAATGGTAACGCCGTCATCTTTCTGCGCGGGTTCTTCCACCGGGGCAGCAGGCTCCGCTACAGGGGCCTGCTCAGCGGGGGCAGGTTCCTCAAACGGTGCGGGCTGTTCCTCGTCCGGGGCAGGCTCTGCCGCCGGTTCTTCTGCGGGCTGTTCCTCGTCGGCATTTTCTTCGGTTTCGTCCGCATCTTCGGTGCTTTCGGAAGCTTCGCTGTCGTCAAATGCGGAGTCATCCACAATCTGTTCGCTCTCTTCGTCCTGAGCCAGATACTTGCTGACAACATAAACGCCAACACCGATGGCTGCGCCCAGCACAATGGGAATCAGATGAAATTTTGCCATAGTAATTTCTCCTTTCGTGCGCGGGCAACTGGCCCGGCAGCTGTTTGGGGCGGTTGTGCCTGGAACGATTGGCACAACCTTAAGGCAATACCGCATAATTCTAAGTGCCGATACGGCGAGCGAGGTGCGGCAGCTGCTAAGCCAAAAGCGCAGATAATACTGGATGTCTTATCGAGCATTTTGGCAACGCAGATGCCGTGCCGCAGCTGCCGGAGCGGTGCTTAAGCCGCAAGGCGGGAATTGTGCGGTGTTGCCTTAAATTAGTGTCAGTATAACACCCTGCGGGGCAGAAATACAAGTCAAATTTGTTAAAAGTTACACAAAATCCAAAAACGCGAACTCGCTGCCTTACATCTTGTGGTCAGCAAACAGCGGGTCATCCTGCCACAGTACGGTGTGCCCGGCGGCGCGGGTGGCGTTCAAGTCAATGATGCGCTGGTTGCCGGAGCCGCGGAACCGCAGCGAAATATCGTGCTGCGCGGGGATGAATTCGCCGTCCACCAGCACATCGATCAGGCTCAGCATCTCGTCCGTCACTTCGCAGCGGGCGTGGCTGGGCTGCAAAAGTTCGGTTTCGTATACATTGCCGGTGTAGCACCAGATGGTTTTGCGGGGGTACAACACCCGTACTTCGTGCAGGAACGGCACCAGCGCACGCTGGTTTTCCGGCTCAAAGGGTTCGCCGCCCAAAAGGGAAAGCCCATCAATATAATCCGGGGCAAGGCTGCCCAAAATTTCATTGCGCACGGCTTTATCAAAGGGCAGGCCATAACCAAAATCCCAGGCAACGGCGTTAAAACATTCCGGGCAGTGGCGGCGGCAGCCGGAAACAAACAGACTGGTACGCACGCCCGTGCCGTTGGCAATATCACAGTATTTTATGGTTGCGTAGTTCACGCGGGGAGCCTCCTTATAACATGCAACACTATATCTTGTATAGTGCTGCGGCAAATCATCATAATAGGCAGGTGCCTTGCACCAGTATACCAGCCGTGCCGGGCAAAAGCAAGTGGCCAGGGAACAATAAAATCACATATCATCGCAGCTTTGAAAAAAGTGCCTATTTTACCCAAAAAGCCAGCGCTTTTTTCGGCGTTTTGTTTTGCAATCTTTTTGAACGTCCTATCGCGCTATATGGCATATATGCGTGCTATTATCAAATTATATACAATATATTGTGGTGTGTTGGCTTGACTTTGCCGGGTCGATGCGGTAAGATAAATACGCTCGCCAAAATCATGGAGCGGTTTTGGCGTGGGGTATCAACCCGGCAGCTTTTATTGAGGTAAGGAGATAACAGTTCATGAAGATCATCAAGCGCAACGGCAGCGAGGCCGTTTTCGATATATCCAAAATTATTGCAGCGGTGACCAAAGCCAACAACGTTGTTGCCTCCAACCAGCGCTTGACCAAGGAACAGATCACGGCCATTGCCGACGATGTGGCGCAGGAATGCCAGAGCCGCAACCACGCCATGAACGTGGAGGAGATCCAGGATCTGGTGGAAGACGCCATCATGCAGACCAAAGCGTATGAGGTGGCCCGCAAATATATCACCTACCGCTATGTGCAGAGCCTGCGCCGTACCCATAACACCACCGACGACCGCATTCTGTCCCTCATCGAGTGCAACAATGAGGAAGTCAAGCAGGAAAACGCCAATAAAAACCCGACCGTCAACAGCGTTCAGCGCGATTATATGGCCGGCGAGGTCAGCAAGGACCTGACCATGCGTATGCTGCTGCCTGCCGAGATTGTAAAGGCACATGAGGATGGCATCATTCATTTCCATGATGCTGACTATTACGCCCAACATATGCACAACTGCGACCTGGTCAACCTGGACGACATGCTGCAGAACGGCACGGTTATTTCTGGTACCCTCATCGAAAAACCGCATTCTTTCTCCACGGCCTGCAACATTGCCACCCAGATCATTGCGCAGGTGGCATCCAACCAGTACGGCGGCCAGAGCATCAGCCTGACCCACCTGGCACCGTTTGTGGATATCAGCCGCAAAAAGATCCGCCGCGATACCGAAGCGGAGATGAAGGAACTGGGCATTGATCCCGGTGAAGAAAAGCTCTCCCAGATCGTTGAAGCCCGTCTGCGCGAGGAAATCAAGCGCGGTGTGCAGACCATCCAGTACCAGGTCGTTACCCTGATGACCACCAACGGCCAGGCACCGTTCATCACGGTATTCATGTACCTGAACGAAGCGGGCGAAAACCAGCGCCTGAAATCTGACCTTGCCATTATCGTGGAAGAAATGCTCCGCCAGCGCTACCAGGGTGTTAAGAATGAAAAGGGCGTCTGGATCACCCCCGCATTCCCCAAGCTGATCTATGTGCTGGAAGACGATAATATCCGCGAAGGCACCCCCTATTTCTACCTGACCAAACTGGCCGCCAAATGCACCGCAAAGCGCATGGTGCCGGACTATATCAGCGAAAAAAAGATGAAGGAATACAAGCTGTCTAAGGGTGAGACCGAGGGCAACGGCGATGTATTTACCTGCATGGGCTGCCGCAGCTTTTTGACCCCCGATCGTTCCGGCACTGGCTGGAACAACGTGGCCAACGCCAAGAACTATGTGCCGGGCAAGCCGAAGTACTATGGCCGCTTCAATCAGGGTGTTGTTACCATCAACCTGCCGGATGTGGCCCTGTCCTCCGGCGGTGAGCCGGATAAATTCTGGAAAATTTTTGATGAGCGCCTGGAACTGTGCCACCGCGCCTTGCAGTACCGCCATAACCGCCTTAAGGGTACCCTGTCCGATGCGGCACCCATTCTGTGGCAGTACGGCGCTCTGGCCCGCCTGAAAAAGGGCGAGCCCATTGATAAGCTGCTGTACGGCGGCTACTCCACCATCAGCCTGGGCTATGCGGGCCTGTATGAATGCTGCAAATATATGACCGGCAAGAGCCATACCGATCCCGCCGCAAAGCCCTTTGCCCTGAGTGTGATGCAGCACATGAACGATAAGTGCAACGAGTGGAAAAACGCTGAAAATATTGATTACTCGCTGTACGGCACCCCGCTGGAATCCACCACCTACAAGTTTGCCAAGTGCCTGCAAAAGCGGTTTGGCATTGTGCCGGGCATTACGGACCGCAACTATATCACCAACAGCTACCATGTGCATGTGACCGAGCAGATCGATGCGTTCACCAAGCTGAAGTTTGAAAGCGAGTTCCAGCGCCTGTCTCCGGGCGGCGCCATCAGCTATGTGGAAGTGCCCAATATGCAGGATAACCTGGAAGCTGTCATCAAAGTGATGCAGTTCATCTATGATAACATCATGTACGCAGAGCTGAACACCAAGAGCGACTACTGCCAGGTGTGCGGCTATGACGGCGAGATCAAGATCGTGGAGGACGACGGCAAGCTGGT
>ULUR01013691.1_pt1 | contig 9088 bp, 5 predicted proteins | sample 1958651 | NCBI WGS metagenome assembly ULUR01 (sample SAMEA4835764, study PRJEB28245) | human gut metagenome | biome: gut microbiome; material: fecal sample | place: Denmark | collected 2008 | reverse complement strand
AAAAAGGAACTGCCCGTTCCCCGAAAGACAACAGGCAGTCATTCCGATACTTATGATCGATTGTTTCATAGGTCATGACGTTTTTTCCCTTGTACTAGACCCGGTTCCCTACGCTCTGTTCCCTTTACGCGCATTAGGTTATCCCCTAACTCATGACGTTTCAGGTCGGCGATCTTCATCAATTTCGCGGCTTCCTCAGGATACTGGGTGATCACGTTATAACGCTCTCCCGGATCACGGCGCAAGTCGTACATCTCCGGTTTCATGATCTCCAGATTCGTCAACTTACCCGGCTGGCCGTCGTTTCCCGGCTCATAAGCCCCGTAAGTAACGTATTTATGAGGGAATACCAGCTTAAACATACCGTCCGTGACAGCCTCCAAGTCATTCTTGTTATAATAATAGACAAAGGATTCACGAGGATTCGCGTCTTTCTTGCCCTCTATCAATGATAAGATACTAACGCCATCAATCTTGCGAGTAGGCAGCGGGGCCTGCGTGATCTCGGCGAACGTAGGAAGAAGGTCGATATTAGAAGCTAACTTATTACAAGTCGTACCCGGTAACGTCTTACCTTTCCAGTACATGATACAAGGAACCCGGTTACCACCATCAAAGGTCGTAGCCTTTGCCTCACGTAACCCACCGGCTGAACCGGCATGATTCCCGTAATTGGTCCAAGGGCCATTATCGGAAGTCAAGATCACCAACGTATTATCTTCCAAGCCCAGCTCACGCAATGTCTTGAATATCTCACCTACACTCCAGTCGATCTCCATCATCACGTCGCCATATAAACCCTGCTCGCTCTTTCCCTTGAATTTATCGGAAACGGCCAACGGTACATGGGGCATATTATGAGCCAGATACAAGAAGAAAGGCTTATTCTTATTCTTCTTGATGAAATTAACAGAACGGGTGGTATAATCCGTAGTCAACCGTGTTTGGTCCGTATTATAACCGATAATCTCGTTTCCGTCATAAGTCGGCAAATCCGGGAAATTAAAGACCTCACCTTGTTGCGGGTGGAATGGCCACATATCGTTAGAATACGGCAAACCATAATACTCATCGAAGCCATTTTGCAAGGGAAGAAATTCCTTTTGGCTACCTAAATGCCATTTACCGAAGATAGCGGTACTATATCCTTTCTGTTTCAATACCTCTGCGATCGTCATCTCATCCGGATGGATTCCGTAGTTCGAATCCGGTCCCGGAGCGCCGGCGAAACCGATACGATTCGGATAGCAACCGGTCAACAAGCCGGCACGAGACGCTCCACTGATCGGCTGTCCCGCCAAGAAGTGTGTAAAACGAACGCCTTCCGCCGCCATTTTGTCGATATTCGGAGTGGTATATCCGTAAGCCCCATTAAAAGAAAAATCTCCGTACCCCACATCATCCAAATTAATCAGGACGATATTCGTGTAATCAGCGGCTATGCCTGCCATTGAAAAGGCTGAGGCGGCCGTCAGTAACATTAGTTTATTCTTCATGATATTATTTATTGATATATTGGCTTTTAATTAAACAAATATAAACATACATAATCAGACGTTCTTTCTTTTTACATTTTTTAAAGCAAGAATAGTCCTAGGATTATCACTTTTCTAAAGAACGCTCAAAAGCATCTCTCATCGCTTGCAACTCCTTTACTTTCTCGGGATATTGATCTTTGAAATTCATATGTTCCGTGTTATCCTTTTCTAAGTTGGAAAGGAACAACTCATTAAGGACCTTCTCTCCCTCCGGAGTCACGTCATGGGGATTCGCTATTAATTTCCATTCCCCGCAACGGACAGCCCATTGCTTCCCAAAATCAAAATGAAGTGCCTTATGAGGAGAAGATTTGGAACTGTCTTTGATAAGTGGGAGTAAGCTCTTTCCATCCACATCCATCCCTTCCGCTGAAAGACCGCATAATTCGACCAAGGTAGGAAACCAATCGATATTCATCGCAACCTGATCACGTACCTCACCTTGTGGCAGCTCCTTGGGCCAGCAGATGATAGCCGGAACCCGGATACCTCCCTCAAACAAAGAGAATTTTCCGGCCCGGTAAGGACCGCTATAGCCTCCTCCTCTAAAAGTACGTTCCTCCATGCTATGCCCGTTATCCGATTGGAAGATCAAGATGGTATTATCAGCCAACCCCTCGGCAGCCAAGAAGGTACGTAACTCCCCTAAATAATCATCGAAAGTAGAGACAAACGCCGCATACATTCTTCTGGGATTAGGTAGGTCCGCATAATAATCCAACCATTTCTCGCTGGGCTGCAATGGGTAATGAGGGATATTTACCGCCCAATAGATAAAGAACGGTTTCTCTTTATCTTCCGTAGCGAATTTCTTGATCTCTTTCAGGTTCTCTGCGGCGAAAAAGTTGCCCGGAGAATAGATCTCCCTCTCATTCTGCCACAAATCATGCCGATTCGGGCCACCCCAATAATAGAAATGGGAATAATTATCCACACATCCTCCTCGTATTCCCCAAAAGTAATCGAAACCCTGTGCGTTCGGCCCCTGTTCTATACGGTCGCCCAAATGCCACTTTCCGATCAAGGCGGTACGGTAGCCATTCGATTTCATTCGCTCGGCTATAGTCTCTTTCTCTACCGGTAAGAAACTATTCCCTCCCGCATTCACTGTAAGTCCCGCACGTTTGGCGAATTGTCCCGTCAATAAGGAAGCCCTCGACACCGAGCTAACCGCCGCCCCATAAAACTGGGTAAAGCGAACGCCTTGATTTGCCAAGGCATCCATATGGGGAGTACATAAATCTTTCGCCCCAAAGCAGTTCACGTCCAGTGATCCATGATCGTCCGTATAGATCAAGATCACGTTCGGATGAGCCGACTGAGCCTCAACGATACCAGCGAGCAGAAGCCCGCTGGTAGTTAAAATGAGTTGTTTTATATTCATGATTTATTTTCAAATACGATACCTCGCCTTAGTCCCAGTTCGGATTTTGCTCCAAATTTGGATTCAAGACTGTTTGGTTATAAGGGATCGGCCATAAATAATCTCGTTTCGGATTAAAAGAACGTTTCACGACTTCTATTCCATCATAATTATGCATCATACCATTATTCTCTTTCTCGGCGGGTTTCCAACGCAAGATATCCGAATAGTAGAGTCCTTCAAAGGTCAACTCGATACGGCGTTCACGGCGGATTACCTCACGCATCTGATCTTTCGTCAAACCTTTTGGTACTTCCGGCATATTGATATCCGGACGCCTACGCAATTGGTTGATGGCATCATAAACTGACTGATCAGGACCACTCGCCTCATTCTGCGCCTCGGCATACGTCAACAGAACTTCCGCATAACGAATTAAAATGAAATTGAAAGCCGAACGTTCTACTAAAGGAATCGTTACATCATCCTCATAAGAAGTGTATTTCTTCACACCGAAACCCGTAGTCGCCACATCTTCTTTTGTGATCGTCTTTCCTAAATACGGATAACCGATGCAAACGATCGATTTCAATAAACGAGGATCTCTGTTCTCATACGGACGAGTCGGATCATAAAGCGGTGACTCTTCTATCGTCTTCCCGTCAATACAGAGATATGTATCAACCAGTTCCTTCAAGGGAGCCGGACGATTCAAGCGCCAGATATTCTGATCATAATCCGTTGGATACTCCGGCAATTTCGCTTCTATATCAAAGATTACCTCACAATTATATTTATTATCTTCGCTAAAGAAATGACGATAATCATTGAATAATTGATAAACGCCAGACTCCATTACCTGCTTAGCAGCTTGGGCCGCCTCCGCCCAACGAGAATTATATAATAAAGTACGGGCTTTTAACGCTAACGCAGCACCTTTTGTCGCACGTCCCAAGTCTGAGCTAGCATAGGTGTCCGGTAGCACGGCAGCGGCCTCCTCCAAATCCTTGACAATCTGATTCACTACCTCGTCCTTGGAATTGCGAGGTAATTCGGCTTGCTCATCCGCATTGGGAGCATCTATAATCAGTGGCACACCTCCGAATTTATCGACCAGACTTAAATAATAGAAAGCTCGTAAGAACTTGGCTTCACCCACCATCTTCGCCTTCTCCGACTCATCCATATCAACACCTCCGACATTAGCGATGAAAGTATTCGTACGGCCAATACCAACGTAACAGTTCTTCCATAAACTTCCGATTAGAGCCGTAGTAGACAAATGTTCACCCTTTCCAATCGCTTGCGTACCATTCGCCTCGTTATAAGGCATCGCATTCGCTGTCAACATATCGAATTCCATCGTATGCAATGAACGCCAAGGTTTCAATGCGTTGTAACATCCCATTATACCGGCGCTCGCATGCTCTTTTGTCTTCCAGAATGTTTCCGTGGAATATTGATCGGAAGGATCTACATCCAACCAGCTATCGCAAGCGATTAAACTCATACAAGCGACAGCGACACATATCATCTTATATATTTTACGTCTCATATTATTATTCCTTATTATTTAAAATGTGACATTAACACCTGCCGTATAAGTCCGTACAGACGGATAGGCATACCAGTTGCTTCCCTTCAAGTTCTTCTCCGGATCAAAATCCTTCATCGGAGAGAACGTGAATAAGTTTTGCGCATTGACAAAGACCTTTAATCTCTTAACCACACCGCTTTTCAAGAAAGAGGCCGGTACGTTATAAGAAAGTTGCAAGTTCTTCAAACGTAAATAAGAGGCATTTCTCAACCAGAAATCATTTGTACGGAAATTCTCGTTCAAGCATCCTTCATACGTAGTCAAGATAGGCAATGTAGCGCTGGTTCCCCGCTCGGGAGTCCAAGCATCCGTCAACCATTGTTCCGGCAAACCACAACCAAACCATAAAGGAGTAGCACCAATGCGGTCTCCATATGTATAGACATCAGTTACACCTTGGAAGAAAGCGCCCAGATCCCAATCCTTATATCCTAAGTTGATATTGAATCCATAAGTTATCTTAGGAATCACACCACCACGTATCTGGCGGTCATCTTCGGTAATTTTCCCATCTCCATTCGTATCCTCAAACTTCAGATATCCCGGTTTAGTAGCTGCGGTTTGATACGGACTATTCTTGATTTCCTCCTCAGATTGGAAAATACCGATAGCATGAAGCATATAATAAGAATCGATAGGCTTTCCTTCTTCCAAGATAAACATTCCATCAATGATTGTTTGCCCCTTCAAGCTAACGATCTTATTCTTGATAAAGGTCATATTTCCATTTACCTCGTAACGGAAGTCCCCGATATTGTTCCGATATCCCATATTCAACTCGAAACCTTTATTGCTCACCTCGCCGATATTACGGATCGGGCCATCCAGACCACCTACTTGATCCGGCAAAGTAACCTTTCGCAAGATGTCGGAAGTACGTTTATCAAAGAACTCGAAAGAGAAATCTAAGTTTCCGTTTAACAAGCTAGCGTCAATACCGACATTCGTCATGGTCGTTGTCTCCCATGTGATGTTCGGATCGTTATAGGCGGTAATAGCCGCTCCGGATTGCATCGCTCCATTTAACGGGTAGTTATAATCCGTAATTGAACCATCATTTTTTATCACCTTCAAGTTCATTAGGTCCACGTAACGGAACAAATCGATACGCTCGTTACCCAATTGTCCCCAAGAAGCTCTCAATTTCAGATTATATATCCAAGGAATATCTTTCATAAACTCTTCCTCGCTCAAACGCCATCCGGCAGAGAATGATGGGAAAATACCCCAACGATTTCCTTTGGCAAAACGAGACGAACCATCATAGCGAAAGTTACCCTCAAATAAATAACGATCCTTATAACCATAATTCACCCTACCAAAGTAAGACATCAAGACTGATCTCGAGGAAGTACCCGCTACACTCGGATTACTAGAACCTGCGTTTAATTCGTGCAACTCGTTCCCTAAGAAACCTTCTACCTTAGCGGAAAACTCAGTCTTATCATCGCTCTCAAAACTATAGCCAGCCAATACTTTTACGTCATGGGCATCATTGAACTTCTTGCCCCAAGATAAAGTATTGAATACTGTAACTGCCAAGTCATTCTTATCACCTTTATAGGCATGGCGTGTATTCTGACCGTCATAAACCACTCGTTTCTCCTCATTGGTCTTCAACTGATATTCGTATACATCAGGCGCAAAACGAGATTGCAGATAATCATATTTGTTTAAACCGACATTCAAGTTATAAACGATATCAAACGGAAGCTTATATTCCGCAGACAAATTCGCCAACATACGCAAGGACTTATGCTTGTTCTCGCCCTCATCGGCCAACGCCAACGGATGGCGATAGATATTATGCCCAGGAGTACGGATAAAGGTATCCGCATAGCGACCATCGGCCGTATAAGTCGGGTGGAAAGCCTGCGCTTTATAAGTCATCTCCACTAAGTTTGCCACACCCGCTACCGGCTCATTATAGATCTGATAATGCGCATTGATATTAGCGCCGATCTTCAAACGGCTATTTACCTGAGCAGTCGTATTCACAGCTAAGGTATATTTATTGGAATCCGTTCCACGCAATACTCCATTTTGATCACCATAGCCTAAAGATACGGAATACGTATATTTATCATCACCTCCGGAGAAACGCATGTTATGCTCCATAATAAAGGCATTATTATACATAATATCCAACCAATTATTCTGCGGATACATAATCGGGTCTGTTAACATACCTTGTTTGTACTCCTCGATTAACGCATCAGAATAATCCACCGTTAGTTTACCTTCGTTCCGTTGCGCTTGGTTTCTCATTTCCATAAACACGACCGGATCATATACGAAGTTAGGCAGATAGGTAGCCTGCTGCACGCCGAAATAGTTATTATAATCGACGGTAAACTTACCTTTCTTTCCCCCCTTTGTCTTTACCAAGACAACGCCATTCGCCGCACGAGAACCGTAGATAGCGGAAGAAGCCGCATCTTTCAATACGGAAATACTCTCAATATCATTCGGATTTACCGCTTCCAACGGGAACTCGATGCCATCCACCAAAATCAACGGGTTATTATCGTTCAAGGTTCCCTGACCACGAATACGAATCGTCGCCCCGTCCGCTCCCGGCTGAGCACCCGCTTGATTTACGTAAACACCTTGCGTACCTTGCAACGCTTGGGTCGAGTTGGTGATCGGACGATTCTCCAACGTCTCCGCATCCAAAGAGGAGATCGCTCCTGTTAAATTCACTTTCTTCTGCGTTCCGTAACCTACGACCACAACCTCATCCAACTTCTGGGTATCCTCGGACAGGCTAACCATTACTTTCGAAGAATTACCAACCTCGACCGTACGATCCGTATAACCAATAAAAGAAACTACCAAGATCGCATTGTCCGGTACTTCCAGACTGAAGTTTCCATCGATATCCGTAATCGTTCCGTTCGTAGTGCCTTTAACGACAACATTCGCCCCGATAATGGGTTCTCCCAAGGCATCTTTTACTTGCCCGGTAATCTTTCGTGGCGAAGACTGGAATAAGGCATTCGGATGTGAGACACTTGAAACACTCTTTGACTTAATTATAATCTGCCGGTCTACAATCTCATATTGGTATCCCGTATTTTTCAAGGCTTGCTCTAAGACCTCCTCTAACGAAGCATTATTTGCTTTTACACTCGTTTTCCTATTTACATTTACTTGATTATCATTCAAGAAGAACGTGTACTCACTATTTTTCTCTATTTCTTTTAGCACTTCCGATATACTGCAATCCTGTTTATTCATGGAAAGCTTATAATTCTGTCCATAGGTAGAAGCGGATACAGTGCATGCGAAAGCCAAGGATAACAACGCACTTATCTTCATGACTCGGTTTACTTTTCTGATTTTTTTCATAACTTTGTAATGTTTCTGATGAATAAATTAGCAGGTGTGTCGGCCTCTCAACTCCTAACGCCTGCCGTCAAGAACATTTGATCAGGAGGAGAAACCTAGTTTTTCCTCCTGTTTTTTATTAGACTCAAGAACTGTTAACAAGCATATCTCCTAGAATTTAACGTTAGACACTCATTTATCTCCCTTTATATATAGTTCATATTCATTGTCTTTCTCTCTGTATTTAATGGGCGACGTATTGCTCAGCATAAACAGGATTCGCTCCAAGGACTCATCCCGTACCTTAAACGTAAACCGATATTTCTCCGCTATCTCCTTCGGGCACTTTATCTTCCGCCCGAACCAAGGCTCCAGACGGGTAAGGATCATGCTCAAGCGTTCGTTCTCAAAACTGAGGACACCGTTACGCCAACCCGAATACTCCTCGGCATTAACCGTCTTAACTCTAACGGTATTCGCTTGTTTGTCGAAAACCAACATCTCGTTCGGGTTCAATATCACCTCACGCCTGTTCTTCACATTGGGACCTCCCAAGCCAATCTTCACCTTACCGTTTAACAGGATCGTCTCCAACTTGCTCTCGGAATCATAATTGAAAACCTCGAAGGCCGTGCCCAAGGCCGTTACATCCATGTTCTTGGTATGCACGGTAAATGGTCTTTCCCGATCTTTCGCTACGTCGAAGAAGGCTTGCCCTTTTAATTCCACATCACGGGTCTTGCCATCGAAACTCTTTGGGTAAATCAACTGGCTATTCGGCCCCATTCTCACGGTCGTGCCGTCCGATAAGGAAACCGGCTCTATGCAACGGACACCGGAGGCCATTACATATATATATTGATCTTCTTTCGTATGAGACCAATAAACTACGCTTCCTACACCTAAAAGTAGCAATATGGAGGCGGCTATCGCCGTAATCTTATAGACCCAGAGTTTACGGACACCGTTTGTCGCCATTGTCCGGGCTATGATTCGTTCCCACATGCGATTCCCCACCACGGGATTCACGCGATCCGCAGCCTCGTCCCATTGGGAACGCATACGCTCTTCCACTTTTGGGTCACACAGCAAACGTTGCCGATCTTTCTCATCCAGAGCATCTCGCATCAACTTCTTCAATATCGTTCTCGTATCTTCGCTCATGTTTATTATTCTTGTTCTATTTATAAATACACGCCACGACTCCCTCCCCCCTATTGGAAGATAAAAAAATTCGCTTAGGTTAATCAAATTCAGATA
>ULUR01049478.1_pt1 | contig 9139 bp, 15 predicted proteins | sample 1958651 | NCBI WGS metagenome assembly ULUR01 (sample SAMEA4835764, study PRJEB28245) | human gut metagenome | biome: gut microbiome; material: fecal sample | place: Denmark | collected 2008 | reverse complement strand
TTGGGATTCTGCTCGCCGACGGGCAGAAAATTTTTCTCTTCTAAAAAGGCAGAAAGTTCCGTATTCATGCCTTTCATAGTATCACACGAAGGTTCGGTTGTCAAGGTTCTTCGCTCGGAAATTCGGCTCGGTGGCAGGAATAAAAAGTTTTATACTTGTATCAAATCTTCCGATTGGAGATTTGGTGCAAGTTTTTTTATTTTGGGCGGCGGCATTACGCAAAGGAGAAAAGGAAATGAAAGTTGTAGTTAAAAGGGTTGTAATTGAGAATGAGGAATTTGCTTTAATTAAAGACACTTGTGAACGTGGCGTATATTACGGAACTATTCCGTATAGTGAACTTGACGAAAACGGGAAATTACAAAGACGGCTTAATGGTTACGATATGGCGATTGTCTTTCTTGATATGTGTGTTATACGTAACGAAAGTCCTCTTTGTGCGGCAATTAAAGAACGGGAACGCCGTATTCCTCTTGACAGATATATAGCCGAGGGTCATTCGGAACAAGAGATTATTCAATTCATTTTAGCAATGTAAAAGACGGCTGTGCTAACGGCTATACGGGCAATATTAGGCGGCGGCATTACGCAAAGGAGAAAGGAAATGAAAGGAACGGAACAGAACGGAAAGTTGTACCCGTTTAGCGGTACGAAGCATGCGCATGATATTGATTTTCGGCGTTCGAGGGTGAAGAACGAATTAGCCGAAGCAATTCAGTTGAAAGGTAATCGGCTTGTATGCGTAATCAGCGACGAAGAATATGAGGCGTTGGAAAAACTTGAAGAACAGCTCGACGATTTAATCGGCTATATGCACGATGGTGTCGTTTGGCTTGACGGTAAGCGTTGGTCATTGGCGCAGGATTGTGTTTTGTGGGCGGCTTGTATGCGAGGTGTGAGATGAAGAACGGAAGTGAAAAGTATATCGAAGCGGTAAAGTATCTCGGTGAACTGTATGACTTCTTGAACAGGCGATTTTTCGCTGACGAGTTGGAAAAGCCCGTAATAACGGTTTGCCCCGACGGAAAGAATAAGGCTTTGGGTTGGTTTGTCTGCGGCGAGATATGGCGCGAGGACGGCGAAGAAACGGGCACAACGGAAATCAACATGTCGGCGCAATTCCTCAATCGCCCTTTCGCGGAAATTTCCGAAACCATGCTTCACGAAATGGTTCATCAGTACGCTTACCGTAATCAAATGCAGGACTGCTCGCGCGGCGGAAGTTATCACAATAAACTCTATGCGAAACTTGCGCGGGAACACGGTCTTGAAGTCGAGAAAGCGGACAAGACGGGTTGGTCGGAAACGCGGTTGACTGTCATAAGCCGCGAAATCATTGATGAATTTGCAACGGAACACAAGTTTATCTACCGCTTACCCGAAAAGAAAGGCACAAAGGTGCGCAGTTCGTCCACGCGCAAGTACATATGCCCTATATGCGGTATGAGTGTTCGGGCAACAAAGCAAGTGCGGATAATGTGCGCCGATTGCGACGCGCTTATGTGTGAGGAAGAATAGCAATGCTGATTGATATTCTTCCCGAGGAATTTGAAAAAATGGCGCGTGCGGGTTTCTTTGACAATGTTTATTTACGGGCACAAGACATAGAAACGGCACGGGCGCGTTGTAAGTCGTTGGGTTTGCAGATAACCGCTCCGACGGTCTATCGGACAGGCTCAACGACGGAAAGTACGGTCGATATTTATTACAATTTAGTCCGCGTAAAAAGCGGCTTTTGGCTGACAAAGCGAAACAGACGGAAAGATGAAAAAAGCAACGCTGAAAAGTGATATATGGCTGAACGGTTACGGCGTTCTGAGAGCGGGAACGCGTTATCTCGTGGAAAAGGCAAATACCCGATATGCATATTTGCAGTTGCAACCGCGTTTGACGGCGCGTGTGAAGCGTTCGGATATTGTATTGAAGTAAGTTTATCCACCGAAGGGAAAATCGGTCTGATGAGCCGTTGAAAGTACGGCGAAACAATGACGGGGTAAACCTCCGCCCCGTTATTGTAACCGATAAACTCGGAATAATATGCCGACGGGCAAAAACGTAAAGGAAAAATCAAAAAATGGCAAAGGAACAGAACGGAACGGTAACAGAAGTAACGGAAAGTAAGGCAACGGAACAGATTGCAACGACAGCAGAAAACAAACGCCCGCCCGTGTATCTCACACGCGAAACGTTCAAAATGCGCGACGGTCGCTCTTTTTGGTCGTATGTGGTTCGCGGTAAAAAGTACGGTCGCGAGATGAAAGCGGAATTTGCCGCAAAAGATAAGGGCGGCTATGAATTTTTGGATATGCTTTTCGACATCTCGGATAAGGTCGAACTTGTTATGCACGAAGAAGCAAGCGAAACAAATTCGGGTAGAGTGTCGTATTATATGGTTTACGAAGCGCAGGGCGTTGACGCAAACGGCGAAATCGTGTCGATTAAAATTCGTCCGAAACAGGATAGCGACAAAGCCTATCTTGCTTGTATAATCAGCAGTTTAGGGGGTGAGAAAACAGCATAAAAAATTGAAAGTATATTTTCAAAAAACAGGGATAGGCAATCTCCCCTTTTTTGAAAGCAAAGCGGTTTTCCGAAGAAAGCGACAAGCCGCCTGTGAACGGCGCGAGGTGTCGTTTACGGGCGGCTTTATTGATTTATTCGGAATGTTTTGAGATTGCAACAATAGAAAGGAAAGGACGGAAAGGGATTGAAAGGATTTATTGAAGTAAGAGTAGCGTATGACGAGTTGGGATTGGTTCTTCCCGTAAACGGAATAAAGACAATTATGGAAAGCAATGACGGTCATGCCGTGATTGAATTTGAAAGCGCGTGTTGTTCGGATAAGCCGAAAGGCGGTATTTCTGTAATCGATACGATTGAAAGTTACGAGGAAGTCAAACAAAAAATTGAAAACGAGGTGTATTAAAAGGAATGGCAAAATATTCGGTGTATGTCAACAAATATCGCCCGAAAGAGTACGGAGCGGCAGACTTCTATCTCGGGAAGGCGAGAACGCTGACGGAAGCGAAACAGATGATTAAAAAGAATACCCGAAACGGCGATAGTTATTGCATTTCTTACGGCAACGCCGCTTATTACAAGCGCGAAAATCAATGCCGAACGGGTACGGTATATGGAAGCGGTCGGATGAAGATTTGCAAAGACGGCTATACGTCAAAGTTTTGAGAGGTAACGCAATGGCAAAGAAGTACAGATACGGAACGACACGACAGGGTTATCAGATAACGAACTGTCTGACGGACGAGTACGGCAGAACAACGATTGTAGCGAAGCGTGCAAACGACTATATGGTTGCAAAAGGCTACAATTATCGTGGCGACGGAAGTTGGGCACAAGGTTATTATATGTTCCCCACGCGGAAGTCGGCGGTGAACTTTGCAAAGTATCACAGTTATCGCAGAAAGAGGTAACACAATGGCAAAGAAAATTCCCTATTACAGCAACGACCGCAAGTTGTTTCCTATGACGAAAACGGAATATATCAAAAGCGGCTCAAAATGGTTGCCCGTAAGCCGCGAAAGCGAATTTATTTCGCGCAAACAGGCGGGGTATGTGCTTGATAAACACGGCTTGCCGTTCGAGCGTTCCCACCGTTTGGAAAAGCGCGACAAGTACAGGCATAACGAGCCGTATGACACGTTTTCCTCTATTTCCCCCGACGGTCGGCAAAAGTCCGAATGGTATGTCGATTGGAATGCAGGACACGAAAACTACATACGGGCGGCGCGGCGCAGTTATGCGGCAAAATTGGGTTGGCAACGGCGCAAGAGAAACGCGAGGTAACGGATATGCCGAAGCGTTACGAATTGGAATTTGATATGTGGCGCAAGAGCGTTTATCGTATGTTGCCGCAACGTATCAAAATCATCGCAACTTCCCGCGCGTATGCGGAAAAGCGTATGCGCGATATAGTTTACAGGCAAGGCGGGTATAACGGGCAGTATGTAGCCTTTTACCCGAACGGCACGGTCAAAGGCGGGCGTGTGGTAAAACCGCCCGTCGGAGATACTTTCGATATGCAGATGAACTCTGCTGTTACGAGCCGTAAATATCATTACGGTTTCGGGAAGAAAAATTTTTAAGAGGTGAAAAAAGGAAAATGGCAAAATCGGCATTAAGCAAACATAAAGCGTCGGATATGGTGAAATGGGTTATCGTGTTTCTGCTTATCATCGGACTTGTCGCTACTACGGTAACGCTGTTCGTGAAGTTGGACAGGCAAACGACGGTAACGGAAATCGGCGCGGAAGCGTACACGATAGCCACGCTCGACGACAGCGGCAAACAGACGGACGGCGATACTTCTATTGTAACGCGCAACGCTTTTACGACGGACGGACTGAAAGTCGAAATCGCGGATGGCGCAACGGTAACTTATACGCTGTACTTCTACGGCGCAAAAGATGAATTTATATCGAAAACGGAAAGCCTTTCCAAAGACTTTGACGGAACTATTCCCGAAAACGCGGAAACGGCGAAAATCGTTATTACCCCTACGGATGACGAGGACGGTAAGGTTGATTTGACGGAAATCCTCGGCTATGCAGGGCAAGTAACGGTCACGGTGAACAGGTAAAAGCGAGGTAATAGAAAATGGCATATAAAAATAATTCAAGCAAAGTATGGAACAGTATTCTTGCCGTTCTGCTTGTGCTTGTAATAGCGGGAACGGCAGCATTGGTCGGGTTTCTTTCGGACGGTTTTAAGAATTGGGATAAGTTTAAGCCTGATGATAAAAAAGAGCAAACGACAGAGAACGGCGGCGGGCCCGTGACCGACGAAAACGGCAACGAGATGAACGGCGGCGAAGTCCATGAAATGCCCAAACAAATGACATTCCGCTCGGTCGCGGTTTTGGACGGTGAAAGTGCCTATGACAGCGTTACCTTGCACGCCACCGTTAAACCCGATGACGCCGCAGATAAAAGTGTAGTATGGTGTGTAGTTTTTAAAGATCCTGAAAGTGAATGGGCAACGGGAAAAACTGTTACCGATTATGTAACCGTTACCCCACAATCCGAAGGTAGTAGCATTGCTACCATTAAATGTTTACAACCTTTCGGCGAACAAATCCAAGTATTTGCAGGCGTGACTACAGTGCTTGAAATGCTTGGAATGTCTTTTGATGAAGTCGTTGCCGACTTTAATGTTGTTGCTCTGTTTGAAGGATTTATTGCGAATTGTACAGTTGATTTTGCGAAACGTATAAAATCGGCAACGCTTGATTTATCCAGTGGTGAAAAAAGTGTTACCGTTGACGCCTTTGCCGATTCTGTAACAAGCCCGTTTTCTTTTAATGATTCTTTTGCCGTCGGCGAGGCATTCACTTTTGGTTATACTGATTATACGAGAGACGATACGTTTTCAAAGGCTATATCTTTGTGGGCAGATCATAATGTTTTTGCAACAGCGCAAGCCGCAACGGGCGATACGCTTTTGGAAATAATTCCAAATAAAGCCACCGTATCTTTAGGTAGTGTTGACGTGTCGTTAAGTTTGGTTCTTAGTTTTAAGTCTGACGCCGAACGTACTTTATCAGAAGAATTTGCGGCATACAATTTATACAGCCGTTGGCTTGGTGAGAACTTAAACGCTGGTTTGTTTTATTTTGAATTTTCTTTTTTTGGTACATATTCGACTTGTACAAACAAAGTCCCTGTTTATTTTACGGCTGAATCTATTGAAATAATGCCGACGGAAATCACGCTCGACGATACGGATTTGATTATATAAACGAGGTAGCAAGCAATGAAAAACGAATTACAAAAACATAAAAAGAGTGACGGCATAAAGTGGTTTGCGACCTTGCTTGCCGTCCTCATGTTGGCGGTCGCTGTTACAGCGGCTATAACGCAGGGTTTCAAGAATTGGAATCCCTACGGTTGGTTTGACAAAAAAGAAGAACAGCCCCTACCCGAAGAGAACGGCGGCGCGGTTATTAGCGAAAGCACGGGCAACGGAATAACGGTCAAAAGCGTAAGTATTCCGAAATCCGAATATGCGGAAAACGGCGTTTCCCCTCTTGCTGAAACGGCTTATACGCTGACTGCAACCGTGTCCCCGAATAACGAGGGCGAAAACACGGGTATTGACTGGTCGTATGCTTTTAAAAATCCTGAAAGTGAGTGGGCGACGGGTAAAACCTTGTCCGACTACGTGACTTTTACGAAGTCGGGCGAAGATCTTGCGGGTAGTAAAATAATAACGGTTAGTTGTTTGCAAGCCTTTGCGGAACAAGTCATAATTACGGCAACCTCGCAAGATAAGCCCGAGATTACGGCAAGTTGTACTGTGGATTATGCGCAAAGAATAGAAAACGCTGTTGTTAAGTTCGGTAATTTAAATATAAATTTAGGTGGACAAACAAATGTGACTTGGGAACTTAATCCTGCGGGTACGGGCATGGGCGGTGCGGTAAGTGCAACGTGTACAAAATCCTCTGTTTATTCATTGGCTGATGATTTTGAATATAAGGTCGAACTTACCCGCGAGCAAACGACAGGCGCAGAAAATACATTTACTTTGAATGATAGGTTGGTGACATATGGTCCCGGCTATGACGGTGACAGTTATGACATTTCTTCTGATAGTATTTTATTCAACAAAGCGTTGTTTTCAAAGTTTAGAGAGTTTTATTTTGAAACCCGACAAGGTTCGGAATATTTAAAAGACAAGACAACGGCGGAACTTATAGGTTTATTCAGCAATATTACTGTCGGAAAGTTGTGGACTGTAAAAGTTACCTTTACGGGTAAATATAGTACCTATACAAATTTGAGTTTAATTGTTGTAACGGGCTATACAAATACTTCAACCGTTACAAATATTGATTTAGATAATTCGGCAATCATATTTTAAGGCGGTGAAACATGAGTAAAGCAAACGGCGTAAAAAATGGAATGGTAAAAATTATAACGTGGCTTTTGGTCGTATTGCTTTTGCTCGGCGTTGCGGGTATAGTTGTACAGTTTGCGATTAAAGAGCAAGGTTTAAATTATTATGTGGAATACGGCGGGCAAAAGTATTATAACAATACGGAAAATTCCAATATATGGATATCTCCGAATCAGAAATGCTCATTTACCGTAAAATCGATAACAGGTAAAACCGTCGACTTTACGGTAAAAATCACGGCAAATCCTGCGAATGATTTTGGCTTTATACTCGACGGTAAATACTATCAATTTTATAGTACGACGCAAGAAAAAAACGATTATACGGATATATTCGAAGTGCAGAAAAGCGCGGAGGGTTTTACCGTTACAATTCCTAAGGGCATGACGGTGCAAAAAGCCGTTGAAAAACAATACGGCGGCGAAATCGAATTGACGGAAGATTTGGCAATGTTGGATTATTTTCTTATTACTGTCACAATGGATAAGGAATCGGTAGTACTCCCGTTTAAGTTCGAAATGGTAATTACGTTAGATACCCCGTCAATTATATTTTAAGAGGTGAACAATGCGAAAAGCGTTAAAGGAAAATTTAATAAGATTTTTAGCGTTGTTTATCCTTGCGGTATTGTGTTTTGCAATTTATTTCGGCGGTCTGATTCCCCCCGTAGCCTATGCGGATAATGCCGCTTATACGGGCGTTTTAGAAGATTTGAGCAAAGACGAAAATTTTACTACGACGCTGTACCCGACAAAATCAAACGATTACTCTTTGCAGGTCATTCAAATAGCCGAAAGTACGGGCAAGGAATTGTTTGTTTACGTGTACCAGCCGAGCGGACAGGCGAAAAACCTTTGCGCCTCTTCCATCAATATCTCGTTGAAACCACGAAACGACATATCTAACATTCGCAATTATAAGTTGACTTTGCTCAATTCAAGCGGTGTTTTTTATAAATACCGTGTCGAGGGGTTCACGGTCAGCACGGCGGACACGCGGTATTACACGATAACTACGATATACCGTCCGTTCGATAAAAAGATTGACGAGGGAGCAGACCATGGCAACGAGATTACGGAAGTTGATTACAAGGTCGCAAAAGAGTACTGTTTTGCAGTGGTGAACGGCGAGCCGTTTTGCCGCGTCCTGGATATCGAAACGATCGAAATAACGGATAAGTTTGTCGGTTTTGTAAGATATTCGAACGGTTTCGAATGGTTTCCCTCATCGTGTGACAGTCATTTTGTCGCTTTTAATACCGACCGTGATATCGACAGGCTTTTGGAAGCGGATGTTTATTATACCACGCAAAAATATAAGTATTCTCTTATCGGGCAAATTCCCGAAGAGGAGTTCGGAGAAAAGCAAGATAAATATTCGTCCCTTGATTATACGCAAAAAGTCGAACATACGGGCGGTGGCTGGTTTGCCCCTACATATGAATGGGACAGAATACAGACGGTCGAAAAATTCATTGCGGAAAATGATAAACTCCAAAACGTATACTCGGGTGCGCTTATTGACGTAAAAGTCGCAAATAAGATAACCGAAGAGGGCAAAGCCGCTTTAAAGAGCAAACAATGGGTTTTGCGTTTTGTCGAAACAGCGTATGAAACTTGGCATGGAGTGAATGCGCGAAGTGAAACTACGACGCTGGTAGGCGATGTAACAATTTTGCGGTTAAAGTTTGAAACGGACGGCATTACCTATAATCTTGGTACGATTGATAACAAACAGACGGGCGACCGCGACCCTGTAAACGACGAACAGATCGAAGTCGGATTGAGCAAAATGGGTAAATGGATACTTGGCATAATTGCTTTAATTTTATTGCTTGTAATCCTTATGCCGATACTTCCTTACATAGCAAAGTTGATTGTATGGATAATCCTTTTGCCCTTTAAACTGATTGCGGCAATCGTGAAAGGCATACAAAAAGCGATAAGAAAAAAGCCGAAGAAAGCGGAAGTTTCCCCGCCGAAAGCGGTACAGGCTAAACTACCAAAAGGTAATAAAAATTTCCCGTCTAAACCGAAATACAAGGCGGAGAAAATGAAACAACGGAAAGCGAATAAAGATGAAAGGTGAATTTTTTCTTTATTGGCAAATTCCCCGTAAGGGGTGATAAACAAAATGCCGATTGGGACGGAAAAGTCCCTTTCGGCATTGAAAATAATTTGCGAGGTAACTATTTTTGGCAAGGCGTAAAAATAAGCAAACGCGG
>ULUR01045629.1_pt1 | contig 9141 bp, 8 predicted proteins | sample 1958651 | NCBI WGS metagenome assembly ULUR01 (sample SAMEA4835764, study PRJEB28245) | human gut metagenome | biome: gut microbiome; material: fecal sample | place: Denmark | collected 2008 | reverse complement strand
CAACTCTAACTAAATATAAGCCACATCCTGGAGCCACAGGATAATGCATTTGCTTCGAGTGATTTTGATATAATTCTAAAATTATATCTTTTTTTATTTTCTCGTGACCAATGGCAATTAAAATTCCCATCATTCTTCTAATTTGATATTTTAAAAAGCCTGTACCTTCAAAAACAAATTCATATTCATCTTGATGTTTATTTATATAAGCCTTTGTAATTGTTTTAACACAGCTTTTTCTATCATCTACATCAGCGCTACAAAAGCTTGTAAAATCATGCTCTCCTAAGAATAATTTAATTGCTTCTACCATTAAATCATAATTAAGATTTTTAATATATGTTTTATATCTAGCTTCAAAAACAGAATAATTTTGGAACTTAATATAATAACGATACTCCTTCTTTTTAGCACTAAATCTAGAATGAAAGCTAAGTGGAACGTAAGAAAGTGAGAGTACTCTTATGTCATCAGGAAGACCTCTATTTATCGCATACATAAAGCGACTTGGCTCAATATAAAAGCTAGTATTAAAATTAATAACCTGACCCTTAGCATGAACACCCTTGTCAGTTCTTCCTGAGGCATAAATTTTTACATTGCTTTTAATTATAAAGCTAATTGCTTTTTTTAAATAAAGCTCAATAGTAGGTTCATCATTTTGAATTTGAAAGCCTTGATAATTAGCCCCATCATATTCAATAATACATTTTATATTATAAATAGATTCTTCCAACAATAACACCTGCCAATAATAATGCAAAAACAAAAAGTGATATATAATCAATTACATGAAGCTTAAGCAAATCGAGCTTAGTTCTTTTAGCACCAATAACATATCCTCTTGTTTCCATAGCATTAGCTAGATCCTCAGCTCTTTTAAAAGATGTTACAAACATCGGAACTAAAAGCGAAACAATTTGTGATATTTTTTGACGGATACTACCCTCATTAAAATCAACACCACGAGAAGCTTGTGCCTTCATTATTTTACTTGTTTCCTCTACTAAGGTAGGAATAAAACGTAATGTTAAAGAAATCATCATAGAAATAGTTCCTACATTAATTTTAATAAGCTTTAAAGGTGATAACAAGCTTTCAAGCCCATTATTAATTTCTGTATTCATAGTTGTGAATGTAAGCATTGATGTTAAGCCAATCATAAGAACAATACGAAGTAAAATAAAGCCACCCTTTAATAGACCCTGATCATATATTTTCACACTATAATTTGACCAAACAAAATGAGGCATTTTAATTTTTTGAATGGCAAAACATCCTACAAATACTATTAATAAATAAACGAACTTGAAAGGCATATACTTTTTCGTAAAGAAATAAAAAAATATTAAACCAAGAATCATTAAAAACTGATATAAGCCGATTTGAAAATTAAAGGTATATAATAAAGTACCTTCTTGATTATAAAGAACCTGTAAAATGAAGGTAAACGTTGCTAAAAATAACACTGGCTTCATACCATTAAGCATTTTTCTAATTGGAAGCCCGGTTGTCAAATACATTATAGCGAAAAGTCCTAGGTAGCCTAACATCAAATAGATATTAGGAATCAAGAAAAGAACCACGATTAACCCAATAACCAAAAAAATTTTAACTCTTGGGTCCATCTTATAAATCCAAGAATGTCCCGGAACATATTGACCAATTGTAATATTATTCATGATATTCCACCTCCAAACGTTTAATCAAATCATCTAGTGTATAGATGTTATAATCAAGATTTAGATTAAGCTTTTCATTCAAATAATCAACAGCCTTTAAAACATGAGGTTTATCAAGATCATATTCCTGATACTTATCACTTTTAAATAATTCTTCCTTTTTACCATCATAGGATAATGAACCATCCTTCATGCATATAATTCTTGTAGCATATTGATATACAACATTCATATCATGACTTATTAGAATAATTGTTTTATGCATTTGCTTATGAATTTTATAAAATATCTCCATGATTTCTCTTGCACCCTCAGGATCAAGACCACGGGTTGGTTCATCTAAAATTAAAACATCCGGATTATATGATAATATACCCGCAATTGCTACCTTACGCATTTGACCACCACTTAGATTAAAGGGACTTTTTTTAAGCAGCTCCTTAGGAATACCAAGAAGATTTGAAACCTCAAGTGCTTGCGCCTTAGCTTTTTCCTCTGATTCTCCAAAATTCTTAGGTGCAAACATTATATCCTTCAAAACAGTTTCTTCAAATAACTGATATTCAGGAAATTGAAATACAAAGCCAATTCTCTTACGAATAGGCGTTAATTTAGGATTCTTACGTTTTTTTGGAGTAAGAATAGAGCCTAATATATCAATAGAGCCAGCCGTTGGTAATAAAAGACCATTAATGTGTTGAATTAAGGTTGATTTACCAGAGCCAGTTCTTCCACAAATCGCTACAAATTCATCTTTTTCTTCAATTGTTAAATTAACATCCTTAACTGCACCTACTAAATCATTTTTAGTAAGACCTTGGTATGTATGGCTTAGGTTTAAAAATTTAATTTCCATAGAGCCTCCATTAGTTCTTTATTACTATTAAGCTTTGAATTTGCCTCTACTTCTTTATAAAGCTTTAAATTAAAAGGCATATCAAGCTTTGAGCTTTTTAATAAATCTGATTGCTCAAATATTTTACCAGGTACATCATCAGCAATAATATTACCTTCCTTCATAACAATAATACGATCAGACAAACGTGCTAAATCAAGGTCATGAGTAATAGTAATAATTGTTTTATGATATTTTTCTTTAAGCTCATTAATTAATGCTATAATTTCTCTTGTACCCTGAGGGTCAAGCATAGATGTGGCTTCATCTAAAATAATAACATCTGTATTTAATGCTAAAATACCTGCAATTGCAACTCTTTGCTTCTGGCCACCAGATAAGGTTTGTGGTTCACGTAGCAAATAGTCCTGCATACCAACCTTTGTTGCATATTCAACAATTAGCTTTTGCATTTCACTACGAGGAACACATCTATTTTCAAGTCCAAATGCAATATCATATTTTACATTTACTCCCACAAATTGATTATCAGGATTTTGAAATACGATACCAACACGATTACGTATCTTATCAACTGTTTTTTCGGTAAGCTCAATATCATCATAATAAATACTACCCTTTTGAGGAGCTAATATACCAACTAAAAGCTTTGATATTGTTGATTTTCCACTTCCGTTATGTCCTAATATAGATAACCATTCTTGATCTTTAACTTCAAAAGAAATACCCTTAAGAGCATGATCCTGCTGCGAATAGCTATAATCTAAATCATTAACACGTATCATAATTCCACATCCTTAAAAATTAGTTCAACCAATTATACCATAGAATTTTTATAAAAGAAAAGAATATTGTAAATTTAAAACAATGTATTAATAGTTTTGGCAAATACTAGCGAAATTTACTTTTTCAATTAACAATTTTCATTTTACATAAAGAAAAGAATCTAACATTAGTTCCTACAAGAATTATAATTTCAAGTGCCTTTAATATACTTGATTCGATTATATTAAATAATAAATCTCTTTTTGAAATTGCAAATCCTAAAAGCACCAATGATGCAGTAGATATAATTGATGCAAAAATTGGATTGCAAGCACAACTAAGAAAAGCATTAAAAAAAAAAATCTAGGAAAAAGTCCTAGATTCCTTTTATATATTCATACTAGCCTACGATTGAAAAGATTCATTGAGTTTATTGGGAGAGAGAGTTATGTGTGTATTGTGTATGAATTGAATTTATTTGTAAGCTAGTATAAATAGCCTCCTTTCTTGTATTTATTTTTTAATTACTTAATTATTTATTTAGTGCCTTATTTCTAAGACACGTATAGTATACAAAATGCAAGACGTAGAATTATAAAAATAATATGTGAAATTATGTGTATTGTGAAATATATTTTGGCACTCTATTAATAAGAGTGCTATTTATATTTTATACATATCATCTAACTTTATCAAACTATATTTTTCAGGATTTTTTAAGTTAAATCCCGTTTTTGAAATAAAACCAAGCTTATTATATTTAATTTTTAAATTTTCAAGTTGATATTCCTCTTCATTAACGATAGAATCGTCAATCGGTTTATTTATAAATTTAACTTCGTAAAAATTATAGCCATTCTTATCTAATGTAACAACATCAAATTCACCGTTTTTTCTATTTTTAGGATCATCATAATAATACTTACCAATCGCATATAGTACTGGTGTAATTTTGTGATTAGAGTTTAAAATTTGAAAATATTGCTTAGATATATTTTCAAACTCTTTTGGCACGTACTGAGAATAGAAATCAGGCTCTATAAATTCATCATAAAATAAATCTGGGGGCATTATCTTAAAAAAAGTATTTTTAGCAAAAATATAGCGATAATAAAATAAAGAAAGACGTTCTATTATTTCATAAGTGGCTTTCTTCTCATTTTCATCATTAATTGGACATATTTTTTCTATTACATCCATTTTAATTAGTTTTTTTAAAATATCTGATAACATTGGTGAAGATGATATATGTGAAGCATTTAAAATATCAGTATATTTTCTATTTCCTAAAGCAATAGAGCAAAAACATTCATTAGCATTAGTTAATTTAGTCATTTTCTCAAGTAAAAATCCTTCAGCCTCAGCTAAAAGTCGTGCATTAGCACTAGCTATTAAATTAATAATATTTTCCTTTACTGTTTTTGTATCATCAATAAATTGATTATAAAAGGGGACTCCTCCAAACACTGAATAATACGCCACCTTATCCTCATTTGAAGCATTAGGATAAAATAATGATGATTCTAAATAATTCATTTGCCTAACATTCATTTTTAATGAAAATCTACCATATAAAGGGCTATCATTACTAAGCAATTTTTCCATAACATCAATATATGATCCACATAAAATAAATTTCATTTTTGAATCCATTTTATATTTATCAATTGCATTCTGAATAATACTATCTAAATAGAAAGAATTATCTCTAATATATGGATACTCGTCAATAACAAAAATAATTTTTTCAGTAAGTGATTTTTCAAACAAAAAATCTAAAATTTGACTAAGTGTTTGAAAGGCAGGCTTTGGTATTTTAAAAGTACTTGCAATAATATCGCATAAATTAGAAACATTGTAAGCCTCAGTAGCTTTTTGACACTCAAAATAAATTTTTTTACAATTAATATCTTTAAATGAGTACTTTATAAGCTCACTCTTGCCAATTCTTCGACGACCGTATAATATTATACTTTCAAATTTTTCATTATTATACACATCCCTTAATGTTTCTATTTCTCGTTTTCTTCCTAAAAAAGGCATTTTATCCCTCCTATATTTGTATTATACTTCTATATTTTAAAATACACAATATTTACTCAGAAAAAACTGACTCATAAAAAGCTGAGTAACTTTTCGGTTATAAAAAAACCGCATCGCTGCGGTCTTTATTATTTCTTTGGAACTAGCTTTGTAGCTCCACCCATATAAGGCTGTAATGCCTTTGGTACATTTATAGAACCATCCTCATTGTAATTATTTTCGATTACACCAATTAATCCTCTTGGAGTTGCAAGAACAGTATTATTTAATGTATGTACTAAATAAGTACCATTTTCGCCCTTAGTACGAATTTGTAAACGACGTGCTTGAGCATCACCTAAAGTTGAACAAGATCCAACCTCAAAATACTTTTTTTGACGTGGACTCCAAGCCTCAACATCACAGCTCTTAACCTTTAAGTCAGCAAGATCACCTGTACAGCACTCAAGTGTACGAACAGGAACATCTAGACTTCTAAAGAATTCAACTGTATAGCTCCACATTTTATTATACCAATCCATTGATTCCTCTGGCTTGCATAGAACAACCATTTCTTGTTTTTCAAATTGGTGAACACGATAAACACCACGCTCTTCAATACCATGAGCACCTACCTCTTTACGGAAGCAAGGGGAATAGCTTGTAAGAGTAATAGGTAATTCAGATTCCTTAACAATTTGATTTTTAAAACGACCAATCATTGAATGCTCAGAAGTACCAATTAAATATAAATCCTCACCCTCAATTTTATACATCATGTTTTCCATTTCCGCAAAGCTCATAACACCTTGTACAACATCACCATGAATCATAAATGGTGGAATACAATAAGTAAAGCCCTTGTTAATCATAAAATCACGAGCATAAGAAAGCATAGCTGAGTGAAGACGTGCAATGTCACCTAGTAAATAATAGAAGCCATTTCCACTTGTACGACCTGAAGCTTCCTTATCTAAACCATTAAATCTAGCAATGATATCAGCATGATATGGAACCTCATATGCAGGTACAACTGGTTCACCATAGCGTTTTATTTCCACATTTTGGCTATCATCCTTACCAACAGGAACACTATCATCAACAATTTGGGGAATAACAAGCATAATCTTTAATAATTTTTCTGAAGCTTCTGTAATTTGCGGCTCAAGTTCTGCAATTCTTTCATTATTTTTAGCTACAATCGCTTTAATTTCATTTGCCTTATCAATCTCTTTATTTTTCATAAGAGCGCCGATTTGCTTAGACAAATCATTACGTGAAGCTCTTAAAGCTTCGCATTCTTGCTTATTAGCACGAATACTCTTATCAAGCTCAATTGCTTCATCAACAAGAGGAAGCTTTTCATCTTGGAATTTCTTTTTAATGTTGTTTTTTACAATTTCGGGATTTTCCCTTACAAATTTAATATCTAGCATATATATCCTCCGAAATAAAATAAAAAAGCCCTTAGAAAAATCTAAGGACGAATTATCGCGGTGCCACCTTAATTCTAGGAAAACCTAGCACTTAAAACCTTTAACGCAGGCATACGCTTGTCTCAAAGGTAGATTCACTAGGCTAAATATCTATTTTCACCAAACATAGACTCTCTAATAAATTAGTTTACTAGTTACTATTTCTTTTCACCGACATTACAATGATATTATAAACCTTTTTTACTGTTTGTCAAGCATTATTCAAGGGGAATAGCTGTAGTATTTTTATCAACACCTACAACCATATTTGTTTCAACATGACTAACTGCATCAATTGCAAGTAAAGTACCAACAATAAAATCACGATAGTATTGCAAATCTTTAGCTACAATCTTTAATAAAAATGCTCCATCACCAGTTATAGTATAGCATTCTACTACTTGACTAATATCCTTAATCTTTTCAACAAAGTTTGATGATGTTTCACGATTAAGTGGATTCAAATTAACCTTTGCAAAAGCTGTAACCTCATACCCAAGCTTCTTCTCATCTACAATAATAGTAGTCTTTGCAATAACTCCACGCTCTCTTAAGCTCTTTGTTCTTAAAAGACATGAAGATTGAGCAAGTCCAATTTGATGAGCTAATTCAAGGTTTGAAATAGATCCATCTTCTTGTAGAATTTGCAGAATTTTCTTATCATAATTATCTAATTTTTGTCCCATACAAATCACTCCATTCAGTTTATTTACATTTAAAATTCTAACACTTTTTTTATATAAAGTAAATACCAATTTGAATAATATTCGTTATTTTAAAAAAAATTTGAAAAATATTACCCTGTTATCGCTTACATAACTAATAACATTGTATATAATCAATTTAAAATTTTTCAAAATAATAATACTCGACCTTTTTGTTTACAACCTCGCTTAATATTTTAAAAAATTCGGTAAAGCTTCTTACGGTTGTAATTGCTTTAAGAGCATTATCATCAACATAATGATGAAGAATTTCTTTTAATTCATCAACTTGGGTAGCCTCTAAAATATGAAGCCCAATTTGATGATTATTAAATGAATCTCTAACAGAAAGAACTCTAGCGTCTTCTACTCTAATTGAGTCAATTGAAATTCTAATCTGACCATAATGCTTTTTCATATAATCATACTCAAGCTTAATATTATCTAAATAATTAACCTTAAGCATTTGTTCATATTTTTCATTAATAATATCAACATTTCTATCAGACATTTCAATTCCTTGCATCGCAAGATAATCACAAATTTCTTCTCTTGATTTATGCTTACGCTTTAAAACCACAATATCCGCTAAAACCTTAGCTGAATAGGTATAGCCCTTAATACAAAGCTTTGATGCTGTTTGTGAACAATATATCACTGTATCATCGATACAATCAGGATTTTTACAACTATATCCTAAATTCTTTACTCTAACAAAATTTCCATTTGAAAATTGAATAACCTTATTAGAAACGGTATAGCGATATTTAAGCTTAGAGCCACAAAGTGGACAGGTTGATATTTCCGGTTTATACGTTTTAGTATGTTCCATTTTTATCACTCCATTCAAAGCCGAAATATATTATAATAAAAAAACTAAATTTCTACAAGTTATTTTTTATATTTTTTGTCTTTTTTTGTAATTTATTCGAAATAAAATTCGCCTTTATTATTTAAGAGTATCTATAGCCTCGTTATTCATTCTTAAATGATAATATTCTGATAAATCATCATTAAGAAAAATATCAAGCATGTTTAAAAAGCCTGAAGAAAGCTTATAGCTTGTTATTTTTTTTAATGGTATCCAAAAATTATCTCCTTCAGAAGAAGAAATTAGATTTCCTGAGTAATCACAAGTTTTATATAAAAAGCATACGTTTCTAATATCATCACTAAACCATTGCTTAACGCCACATAAGCTTAAGTTATTAATTATAAGGCCAGTTTCTTCTAATATTTCTCGTTTAACTGAATCAACGATTGATTCCATATTTTCAAGGTGTCCGCCTGGGAAAGCAACTCCACACCAATTTTTCACTCGATTTTGTACTAAGACATTTCCTTTATGATCATAAATCATGCACATATTCGTGAATATCGCTTGTTCTGGATTATGCATTATTAACACTTCTTTCTTAGAGATTTAAAAGCTTAAAGCCTACTATGCTTCAAGCTAATTAGTAATTATCATAGGTATAAACTTTAGTTTTCAAATGAGATAAATAATATGCTAAAGCAATCGAATATATAATACTTATTCCTAAAATAATAAAATATACACTACTATAGCCTACAATACACAAAGGTGCATTGATGCTAATACTAAGTAAAGGCAAAGTATATTTAGATTTATTAAA
>ULUR01011095.1_pt1 | contig 9152 bp, 6 predicted proteins | sample 1958651 | NCBI WGS metagenome assembly ULUR01 (sample SAMEA4835764, study PRJEB28245) | human gut metagenome | biome: gut microbiome; material: fecal sample | place: Denmark | collected 2008 | reverse complement strand
TCAGCTTCTGGGGCCGCGTGTTCTGCGCACGGAAACCGCAGGACTGGCCGCGGCTATTTGGGCTCAGACACTTGTCGGTGATCTTCCTCGTGCCTGTTGAGGCCCATCAGGAAAAAAGAGCGCCGCATTCTGCTGCAGACACGCTCTTCTTCGTTTCAATATCAGCCGATAAAAGCTTAGCTTTCAGTACTGCTGCCTTCAGCTGAATCTGACGACCGGCGGTTTTCCGCCACTGCATCGCTCTCGGGCGCGAGGCGTTTCACACTGCCGCCCTGCTGCGCACGCGTTTCCAAGAGCTGCATCCATTCACCGTAGCCAAGATTGCGGGGACGATGTTTCGCGTTGTATGCGGGCCCCGTCCGATTGGCTCGCGAGAGCTCCACCGCACGGTCCGAGTCACCGGCTGCAGCGACCTGCAGACGGCTGCGTTCTTTAAACACCTTAGCGGCGTAACCGTTGTCGCTCGACTGATTGCCCGCGCCGTAGTAATGCTTGAGGCCCTGCGAAACGCTGCCTGTTCGGTCAATGAGACGCGCGAGAATGGAAGCGCCCACCACCATGTTGGGATAGGGTTCCATTGCGGCCTTTGCACCGCCGAAGGCTTTGAATTTCTCTGTATGCACGCTGGTCATGACCTGCATGAGCCCTTCTGCGCCAGAGCCGTTTTTGGCCTTAGGATTAAAACTCGATTCGGTAGCCGCTACCGAAAGAATAAGCAGCGGATCAACATCAAAGCCCTGTCCGATTTCCAACGCCCATGCCGTCAGCTGTCTGGCCTCTTCGAGCGGAACGCGGTAGCTGCGGTTGATATAAGCCGCCACGGACTCCTCTGAAGCATCGCCCGCCTCACTCAAGCTCGCCTCCGAAGCTGGAGACTTGCGTTCCCAATCCTCGACCAACGCTACAGCGTTCGCTTCTTTCTCTTCCAAAAACCGATTGAGCGACTCATGTACATCGGCCTCTTCAATCGCGACAATTTCTGTCTGCGTAGCCGCTTGGACGCCGGCCGGCCCCGCCAAACCAACAGCAGTAAGCCATACTGCAGCAGCCACTGCTGCCGAGCCCACTGCACCCATGGGCCAGAATCTCCCGTTTGTAATGCTTGCAAGAAGCTTCCCGGGAGTCTTTGAAGGCGTCAGGGGCGATACGGTAGGGGCAGAAATATCGACGTCTTGAAGATGCATTGAAACGAGCACAAGCCGTCCCGAAATCAAACAAGCCCTGCTAGGGTTGTCTGAGCTGCTGCTGCGGCTGTAATTTAAAATTTGATGTTTTCTGGACCGACAGCGTTAAAGCTTTGGGGTTAACGCGCACATTCGGCTATTGATTGGTTTGCAGATTAACAGATCTTCCACCAGGATGCGAGTACCCGCTCATTGCGAAAACGCTTGAAGACAATAAAATTTTGCTTTTGTTTTTGCTTTGTTTCAAAAAAATTGCAGTGAAACCATCTCACTATTGCGTCAGTATTCAACTCAGCCGACCTCTTGGCCACGTTTGTTAAATGCAATCTGTCCGCCATCGCGATAGGTAGAATCTAACCATCATTTGTCGTGCGCCTAGTTCCGCCGGCAACTTTCTAAAAAATCATCTTCAGAACGCTGTTGAAGCTTTAAAAAGAGGCATTCAGATGAAGCGCATTCCTATCCACCGCGGCGGCATCACTTCCGCCGGCTATGACCGCACCCGCCGCTGGCTTGATGTGGAGTTCGACACCAAACGGGTGCTGCGTGCCGAAAATGTGGGGTCAGAAATTGCGGACCGTTTTCTTCATTCCAGCGCGCCGCACGAATACTGGAAAGAAGAAATCGAAGATGTCTACACCGTGCGTGAAATTTCCGCCAAGGAAAGCGACGAGGAGAAGCCCGCAGCCAAGAAATCTATTGACGACCTGAAGCGTCTCTTCGGTGATCTTTAGCCGTCGCTAATCGCACCTATCAGATGGAATAAGGCCGCCCGGTGAACACGGGCGATCTTTTTTTCTCTCGTCAGCGGAAGAAAATGGTCGCGAGCCCGAGGAAGATCAGGAACCCGCCCGAATCGGTCGTAAAGGTCAGCAGCACAGAACCGCCCATGGCCGGATCGCGCCCCATCTTATTCAGAATGAGCGGCACAGCAAGTCCGACAGCCGCTCCCTGGACGATGTTGAGGAACATCGCAAGCGCCATGACCAGACCGAGCGTATGCCCCTGCGGCGAATCCCAATAAAGCGCCCAAGCACAGAGGCCGGCAATGGCGCCCCAGAGAAGGCCGTTGACAACCGCTACGGCAAGTTCCTTCTTCCAAATATCGATAGTATTGGCCAGCGTCACCTGTCCGGTGGCAAGCGAGCGCACCAAAAGCGTCAGCGTTTGATTGCCGGAATTGCCGGCCATGCCCGCTACGATGGGCATCAAAGCCGCAAGTGCCACCACGCGCTCAATGGTGCCGTCAAAGGCTGAAATCACGCGCGAAGCAAAGAAAGCCGTACAGAGGTTGACGCCCAGCCAGAGCCAGCGGCTTTTGGCCGCTCCCCAAACGCTGCCGAACAAGTCCTGTTCGTCATCCAGACCTACTGCACTGAAAGCGTCTTCGTCGCTTTCCTCTCGAATGACGTCAACCACTTCATTGACTGTCAGACGGCCCACTAATCGACCAGCCTCATCAACGACTGCCGCACTCACCAAGTCGTAGCGCTCGAAGGCCTGTGCCGCATCACTCGCATCATCGAGCGGGTTGAGCGTGAAGGTCTCGGTCTGCATGATGCGCCGCACCTGTTTGGCTGGATCGGACGTCAGAATCTGAGCGACAGCAAGCGCTCCCTTTAAACGGCCCAGTCGATCAACGACAAAGATCTGGTCCATATGATCAGGGAGCTCTTTGAAGCGGCGCAGGTATCTGAGCACCATGTCGATCGTCACTTCCTCGCGGATCGACACCATTTCAAAGTCCATGCGCGCACCGACCGAGTCTTCGGGGTACGACATGGCCGCGCGCAGCTGAGCACGCTCTTCGTGCGAAAGGCCTTCCTGAACCTCCGCCATCACATCTGGCGGCAGGTCATCGACCAAGTCAGCGATCTGGTCGGTATCGAGCGTTTCAACCGCGTCGACGAGTTCGTCGCGGTCCATCGCTTCGATCAGGGTCTCACGAACGCCCTCGTTGACTTCGAGCAGAATATCGCCGTCAGACTCACTCTGGACTTGATTCCAGACAGCAAGACGGTCGTCAAGCGGCAGGGCTTCGAGTACCCAAGCAATGTCGGCAGGATGGAGGGGCTCCAGAATGTCACGCAGCTGCTGCGCGGCTTCCGGCGTCAGCGGACGCGCTTCATCATCCTTGTCATCCTCATCGGGCTTTTCACTGCCCCCCGATTTTGCGCGAGCGGCTTTTTCGGCCTTTTCACGAGCTTTTTCCAAAGCTCGAGCCCGATCCTCATCGGAATCGAGAACCTGCTGCACCCGCGCAAGCGCGCGGCTGGCTTCGTCCGAATCGAGCGTCGGAGCGCCTGCGATCTCCTCGTTGGGCGCTTCTGTTTGGTCCTCGCGGTTCACGGCGCAGTACCTCTCTCAGCTCAAGGATTGGACGGGACAGAAGGAAAAAAATTCCTCCCGGACGAAGCTCTGCGGCTGCTGCAAATAAAAACCTTCAGCCGCAATCGCCCGTGAGGCTAGCACGATTTAAGACCGTCCGCTTCTTCCAGAGTGCCGGATCAGGAAAAGAAGCGGCAGCGAACATCCCAAACATGCGGTCGATTTCGCCCAAGCGAATCGACCTTTTCCCATGTTTGACGTTTTAAATTAATTGGACGCACTCAGAACTTGAGCAGCATCGGCCTGTGCGGCATGTTCAGCCGCTTTGGCCTCCTTCACCTCTTCGGCTGCCTCCGCAGCTTCAGACGCTTCGTTGAGGGACTCTTCAAGCGCGGCTTCCTCTTCGGGCGTAATCGCCTCGTCAAGCACCTTAACGAGTCTTGCATCCATGACAAGATCGACGAGGTCGCACCCCAGAATACGAAGCTCCACTTTGCGTCCGCGCGGAAGATCTTCGGTGAGTCCCGGCACCCGCTGCATGAAAGGCAGTCCGTCGATGCGAACGAGATCGCCCTTGACGACAATCGCCTCAATGGACGTGAGTTTTTCCTGCAGAATCCAGCGCAGCGACCAGTAACGCTCCATTCGAGTCTGGAAGTCGGAATAGAGACCGTAAATCGCTTCAAACTGACTCACAATCGTGAAAAGGTCGACATCGGTGCGGCCGTAAGGCGCAGTTTCACCGCGAAGCACCGCAATCATCTGACGCTGATTCACGAGGTCCACATAACGGCGCAGCGGCGACGTGCTCCAGGCATAGCGCTCCACCCCCAAACCATCATGCGGTCCCGGTGACGTACTCATGCGCACACGCCCCATGCGCTGCGAACGATAAATGCCCGGGGTGCCATGCTCTTCGAGCCAAAGGCCCCAAGTGCTGTTGGCGAAAATCATCAGTTCAGCAACCAGCAGATCGAGCGGCGCGCCGCGGCGGCGGCCTTTGACGTGAATAACCGCATCCTCGCCATCGCCCTCAAGCGCAAAATACCAATCCACGCGTCCCGTCGGTTCGGGACGTCCGCGCACCTCTTCACGGCCGTGCTGCAGACGTTTGGCAAAATGCCACAGCCAAGCGATTTCGTGCGCATACGGGATGGTGAGCGCATCAGCCGCAATCGCTTCCTCGGTGACCAGATCATCGATTTTGTCGTAGCGCAGATTTGCCTTCAGTGCGATCCGCTCCAGACGTGTCTCAGTGCGCTCGACGGCAAATGTGTCGTCCTTTACCCACACATAAAGTGAAATGCAGGGTACGAGGTGCCCTTCATCGAGCGACGAAGCTTTAATCCAGTTTTCCGGCAGCATCGTCGTCTTCAGACCCGGAGCATAAACCGTGCTCATGCGCGTCTTGGCTACCGTGTCGAGCGGCGAATCCTTCTGGATCATCAGCGCCGGTGCGGCAATGTGGATGCCTACGCGGGTGATGCCGCCCTCAAGATGCTCGATGCTCGCCGCATCGTCAACTTCCGTCGTCGTTGAATCGTCAATCGAGAAGGCGTCAACGTCGGCAATGGGGAGCTCCTCCCACGTGTCAGCCGGGGGCTCCGGGAGGCCGGCAGGGAAACCGCGGCCATGCGGGAAATTCGCCGTATAGAAGCTGTCAACATGCCAGCGCCAAGGCGAAGCAATGCCGCCCAATGCGAGCATCAGACGCAGCGGCGTCTGCCGCGTTTCCGCAGCAGCATCCGAGAGCGCCTTCCATTCGATTCCGTTCTTATCGGGCGAAAGCAGAAGCGTCAGGGCCTGACGGCCGATCGCCTCAGGGAGCTTCCCTTCAACCATTTCAGCCGTCCAGGCCTTCTTTTGCTCTTCCATGCGGCGCTTGCGCTCAAGCGCTTCCAGCGCTTTGGAGAGGATTTCCGCCGGCGCTTTGCGGTAAACGCCTCGGCCTTTGCGGTAGAAGTAAACCGGATTGGCATGCAGTACCGTCAGCAGTGCCGCGAGCTCTACGGGCGAAGGCTTCTCACCCCAGTATTCCTGAGCGAGATCCTTAAAGGAAAATTCCTCTGCCGGCGCGGCTTCCCAGAGAAAAGCCGGATCAAGCTCTGCAGCAGCCTCCGGAATACGCGCGATAAGTTCTGAAGCGCTCGGTGTCTCAAAGGGAAAAAAGACATGAGAGGCCTTGATTTTGCTCCGCCGCCCCGTAGTCAGCTCTACCTGATAGGCGCTCCCAGCCTGCGAAAGCACTGTTCCCGCCTTGAAGGCTCCGTCGTCTTCGAAATATAGATACATCGCGTTCTGCTTCAACTGCGTTCGCGCAAAGCGCGAACTGTCCGATGGTTGTTCGGTGTTTTCCTCAAGGCCGCTATTTTGCACTATCGCGCGTCGAATGCAGGCACAATCTTGCGCCGCATAAAAAATCCGCGTACGGCGGGCAAGCACTCAGCAAAGCGCTGCATTCGATGATCATCCTCGGTGGAAAGCACTTTGGGAGAGTCGCGCAGCGCTCGATCCGCAATATGCCAGTCAAGCGTCTCGTCTGCCGTTGAAAGCAGCACCAACGCATCGGCGGGATCCAGCGGTGCTGCCGGCATTTCGGCAGCAAGTTCGCGAAATTCGTCGGCAAACCCAGGCTTCACCATAATCGTTCGATTGGTGCCAAAAATAGTTTGGAGTCCCACTTGCTGCGGCACAAAATCCCAAGGCATCAGGCAGGGGTTGACGACCGCCGTCGGACAGCCGTATGCCCGCGCCGCACGAAGTGCGTAAAAACCGCCCAGACTTGACCCCACCAGAAGCGTGCACCGTCGTGCTTGGGCAGAGAGCGGCGAGAGCAGACTGCCTACGAGCGCATCGGCTTCCCGCGGCGAAAGGTTCAGATCCGGCGCAGAAAAATCGGCATTCCATTCTGCTGCGGCCGCAGCGAGCTCGCGGCCTTTTGCCGAAGCCGGTGAGGAACGAAAGCCGTGCAGGTAAACGACACGGTCAACAGCGGATCGCTCCATGCTTAAGCTCCCGCACGGGACTCAGCCTTGGCCTTGAGTCCGGCTAAGAGCTTCCCATGAATGCCGCCGAACCCCCCGTTGCTCATGCAGAGGATAACGTCACCCGGACGAGCAGCATTCACGACCTGCGTCACCAAAGCATCAAAGTCGTGCGTTGCCCAAGCGTGACTGCCCAGAGCCTTCAGAGCCTCTTCGGGCGACCAGGCAACACCCGGGCCGGCATAACAAAAGACCGCATCGGCATCAGCCAGTGCGCCGGCCAGCCGATCCTTCATCGTGCCGAGCTTCATCGTATTGCTGCGCGGTTCAAGCACCGCTAGCAGCCGACGTCCCGGCCAGCGGCCGCGCACGCCGTCGATCGTTTCATGAATGGCCGTGGGGTGATGCGCAAAATCATCAATGACGAGGCACCCGTCGGCTTCGCCTTTCACTTCCTGCCGACGATGAACGCCGGGGAAACTTTCGAGCGCCTTCAGAGCTGCCTGAGGAAGGACGCCCGCCGCACGCGCAGCGGCAACCGCTGCCAGAGCATTGAGCTCGTTGTAGCGTCCAGGCATATGAATCTTTACCGCACCGAAGACCTCTGCGCCGAGCGATGCCGAACCGTCTTCGGCAAGCGTCCATCCGTCCGGCGTGCCAAAGGGCGTGTCAAATCGCTCAAGCTTTGACCAACAGCCGCGTGCCAACACACGGTCCAGCGCCGGCGCTTTGGCATTGGCGATGATGGTTCCTTCCGAAGGCATCGTCCGCACAAGATGGTGAAACTGCGTTTCTATGGCCTGGAGATTTTCAAAAATATCCGCGTGGTCGTACTCTAGATTATTCAAAATCGCGATGCGCGGACGATAGTGGACAAACTTACTGCGCTTATCGAAAAACGCGGTGTCATATTCGTCAGCTTCAATCACAAAAGGCGCCTGAGGATCGCCCAAAGCAGCCGACTGCTCCCCCCAACAAGGGACGCCGCCGATCAGAAATCCAGGATGGAGTCCAGCTTCGCGCAGGATCCAAGTGAGCATGGAAGTAGTGGTCGTCTTGCCGTGCGTTCCTGCAACAGCAAGCACCGTCCGAGCCTTCTTCCCGGTAAGAATGTTTTCACTCAGCCATTGCGGGCCCGAGGTATAAGGAAGGCCGGCATTGAGAATGGCCTCCAAAAGCGGATTGCCGCGGGAGACAGCATTGCCGATCACCCAAAGATCAGGAGCGACAGCAAGCTGCTCGGCACCGTACCCTTCAGTGATGGTTATACCGTTGGCGCGCAGCGCATCGCTCATCGGGGGATAGACGTTTTTGTCACACCCGGTCACCTGGTGGCCGGCTTCGCGGGCGATCTGAGCGATGCCGCCCATGAAAGTGCCGCAGATGCCGAGAATATGGATATGCATCGAAAGATTCCTCGCATTGGGTAGGAGCCCCAGGAGCGCATCGCGGCGCTTGGGATTTCATTGACCGAAATTGTCGCAAAACTGCTGACATCTCGGCCGCTCTAGAATTCTTCAGATGCATTTTTCTTCTCTGGGAGGCGCAGCATGCGCGAGTACACACGACAGGAACAAGAAGCCGCCGCCGTCGCCGCCAAGCTGATCGCCGCCGAAGGTCGCACTTGGGCACGCGCCTTTCGCGATGCCCAGCGCTCGGTGGGGATCCGCCCCGACCCCAATCTCACTGCGAGTGAGATTCGCCGGTGGTTTGCACTCTTTGCGCCTCATGAACATCAGGCGCTGCTCGCGGCCAAACGGCATGCTGCACTCCACGTTATGCGCAGCGTCCCGGAACTCAACTGCCGCCTGATCGGCGTTGTCCTGTCCGGCGCGGCTGTCGAGACTTCCCCGGCAGAACTTGTCGCCATCGGCACGGGTGAAAAAGAAGCCTTTCTTGCGCTGCTCAATGCCGGGTTTTTGCCCGAACCGCTCGATGCTCCCTACCCCACCGCCTTTGCCCGCCGCGTCGGCGAAAAATGTTTGGACTCTCTGCTGCTTGACGTGCGCGGCGAACCCGTTCTTGTGCGAATCGTTCCCGAGCACACGCCGCTCCCGGCACTCACCCGGCCCGACGAATTTCAAGCCGAGTGAGAAGCGGCCGGGGCACTCCCTTCGGATGCACTCGCCCAAGTTCTCTCAGACACCCTCTAAACCGCAGCCATAACCAGCATCATCCGTCTGCCGTATTGGGCTACCCCGTTGAGGGCATACCGAGGGCATCGGCTGCTCTCTACACTCTGCAGTTTATTTGCAATGGCCTTCAGAGCGTCGTTTTACGCCAATACTTAGGGAATACCCTAGTGTTGAAGCAGATTTTCTTTGACAAGAAATAGGCAGAATGCGCAAAATTGCGCTGAGTTATCTGCTTTTCAGTGCTCTTTTAAAGAAAATGACGCTCCTAAGCAGCCTTTGCGGCTCTCTGTGCCGTCCGCGCCGTGCGGCTCCCCTGCACCTGCGGCCCAGACGTCAGGAGCCCACTTTGACACATTCATTGCTGAAACAAAATGGACCTTCGCAAACTCAAGACATTGATCGACCTCGTGAGCGAAAGCGGCGTTGCCGAACTTGAAATCACGGAAGGCGAAGACCACGTTCGCATCGTCAACCGCCCGACCGTTTCTGCAGCCCCCGTCGTGCAAGCGCCCGCTGCGGTA
>ULUR01022163.1_pt1 | contig 9204 bp, 3 predicted proteins | sample 1958651 | NCBI WGS metagenome assembly ULUR01 (sample SAMEA4835764, study PRJEB28245) | human gut metagenome | biome: gut microbiome; material: fecal sample | place: Denmark | collected 2008 | reverse complement strand
GGCATGAAATTGGTAATGGCTGTTTTAGATAAAGAAGTACAGAGCAATTCCACCCGCTTGATGTATATGATGATTATTGCGATTGCTGCAGCAATTTTATATGCAACAATTACAGGATTTTTCTTCAGTGGTTCGATGATTCGTCCAATTAAGGATTTGACAGGAATTATTGAGGATACGGCGAAACTTAATTTTGTTAAAAGTGAAAAGGGTGAGAAATTAGTCCGTATGAAGGACGAGACCGGTGCGATGGCGCGTGCCGTACAGCAGATGCGAAGTAAACTTCGTGAGATGGTAGCGTTAATTGACCAGGCAGGAATTAAAATGGGTGATAATGTTACCGACTTGACTGTCAATATGTCAGAGGTTAATGATATCTGTAATAATAACTCGGCTACGACAGAAGAACTCGCGGCAGCGATGGAAGAAGCAGCCAGTGCAACGGATACAGTAAATCAGACGATTGCAACCGTAAAAGAAAATGCCGAAAGTATCAAGGCACTTTCACAGAGTGGTGCCACACTGTCAACGGAAGTGATGGAACGTGCGAACCAGTTAAAGACAACGACGGAGAATGCCGGGAAACGTACAGATGAAATGTATGCAGAAGTGAAACAGCGTACGGAAGTTGCTATGAAACAGGCAGAAGCGGTAGAGAAGATTAATGAACTTACACATGATATTATGGAAATTTCTTCTCAGACAAATCTCCTTGCCTTAAATGCTTCCATTGAGGCAGCAAGAGCGGGAGAGGCCGGTAAAGGATTTGCCGTTGTAGCAACCGAAATCGGTGCTTTGGCTACACAGACCCAGAATGCAGTTGGTGATATCGACAGCATTATTGGTGAGGTACATAACGCAGTAAGCGGTATGGTAGATTGTTTACAGAATGCAATGGACTTTTTGGAAAATACGGTTCTTGGCGATTACAAAGGATTTATGGAAGTTGGCGAGAAGTATTCCAAGGATGCTGCTGCTTTTGAAGATGGCATGACCAAAATTAATCATTCAATTGTTACGTTGGTTGATGCGATTACCGATATTTCTCATTCAATCGAAGAGATTAATCTGACGGTAAATGAGTCGGCAACCGGTGTTTCGGATATTGCAGAGAAAACTTCTGAGATGGTTCGGAAGATTGAGGCAACCGGAACATTTGTGCAGGATAGCGAAGAAAGTGCTAACAATTTAAATCAGATTGTCAGTGAATTTGATTTGGATGGCAAGAAATAACAAACTCTTGACAATTGCAAATAATCGTACTATCATGAAAATGCTCATAGAGAAAAGCGTTGACGGAGACAGTACCCTGTGTGGAAGTGTTTCAGTGAGCCGGCGATAGTGAGAATCCGGCACCAGTAAGCATAGGCGAATATCACTCCTTAGCTGCAAAGTCGAACGGTATTTATCCAGTAGACTGCGCCGGTATTCCCCGTTAAAAGGATATATGTTCGGTTTGTGAAACACTCACAGTCCTGACGTAGAAGACAGGTGGTATAATGAAAGTTTAGGCTCTCATCCTAGTTGGATGGGAGCTTTTTTATTTTATTTTTATGGAGGTAACTATGTATAACAAAGTATCAACAGGCATGAATTTTGTCGAGAGAGAAAAAGAAGTAGAAAAGTTTTGGAAAGACAAAGATATTTTCCGCAAAAGTATTAAACTGCGTGAGGGGGCACCAACGTATATGTTTTACGATGGACCGCCAACTGCGAACGGAAAACCACATATCGGTCATGTGCTGACCCGTGTTATCAAAGATATGATTCCGCGTTACCGTACAATGAAAGGTTATCGTGTGCCGCGTAAAGCCGGATGGGACACGCATGGTTTGCCGGTTGAGCTGGAAGTAGAAAAACTGTTAGGTCTGGATGGAAAAGAGCAGATTGAAGAATATGGTATGGAACCATTTATCAATCAGTGTAAAGAATCTGTCTGGAAATACAAAGGTATGTGGGAAGACTTTTCCGATACCGTAGGTTTCTGGGCTGACATGGATGACCCATATGTCACATATGATGACAATTATATTGAGTCTGAGTGGTGGGCATTAAAGGAAATCTGGAATAAAGACCTTTTGTATAAAGGATTTAAAATCGTGCCTTACTGCCCTCGCTGTGGTACACCGTTGTCCGCACAGGAGGTTGCGCAGGGATACAAAACCGTAAAAGAGCGTTCTGCTATTGTCCGCTTTAAGGTGACAGGTGAGGATGCCTATTTCCTTGCATGGACGACAACACCTTGGACTCTGCCAAGTAACGTGGCTCTTTGTGTAAACCCGAATGATACTTACTGTAAAGTAAAAGCAGCAGATGGCTATACTTATTATATGGCGCAGGATCTTTTGGATACGGTACTTGGTAAGCTGGCAAAAGATGATGAGCCGGCTTATGAAGTGTTAGAGAGTTTCCCGGGAACCGCATTAGAGCATAAAGAATATGAGCCATTGTTTGCCTGCGCGAAAGAGTGTGCTGATAAGCAGAACAAAAAAGGATTTTTCGTAACCTGTGATACTTACGTTACGATGACCGATGGTACCGGTATTGTTCATATCGCACCGGCATTTGGTGAAGATGATGCCAATGTGGGAAGAAACTATGACCTTCCTTTTGTGCAGTTTGTAAATGAAAAAGGTGAGTTGACAGAAGAGACTCCATTTGCAGGCATTTTCGTAAAGAAAGCAGACCCTGAGGTATTAAAAGACTTAGATGCCAGAGGACAGTTGTTTGATGCACCGAAGTTTGAGCATGAATATCCACACTGCTGGCGCTGTGATACACCGCTGATTTACTATGCAAGAGAATCCTGGTATATCCGTGAAACAGCAGTAAAAGACGATTTGATTAAAAATAACAATACTGTAAACTGGATTCCGGAGTCAATTGGAAAAGGACGTTTTGGAAACTGGTTAGAGAATATTCAGGACTGGGCAATTTCCCGTAACCGTTATTGGGGAACTCCATTAAACATCTGGGAGTGTGAAGGCTGTGGACATCAGGAATGTATCGGCGGAAGAAAAGAACTGGCAGAGCGTGCCGGCGATCCGAAAGCCGCTGAGGTAGAACTTCACCGTCCATATATTGATGAAGTAACCTTTACCTGTCCGGATTGTGGAAAAGTTATGCACCGTGTACCGGAAGTAATCGACTGTTGGTTTGACTCCGGTGCGATGCCATTTGCACAGTATCACTATCCATTTGAAAATAAAGACGTGTTTGAGAAACAGTTCCCGGCCCAGTTTATCTCCGAGGCGGTTGACCAGACACGTGGATGGTTCCATTCACTGATGGCAGAATCCACTTTGCTTTTCAACAAAGCACCTTATGAGAATGTAATCGTTCTTGGACATGTGCAGGATGAAAATGGACAGAAGATGAGTAAGAGTAAGGGAAATGCCGTAGATCCGTTTGACGCTTTGGAAAATTATGGAGCAGACGCAATCCGCTGGTATTTCTATGTAAATAGCGCGCCATGGCTGCCGAACCGTTTCCATGGAAAAGCAGTTACCGAAGGACAGCGTAAATTCATGGGTACACTGTGGAACACATATGCTTTTTATGTGTTGTATGCGGAGATTGATCAGTTTAATCCAATCGAGCATACATTAGAATATGATAAGCTTTCAATTATGGACCGCTGGCTTTTGTCCCGTCTGTATTCGACGGTTAAAGAAGTTGATGAGGACCTTGACAGCTACAAAATTCCGGAGACCGCAAAAGCACTGCAGAGTTTTGTGGAAGATATGAGTAACTGGTATGTACGCCGCTGTCGTGATCGTTTCTGGGCAAAAGGCATGGAGCAGGATAAAATGAATGCCTACATGACTTTGTATACGGCACTTGTAACAATCAGTAAGGCAGCAGCTCCGATGATTCCATTTATGACCGAGAGCATTTATCAGAATCTCGTGTGCAATCTGGATTCAAAAGCACCGGAAAGTATTCATTTGTGTGACTTCCCGAAAGTTAAGGAAGAATGGATTGACAAAGAACTTGAGACACAGATGAAACAGCTTTTGGACATTGTTGTTCTTGGCCGTGCATGCCGTAATACAGCAAATATCAAAAACCGTCAGCCAATTGGAAAAATGTATGTAAAGGCAGAAGGCGAATTGTCCGATTTCTATAAAGAAATCATTGCAGATGAGCTAAATGTAAAAGAAGTTGTATTTACCGATGATACAAAAGAATTTACGACATATCAGTTTAAGCCACAGCTTCGTACTCTCGGACGCCGTTTTGGAAGCCGTTTGAACGAATTGAAAGAAGTGCTTGCCGGATTAGATGGCAATGCTACGATGGATGCGTTGAATGCTTCCGGTGAAGTGACTGTTACGGTTGGCGGCGTGGATGAAGTACTGGCAACAGAGGATTTGCTGGTAGAAACGGGACAGATGGATGGCTATGTGAGTGAGGGAGATCACGGTATTACCGTTGTATTAGATACAAACCTGACACCGGAGTTAATCGAGGAAGGATTTGTGCGTGAGGTTATCAGTAAAATTCAGACCATGCGTAAAGATGCCGGTTTTGAAGTGGTTGACCATATCCGTGTTTACGAGCAGGGAAATGATAAGATTAAAGAAATTATCAAAGCAAATGAATCTCAGATTAAAGCCGATGTTTTGGCCGATGAGGTTATTTTGGATAAAGCAGAAGGTTACATCGCAGATTGGAAAATTAACGGTGAGGCTGTTACACTGGGTGTTGCAAAAGTGGAAGCGTAACGAAGAGTTTGTTACAGAAAGAGAGGTAATTTATGGCATTTGTAACGGAAAAGGAAAAGAAAAAGGAATTGAAGAATAACATTTCGAACTACATGAAATTGTTGTTTCGCCGTTCGGTTGAAGAGGCAACTCCACAGCAGTTGTTTCAGGCAGTTTCTTATGCAGTCAAAGATATCGTAGTTGATGATTGGATGGCAACGCACAAAGCCTATGAGAAAAAGGATGTGAAGACAGTTTACTATTTGTCCATGGAGTTTTTGATGGGTCGTGCACTTGGAAACATGATTATCAACCTCAAAGAGGATAAAGTTGTACGCGAGGTACTTGACGAGATGGGCGTAAACTTAGACTTGCTTGAGGATGAAGAGCCGGATGCAGCTCTTGGTAATGGTGGTCTTGGACGTCTGGCAGCCTGCTTTTTGGATTCCTTATCTACACTTGGTTATCCGGCTTATGGCTGTGGTATCCGCTACAAATATGGTATGTTCAAGCAGAAAATCGAAAATGGTTTCCAGATCGAAGCACCGGACGACTGGTTAAAAGACGGTAATCCATTTGAGATGAAGCGTCCGGAATATGCCGTTGAAGTTCGTTTTGGCGGTTATGTAACGGTAAGAAAAGACGAAAAAACCGGAAGAGACCGTTTTGTACAGGAAAATTATCAGTCCGTAATGGCAGTGCCTTATGATTTGCCGGTTGTCGGTTACGGAAACCACATTGTAAACACACTTCGTATCTGGGATGCTGAGGCAATTGATACATTTAACCTGGATTCTTTTGATAAAGGTGATTATCAGAAGGCAGTAGAACAGCAGAACCTTGCCCGTACCATTTGTGAAGTACTGTATCCAAATGACAACCATATGGCAGGAAAAGAACTTCGCTTGAAACAGCAGTATTTCTTCGTATCGGCAAGCGTGCAGCGTGCGATTATGAAGTATATGGAAAACCACAATGACATTCATGGTCTTCCGGAAAAAGTATGTTTCCAGTTAAATGATACCCATCCAACGGTAACCGTACCGGAGTTGATGCGTATTTTGTTAGATGAATATGGTCTTGAGTGGGATGATGCGTGGGATATCACAACCCGTACCTGTGCTTATACAAACCATACAATTATGGCGGAAGCATTGGAGAAATGGCCGCTTGAGTTATTCTCCCGTCTGCTTCCTAGAATTTACCAGATTACCGAGGAAATTAACCGTCGTTTCCAGAATGAGATTCAGGCAAAGTATCCGGGTAATCAGGATAAAGTAAAAAGTATGGCAATCATTTATGATGGTCAGGTCAAGATGGCACATCTTGCTATTGCTGCCGGATTTTCGGTAAATGGTGTGGCAAGACTTCATACGGAAATTTTGAAACATCAGGAATTAAAAGATTTCTATGAAATGATGCCGGAGAAATTTAATAACAAGACGAATGGTATTACACAGCGTCGTTTCCTGCTTCATGGAAATCCGAAACTTGCTGCATGGGTAACAGACAAAATCGGTGATGAGTGGATTACGGACTTGTCTAAAATTGACAAACTTTCTGTTTTTGTAGATGATAAAAAAGCACAGCAGGAATTTATGAATATCAAGTTCCAGAATAAAGTTCGTCTTGCGAAGTATATTAAGGAGCACAATGGTGTTGAAGTGGATCCTCATTCAATTTTTGATGTACAGGTAAAACGTCTGCATGAGTACAAACGCCAGCTTCTTAACATTTTGCATGTTATGCACTTGTATAATCAGTTGAAGAAAAATCCGGGTATGGATATGTATCCTCGTACTTTCATTTTTGGTGCGAAAGCTTCTGCCGGATACCGCCGTGCAAAGGCAATTATCAAATTGATTAACAGTGTTGCTGACGTAGTAAACAATGATGCATCGATTGAAGGAAAAATTAAAGTTGTATTTATTGAAAACTACCGTGTGTCCAATGCAGAAATCATTTTTGCCGCTGCTGATGTATCGGAGCAGATTTCAACTGCAAGTAAAGAAGCATCGGGTACCGGTAATATGAAATTTATGTTAAATGGTGCACCGACCCTTGGAACAATGGATGGCGCCAATGTTGAAATCGTAGAAGAAGTAGGCGAGGAAAATGCTTTCATCTTCGGTCTTTCTTCACAGGAAGTAATTGATTTCGAGCATAATAACCAGTATGATCCGAAAGAAATTTACAACATGGATTCGGATATCCGTGCCGTGCTTACCCAGTTGATTGATGGAACATATTCCCCTGAAAATCTTGAATTGTTCCGCGAGATTTACAATTCTCTGCTCGAGACAAACGGCTATGAGCGTGCAGACCAGTACTTTATTTTGAAAGACTTCCGTTCTTATGAGGCGGCACAGAAGAAAGTAGAAGAAGCATACCGCGATGAGGAGCGATGGGCGAAGATGGCAATGCTCCAGACTGCTAAATGCGGTAAATTTTCTTCCGACCGCACCATTGAAGAATATGCGAAGGAGATTTGGCATTTGGAGAAAGTAACTTTGTAATAAAATTGAATAAATTATTTTAAAATCGAGCATACTATCATCAAACAATTTTTGTGAGGTGATAGTATGTTTTTTAAACAAAAAGGATTCTATATATCATTAGCCTGCGGTATTGCTGCAATTGGCGCCTTTGCGGCGTTATGCATCAATATGAACCGCAGTGAACAAAAGGAGCCGGTGGCTTCGGCGAGTAATCCCCCGCAGGCGACCGCGGTGGCAACACCGGAGACAAAAGAAGCGTCCAGCAATCATGCAAATTCCGAGGTAAAAGAAAAGAAAACAAAAAAACGTAAGAAAAAGTCTGTGCAGACCAATGCAAAGCCTGTGAAAAAGCAATTATCGTTTAATCAGGAAGAGGGTCTTTCCTGGCCAATAAAAGGCGATGTGCTGATGGAGTACAGTGCAGACAAAGTGGTATATTTTAAGACGCTGGCACAGTACCGCACAAATCCGGCACTTCTTTTAGAAGCCAAAGAAGGAATGGATGTAAAAGCGAGTGCGGATGGTATCGTGGAATCGGTGGCAACTTCTGAAGAAACCGGCCGTACGGTTTCGATATCAATTGGTGATGGATTTACAGTTATTTATGGACAGTTAAAAGATGTTTCTGTAAGTAAAGGTGATACGGTTTCGGAAGGACAGGTTCTCGGGAAAATTGCAGAGCCGACAAAGTATTATAAAGAAGAAGGAACAAACCTTTATTTTCAAGTGAAGGAGAATAAAACCACGGTAAATCCGATGTTGCTGCTTAAATGAGCGTGCCGAATATATCAAAAATGATACGTTTATTATCATGGCAGGGGACTTCCTTTTGTGCTACCATAAATGCAATATAATAATTATATAATGTAAAGGAGGAACTGCCATGAAACAATGGAAACGAGTTAGTGGAGTTGTTTTATCGGGAATTTTAGCTTTGTCAATGACACTTGGCGGGATGACAGCGCCGGATGCAGGGGCAAAAGCGAAAAAAGCAAAATTAAAGACAAAGAAAATTAGTGTTACAGTAGGAAAGAAGAAAACAATTAAAATTGCAAACAAGAAAAAATCCTGCAAGTACACATTTAAGAGCAACAAGAAAAAGGTTGCCAAAGTATCGAAAAAGGGTGTTGTGACCGGTCAGAAGAAGGGGACAGCCAAGATTACGGTAAAAGAAGTGAAAAAGAACGGAAAATCCAGAAAACTTGGAACTGTTAAGGTGACAGTGACGAGGAAAAAAGGACCGGATAAAAACGTAGTAAATACAACAAAACCTACGGCAAAGGCTACAGCGAAAGCAACAGAAAAGCCAAATCCGGCAAAAGTAACACCGACACCTGTTGTAAAAGGCACATCGGTGAAAGTGTATACGGACGAAATTAAAGATTCTAATTTAGTTGCTGAAGCGGGCGGATTTGGACATATGCCAACACCGGAACCGACCAAATCAGCAGATGCTACACCGGAACCAACACCGGCAGTACTTGTTAATGCGGACATGGAAAAGGGCGAATATGAGCCAATCGCTTCTCGTGGTTCAGCTTCTATTTCAGTCGTTGATGATGGAGCAAATAACACAAAGAAAAGTGCTAATGTAACAGGACGTACAGCAGACTGGCATGGTGCTGCTATTGATGTTTCCTCTTTGGTTGAAACAGACAATGAATATGCGATTTCCTTTTATGCAAAGCAGGAAACAGGTGAGGATCAGAAATTGGATCTTTCCATGCAGTATGTAGGGGATGATGAGTCTACTCATTATGATGGAATTAAGACCTTTGACCTTTCGGATTCCACATGGACAAAATGTGAGGCAACTATGACGGTGCCGGAGCACACGGGAACGATCTTAATTTACTGGCAGTCTGTGTACAATTCCAATAATGATATGGATTTTTACCTGGATGAGGTAACCATGACAGGAGTTGCTAAGACAGCAGATGAAAATTCCGGTCTTCCGGATCTTAGTACAGGACTTGTTAAAGGAAAAATCGGCAATCCGA
>ULUR01039159.1_pt1 | contig 9338 bp, 4 predicted proteins | sample 1958651 | NCBI WGS metagenome assembly ULUR01 (sample SAMEA4835764, study PRJEB28245) | human gut metagenome | biome: gut microbiome; material: fecal sample | place: Denmark | collected 2008 | reverse complement strand
TTACACGGATGGTTCCGTTATCGACTTTTCCGATGCCGATTCGTCCGACATATTCATTGTAATCAATGGTGCTGATTAAGACCTGTGTGTCGGCGTCCGGGTCGCCTTCCGGTGCCGGAATATAATTTAAAATCGCATCAAAGAGCGGCTTCATGTCGGTGCCTTTCTCATTGACATCGCAGGATGCCACACCTTCTTTTGCCGAGGCAAAGATAAATGGGCAGTCTAACTGGGATTCATCGGCATCCAAATCGATAAACAGCTCTAAAATTTCATCGACGACTTCTTCCGGACGAGCTTCCGGACGGTCGATTTTGTTGACACAGACAACAACCGGCAAAGACAATTCCAGTGCTTTCTTTAACACAAATTTTGTCTGAGGCATTGCGCCCTCAAAAGCGTCAACGACTAAGATGACACCATTTACCATTTTAAGAACACGTTCTACTTCACCACCGAAATCGGCATGTCCCGGTGTGTCGATGATATTAATTTTCACACCTTCATAGGTAATGGCTGTATTTTTTGATAAAATAGTAATGCCTCGTTCACGCTCAATATCATTTGAGTCCATGACACGTTCGGCAACTTCCTGATTGGCGCGGAATACGCCGCTTTGTTTCAATAATTCATCCACTAAGGTTGTCTTGCCATGATCGACGTGTGCGATGATGGCGATGTTTCTGATATCGTCTCTTGTTGTTTTCATAGAAACCTCCATTCATTCATGCAAAAACCACAAAGTCGTATTATAGCACGATTTTTTTTGTGTGGCAAGTTCGGGCGTAAAACGCTTAACAAAATGCTAGGTTTTTTTGCTTTTTTATGGTAAAATAGGATTCATATAAAAAAGGAGGTGCTCTTATGGGGCTGAAAAGGAAGAAGCGGTTACTGGGAATTTTGATTTTTTCTCTTGTTATTGGCATGATGGGAAGTGCCGGTGGAGAAGTTGAGGCTAAGAAAAAGATTGTTTTAAATAAGAAAAAAGCCGTGATTTATGTTGGTAGTCAACTTCGTCTAAAAGTAAAGGGAACAAAGAAAAAGGTGAAGTGGTCTTCAAAGGAGAAAAAGATTGCGACAGTTTCAAAAAAAGGAGTTGTTAAGGGAAAACGTGCCGGTAAGACAAAGATTACGGCAAAAGTAAAAGGAAAGAAACTTGTCTGTAGACTGACTGTGAAGGCGAAGAAAAAGAGAACAGTCACTACGGCAGAGGCAACACCACAGGGAGAAAAGAAACCTGCACCACAGGTGACGCAGACGCCGGGAGGAACCGATAAGCCGTCTGCTTCCCCTGCGATAGAGCCGGTAGTGACGCCAACCGCTGTGCCAACGCCAACACCGGTTGATACTTCAAAACCGGAACCGGTATTTTCAAAAGAAAGCGGAAGTTATGATAAATCTTTTGAATTATCTTTGCATGCGCCAAAGGGAAGCAAAATCTATTATACGACAGATGGCAGTGAGCCGGATGTCAGTAGTGTGGGCGGCAGTGTAAAAGATACCGTACCGGCAAAACTTCCGACCAATGAGTATAAGCAGACAATTACAGTGAAAAATCGGGATAATGATGAAAACAGGCTTTGCTCGAAAGTCAATATTCCATATATGTATGATTCAACGGATTATTATAACGGACCATTTTATCCGGAAGTCGGTGCAGTTCCGAAAGCAACCATCATTCGCGCAATGGCAGTGGATGAAAAGGGTAATACGAGTAAGACGGTGACAAAAACTTATTTTGTAGATAAGAATTTGGCAGAGGTTTATAAGAATGCTTCTGTGATTTCCGTTGTCACGGATCCGGATAATCTTCTTAGCGAAGAAAAAGGAATCTACCGTTATGGCAACTGGGAAAACAGTGGTGCTGAATGGGAGAGACCGGCGGCAGTGACGTATTTTGAGGAAGATGGCACGATACCGTTTGAGACGACGATGGGGATGCGGATTCATGGCAATTATACACGCCGCTGGGGGCAGAAGAGTCTGCGGTTTTATTTCCGTGAAGAATTAGGACTGAAAAATCTCAAAGGCTATCAGTTGATTCCGGGAGCTGTCAATGCGGACGGAAAGCCGACGAAAAAGTATAAACGTTTTATCTTGAGAAATGGCGGTAACGAATATGCCTACAGTAAAATGCAGGATGTCTTTATCCAGAGCCTTGTGAGTGACCGTGCATTTACGACGCAGAGTTCACGCCCATGCGTTTTATTCTTAAACGGTGAGTACTGGGGACTTTATAATCTGATGGAACGCTATTCCGATAATTATTTGGAGGAAGAGTTTGGCGTTGATAAAGATAATGTGGTTGTGATAAAAAATGATGAACTTGATGAGGGAAAAGAAGAAGATTTCGCTCTCTATGAACAACTGCAGGCAATGGCAGACCTTGACATGTCTTTGACCGATAATTATGAGAAATTTAAGAAAATGGTGGATATACAGAGTTATCTTGACTATTATGCGACTGAGATTTATATTGGTAACAAGGACTGGCCGGATAATAATGTGCAGTTATGGCGGACCAGAGAGGATGACGGCAGTGATTATGGCGATACGAAGTGGCGTTATATGCTCTACGACACCGAATACTCGATGAATTTGTGGGGACAGGATAATAACGGAAATACGAATCGTCTGCAGGAAGCAAGAAATAAGGATGCATTATTTGATGCACTCTGTAAAAATGACTCTTTTAAACAGTCACTTGCCGATACGCTGATGGATTTGGCAGATAAAAACTTTAAGTCAGCCGATGCTGCAAAGAAATTAGATGTCATGGCAGCCGTCTACCGTCCGTTGATGGAGCAGTATAAAAAGCGTTTTGGCAACGGTGATGTGGACAGCCGGGTAAGGGATATGAAGAGTTTTATGGCAAATCGAAAAAGCCAGATAAAAAAGCATATTCAGGAATCCCTTTCAATTACAGTAAAATAATAAAAAGAATGGAGAACAAAGATGGAACCGGAAATTACAGATATTTTTGACCGTATTATGAATTGGAAGTTGTTTCGATTTATGTGGCCTTTTTATAAAAAAAATAAGGACAAGCTTTTATATTTGTTTTTTGGAGGATGTACAACACTTGTTAATCTTGTGATTACATATGGATTGTGGTATGGCCTGAAGTGGGAACAGTGGTATGCCGGGAAATTTGCACTGGGCACGTTCCTTGGAAATTTAATTGGAATTGTGTCTGCTATTTTGTTTGCCTACGTGACAAATAAAAAGTTTGTATTTGCGTCGAAAACAACAGGAATGAAAGAACTTTTGGTTGAATTTATTAAGTTTGTTGGTGGCCGTGTATCCACTTTAATTATCGAACTTGGCGGTGTTCAGCTTGCTGTAATATTGTTCCCTGATTCTAACACACTTTTGTTTGTGGCGAAACTTTTGACTCAGGTTTTGGTTATTATAATTAATTATTTTATCAGCAAATTATTTGTGTTTAAGGGAACAAAAGAGGCACCTTTTGAAAATCAAGACTAAATTTTAATTTGAATTTGTCCGATATACAGATTACGGATGCGAATGTTTATTTTAGAATCAGATTTTAGATAGATGATATAGAAAGGTATGGTTATGGATATGAGACGAGTAAAAAAAAGAATTGGTATATCAGCAGCGGCTGTTTTTGTGACGGTGGTTATTTTTGCCGTCTTTTTATACAGCAAGCAGTATAGCCATGCAGCAGATGAAATATTTATTACCTATAATGATCAGCAGTTAAATCCTGAGGAAACACTGCAGATGACTTCAGGAAGTATTCCACTTGTATTAAAAACAACAGGAACCGCCTATGATGAGGATAAGTATATCGTTGAGTGGTCTTTTTCAGATAGTGCGGCAACTAGATTTGCAACAATTGAACAAAGTTCTACCAATAAGATGGTAGCGACAGTACGAGCAGTTTCGCCCGGACTTGTAACGGTTATTGCAACTGTGAAAGACAGCATGAATGGTAATGCAGTTCTTGGAAGTGCTACGTGTAACATTAATGTTATGTTTGCTATTGATACATCGAAAGATGCAAATTTATACCGTTTTGTGAATGAATCAGATACGGAGCGTTCTCTTGTTATGTATGCAGATGACAGCCCGGTTCAGTTAGGGCTGAGTTTTGGCGATGCGAAGGATGCTCAGTGGATTAGTTCGAATGATGAAGTGGTTAAAGTAGAAAAGAACACCGGTATTGTGACTCCGGTTGGTGCAGGACGAACACAGATTACAGCCAGCTATACGCCGAATGGTGAAAGTGATACCTATACGGCACTATTGAATGTGTATGTAAAACCTAAAATTTCGCTTACTAAAGGCAGTGGGTATACAAATTCATTGGTTAATCAGAAGATTTCTTCCGGAACGAATATTTACACGGATACAGTATTTACCAGTAACACACAGGCAATACGAAACAAGATTATCTGGGTGGTAAAGAAAGATGATGGTAAAGGTAATCCTCAGGTATTGGCAGATTCGCTTGGACGAGAGTCGGATGTTATTCAGGTTACTCCTTCCGGTATGTATGAAAACGAGTTGAAGATTCAAGGAACGGCAGGGAAGTACGTAATTGAATTTTATACGAATGGAACCTACTTGAGTGAGAGCAATCATACGGATGCATATGATCCAACGGTTATTACGTTTACACTTACCGCCGAAATTGGTGACAAAGAAGAAACATTAGGACCGGGAGATTCCATAAACCTGGCAGATGCTTTTGGCATGACGCGAGAGGATTTTGTTAAGTATTTTGTATCCAATAACTGGACGAAAGATGGTGGCTCAATTTATAATTATGCAACTTACGATAGTGCAACAAGCGAGCTTCAGGTAAAAACTACAGTTTCCGAAGGTGTATTAATTGATTCCGTAAATGTGAAACCGGCGTATAAAAAGCAAGTGGCAGAGCTGCTTGGGCTGGACGGCGAGGATAAAGATGTTCTTGCCAATATGCCAATGACATTTAAGGTAACAATCACATTACAGGATCGCATGCATTTAAATCGTACGGAACTTACACTTTCCGAAAAAGAAGAATTTTTGCTGGTTGCTACATATAATGGTGCTTATGATGGAACTGTAAAATTTGAAAGTACGGATCCGTCTTGTGTTAAAGTTGATGATAATGGTTTAGTGACGGCAGTAAAGAATACAAAAGGCGATGTTAAGATAATAGCATCTTTGACAAACTCAGTTGGTAAGACTATTCGCGCAGAGTGTCTTGTTGTGGTACAGGCTGCATTGAAATCATTTACACTTGAACCAAATGTGACGGAAATGACAATGAATGTAGGAGATGTACAGACAATTAAGGCGATTATCAACCAGTCAATTAAGAATCCGCCGTTGTCATGGACCTGTTCTACTGTAAATTCGAAGATTTTTACGGTGACGCCGTCAGATGATAGAAAGAGTGCGGTTATTACAGCAGTGGGAACGGGTGTGGCAGATTTAGAAGTCACAAACACTGTGAATCCAAGTGATAAGAAGACGATCCGTATTACAGTCCGATCAACAATACAGACAATTTCCCTGAAACAGACAGAATTGACTGTGCCACGTTATAAAGATGGCTATAATATGGGGAAAAACGATGTGTCATACACGCCGGCAAATGCAACGGATACAGAACTTGTATGGACTAGTTCGGACCCGGGAATTGCTACCGTGGATGATGATGGATATATTACTTTTGTAAATGCCGGGGTGACGTTGATTACCGTCAGACCGGTAAATAATCCAAATGGTGTTATGGCTTCCTGCTTGTTAACGATATTAGGTTCAGCAGATAAGGTTATTTTAAGCGAGAATGAACTTACAATGAATGTAGGGGATACAAAAGATGTGAAACTTGATTTTGAGCCTATTAATACGACAGCAGAGTTAACATGGACGCCAACGGGTGAGTATAAAGATTGTGTTACGATGCTTCCCTATGATGAAGAACGAAGAATTGCTTCGTTCCAGGCAAAATCACCGGGAGTAGTCTATTTTAACATTACATCTCCGCAGACCGGAACGGAAGTGTTAAAGATTACAGTGAAACAGCCTTCGACAGCATTGAGTGTGACACCAAAGGAGTTAACGGTAAGAACGGGTGACAGTGCTGATTTAAAGGCAGTATTTACACCGGCAAATTCGACAGACACTATTATATGGAAAAGTTACAATAATAGTGTGGCAACGGTAGATGTGAATGGACGTGTTACAGGAGCAAAGGCAGGAACAACATTTATTGAGGCCAGAGCCTACAATGGAAAAACAGCAGGACCAATGACTGTTATTATGGTTACTGTGCAGGATGGTGTGAAAGGAGTTTCCTTAGACTCATCAGAAAAGACGGTTCGTGTGGACAGTTCTGTTACACTGATACCTATTTTTAATCCGGCAACTGCTTTTAATAAGGCGATGACGTGGAAGGCTTCAAATAGTAATGTTAAAATTGAGGCGGTTGGTATTTCCAATCTGAAAGTAACCGGTGTAAAAGCCGGTACGGCGATGGTAACCGGTACGACGACAGATGGTGGATTTTCTGTATCCTGTTTGATTACGATTCTGCCAAAACAGAAAGAAAATGATACGAAGGTGACGGTATCGCCGAAAACCAAATATTTGGCTAAAGGCAAGTCATTCTATGTGACAGCCACAGTTACCGGCTCAAGTAATAAAAAGGTAAAATGGACGAGCAGCAAAAAATCAGTTGCAACCGTGACTTCCGGCGGTAAGGTAAAGGCAAAGAAATTAGGAACGACTTATATCAAAGCGACAGCGAAGGATGGTTCCGGTGCATACGCCAGATGTAAAGTGCGTGTTGTTCGTAAAGTGAAAAAAATTAAACTGAACCGCTATTCGGGCAGACTGCTTGTCGGAAGCACGATGAAACTGAAAGCAACCGTTCTTCCGAAAAATGCAACGATTAAGTCCGTGAAGTGGACGACGAATAAAAAATCGATTGCGACAGTCAGCAGTACCGGACGAGTATTGGGAACCGGCGAGGGTATTGTAAAGATTAAAGCTTCGGCAAAAGATGGTTCCGGTAAGTCAGCAACTTGCATACTTCATGTTGTTGAGCCGATTGAGGCAACAGGAATTACTGTGGCAAACAGCCAGATTACCGTGGCAAAAGGAAAGATTGCCCAGTCCGGCATTACCTTAAATCCGGTCAATTCGACGACGAAGATTAAATATCACTCCGATAATCCGAGAGTGGCAACCGTAAATAAATATGGTAAGATTAAGACCAAACGTGCCGGAGAGGCTACGATTTACGGAACGACTTCGACCGGACTGTATGGTTATTGTGATGTATTGGTTGTAGATTTAAACCGCAAGGCAGTAACCCTTCGTCCATACGATACCGAACAGCTTCATGTAAACGAGATTAGTACCGGTGTAACATGGTATTCAAGAGATATTAACATTGCAACCGTATCATCGACCGGACTTGTTACCGGACGTAAGAGAGGTATAACAACGATTTATGCGGTTGTCAACGGTGTAAAACTGGGATGCCGCGTGAACGTTACAAAATTAAAGTAGTGGAATGGGAGGAGACTATTGTTAGTAAATTTACATGTAAAAAACTTTGCGATAATAGACGAGATTGATGTTGATTTCTCTTCCGGGTTAAATATTCTTACCGGAGAGACGGGAGCCGGCAAATCGATTTTGATTGGCTCTATCGGCATCGCACTCGGCGCAAGAGTTTCGCAGGAAATCATAGGAAAGCATGGCGACTCTGCGATGGTGGAGATTGTTTTCCAGATTGAAGATGAAGAAACAAAAGGGAAATTATCAGGATTAGGTGTAGACCCGGACGAAGGACAGATTGTCATTTCACGCCGTATTACGGGAAGCCGGAGTGTAAACCGAATTAATGGTGAAAATGTATCGGTCAGTGTGATTCGCCAGGTGGCTGCCCTCTGCATTGACATTCATGGACAGCATGAAAACCAGTCATTATTGCAGAAAGATAAACATTTAGCAATTGTAGATGAGTTTGCCACCAAACAGTGTGTCACTTTGAAACAAGAGATTGCTGCTTTATACCGTGAATATACAGCGCTGAAAAAACAGTGGCAGGATGAAGATGTGTCGGATGAGGAGCGTGAGAGAGAGCTTAGTTTTCTGGAATACGAAAAACAGGAAATTGAGCAGGCATCTTTACAAGCCGGTGAAATCGAAGAAGTGGAAGAAGCATACCGCAGAGCATCCGGCGCTGAGACAATTGTGGAATCGCTTGGTCTGGTACACCGTTTGACAAGTGATACGGCCGCGGGAGCTGTGAGCCATGCGTTGCAGAGTATGCAGCGGATTACAGGCTTTGGTGATGAAATTCGGAACTTGCAGGAAGAACTTTTGCAGATTGAAGGACTTTTAGATGATTTTAATCATGAAACAGCGGATTATATGCAGGACTTTTCTTTCGATGCCAATGAGTTTTCGGAATTAGAGAAAAGACTCGATACGATTCACAATTTGCAGGCGAAATACGGAAGTACCTATGAAGAAATACTTTCGCATTTGGAAGAAGTAGAGGATAAACTGCAAAAACTTGCAGATTTTGAACAGTATAAGGAGAAACTTCTTGCTAAAATAAAGGGATATGAGTCGGATTTGACAAAGAAATGTGAGCAGTTATCAAAAGAAAGAAAAGAAACCGCTTCCATTCTTCAGGAAAAGATTAAAGCTGCTTTATCAGATTTGAATTTTGCCTATGTAGATTTTGAAATTGCATGGAGCCGCAAAGATACATTTGGTGCGGATGGATGGGATGAAGCAGAATTTTTGATTGCAACGAATCCGGGCGAGCCAAAGAAAAGCCTCGGAAAAATCGCATCCGGCGGTGAGTTGTCCCGTATTATGCTGGCAATTAAATCGGTTTTTGCCGAAAAAGACCATATTGAGACCTTGATTTTTGATGAAATTGATGCCGGAATCAGTGGACGTACGGCACAGAAGGTTTCGGAAAAACTGAAACTTTTAAGTAAAAGCCACCAGATTCTATGCATTACTCATCTGGCACAGATTGCGGCAATGGCAGATACCCATTTTCTGATTGAAAAGATGGTTGATGAAAATCATTCGGAGACAGTGATTCGTCCGTTGGATAAGTCGCAGAGTGAACAGGAACTGGCACGTATTCTTGGCGGTGTTGAGATTACAGAGTCGGTACTTGAAAATGCGAGAGAGATGAAAGCGTTAGCAAACCAAAAAAGTTCAGATAGTTTTCAGAATTAGAAAAATAGAAGTTGGCTATACTAAACAGAAGGAACCAAAACAATAGTAAGTTTTGTACCTTCTGTTTTTATTTTGCCAATTATGGGAGGAATGAGTAT
>ULUR01035948.1_pt1 | contig 9477 bp, 9 predicted proteins | sample 1958651 | NCBI WGS metagenome assembly ULUR01 (sample SAMEA4835764, study PRJEB28245) | human gut metagenome | biome: gut microbiome; material: fecal sample | place: Denmark | collected 2008 | reverse complement strand
GTCCGTACCATTAAGTACTTCGCTGAGAACTGCTAATCGCGCAGCTGCGTTAAAAATTGAATGATTTGTCGACCAGAGTTTGTCTTGCTCAACTACGAACAAGCTTGATTTGGTACGATAAGCTTATCTAGCAATTTTTCACCCTTTCTTTTGTGGTCCGCCATGAAGGAAAGGGTGTTTTTTTATGTGTTTGAAAGATCTCCGTGATGAATTTATCTATGACTGTGAATGCCGCCATCTGGCTAAAGGCTCCCTGCGCAATTATAAGGCTGCGACCCGTTTTTTGCTGGAATATCTGGAGCTGAAGCAGATCACTGAGCTGGAAGACGTCCGTCCCCGCCACATCCGGGACCTGATGAAGGAAAAGCAGGACGCGGGTAGCACGTCCCGCTATATCAACGACCTGCTCAAGGTGTGGCGCACATGGTTCAACTATCTGGTCAATGAGGGCTATCTGGAGGAGCGGGACAATCCGGCCAAAAAGGTAAAGTGCCTCCGCCAGCCCCGGACGATCATCGATACCTTTACAGTGGCTGAGATGAAGCGGATGATCCAGTTCTACGACGGCAAGGATTTTCTGGAGGTACGGAACAAGACCATCATCATGCTGCTGTTCGATACCGGGATGCGCTGCAACGAAATGATCCTGATGGAGCCGGAGGACATCAAGCAGGACTATATTCTGGTTAAGCACGGCAAGGGCAGCAAGGAACGGGTCGTGCCCAAATCGCCCGCACTCTCCAAGCAGCTCGTCAAGTACTGCACGCTCCGGGATGGCTACCTGAAGGAGCACCCTACCCGCTACAAGAATCTCTTCCCCAGCAAAACAGGCAAGCCGATGACCGATGAAGCCGTAGCACGGATATTGAAGCACGCCGCAAAAGAGGTGGGGGTCTCGCCCTCGGTGCGGGTCAGCCCTCATACCTGCCGCCACACCTTCGCACAGATGCAGCTGAAGAACGGACTGGACCTGTATAGCGTCTCCCGTCTGATGGGGCACGTCAATATCATGATCACCCAGCGCTACCTGTTGGGAATCAAGGATAAGGACATCGTGGATCGCGGCACCCAGACCAGCCCCCTGATGAACCTGTAAAAAACTGAATCGTACACTTCATGAGTGGCCCCGCCGGGTGGTGGGGCTGCTCTTTTTTGTTTTAATTCTGTTGATTCGATTGTAAAAGAAGAACAATGAAAAGTGAAGAAGTGAGTCTATATCTATTTATAAAAAGAAAAAACATAGCTGGAAAAATAATGCGAAAAAATAGACGATAATGCGAAGGAATCTTTTGGGTTAAAGAAAAGTTAAGGAATGCCTATATATTATAATAAGGTATTTATATATTTATAATAAGGTGAGTTGAATGACTTTGAGAATTAACAAAAGAAAATAAAACGATACAACGAATAAAAATGACCATTGAAATTTAGTGAAATTTTGCTGATTTGAAATTCATGAATTCTAATACAAAAAAGCAACATTATGGAATCAACAGGATGGATTCAAATGTTTGAGAAAAGTACAGGAATGGAAATCGAGAATACTGACAACAGTAGCGTACGGAAAGCGGGTTAGATGCAATGACGGAGTTGATCCCGACAAGGCGACATAACAAGTGCGTTGATATGCTGTTGTGCGGGATACGAAAGCAGAACGGAATGATAAAGAGATATGACTGGTATTCTTATATGTTTGTGGCGCGGGCGGCAGAGGCAAAACCAACCTACAAATATACATAACTAGTTCTTTAATTTGCTGATTGCGCGGGCGGCAGAAGGGCGCGAGCGCCCCTTGACAGTTTTTACAGCCTATGATATGGTATTTATGTTGCCGCAAACGAACATAGAGGCCTCTACAACGGCTTTTTGCAGTCAACGTATAGGCCTACGGCAAAAACAAGAAAAGCGAGTCAGAGGTGCCTTGCAGCGCGTCTGGTGAAATTTTTTTGGAAAACCACTGGACAAGCGGTCGGAAGTGTGTTATTCTTATGCGCCCGAGGAGGAGAGAGCGGCCGGGCAAGCCCCGGACGTGCTCGACATCCCGACAAACGCGTCCCACGTGCGGGGGCGGTGACCGAGGTGACTTGGAAGCTGCCCCTGCACGACGGAGCAGGCGACTGCCCTGTGAAAGCGGGGTGGAGCACCTTGAAAACTGAACATCGTCAAAAATTTATTTGGACAAGGAGGAATGTAAAGATGGAAAAAAATGACATTTTCAATACGAATCTGCTGCAGTTGCCCATGAAGGCACAGGTGGCTGACGAGGGGGTGGTACAGGATATCGCGCCCGTTGCAGCGCCCGCAGACCTCGCCGGGGGAGTAGCGGAGCTTGAGCTGGATGCTTTGAACCAGAGAGGCGTTGTTCTTCAGCGGTTGAGCGATGTGACGCCCAAAAATCATGAAATGTTGGCATCCGGACGTCTGCAGTGCGGCGAAATCACGCTGCTTTGCGGTGACGGCGGTGTAGGCAAGGGGCAATTCGTGGCGCAGATCGCGAGATCCCTGACCATGGGCGAGGCTACGGAGGTTTTTCCGCAGGCACCCGAGCGCACGGGCAACGTTGTGATCCTTGCGGGCGAGGACCCCATCGATGCTGTGCTGTGCCCGCGTATGGCTGCTGCTGGTGCTGATCTGGGCAAGGTCGTGGTGATCGATTCTGATGTATACTACAAAAAGAAGGGGAAAATGCCCTACCTCGGAGACCCGGATCTGGTGAACTGGATCATTGCGGCGAATCCGCTGGTGCTGGTTGTTGACCCGCTTCAGGCGTTTTTGCCTAATTCTGCCAATATGAACAACCGTCAACAGATGCGGAGGGTGCTTCAAGACCTGCGCATGCTGGCACAGCAACAGGGGTTTGCCATCCTGCTGGTGACGCATACCAACAAAAATCCATCCGCGTTTGGGCGCAAGCGCCTGAATGGATCGGGTGAACTTTGGGACACCGCCCGCAGCGTGCTGATTATGGGGCATACGAGGGATGGCAGCAAAAGTTACGTCTCCCACGAAAAGAGCAGCTATGGTGTACCGGCGGATACGATCCTTTTTACCACCGAGACGGTAGAGGTCAGGGGGATCAAGACGGTAAGGCTGAAGTTTGACTCGACTTCGGATTGGAAGGACGAGGATTTTTGTCGGGAGAAGCCGGACAATAAAGGGCAGAAGTATGCAGAAGTTCAGAGAGAAATCCTGCGTACGTTGAATGCCGCCCCGGGGAACCGTATGGTCAGCAAGGAGCTTCAGCGACTGGTTGTGGAAAAAACTGGATGCAGTGAAAGTACCTATAACCATGCGCGCAGCGAACTGAGTGGCGATGGTCTCATCAAAAACGTCCGGCAAATTGTACCAGAGGTCGGAGTCTGCGGCGTTACAGCCCTGACACGGAGCACGGCAGTGGCGTAACGGCTGCTGAGGGTGTATGATTGCAATTTTGCAATGTCGGCGAAAAACATCGATGAAAAGCGCAAAAGCACAATTTCTGCTTTTGCAATGTTGAGCCCTGCTTTGCAAGGCTGAGGTCGCCATAACAGGGGCAAAAAGGAGGAAGTGGCATGCAGTGCAGTAGACCGCTGAAAATCCCATAGCGCTGGTAGGGTGAAAGATCTGACCCGCTTTGGCACTGTTGGGAGCAGACAGCAAGACCGTTCTAAAAAACACGATTCAATTCAAAAGGAGGACCATATGACAGGTAGAACATAGAGCCCGGGCAGCACCCTGCCAACAAGGGAAACTGTGCGTGGACTCTGGCAAAATAAACAAAAAATATAATTTAGAGGTGTTGAAATTGCTAAAAATTTGGAAGAATTATTATCTGGACGCGGGCAGCGTGTATTACACGTTGAAAAAGGCGCATGCGAAGGCCGACGGCGGGGTGGAGTACGATATTTGTACCTATCATGCAAGGCTGGAGGAGGCGCTGGCAGAAGCTGTAAGACGCACGCTCCGTGAGGGAGTCGCCAGCGGGGAGCTGAAGGAATGGGAGCAAGTGCGTGCCGAACTCCAGCGGTTGGAGAGCGAGGCGCGAGGGCTGCTGCAGTCCATCTGCCCGGCGGACAAGGCTTTGACCCAAACTCTGAAGAACAACAAATGTGCATAATGAAAGGAGAACTGATATGATCGAGCTTTACTTCAATGATGCAAATCTTCTGCCCGAGAACCGTGAAGAGGAGCAGTATGCCGAGGTGACACTCAACAGTGAATTTTAAGGAAAAGGAGCTATAACATGGTTGAAAATAACGTAAAAGAGAACCTGATTGACGATGAGGAGGAACTCTATGTGAACCTGAATGATCTGGTGAACCTCAGAGAGTCGGCGGAGCTCAAGGAAGCCGCAGACGCATTTGAGAACTATCTGGTAGACTATGCGCGGGTAACACACATGCCGCAGAGCGTCCTGTCGGATATCTGCTATCTGTCTGTACAGGCAGCACACAGGGGAATGGAATTTTGCTTCATGAAAGGGTTCGAGATGGGCGCCCGTGTAATGAAGAGTGCACTGGAAGATGAGATGATGGAGGGGGTGAAGCCGTGAACAGAAGACAAGCAGCGGTATCCTGACACTGCAGTACGAGCAAGAGGTTTAACTATGCTAACCACAAATGCAAAAGAAGCCTGCAAAAAAATTACATGTGCGCGCATCGCGCAGGAGGTATAATGATGAATTACAATCACGAAGATGCAGTAACGATCCGGACGAATGGCCGTAAGAATGACGCATCGGCGCTATGTGCGTTGAAGGATGTGCTGGAAGGGAAGGCTTTGATCTACGATGCCTGCACAGAAACACCCCACCACGGTCTGAATCCCTGCGAAGGAATTACGTTGAAGCTGGCCGATGAGCCGGATATGGAGTGTGATATGATGATCACCTTCTTGCCGTACCTCAGCGATGATGGACGGGCGTTACTGAAAATCGACTGCTATTCTGTACCCTACCGGAATGATGCGGACGAAAAAATTGTCCCCACGGCATATGACAGGATGGACGAGCTGGATGAGCTGGACGATCCGGACATTGATACGATTTTTTAATCAACCAAACAGGAGGAATACGACTATGATCGATATCTACATGAACGGTGCCGAGGTCCATGCCGAAACACCTGAAGAAGAGCGGGAAGCGTCGCTTATTCTGAGCGCAGCGCTGTCCGGGAAAACGATCCCGGCGGGCGGATGCATCTGCCCGGATCAAAGGGATTCCACGGTCGGTAAAGGCATTACGATGCGTTTTTGCGATGGTACGGATATGACCATTACGCCTACCTCAGATGCAGAAGGCAACCCTGAACTGGAGATATGCTGCAGCATGGAGGCTGTCGTTCAGGAGACGGCAGAGGAGCCGACCTACTATTATGAGGTGCGGCTTGAACCAAAGCCTGTACTGCGAAGCTATATCGCTGCCGCCTATGAGCTCTGCAATGAACTGACCGATAGTGAGCTTGTGCGGATGGGGCACGACCGGAATACGGGGCGCATTCGTCTGTTGCAGGCGTTGGAAACGGTGGATGCACTGGCCGATTACAGCGAAGAGGCGGCGACGGAAGAGTTCGGAAACTATATGGATGTGAATTTCCCCAATGTGACGTTCAAGCCGGAGTTTGTGAATCCTCGGGCGGCACGATGGTGTGGAATGTAAAGGACAAGGAGGAAACTTATGACGGATAACAAGACCTGCAGCATGGACATTTTGAGTGTATCGTTGGGCGAAGAAGGATATTTGATCATCCCACGGCAAACGCGTGAGCTGTGTGAGCCGCTGGTTAAGGCTGCAGACGCGCTGGAGAGGGCGCTGGAGGTCCTTCCGGTTGATGAGGTGGACAAGAATAGGATCGCGCGGTTGTCGGCAGAACTGATGGCCCAAGCAGAGCAATATGCGGTAGAGCTGGGAATTCAGGCATACTTGGAGTTTACCAGAACGCTAACCCCGGAGATGCGCGTTGGGCTTGAAGGGCACAAGGACAATGAGGTGCCAGAGACATGATCCAAAGCAAACAAAAAACCGCCTTACCTGTTGGCGCAGGTAAAGCGGTAATGGTGACGGGAAAAACATGTGTGTATTAAATCTCCCGCCCCTATAATAGCACAGAACGAAGCGTTTGACCAGAGCCTTTTCTGGCAGACACTGACAAACCGGCGCATGGTCTGGCAAGATGGCTGGGCTGTGCGCCTTATATTATTATAGGAGAAATATCAATATATGAGTGATAAAAAGACACATTGGCCATTCGGCGGTTTTTTTCTGAAGCTGTCTGATGAAAAGAACGGAACCCATGAATATGAGGAATATCTACGCAACTGCAAGGAGAACCCATTGACCGAGGAAGAGCAGCGGGAATGGACAGAAAGCGCCCGTGCAGCGATTGCAGAGCTGGAACAATTGAACGCAGAGCCGGAACTCACCAGACAGGTAGCAGAGCCGGAAGTAGAGGCAGAGGGAACATCCAGTCCCCAGACGCCAGAGCCCGCCGAGCTGCAGGAAGGGTGCTGTACCGTTCAGGAGACAGAGGAAGCGCCAGAGGTGGAAGTGGTGCCCGCAGAAGCAATCGTGCCATTGGTAAAGATAGGAGGGGACGCCCCGGCGGAGAAGGAGCGGTGGGCGTATGCTTCAGAATTGATCGGTGATGCATTCCAGCATTGGGGGAATGGAAGAGTTCTTCTGGATATGGGAACCGGACGCGGCAAGAACGAATTTATCATTAAGAAGCTGGTGAGCTGGCTTGTCGATGAGATGCTGAAAAATACGATTATAGGCCGGGTTTTATACCTCTGCCCGCTGAATACCCTTCACGCCGAGATGCTCCAACGCAGAACGGAAGCCGCTATTGCCGAGGTCGATGGTGAGCCAATGGAAATAGCAATGACTAATGATGCGTTCTACGAGAACATGCTAGAGGTCCGGACCTATCAGAATATTGAGACGAAATACAGGAATGACCCGGCGTCGCTGAAAAAGTATCTGGCGGGGTTCAAGTACATCGTCGCGGATGAGTGTCATTATTTTACGGATTTTTCCTCTTATGGAATGAATACCTATTTATCGCTGGAAGTGCTGCAGAAGGCCGAAGCCGACCATGTGGTTATCTATATGAGCGCAACGGGCGAGGAGACCTATAAGCTGCTGGAGGAGACCTCAAAGACTCCCGAAGACCGCATCTACAAACTGCCGCAGGATTACCAGCATATCAAGCAGAAATATTTCTATTCGAGGGAAAATCTGGTCATGATGCTAAAAAGTCTCCCGGAAGACGAAAAGGCCGTTATATTTGTATCATCCGGCGAGGACCTGCTCAAAATGAAGGAGATATTTGGCGATACAGCTGCCTATTACTGCTCCGAGAACAACCCGAAATACGGCAAAATGTTCAATAAGCTGACGGACTGTATCAAGGACAGAGAGCTCCAAAAAAGATATTTGTTCACCACAAAGGCGTTTGGCATAGGCACCGAGATCAAAGACCGCACAGTAAAACACCTGTATATTGACCAATGGAAGCCGACGGACATCATTCAATCAACAGGTCGAAAGCGCTCACTTGATGTCGACGATACCTGCACGGTCTATTTCCGTGATTATGATGCGGACTGGTATTATGGTGACTTGAAGAAATTTAAGGCCATCGTGATAGAAGAGCTGAAGCCGGCAGTGGCATATCTTGCGGGGGCGGAGGCATTTGAAGTGTTTCGAAACAGTGGAACGCCCGATAGTATCAACAACAAAATAAGAAAGTGCAAGATCATGGAGTTCGATGATGCAAAGGGTGAATACCGCGTGAATCCGCTTGGTGTCCGGCAATTGAAGCGAGAACTGGAGCTGCTTAACGAAATGCTCGAAACGTCATATAAGCAGGTCTTTACAAAGTATGCGCCGGTGTTAGCAGAGGAAACGGTGCCGTATTGCTTTGATTCGGTGGTGGACTGGATAAACGCACACTTGAATCAGCCGATGTTGAAAGAAGAAATGTACGAGAGCATCATGACATTGAAGGTGTTCAAAGAGTATAAAGGACGTCCGATGGGGCAAGACGCATTAAATTGTAAACTTCAAATCTATGGTGTCAAGATCATCAGTGACAAAATGCGAAAGCGAGGCGAATATTATCAGAAGACATTTTGGAAATTGACTCGAATTTGATAGAGTTTGCGTCTAAAATTGTACTCGCTCTATATAGAATAGGTACAAAAATAGACGCAAATCTGAACAATAAAACAGAGAACAAGAGAAAATAACAGACTTATGATATATTTATAATTTGAGATTCGTGAATACTTTGATATCTCACTCGCGAGCATCGAGCGTGCGAGATATTAAAGTGTTTACGAAAAAAGGAAAGAAGATGAGGGGGTGGGAGAAGAGGGAAACCTACCACATTGATTCGATCATAGTGAAATATCTCAAATAATTGAGAAAAACATCTGCTGCGGTGTGATTCTGTTTTGATACCATTAAAAAGCATACCTCAAGAAGAATATATCGTGCTATCGTATAATATAAGGGCGTCTACACTGTGGACAACGTTTGATGGCGGAAAATTCCGCTGTCAGAGGGAGCCGCATTCCACATCCAAACTGGTAAGGGTTCAACTGTCGTCAAAATGGGGACACTTCAATACTGTTCGAGCTGATCATAGATTTGTGGGGTGCTAAAAACTCCTCTTAGTAGATGACGGCTTTCCATGACATCACGCTGACTGTAATACGCGATTTCTCGTTCTACCGTTCTATTCCACAAAACAGCTGTCATTTTGACGGTAGTTGAAATCGAATCAGGATACAAAAATACCCCACTGCTCGACATAGAGTAGCGGGGTCCTTGTTGTTGAGGAGCGCTTATTTTAGAATAGAGAGATCATCATAGCGGGCGACACCATTATAGAGCAGCTCGAGCATGGTCACGGCAGAGGGGCGACCATTCAGAGGATAGCCAGCCAGCTCATGAACACGCTCGGGGCAGAGATCACATGCGACCTTGGACGCCCGGCGGCGTGAATCGGCAGGGGATAGGAGCGGGCGGCAGGGTGTTTGACTATGATATATACAGGCTAAAAAGGCATTGATCTTGGAATGGGTGCTATAGCAGGGGATTTCCATGGCACCATCGTTTGAATTCCAGAGGGGGGTTCAATTTGAAGTCCCCTTGAAAGGAAATCAAGACGTGTGACCTCAAACAGATATACCCAGAACTGTGCACAAGTTCCATATCAGTTTCAAAGGCCGCAAATCTGCCGGGATATCTGCTGTCTGATATTAAACGCCGCTCTTTAAGTTCACTTCTTGGCCGGATACCGCGTAAAAAAGGAGCCCTGCTACTCGTGTCTGAGCGGCAGAGCTCTGTTGCTGCTATAGGAAATGGTGGTTGGCGTCAGCGTTCAATGATCTCAGTGGTAACTTTCGTTTGACCCTTGCCAAAAAGTCCGGCATAGCCAAAATCAGCCAAATCTTTGCCACAATGTCAAGTGATGAATTGGTGTCAAATTATCT
>ULUR01025220.1_pt1 | contig 9504 bp, 5 predicted proteins | sample 1958651 | NCBI WGS metagenome assembly ULUR01 (sample SAMEA4835764, study PRJEB28245) | human gut metagenome | biome: gut microbiome; material: fecal sample | place: Denmark | collected 2008 | reverse complement strand
AACTACATCGCCGTGATGCCGACAAACCTTTACGGGCCGAATGATAATTTCGATTTGGAACGCAGCCATGTATTGCCTGCCATGATTCGCAAGATTCATTTGGCACACTGTCTGAAAGAAGGAAACTGGGAAGCTGTACGCAAGGATATGAACCAGCGTCCGGTGGAAGGTGTCAACGGCGACAGCTCAAAAGAGGACATTCTGGCTATTCTGAAAAAATACGGAATCAGCGAAACAGAGGTCACTCTCTGGGGTACGGGTACTCCTCTTCGCGAATTCCTCTGGAGCGAAGAAATGGCGGATGCCAGTGTCTTCGTTATGGAGCACGTGGACTTTAAAGATACCTATAAAGAAGGTAGCAAAGATATCCGCAACTGCCATATCAACATCGGAACCGGTAAGGAAATCACCATCCGCCAACTGGCTGAACGGATCGTTGAAACAGTAGGTTATCAAGGTAAACTGACCTTCGACAGCAGCAAACCGGACGGCACAATGCGCAAGCTAACCGATCCTTCAAAACTGCATGCACTGGGCTGGCACCACAAAATTGAAATCGAGGAAGGCGTACAAAGAATGTACGAATGGTACTTGAAATAAGAAATGAAGTTACTGTAAATATGCTATTAGCTGAATGTTTTTTTGCTAATAGCATATTTTTTTTAGCTATAATGATAATTAAATTAGCTATAATGATAATCCAATTAGCTATAAGCATAATCTGTTGAGCTATGAGCATAATCTTTTTTATACTACGAGTCAATCTATTTTATTATAAGTTAATCCCTTTTGTGATAAGCCTTCATCCAACTAAGCATCATTTATTCAACCATAAGCACCATTCATTCAATTATAAGCCTCATCCATTGTATTTATAACGTATCGCCACACAAATTCCCCCACTACTCTCTCCTCCATTTCCAAAAAATCTTCACTCTTAATTCTTCATTCTTAATATAATTGCTATATTTGCACAATTTAATACCAAATGTGCAAAAAACAATGGAACAAAGTTTTATAGCCTATATTGAGAATAGTATCAAGAATAATTGGGACCTGGATGCCCTGACCGATTATAAAGGTGCAACTTTACAGTATAAAGACGTAGCTCGTAAAATCGAGAAACTCCATATCATCTTTGAAGAAAGCGGAATCCGCAAAGGAGACAAGATTGCCGTTTGTGGAAGAAACAGCTCTCACTGGGGAGTTACTTTCCTTGCCACACTGACGTATGGAGCCGTTATTGTACCTATTCTCCATGAATTTAAAGCAGATAACGTGCATAATATCGTCAACCACTCCGAAGCTAAATTACTGCTTGTAGGAGATATGGTATGGGAAAACCTGAACGAGTCGGCAATGCCGCTACTGGAAGGTATCCTGATGATGAACGACTTCACCCTATTAGTGTCACGCAGCGAACGACTCACGTATGCACGCGAACATCTGAACGAAATGTTCGGCAAAAAATATCCGAAGAATTTCCGTAAAGAGCATGTCGCTTATCACAAAGACGAACCGGAAGAACTGGCAGTTATCAATTATACTTCGGGAACAACGAGTTATTCCAAAGGAGTAATGCTCCCCTACCGCAGTCTGTGGTCGAATACCAAATTTGCTTTTGAAGTGTTGGAACTGGAAGCCGGAGATAAAATCGTTTCCATGCTTCCTATGGCACACATGTACGGATTGGCTTTTGAATTCCTTTATGAGTTCTCCGTAGGTTGCCACATCTACTTCCTCACCCGTATGCCAAGCCCTAAGATTATCTTCCAGGCTTTTGAAGAAGTGAAACCCAGTCTGATTGTTGCCGTACCACTCATCATCGAAAAGATAATCAAGAAAAGCGTACTTCCGAAGTTGGAAACTCCGGCGATGAAGATATTGCTGAAAGTGCCTATTATCAATGACAAGATAAAGGCAACAGTGCGCGAAGAGATGATTAAGGCATTTGGCGGAAACTTCAAGGCAGTCATCGTAGGAGGTGCAGCGTTCAATCAGGAAGTGGAACAGTTCTTGAAAATGATTGATTTCCCTTATACAGTTGGATATGGAATGACGGAATGTGGCCCGATTATCTGCTACGAAGATTGGAGAAAGTTCAAACCGGGTTCTTGCGGAAAGGCTGTGCCACGGATGGATGTACGGGTATTGTCATCTGATCCCGAAAATATTGTTGGTGAAATTGTATGTAAGGGCCCGAATGTGATGCTGGGCTATTACAAAAACAAAGAAGCCACTCAAGAAGTCATCGACAAGGACGGTTGGTTGCATACCGGCGACTTGGCTTTGATGGATGAAGAAGGTAATGTTACAATCAAAGGACGCAGCAAGAACCTGTTATTGAGCTCCAGCGGACAGAATATCTATCCTGAAGAAATTGAAGATAAGTTGAACAACCTGCCATACGTGGCTGAAAGCATTATCGTTCAGCAAAACGAGAAACTTGTCGGACTTGTTTATCCCGACTTCGACGATGCGTTCGCCCACGGCCTGAAAACTGAAGACATCGAACAAGTAATGGAAGAAAACCGCGTGACACTGAACACTATGTTACCGGCATACAGCCAAATATCCAAGATGAAAATCTATCCGGAAGAATTTGAAAAGACACCGAAGAAGAGCATCAAGCGTTATTTGTATCAGGAAGCAAAAGGCTGATAGATTGTCAGCTGCATAGAGAAAGATATAACTTAAACCGAAAAAGAGAAAGGAATGAAGATAAAAAAAACAATACTCACGGCAGCTATACTAATGGCTGCCGTTTCTTTACCGGCACAGAACAAGAGTGCAGGGATCAATATATCCATCTGGAAAGATATATGCACGCAACCGCATGACAGTACACAGACGACATACATAAACATCGGCCTCCTGTCTACCATGAACCGTCTGAACGGTGTGGGTATCAATGCGTTGGGAAGCGTGGTTCATGGTGACATGAACGGAGTACAAATCACCGGATTAGCCAACTTGGCAGGGGGTACTATGAGGGGCGTTCAGCTAGCCGGTATCAGTAATATCAGCGGCGATAACACCGTAGGGCTTTCTGCTGCCGGATTGGTAAATATCACCGGCGACAAAGCACAGGGAGTAGTCATATCCGGGCTAACGAGCATCGGAGGAGACAACAACTCGGGGTTAATGATTAGTGGTTTCATGAATGTGACGGGCAATATGGCTTCGGGCTTACACTTTTCCGGAATAGCAAATATAACCGGACAGAGCTTCGGTGGTCTGATGGCTTCGGGACTTTTAAATGTAGTAGGCGAACACATGAACGGTTTGCAGATAGCAGGAATTGCCAATATAACCGCATCAAAGCTGAATGGAGTGCAAGTAGCATTATGCAACTACGCAACGAAAGCGCGCGGACTTCAAATTGGTCTTGTCAATTACTACAAAGAAGATATGAAAGGTCTCCAACTTGGTTTGGTGAATGCAAATCCTGACACAAGAGTGCAAATGATGGTATACGGTGGAAATGCAACGCCTGCCAATATCGGGGTACGATTCAAGAACCAGTTGTTTTATACCATATTGGGAGTGGGTTCCATGTATCAGGGATTGAATGATAAGTTTTCGGCCAGCGCATCCTATCGTGCCGGTCTGTCTTTCCCCCTTTACAAGGGGTTATCCATCAGCGGGGACCTCGGATACCAGCATATCGAGGCTTTTGATAACAAAGATGAGGTCATCCCGAAACGCCTGTACGCATTGCAGGCACGTGCAAATCTGGAATATCAATTTACCAAGAAGTTCGGCATCTTTGCAACAGGTGGATATGGGGTAACCAGATTCTATAATAAATCGAGCAATTACGATAAGGGAGCTATTATCGAAGCGGGTATTGTTCTTTTCTAAACTTATTCACCACAGAGGACGCAGAGGACACAGAGGTTTACTATTTTTTATTCACTATAGAGTAACACAGAGTCTCATGTATTTAGAATCGTATTTATCGCTCTGTTTTACTTGTAGAAAGAAAAAAAACTCTGTGTCCTCTGCGTCCTCTGTGGTGAATAAATTCAGAAACGTGCAACTTTGAGCATACTGATTACTAATTATACCTTTTCTTTTATCAGACCGGTACGATAAGCAACGAGCAATTTCTTCAAATCCTGTATTTGAGTCACCAGTTCTTTTCCTTTATCGGTATCTTTCACCATCATCCGTTGCGAATTGAATTCCAGGACAAAGTTGGTAGATTTGATATCAAGTCCCTCTTCGATAGCTTTCTGGCGAGACTGGAAAGGTTCGTGCTGTACAAGCTGCATACCATGAGAGTGATAAACAAGCGTATATCCCGCAATTCCCGTTTCCGGCTGATAAGCTTTTGAGAATCCGCCATCAATAACGAAAAGCTTGCCATTGGCTTTCATTGGCTGTTCTCCCTGAATCGTTTTCACAGGCACATGACCGTTGATGATATGCGAATGAGGACCGGAAGCTCCAAACTCTGCCAAAATTTGATCGCAGACATCTTCCCGGTTACGCAATGTATAATAATAACCTTTCTTCTCTTTATGCAATTCTTTATCTTCTACGAAATAACGCTCAAAGGTCGCCATCTTATCCTTATCGAACAAGGGAGCTTCCGGACCACACCACATATACCAAATGTAATCCATAGCAAATTCCTTATCCTCCTCCCCTTCTTCATCGAAATACGCAGTACGAATCAGTTGATCGGCTTTATCCAGCAATTTACGCCCCCAATATTCCTTACCACGTATTTTGACATGCTTAAAGCTGCCATCCTCATTCAGAGGGACAGAAGCGTGATAAAGAAGATTCGAATTTGACACCAGATACATTCCGCCATAGGTAAACAGGCAACGCATGTGTTTCTTCAGCTTTTCACTATTCATAAATGAATAATGAATCTTTTCTACCAATTCGCGTTCTTCTTCCGTCAACCGGTAAGGATCGGCAGGATCTACGGTAGGGAAGTTGGTATCGCGCAAAGCATATTCTTTTCCTTCGTATACAAAGACGCCACGTTCAAAATCAATCTTCTCCAGCAGTTTGCGGTTGGTCATCCCAAACTCCGGACGACGGTCAATAATTTCGGCTTCCAGCTTAAACTGGATAATGGTAATGGCTTTATGCATTTGAGTTATCAAGCGCAGAGTCTTCTCATTATAATGAGCGTCGGCAAAATTCATCTTCGGCATGAAGATGGTGCAAGGATCATCGGCATACGTATCCATTGCAAAAGTAGCCAATGGAAGCAGATTGATTCCGTATCCGTCTTCAAGCGTGCCCAGGTTGCCGTAGCGCATGGACATACGTATCACGTTGGCAATACAACTATCGTTACCGGAAGCTGCACCCATCCAGAGAATATCATGATTTCCCCATTGAATATCGAAGTTATGGTAATTGCACAACGTATCCATGATGATATGCGCGCCAGGACCACGGTCGTAAATATCGCCTACGATATGAAGAGAGTCAATAGTCAGACGCTGAATCAGATTGCACATAGCGATAATGAAATCGTCGGCACGCTTGGTAGTGATAATCGTGCTGATAATTACATTGATATAAGCATGCTTGTTCGGCTCGATGGAAGATTCGTGCAATAATTCCTGAATAATATAAGAGAACTCGGCAGGCAGCGATTTACGAACCTTCGAACGGGTATATTTGGAAGATACATTCTGACAGACCTTCACCAGTTGGTTCAGGGTAATCAGATACCAATCATCCAGGTCCTTTTCACGGGCTTTCACTAATTGAAGTTTCTCTTCGGGATAGTAAATCAACGTGCAGATTTCTTTCTTTTCAGCCTCGCGGAGAGTGTTGCCGAATATTTCATTTACTTTACGTTTTACCGCACCTGAAGCGTTTTTCAGTACGTGCTGAAAAGCCTCGTATTCTCCATGAATGTCAGTCAGGAAATGCTCTGTCCCTTTAGGTAGATTTAAGATAGCCTCCAGATTGATTATTTCCGTACTAGCATCGGCAATCGTAGGAAAACTTCGGGAAAGCAATTGCAGGTAACGGAGATCGCCCACAATGCTTTCAGGAGTTATGTTACTTTGAGCAGTCATTTTATTTACTATTTTACTATTTACAATTTACTAGTTACTAATTACGATCCAGCAATATACTATTCTCAATTTAACAAGAACATCAACAACACTTGGGCGATAATTACCCGCAGGAACATACATAGCGGATAAACAGTCGCATAGGCTACGGATGGGTTGTCGCCGGGGATTGTATCGTTTACATAGTTCAGTGCCATCGGATTTGCCATACTTCCGCACAACATACCGGATACAGAACCGAAATCGATCTTCATCATCTTGAAAGCCACGAATCCAACCAATACAGTTGGAATGATAGTCAATCCGACTCCCAAACCAATCCATAATAAGCCTTCCGGACGGAATACGGTATCGAAAAAGTGAGCTCCGGCATCCAGTCCCAGACAAGCAAGGTACATGGAAAGTCCCAAGGCACGCAACATCAGGTTCGCGCTACGGGTGGTATAGGTAATCATGTGTATCCGTGGTCCAAAAGTCCCCAGAAGGATACCGACAATGATCGGTCCGCCCGCTAATCCCAACTTCACAGGAGTACTGACACCCGGAAAAGAGAAAGGAATAGCCCCCAGTGCCAAACCAAGCACGATACCGATAAATATAACAACCAGATTGGGCTCTTTCAAGCTTTTCACGGCATTTCCCAATACTTTCTCCACATTCTGGATAGCAGCAGCCTCGCCCACCACTGTCAGGCGGTCGCCCAACTGAAGTATCAATCCCGGAGTAGCAAGCAGTTGCACCCCCGACCGGTAAACACGGCTGATGTTAATTCCGTAATGGTTTCTCAACCGGAGTGCACCGAGTTTCTTACCATTCAGTTCGGGACGGGTGACAACGATACGCTGCGAGATCAATTCGCTGTCAATCGCATTCCAGTCAATGTCCTCTTTATTCCAATCCGTATTTTCCTGTTCACCAAAAAGTACCGTCAGGGCCAAAGCGTCTTTTTCCGCAGTTATCACCAGCAGACGGTCGCCTTCTTTCAGAATCTTGTCTGAAGTCGGAATACTGACATGTCCGTCACGCCACAAACGGGATATGACAAACTTTGGGTAACTCATACGAGCTATATCCTTGATACTTTTATTGAAAATAGCAGGATTGTGTACTTGAAACGCTGCAATATAAGTTTTGTTCGCATCGTCTTTCTCTTTTATCTCCAAGTCTTCTTTGCGAACCAATACTTTACGGATTAATAAAACGGCAAGGATTACGCCGACTACTCCCATCGGATAGGCTACCGCACATCCTAAAGCAGGCGTACTGCTGTTTATTCCCATCTGTTTCAGAGTTTGTTGCGCAGCTCCCAATGCCGGAGTGTTTGTCGTTGCTCCACAAAGGATGCCCACCATATCAGGAAGAGAGACACCCGTTGCATAACTAGCCACCACCGTCAACAACGTTCCCAGCAAAACGACTCCCAACGCCAACATATTCAGCGTTACCCCTCCTTTACGGAAAGAGCTAAAAAAACCGGGACCGACTTGTAGCCCGAGGGAATAAACGAAAATGACCAGTCCGAAACTTTCTGCATAGTTTAACATCTGCGGATCGACCGAAAGCCCGAGATGGCCGGCCAGGATACCCGCAAAAAAAACAAAAGTGACTCCCAGGGAAACTCCCCAGAAATGCACTCTTCCCAAGCCCAAACCAATGGCAGAAATCAGTGAAAGTACCACAACAGCCTGTAAGGCAGAATGTTCGAGAAATAGACTATATAACCACTCCATGTATATAAAAACTAATAGGGCGCAAAGATAAAAACTATTTAGTCCGGTTCAAAACTTTTAAGCTTTCATTTCGCGCCCTAATTATACCCTGATTCATATATCCTGAAATCTTATTGATTACCCTTTTACACTGTTACCTGTTATTTTGTTTCTAATATCTGTTATATTTCTATCTTAACAATCTTATCCTTTCTCTTTTTACCCGCATCTTGTTATCCTTCCAACGATGCTTTTTTACCAGTTTCTTCCTTTACGCTTACCTATCTCTTTATCTTTTTCTAATTTCTTTATCTCTCCTAATTTCTTAACCTTTTCTTATTTCTTCCTGCTTCACGTTTCTTCCTGCTTTACGTTTCATCTTTTCCCTTGAAACTCCACAAAGTTATTTCGTCCGTCCAGATAACCGCTCAATCTGTTTCCACCGATATATACATCATCCAGGTATGAAACATCATTCGGTCCGTATGACATACGAATGGAAGTCTGTGCATAATTTTCCCAACTCCAACGGAAATTATATTCATATTGATCGACTGCTCCATTAGGATATTCCACCCGTATATAGTCGATTCCGGTACGGTCTAAAAAGAAGTCCAGTTCCTGACGGCAATAGTTACCGTCCATGTCGCGGTAGAAACTAACCCAGGTACGACTACATAAATCAGCCGAACGGTTATAGTACCCTGCACCATTATTATCATCATCATAGAAACTATCTATTTCCACTTCGCAAGAGGTAAAACTTACCATCAATATAGCCATCAACGCCAAACCGAAGTATTTAAATGTGCTCGTTTTCATATTCCTTTATTTTTAATGGTTCTCTAATTATTATATATCATTTATCTTTCGATAGAACAAAAGTAGAGAATGAATTTTCCCCATGAAACTGAAAACTCCTACTTATCAGGAGGAAATTGCCTAAATCTAGGAGTAAATCCCTCCGGCGAAGTCTATTTCAAAGAATTCTTGTATCTTTGCCTCTTGCTAACAACACATGAAATTATCCGTCGCATGAAGTCTATCAAATCACATATCACCCAATTATTGAAGTCCCTCAATGAGGGAGTATTCGAAAAAGAGCATACCATCGCACTGTCTCTGCTATCCGCCATGGCAGGGGAAAGTATCTTTCTGCTGGGCCCTCCGGGAGTAGCCAAGAGTTTGGTAGCACGCAGGCTAAAACTGGCATTTAAAGGCGCAGATGCTTTTGAGTATCTGATGTCCCGCTTCAGTACACCGGACGAAATATTCGGTCCCGTCTCCATCTCAAAATTGAAGGATGAAGATACGTACGAACGCATTACAAAAGGATACCTGCCGACAGCATCAATCGTCTTTCTGGATGAAATATGGAAAGCCGGCCCTGCTATCCAAAATTCCCTTTTGACGGTAATCAATGAAAAGATATACCGCAACGGACAATTTACAGTGCGTGTACCCCTGAAAGCATTAATTGCCGCTTCCAACGAACTGCCGGCAAAAGGTGAAGGACTGGAAGCCTTATACGACCGTTTCCTGATCCGTCAGTTTGTCGGATGTATCGAACAGGAATATGCGTTCGATCAGATGATTTCTTCTACGCGGGAGATAGAACCTGAAATCCCTGAAAAGCTCCAGGTGAACGATGAATTATACAATCAGATACAAGTTGAAAGCGAAAAAGTAGGCATTCACTATACCATCTTCGAGCTGATTCACAATATCAAACGAGA
>ULUR01047446.1_pt1 | contig 9696 bp, 6 predicted proteins | sample 1958651 | NCBI WGS metagenome assembly ULUR01 (sample SAMEA4835764, study PRJEB28245) | human gut metagenome | biome: gut microbiome; material: fecal sample | place: Denmark | collected 2008 | reverse complement strand
TTTTCATAAATATTCCCTATTTATTCCTCATAAAAAAAGAGTATTCTCGCTATAAGAATACTCTTTTTATAATCAGCCATGTCTAAACAAACAACTTGGCAAGATTGGCAAGAAAACAAAAGGAAAGGAATCTATTGACAGAAAGAAAATAGTTCGGGATTCTTCATAGTTTTATCGTCTTCACCTTACCGGGGATAATAGTCAGTCTCACCGTTCCGTCACCCTCTATCTCCACCTTCTGGTATCTGGCTTCCACTACTACCTTGCCGTCCAGGGCCATCAGTCCCCATTGGCATGCATTTTCCTCAAAGGCGCAATAACCACCGACGGGTGGACAAATGTTCCGGTAATGGGGAGGCACTACGATACGTTCACCCAATTTCAGCCCCCACTTCACCCCCATCCGGAAAGGCTGGACATCCCTTATCTCCTCCAGTCTCCGTTGTCTTTTTTCCTCCGCATTCCGCTGCTGCCGCCGAATGATTTCCTCCGCGCGCCGTCCGGCTTCCTCCTTCAGCCTCCGCACCACAGAATCAAAATCCTTCTCTCCGGTTTTAGGTACATTACAGGCTATATATCGCTTCTTTTTTCCTTTTTCCGCATGATAATAGTTCCCACTCTCGTCCATCACCACGATACTACGGTCCGCCAGGTGACCACAACACCAGTACACCTCCTCGTCATCTCCTTCCAGCAGACAGGTAAAAACATCAAAGACCGTAGACCATACCGAATCCACCAACTTGCAGTTTTTCGGAACACGATAGTCGGGAATCTTCAAGTAAAAACCGTAAAAACAAAGACTATCCTTATGCAACCCCTGCGTAGAGGCATAAGCCTTCCGCGTGCGACTATGGAAGGTTTCCCCCACCTTCAGCAATTCCACGTTGCCATAGTCCTCTCCACCATAAAAAAACACGACCGGCTTCTCCCGGTAAGTCCGGCTTGTTTTCAGGTCGATGTAAGAATCAGTACCGTCATCACCCGTGACACCAAGGAGCTCCCCTTTCATAAACCTCAACCTCCGGCCGCGGTCTATTATTATCTCCGGCTTTCCGGAGTCATCCACAACGCTCACCCGGCCATCTTCCAAACGAACTGCCGCCCGGTTTCCACAGATATCGAACACTTCCCGATACTGAGGCATCATCGTCATTCTGTTTCCACGTTTCAGCCCCCACAGTCCGCTACGCCGGTCATGGAAAGCTTTTAGAACGGAATGTGCCCTCTGTTCTGCCTGTTCCTCTTCTAAATAAAACGAGTTCCGGTTCCTGATAACCTCCAGCAACTGTCCATGTGTCATCACGATTTCCAACTCTTCATCCCGCTTGTCATTCTCCGAGGACGGACAGGACACGGACAGCCTGTTTTCTGTCCTTACCCGGGACAGGGCGTTGCCCATCATCCGTCCCTCGAACATCGCCTCCCAATCCCGGTCACGGACGGGCAGACCGAATATCCGGTGCAGGCCCACATTGTCTATCAGCATACAGGACTCCTTGTCACCAGATTTCCTCAGTCCCCGTCCCACCTGTTGCAGATATTTTACCAAGGAAAGTGTGGGACGCGCCAGCTGCACGAACTCCACATCGGGACAGTCAAAACCCTCGGAAAAGATATCCACATTGACCAGCACCCTGATTCGTCCCTGCTTGAATCCCTCCACCAATTCCCTCCGCTCCGAAGCAGGAGTCTTGCTGTCGATAGCTACGGCCTCCACCCCGTGCGCACTGTAGCAGGCGGCTATCTGCCGGGCATGAGCTATACTGACAGCATACACAATTCCTTTTTTTCCGTTGGCATACTTCTCGACACTCTCATACAACCGCCGGATGCTGACCTGGCGGTTCAGCACCTCATTCATTTCCTTCACCTGATAATCTCCGTCCGCCCCACGTTTCTTCAATGAATTTATCATCCGCTGCTCCCTGCTGTTCGCACGGATGGACACGTAATCGAAAGCCGACAGCCAACCTTTTCCAATGAATTCCGCAATGCTCCATGAGGTAATCAGCGTATCAAACAAATCGGTGAAGCCTTTACCATTCAATCGACAGGGTGTGGCGGTCATGCCCAGTTTCCTCGCTTCCGGATATCTCTTCCAAAGTTCTTTGTAAGTCTCCGCCAGTGCATGATGCGCCTCGTCAATGACGATCAGTCCGGGGGATTCCTCCATATTCTTCCAGTTACGTGACAGCCACTGGATGGACAGCACCTTCACCGTTCCGGATTCTTTTCCCATTCCATACCGGACCACGGTTTCCTCTATCTGTTGCACCAGCTCCCTGCGGTGCGCCACTATCCAGACACAGGTATCGGAACGGTGGAGAAATTCTCTCACCACCGCCGCCAGCAGATGAGTCTTTCCTGTGCCTGTAGGCATTTGCACCATGACACTCTGATGAAACTCCCACTCCTTAAAGAGCCGGGACTTCATTTCCTGCTGGTAGTCACGAAGACTGTTGTTTTTGCAATACATAGGCGGATGCCGGTCGCCACCGACAACAAAAAAAGGAAGAGGGCATGTCAAAACTAAAATAGTCTATCATTTTGTCATCCTAAGGGAACGCTAGTGAAGGATCTGTTTGCAATCACTTAGTGTATACAGATTCTTCGCTTTGGCTCAAAATGACAAGCTAATTAATAGCACTATCGGAGTTTTGACACACTCTCATAAGTTTTTTTCAACTAAAATATCAATAGAGATGCGTTATTATGACCTTAAACGCAAAGAAAGAGATTACAGTATTATCGTAAATACTGTTCTTCTAACCAATTATATCTAATCTATTTAACTGATATACAGTTGTCGCATTTCTCACTATACTTCTTCCATCCGCATCAAATTCCAACCAGAGAATTGCATCACAATCTTGTGCATCTGCGTGCCTTGGCGCAACGCTTCCACTCTTGGCGCACGAGCATAGCTGTCTATCTGCTCCACAGCTTGTTGCCATTGCTCCGCAGCCTTTGCCTCGAAATCTTTCTTCGGCAGATATTTCAGTTCCACTATGTAGCTGTGCCGGGACTGATAGTGTGTCAGGTTGGGCAACAGGAAGAAATCACAGTAGCCGTGGCTCAATTCCAATTCAGGGGCGGTGATGTAATAATCGTTCAGGCTCAGGTAAGCCATAAAGAAGCCCTGGATGCTGCGCTCGCCCTCGATGGAGTCACGCACAGAGGACAGGTTTTTATAAGCATCAGCGATGTATTGCAGCGCTTCCTGCCACTGACCGTCAAAGGACATCCGGGTGAACAGAGTCAATAAGGAAGATATTCGTATTCCACTGTACTCGTTATAGCCTTCCAGCAGATATTCATAATATTGTTTGCGCACATTGTTGTTCGGAATGCACAGAATCAGCTGCGAACCATACGTACCCTTTATGGTCAGCATACCATAATAGAACAGCAGACTGGGGAAAATATTAGGATTGGTCAAGTCTTTGGCAGGGAAGGACTCTTCCACTTCGGTTATGATCTGACCCTCTTCGACAATACGACGGATGACACCTCTGCGGTCACCGTCCAGGCGGTCCAGTTGAAGCAGTTTTTTCAGCTTGTTGTAATCGGTTTTCGTATTGGGGTCAACCATACGCTCGGGCGAATGGCCGCTATCCATGTATTGACGGAGATAATAGAGTACCATATCGCAGTTGAACACACGGGCATCCTGTTTCAGGCACTCCTTAGCGAAACAATAATTGTCATACCACGGTTTCATTTCCGTTAGCATCACCTCCACATCACTTTCAGCAGGCAGCATACCCACCTCTTTATAGTAAAGGAGCATGGCACGCACATCCTCGGTGCTGAAGCCCAGCATCTTGTCAAACTTGGGGTTCATGGACAAGTGCCAGCCGATATTGAAGCCGCTGGTCAGGTCGTCTAGTGTCACGGGACTTACGCCTGTCATGAAAATACGCTCGAACATGCCCTTAAACTTTTTGAACACATCGCGGTAGAAGCCGCTGGCATGGGTGATGGCATGGTAAACCTCCTCGCCTTTCTCGTTAAGTACGATGTTGGTAAAGTTGTCGTATTCGTCAATGATGAGATAAAGAGGGATGCGCAGCGCACCGGCATTATCCCGAATCAATGCCAATTTCCCAGAAACCGTCTGCATTTCAAAAAAGACCTTTACTACAACTTCGGGATATTCGTTCTGATATTTGCGCATAAACCCGTCCAACTTCACTTTGCAATATTCTTCAAAATGAGTCGAAAGATGATCGATATCCCCCCCCACTTGTGAGAAGTCCAGATAAAGCATCTGATACCGTCCCCGGAGTGGTGTGGGATGTTCATGAGCCCAAAGTCCGCTGAACAGAGAGTCGAAACGGTCTGTCATTGCCTTGTCATAGTAAGCTTGCAGCATACTGATGAACAAGCTCTTGCCGAATCGACGGGGACGGATATAGAACAAATTGTCCGGTTGCTGCTCCAGCAAAGACAAATACATCGTCTTGTCTACATAATACAGATTCCTTTCTCTCACCGTCACGAAGTCGGACACACCGTAGGGCACTTGCTTTATCTCTTCCATTGCTTCATTTCACGTTTATACAGCAACATTGCTTGTCACAAAGTTACATAAACAATTCCAATCAGGCAAAGGTTGCGAGCAAAATCCAACGAGAAATACCTAATCGGATCATCTATTTCATTATTTCAGATGGACTTTAAAAACAATTCCTCCGGAGAAGTATTTACAACGGTTTAATTCTACCACGGCGTTGATGTAGTCTTTCCAAAAGCTGTACTCAAAACCTACATTACAAGTTCTTGCATCATACTCCACCATCAGGTTTAAGCCATTTATCATTTTTACAGCACAAGATTCTTGCGCAGGCAATCCCAAACGGAAATTCCCCCCTATGGCCGGACGATTATGATGCTCCCAGGTAGCCGGCCGGTCTAGCACCCAAGCAAGATGTACTCCTAATATTCCCAGATTATCAAGTTTAACATGCTTCGTAGCGGCAATATAATAACGGGTGAAGAAGCAATTCCCACCATTCTGGTCACGACTTGATATACCTCCGCCGCCGTAACTGTCATGAGTACCCGGATCGTCCACTCCTATCACAATCTGTGGAGTCCACGTTTTCCACCATCCCTCTTTCCACGCGCGTAACCGGAAATTGAAAGACCTGTCCTGATTGGTATATTTCCCCCACGACTGTTTCGGAAAATAAGTGGAACCCTCATCGGCATAATTCAACGTACAGGTATATCCAACTTCCAGCCATGGAAAGATTGTCACATTGAGATAATAGTTAAAGGTATATCTCACATCAAAATCATAGTAATGTAGCGGAGTCACATCCAGCACATTACCACCAAACATGAAGGTCTTGTCCCGTTGCATGTCAGCTGTCGGCGCATGAAGCAATCCAGTCGTACCTCTCAATGCTTGTCCGTAAACCGAAATACTGATTGACAGAAACACCGAGGCAACCGCAAGTATCCTACATAATCTTTTCTTATAATAAATAAATCCCATTTTTTTCAGCGTTCCTGTGCCAGCAACCATTCAAAGTACCTTTCATGCTCATCCACCAAATGATCCCATGAATACTCTGTATAGATCTCCTCTAAATTTGCTTCAATGAATCTCTTTTTATCACGCATGGCTAGTAAAGTCATATTATTCAACAAATCCGTCACCTCTGCCGAGGTACTATAATATTCCGCATTATTCTTCAAGACAGCCCGATTGAACAGATTGTCATTGGCCAAAATGAAACAATCAGAAGCCATAGCCTCCAGCAGAGATGGATTCGTCCCACCCACTGAATGACCATGAAAATAGGCAAAAGAGAACTTTCGTATCGAGTTCAACTTCTTGAAATCATAAATACCACCTATAAAACGTATCGCATTCTCCATTCCATACCTGGCTACCAACTCCTTGCCATGGGGAGTATTGGTCTTACCTATAATGATTAATGGCCTATGCCCATTTTCTACAGATGCCAGATAACCGTCAATTGCCATTACTATATTGTTTTCAGGTTCCAGTCTCGCCACCAGCAGATAATAGTTATTTTCCTCCAGTCCGAATTCTTTCAGAAACTCCACGCTGTAATCATCGTGGATATCTGCCCCGTATGCCAGGAACTTGCTCTCCTTGCCATACTTATCTTTGTAATAATCATGAATACCCATGTTATCGGCTATCAAGTAATGGCTGTGCTTTACCGTCATCCGCTCTTCCCAGAAGACAAACTTCTGTACCCATTTATTGAACTTCGTACGCTTATATTCCAGTCCGTCCATATTCGTAGTGAACACAGGACGTTTGATATTCTTTACATCAAACCAAATATAGGCAGGCACAATGGAAGTATATCCAGCCTCATAAATGATATCAAACTGTTCCCGTTTCAACGCATCACGTAGTGAAGCAAAATCATAGAAGAAACTCCCTACGGAACTTCCCATCCATGTTTCCGGACTATAGATATGTTTGATACGGACTCCTTTGTAGGAATTTTCCTTATAAGGATGAAAATGGGGAGAATAAACGGTCACATCATGACCTCTTTTTGCCAAACCTACAGAAATGTATTCGGCAAACTGCTCGAAGCCCCCGTAGTTATTAGGAATACCACGGGTGCTGATAAAGGCTATTTTCATTGAAAGTTAAGTGTATGAAGTTCAGCCGAACCACAAAAAGCAGCAGGGCATATTAAGAAAAAAATAGTAATTTTGTATTATTGTAAAATATAGATACAATCATAAAGCAGAAAAAAATCTCTTTCAATTCTTCATATATGTTCAAGGAATTATACATTAAAAAAATCCTATTCCCCGTTCTATAACCAAAAAGTACTCTGAGATACTGCTTTCTCTATTCATACAATTCAGTAGGTTTCAATATATTATAGGAAATCAAACAAAAGCTATTTCTTATCATCTTTTATCAATTGACATAGTTGTTCGCCAACATTCTTCCAATTATATCTTGCTACTATTTCTTTTTGTAATGCTTCACATATTGGTGTTACATCATTTTGTATAAAATACATTATCTTGTTTTTCAGCTCTTGAATATCATAAGGAGAAAAAAACACTCATGAAAGAAATCAAATTCAGCCATAGCTGTTTGATTGCTGCATAGTGTCGGACAAGAATATGCCACAGCCTCAATAGGAGGAATTCCGAATCCTTCTGCAAATGAAGGAAAAACAAATAATGCAGCCTGTTTATAAAGAGCAACTAAGTCTAAATATGATGCTTGAAATATCAATACACTTTCTTTTTCTTCATCAGTCATACTCTTATATAGTGTGTTAAATATTTTATTTTTCAAGTCCATAGCACCAACTATAACTAATTTATAACCTAATTTATATAGTTGTAGTTCCAAGAATGCTTTCAATAGCATTTGATGATTTTTCCTAGGTTCTATTCTACTTACCGTAAGTATATACCTATCTAAACCATATTTGGCTTTTACATCAGTTAGTCCAACCTTATCATTAACTATAGATACGCAATTGGAAGTAACATATATTCTATCTTCAGTAATTTTGAAGTGTCTCTTTATTTCTTTCCTTGAATATTCAGAAACAGTAAGTAATAAATCGGCCCTTTTTGCAGAATACATAAAAAGAGGTCTATTTTTTATACGATATGATAAAGGAAAATATTTCGGAAAATCTAAAAAAAGAAGGTCATGTATGGTTACTATTTCTTTGCAGCATTTTATAAAAGGGCATATATATTGAAAGTGAGCATAATCAATTTTGTATTTTTTTATAATCCTAGGATATTCCCAAGCTAGTCTCCAAATACTGTTTGTTGCATCAAGCCTTATATAATGTATATTTTCAGCAATCCCGAATATAGATTTCAATCTTGATACATTTTGTGCCGCAAAATAGAATTCTATATCTTTGTGTGTTATCATGGCTGAATAAATACCTTGTATATACGTTCTCGTTCCTTGATATTTGCCATCAAAGACATGAGCATCAATCAATAATTTAATCATTCCTTAAACAAGTCTTCAATACATTCGATTATTTTATGTGCAATAATAGATTTGTCATAATTACGAGCTTCTTTCAGACAATTAAGAGAAAGACGATATCGGCATGTATTCATCTTTTCCATCGCTTCATGAAAACATTCAGCTGTCATATCTCTCACAAAGATTCCAGTTTCATTATCAATTACCTGTCCTTCCAATCCTGGCATTCGGCCACAGATTACCGGAAGCCCACTTGCATAGGCTTCCAAAACAGATATTGAACAACCTTCTCCTTCAGAAGCAGTAACAAAGACATCTGCCTCTTTTAACAAATCATAAATTTCATCATGAGGAACTTGCCCGAGTAAATTTACATTATTATTTATTCCTAATTCCAATTTCATACGCTTAAGCAAATCTAATTCCTCACCACTTCCCGCTATATTTAAGACAGCGTCAGAATGTCCATTTTTCACATACCTTTCAAAAGCTGTTACAAGTAACTTGACATTTTTATTTTTACTTAACCTACCAGTATAGAGAAACTTCTTTAACTCTACATCTTTCCGATTTTCTACCTTCCTTTTAATATATTCCATATCAAATTGACTGATATCAATAGGACTTCCAATTGACTGATAGTGAGCTTTCGTCACATTTGCATGTGTAGCTGCATAATTATTGGTAGAAGTTTCATCTGACACTACAAATACGAGATGAGCATATTTTTGAGCAAAATAAAAAGACGGACGCTGTATTAAAGACCTCATCTGAAAATCTGTCAAGTAGCTTAATCCGTGTTGATGATAGACTAGCTTCGTTTTTTTTCTGTCAATCATATTACCAATGGCACACATACAACTTCCTGTATGAGCATAAACAATGTCGTATTTATCTTCAAAATCATTTTTATAGCCCAACAATGACAATCCTTTCCAAAAATTAGGTATAATCCTACGGTTTGTTGAGCAATTGCCACATATGTAAACTGGATATTCTTTTCCATTCAATACTAAAGGTGCAGGTGCAATACCATTCACAGAATACCCCCAAATATCCAACTCATAATATTCTGCCAAATACGGTAGTATAGCCAACTCATATTCTAACATTCCACCCATTGGCCAATCTTTAAAATTGGTCAAATCAACAAAAGCCATTTTTCTTTTCATAAAAAAACAGATTTAAATATTTTATGTTTTACGAAAACTAATATTGCTATGTAAACATCCATTCTCCTCAAACCCAGTTAAATCAATTATAAACAAGCGATTTATCAACTTTGAGAAAATGCAACTATTACTTTAATATTTTCGAGTCCCAATATTGACAACATTTCCGTAACAGTTGCTCTAAATCGAAGAGCATGTGAACACTGTTACCGCTACAATAGTAACAAAATTTCCATCTACTATTTTGAAATATATTTATTTACAATTTCTCGTCATGCTTGCCAAAAAGTATAAAAGTCATTATCATCAGAGTAGTATATACTAAATTCCCTATTAAATAAAATGCAGGAAAGCCCCCAACAGCTACTAGAGAGAGCGAAATAAAAAGAAAAAAAAATTGATAATAGACTCTAAACTTATGAACATGATATTTATCGTAAATAGGAATAAAATACTTTTTAAACAGTAGATTTTTATATCCGGCTTTTCCTCGCACACTCAACTCTATAAAAAAGCAAAATGGATGATATAAAAATAACCAAA
>ULUR01022923.1_pt1 | contig 9779 bp, 9 predicted proteins | sample 1958651 | NCBI WGS metagenome assembly ULUR01 (sample SAMEA4835764, study PRJEB28245) | human gut metagenome | biome: gut microbiome; material: fecal sample | place: Denmark | collected 2008 | reverse complement strand
GGAGAAGCAGGAGAAGCAGGAGAAGCAGGAGAAGCAGGAGATTCCGGCATGGATAAAAAGGGGGTTTCCGTTTAGACTCCCTGATGCCGGGGAATGCTCAATGCGCCTGCGCCCAGGACACGGAAATTTTTCTCCTGAAGCAGGTTTAGATCAGGACAATGGCCATCAGCAGCATTCCGGCGATGATGCCCATGATGGAAATGTGATGGTGCCCCCAGCGTTCCGCCATGGGCAGCAGTTCGTCAAAGGAGATGAATACCATGATGCCTGCAACGGAGGCGAAGAGAACCGCGAGTACGGTAGGTGTGAGGAAGTGGAACAGGAAGAACATGGCGATGGCTGCTCCCATCGGTTCCGCCAGGCCGGAGAGGAAGGAATAACAGAGGGCCTTTTTACGGCTGCCCGTACCGTAGTAAAGAGGTACCGCCACGGCGATTCCTTCCGGAATGTTATGGACGGCTACGGCCAGGGCGATGGAGGTGCCCAAGGTCAGGGAGTCCAATCCGGCGGCAAAAGTGGCGATTCCTTCCGGAAAATTGTGGATGCCGATAGCCAGGGCGAACAGAATTCCGGACCTTTTAATTCGGGAGGAGGAAAATTCACCGCTGGCCTGTCCATGGATGTCTTCCGGGCCGCGCGCTTCGTGCGGGTTTTCGTCTTCCGGAACCAGATAGTCAATGAGAGCCGCCACGGCAATTCCTCCGAAGAAGGAAGCAATGGCAATCCAGGAGCCTGCCGTATGGCCTTCGAACTCCATCAACCTGTGCTGGGCTTCTCCCAGCAGCTCCACCAGGGAGATATATACCATGACTCCGCCGGATAATCCCAGAACGAAAGTAAGTGCCTTCGTGTCCGTCCTTTTCATGAAGAAGGCGATGAAGCCTCCTATGCCGGTGGCGAGACCTGCCAGTGTGGTGAGCAGGAAGACAACGAGAATGTGATTGACGGAAAGGTCCATGCGTGCACCTGCCGGGCAGGGATGCCCCCGACAGTAAAGAGAGGGTTGTCTTATTTCGCGGATGCCGGGGGAACAATCATTTTCACGGCCCGGATAGCGCCGGGGGGCAGGGGTGGTTCTTCCCCCGGCTTCAGGTGGCCCCGTTCCTTTTTGATTTCAGGCAGCTTGTCCAGAAGCCTGCTGAACGCTTTTCCTTCAAAACTTTCCGGAAGGAGCGCAGCGCCTTTTTGGAGAAGCCGTTCCAATTCATTGACCCTGTTTTGCCGCATGAGCAGGTTCACTTTTTGCATGAGAACGGCTTGTTTGACTTCCGGAAGAAGCCCGTCCTTTTGCAAGTAACTGTCCATGATGGAAAGCGCTTCATCAGGATTTTGTTCCGCCAGAATGTGAACGTTTTTCCGACGGAACGTATCGGCCCATTCCAATATCTGGGCATGGAGCAGATTGTTCCTGTTCAGTTCGGAAAGAATTCCTGAAGCGTCCTGCGGGTCCAGTTTTTCCAGTTCTGCCAGAGCCGGCTTGTAGAAAGTGCGGATGCTGGATTGGGGAACCGTTTTCAGCAACTGGACCAGCGTGTCCCGCCGCTGCCGGTCAGTGAGTTTTTTCTCCAGCTTGTCCGTCAGGGCCTGCTGCGTGTTGAGCGCTTCCTCCGCTTTTTTCGTATCCTGCATAACCTGGTCAGGATTGGCGTAACCTGTGACGGTGTGGACGGGGCGCCCATGGGCGTCCGCAAACACCAGCGTGGGGAATCCGGTGATGCCGTAGGATTTTTTATAGTTTTCCAGAGAAGATTTTGTCTGTGCGTCCTGCTGTTTTTTACGCGGGTAGTCCAGCTCCACGGGAATAAAGGAACGGGAGATGGCTGTCTGAATCTCGGGAAGGGCAAGAGCCTGTTTTTTCTGCATGATGCAGGCTCCGCACCAGTCGGAACCGGTGAATTCCAGCATCACTCCCTTATTCTGCGCGGCAGCTTTCTGCATGGCTTCCGCGGGGTTCGCGCACCATGTTTCGGAGGCGCCGGCACCCCAGGCTAGGAATATGGCCGCAAGGGGATGTATGATTTTTTTCATGGCGGGAGTTCATTATTGCATGGGAGGAAGCGGAGAGTGGGCGGGGGGAACCCACATGTTTCCGGAAGAGGGACTGCCGGAATCTTCCGTGTGGGTGGGCGTTTCAATTTTCGGTTTTCCGGCAGGCGGCTCCAGATCTTCCACCACCACTTTCTTTTTAGCGGGCTGGGGCGCGGGGGCTGCCGCCGGGACTGGCGAGGACGCCTTGCGGATGACGGGAGCCTTGAGGGAGGCGTCCGTCTGGTTCATGGCCGTAATATTCAGCGGATCGCCGTAGGCCAGCATTTCCCGGATGTCGTCAGGAAGATCTCCGGCAGGAATGGAGGTGCTTCCCTGTTCGTGCATAATGCGCACGAATTCATTTTCCACGCGGGTGATTTCCACATTCAAATAAGTTTTGCCGGAATGGGATGTCTTCAGAATGTCAAACTTGCGGCCGCGCGCCTTGGCTCTGGCGTGTTGGCGGTAGCGTTCGAAGTAGGAGCGGATTTCCCCCCGGATGCCGGCCACGCGCATTTTCTCTTTTTCAATGGACTTTTGAGTCTCTTCTAGGTCGGACGCCGTGTGTTCAAAGATATCCAGAAGGCTGAGAAGCTGTTCCTTGGGCGCGGTCCTGTTCCGTATTTCCCTGAGCTGTTCCTGCTTTTTCAGAAGCTGGGCATGATTGGCTTCCAAAGCTTCCCGCGAGTCTTTGACCGGATCCGGAAGCTGGGAAAATTTCTCATAAACAATGTAGCCGGCGCTGATGACGATAAGGGCGAACAGTCCCAGGCAGAGGTTCCAGAAAAGAGCGTCTCCCCTGGCTTTCCGTTCGGAATCCTCCTGCCGGGCGGATTTTTCTTCCACAGCGTGTTCCGAGATGACGTCCAGAGGTGTTTTCAGACGTTTTTTGATGGCGGGGGAGGGGTTTTCTTCCTTGTGTTCCCCTCCGTTTTCCTTGGGAGCAAAGCGGGTTTCGTCTTCAGCGGGGGGAAGGGGTTCGCCGGACGGCTGGCTGGGTGCGGGGGCGTCGGTCATGGAATGCGCAGGAATGGATGTTAATCTACCGGGTGGGTCTGTTTGAATTCGGCCAGTTTGGCCGCATACGCGTTATATTGGTATTGCAGGGCGTGGAATTCCTGCTTGCGCTGCGCCAGCGTTTTGCGCATGTCTTCAATGTCAAAGCACAGGTGCTCGAAGTCGCGGCGTTTGGAAGGCAGGATGTCTATATCCTTCACCGTGAAGGGCGTCGTGATTTTTCCCGGGTTGGAAAGTCTTTTCTGAAGATTATAATTTACGCGGGCGTCGTGGGATTCCGCCTGGCTTATTTCCTGTTCCGTCTGGGCCAGAGCGTTTTTCATCTGCTGGAGCTGGGCCTGGAGCTGCTGGTGTTCCTGGGATGAATTTCCCGTCAGGAAGGAGGTCAGAGCTTCATTCGTACTGCTGTCGCACGAAGTAAGGGCCAGCGTGAGGGCCAGAGCCGGACAGGTACGCCTGGTGAATCGCACGATGTTGAACATGCCTGGGATTATGAACATTAACGGAGGGGAAAGTCAAACCGTTCATGCGCCCTGCGGGACAATGATTTTTCTCGCATAAAACGCGTATGCGGCTACAATGCCTGCGGCATGATGCAATTATCGGAGATCGGAGGCCATCTGACGGCCAGAACGGGTATTGATGATTTGATGGAGGATTTGTTTAAGGCCCTTCATTCAGGAAACGCAGGCCTGTGCCAGTTGAACGGCGGAAGCCCCGCCGTTATTCCTGAGGTGACGGAACTTTGGCGCCGCAGCATGGAGGAACTGGTGCGGAATGGAAAATTTGACGTGCTGGTGGGCCATTATGCCCATCCTGGCGGGGATCCCGCTTTCATCCGTGCGCTGGTGCATTTCCTCAATGAACGTTGCGGATGGAACCTGACGCCGGAAAATGTGGCAATCACCCAGGGCGGCCAGATGGCCTGCTTTACCCTGTTTAACATGTTGGCGGGTCCGTGCGCGGACGGCGCTATGCGTGAAATCCTTTTTCCCCTGTGCCCGGATTATGTGGGATACCAGTCCCAATCCCTGTGCGGCGGCGTCATGTTCCGGGGCATCCGGCCCGGCATACGCATGCTGGACGAGCACACGTTCAAGTATGTGATTGATTTTGACCGTCTGGACATACGTCCGGAAACGGCCGCCGTCTGCATGTCCCGGCCTACGAATCCCACCGGGAACGTGGTGACGGATGAAGAATTGGGGCTTCTGCGGGAAATGACTTCCCGCGCCGGGGTTCCCCTGATGATCGACAATGCTTACGGACCTCCGCTGCCCAATATTTGTTTTGTGCCCGTAACCCCGGCCTGGGATGAAAACATGATTCTGACCATGAGCCTGTCCAAGATCGGGTTGCCCGGCACGCGCACCGGCATTGTCATTGCTCGCCCGGATATCATTCGTGCCGTAGTGAGCATGGTGACCACATCCTCCCTGTGTCCGAACAATCTGGGCCAGGCTCTGGTGACGCCTTACCTGGAAGACGGCACTCTGGATAGAGTCTGCCGTGAGACCCTTACGCCGTTTTACCGCGGCCGGGCGGAATTCGCCCTGTCCCTGCTGCCGGAACTCTTCGGAGACTCCATCCCCTGGCGCGTTCATAAGAGTGAGGGCGCCATGTTCCTGTGGCTGTGGTTTGAGGGGTTGCCCATCACGTGCCAGGAGCTCTACGAACGGTGCAAGTCCCGGGGCTGTTTTGTAAATCCCGGCCATCACTTTTTCTTCGCCCTTCCGGAGGAGGGGGAACCCTGGCCGCACTGTCATGAATGCATCCGCATCAGCTTTACCCAGACGGAGGAACTCCTGCGCAAGGGGCTTTCCATCGTGGCGGATGAAGTGCGCAAGGCCTACTCCCGTTCTTAATCCAAACCTGACCCGTATCCATGAACAGCATGACCGGCTTCGGCAGAGCCGCTGCCCAGACAGACCGTTACAATATTCTTGTTGAAATATCAGGCGTTAACCGCAAACAAACGGAAATCGCCGTCAACGTGCCGCGCGGCTGTGCGGAATGGGACGCCTCCGTGCGCCCCATCGTGCAGGGGGCCGTTTCCCGCGGCCGCGTAGGCGTCTCCATCTCCGTGGAGCGTCTGGAGGAAGCGGACGGCTCCCTCCAGCTTGATGAGAAAAAACTGGCTTCCCTGGCGGAGCTGTTGAACCGTGCGTCTGGCCTGACAGGTCAACCGCTGACCCTCCAGGCGTCCGACCTGCTGAGGCTGGATATCGTTACTACCGCGGCGGAAGCGCCCCTTTCTCCTGAAGAAGCATGGCCGGTGGTGGAAAAGGCTCTCAAAGCCGCCCTGGAGGATTTTATCTCCATGCGCGCGGCGGAAGGCGCCAACCTGAAAGCGGACGTTCTTGGCAAGCTGGATGTCCTGGAACAATTCCGCCTCCGTATCGCGGAACATGCACCTTCCGTGCCTGTCAGGCTCCGGGAGGCCATGCTCAAGCGCCTGGCGGATGCCGACCTGTCCGTTTCCGCGGATGATGAGCGCATCATCCGGGAAGTAGCCCTGTTTGCGGACAAGTGCGATATTTCCGAGGAGATTACCCGTCTCTCCTCCCATTTTGACCAGTTCCGTACCTTGTGCGGTTCTTCCGCTCCCGCGGGCAGGCCTCTGGATTTCCTCTGCCAGGAAATCTTCCGGGAATTCAACACCATCGGCTCCAAGGCGAACGATTCCATGCTGGCCCATCTGGTTGTGGCCGCCAAGACGGAGCTGGAAAAAATCAGGGAACAAGTTCAGAACATCGAATGACAACCATGAAACAGCCATTGGGAACGTTGCTGGTGGTATCCGGACCTTCCGGTTCCGGGAAGACGACATTGTGCCGCCGCGCGACGGAAAACGGTCTGTGCGTGTACAGTATTTCCTGCACGACGCGCCAGCCCAGGCCGGGGGAAGTCAATGGGGTGGATTACCATTTCCTGACTTCCTCCGAATTTGACGCCAGGGTGGAGCGGGGGGATTTTCTGGAATACGCGGAGGTGCACGGCAATCGCTACGGCACGCTGAAAGCGGATATTTTGAATCTTCTGGAACAGGGGAAAAACGTGGTGATGGATATCGACGTGCAGGGGGCCGGGCAAGTCCGTTCCTGCCATGAGGGAATTCTTCCCCTTTGTTACGCGGACGTTTACATTTACGTGCCGCAGGAAGAGCTTAAAAACCGCCTTTGCGGCCGGCAGACGGATGGAGCGGAAACCATCGCCCTGCGCCTTCGCAATGCGGAACAGGAAGACGCCTGCCTGCCGCAGTACCGGTACTGCCTGGTTTCCGCTGACCGCGAGGCGGATTATGCTTCCTTTTGCGCCCTGCTCAAATGCCAGTCCATGCGGGTGGGGCTGATGCGGGACTAAGGTTTTGCGTGTTTACTGGGGGAACTGCGTTTTCCTCCCAGTCTCATGGCATCCGGAATGGCTCTCCGGTTCCGAAACATTTGGAATTGGCTCTCTTCCCATATTCGGATGATATGTGATTTCCTTTCCTCCGCTTAAGCTTGCGTGAAGAAAGGCGGGCCGGAATTCTTGACGGGCAGGGTATTCATCAGCTTTTTGAATAATTCAATGCTGAAATGATCCTCCAGGCGAAGCGCCTCGAATGAGGCGCCCCGGTAGGTCAGATGCTGTCCCGCTTCCTTGTATCCGTTGCGCAAATTCAGCCGGAAGCTTTGGTTCCTTTTCCGTTGGCCGGGAAGTATTTTTTACTTGAACGGATACAGCCAGCCGATAGCGCAGGTGAAAATAACCCAGAGGAGCAGATTGAGGGGAAGCCCCACTTTGACGAAGTCCTTAAATTTGTAGCCGCCCGCATTGTACACGTAAGTGTTGGTCTGGTAGCCGATAGGGGTGGAGAAACTGGCGCTGGCGCCAAACATGACGGCCAGAATGAAGGGAACGGGGTTGGCGTCGAATTGCAGGGCCATTTCATAAGCCAGCGGCCCCATGACGGCGGCTACGGCATTGTTGGAGATCATCTCCGTCAGAATGGAGCAGAGCAGATACAGACCGGAGATAGCGACCAGGCACCCCAACGGGCCTATGTTATCCACTACGCCGAACGCGATGGCTTTGGCAAGCCCGGTTTTGCTCATGGCTTCCCCCACGCACAGCATGCCCAGGATCAGGAAAATAATGCCCCAGTCCACCGCCTGGTAGGCTTCCTTCGGCTTGATGCAGCCGGAGATGATGACGATAAGAGCTCCGATGAATGCGAGATAGAAAGGGTTGAAACGCGCGAAGAATTTGAAGAATTCCCCGTATTGCTCAAAGGACCCCAGCAGGCCGATAAAAATGAACAGCCCCATAGCCAGGATGGCCCAGCCCTGTTTGCTGCGGTTGTGCGCTTCCGCGGGGCGCTGGCTCAGGGGGATGATGCGCTGCTTGGTCAGGATGCGGTTCATCCCTTCCTGCGGTCCTTCCAGAAGAAGCGTGTCCCCTGCCGCCAGCTTGGTATTCGGCCCCATGTCCGTGATGTTTTTGCCCTGCCTGTGGATAGCGAGCACGAAGATGTTGAATCGCTGGCGCAGCTTGAGTTCGGACAGGGAGAGTCCGGAGAATTCGGAATTATTGGCGATCATGCCTTCCACGATTTGCACGTCGCGCTGTTCCAGCGTTTCCAGCCCGCGGCTGTCGTCCCAGCCCAGGTCCACGCCTTTGGCTTCCCGCACCTGGTTGACTTTTCTGGCGTTGCACAGGAAAAGAATGCGGTCTCCTTCTTCCAGGTTGATGTGCTGCAGTTCCTCCTGCATGGAAAATCCCCTGCGGCGCACTTCCACGATTTTGGTGCCCAGCAATTCGGATTGCATCAGGTTGATGGGGGTGGTGCCGATGTGGGGGGAATCCGCGGGAATCCTGACCTGGAGCAGGAAATCGCGCTGGATGCCGCCCGGAAGCATGGTGGATAAGGTGGGGCGGGATGGAAGCCATTTGCGGCCGATTGTCCAGAGGTAGAGCAGACCCGCCGCCGCATAAATCAGGCCCATGGGCGTTACCGTGAACATCTGGATGCCGTCATAACCCAGTTTCTGCACCTGGCCGAGAACGACCACGTTGGTGGATGTCCCGACCACGGAGCAGGTTCCCCCCAGAATGGTGGCGTAGGAGAGGGGAATGAGCAGTTTGGAGGCCGCGATGTTATGGTCTCTGCAGAAGGCCAGCACGATGGGCATCAGGATGACGACCACCGGAGTGTTGTTGACGAAGGGGGAAACCATGAACGCTCCCAGCGTGATGACCAGCAGGGCAGTCAGTTCCCTTCCCTTGGCTACCTTGTTGAACAGTTTGGAAAGGTCTCCTATCAATCCTGTTCTTTCCAGGGAAGCGCTCAGAATGAACATGCACACTACGGTCAGCGGCCCGCTGTTGGCAAAGCTGGACAGCACATCCCGCGTGTTCAGAATCCCCGTAAGCATGAGGACGGCGGTGCCTGTCAGGGCCGTAATTTCCACGGGCATCCATTCCTTGATGAAGCAGATGAATAACAGGACCAGCAGAATGCCGACGATCCATTGCTGGGCGACCGCTGATTCCAGCCAGCCTATGACGGAGGCGGAGTTGATGTTGAGAAGAGAAAGCATGGCTTGAAAGTTGAAGGTGTGGGGAAAGGGTCCAACTCTCCTACTTTCCCGGCCTCTGTCTGTCAAGCCGCAATAATTTCCCGGAAAGGGTTTGAAAAGGTTTCTGCGCTTTTTTATTGTTGGTGCGCTGCATGGATTCCCCCATCATAACAAGGTTTGCTCCCAGCCCTACAGGCAATCTCCATCTGGGGCATGCCCTGGCTGCATGGGAGGCCCGTTCCCTGGCGGACCGTTTTTCCGGGAAGTGCGTGCTGAGGATGGAAGATATTGACCAGACGCGGTGCCGTCCGGAGTTCGTTCAGGGCATATTGAACGATCTGGACTGGCTGGGCATCCGCTTTGACGGTCCCATGATGGTTCAGTCTTCACGCTTCGGCGCTTATGAATACGCCCTTCAGACGTTGAAGGATTGGGGCGTGCTGTACCCCTGTTTCTGCACGCGCCGGGAGATTGCGGAGGAGGTGGCCGCCATGGGAGGGGCGCCGCAGGGGGGCTGCGTGGACGTATATCCGGGAACTTGCCGGATGCTTGACAAGGGGCGCAGGAAGGAGCTTCTCAAATCCGGCAAACCTTTTTCCTGGCGGCTGGATTGCCGTGCGGCGGCGCGGATTACCGGTCCCCTGCCGTGGCGGGACATGCGGTTCGGAGATCAGGTCTGCCGCCCGGAAGAACTGGGGGATGTGATTCTGGGCCGCAAGGACTGCGCCGCCAGCTATCATCTTGCCGTGGTTGTGGACGACGCTGCCCAGGGTGTCACCCATGTAAGCCGTGGTGAGGACTTATTCCCTGTGACGGGCATCCACCGGACGCTTCAGGCCCTGCTGGGGCTTCCTGTTCCGCAGTGGTATCATCACCGGCTGGTGAAGGACGCTTCCGGCAAGAGGCTTGCCAAGAGGGACAGGAGCCTGAGCCTTCAGGAGATGCGTGCCGCCGGGATGCGGCCGGAAGACGTGTTCCGGCTGATGCGGGAGAGCTGAGGGATTTTCACCGTATAGGGTGGGTCGCGTTGTTTCCGCCGGAAAAGGCTGGATTCAAGCCGGCGCCTGCGTTTTTTCAGTGACCGGTCGGGCTTTTCTTGCCGATGCAGAGCAGGCACGCATAAAACGCCGCCAGGGTCAGCAGGAGAAGGGAGCACAGGATGACCAGAAGATT
>ULUR01013237.1_pt1 | contig 9798 bp, 9 predicted proteins | sample 1958651 | NCBI WGS metagenome assembly ULUR01 (sample SAMEA4835764, study PRJEB28245) | human gut metagenome | biome: gut microbiome; material: fecal sample | place: Denmark | collected 2008 | reverse complement strand
GGTTTCTCCAAAGCATCTGTTTCCAATATTAGTTTCTGTCCGCTTGCAGATGTCTTTAAGTCAGCATTAAGCTTTCCATTCGTTTTGCTTAATCTCTCTGTATCCTGAAATATTAATACATTTTCTTCTCTTCCCATAATAATTCTCCATTTCTTTAAAAAATGCCTGTGTTACCAGCATTTTCTATGCCATAGCTGTCTCTCCTTCCATTATACCTTACAATTCCGTCTACTGTTAATTTTATTTTCTTCATCCTGTTTTTTCAATAAACCTGTGGTTTACTTTTTTCATGTCAGTTTTTGCTGACATGATGATAATACATCAACTTCGAAAAACTATTTTCAACAGAAGTTTACACCTTATTTCAGACAGCAAAAAAGCCCTGTCCTTACGAACAGAGCCCTATGCATTATTTTGCACTTACAAGCCTTACTATCACATCAATTCCAGCCGCCCAAAAGAGTATCGCCCCCACGATATATACCTTTGTCTTCTGCTCGAAACCGAAGTGATATCCTGTGTAAATGCCTGCCACTATACAGATGACAGTGAGCAGCGCCACCATTATCATGATGGTGAAAAGTCCGGTACCGAGGAAGCCGAATGCTATTCCTGCAAGAACCGTATAAAATGCGGTGATTCCTGCTATCCTTAACACTCTTTTCATGTCAAGCTGCGCCTGACAATGCTCCTCAATCCTTTCGTTTCTTATAGCCTTTCCTATAAGCCTGATCCCCAGTCCTATCAGTATTCCAATAGAAATTATCTCTCCTAAAAGTGCTTCATCCTTCACCGAGTATTTCCCATTAAGAAAGCTTGACAGAAAATACCCGATGTACATTGCTAACAACTGGCAAACTGCAACTATGAAGCAAATGGCTGTAAGCTGTTTCTTATTTACTTTCTGGATCAGGGATCCCTGACATTCCATCGCAACGAAAATCTCCAGTGAGCTTCCCGCCACGATTAACAGATATTCTATCCAGCCCATTTTTGCCTCCCCTAATCTTTAAACATCCTTTAATTAATTATTTGTCGCTATCTGCCTTAGCATCTATTGAAGCTAATTTATATATGAACTTAACGCTGCCCGTCTGTCCATCAGCGATTGCTGAGTATGTCTGATATTCCTCACCTGCGTCAATTACTGCCTGAAGCTTGTTGGTGAATGGCTTTAAGTCGCCGTTGTATGCGTCGAGAATCTTGTTGATTCCTTCCTCATTGAACTGTACCATACCGTCTGCAAGTGTGTGTGCACCGTCTGAAAGTGTCTTAGAGCCTGTTGTGAGCTGGTCTACACCTGAGACTATCTGATTTGTTCCATCTGCAAGCTGTGATGCTCCGCTATTGAGCTGTGCATTGTTTGCTACAAGTGTGTTTGAACCGTCTACAAGCTGCTTGATACCACTTGTGAGAGTTGGTACTGAGTTCATGAGTGACTGTGTTCCGGCTGAAAGCTGGCTTGCTCCGGCATTGAGTGCTGTTGCTCCGGCGTTGAGTTTATTGTTGCTGGATGTAAGTTTTTCAGCTCCTCCAATAAGTGTTTTTTCATCTTTCTCATTTCCCAATCCAGCTTTTACTGTATCCATTGTGCCTTGGGCTCCAGTAATAGCTGCACTAGAAGCAACCTGTTCGGAAACCTGCTCACAAGCTCCACTCAATTTAGTTGCCAATGTATTAAGAGCAGTTTCAACTCCTGATTTTATATCACTAGAATTCTTATCTGATTCAAGAGTCTCCTTAAGCTGTGTCTCTGTCATACTTATTAAAGTGTCTGTTGCATTTGTCTTTGCATATATTGCTTCTGCTAACTGACTAGCTGACATATTTTGTATAGCATTATAAGTAATAAAAGCTTCTTGATACTGTGTATTACTCAACACTGCCTTAGTTGTTTCATCTAATGTTCCAGATTGTACACTTACCGTAATTGCAGCCTCATATGCATCACTTGCCTTTTTATAGCGCTCTTTTATCGTTTGTGCAAGAACATCGCTTTGCACAGTTCCCGACTCATCACCGGCAGCTGTTGAAAGTACTGTTTTTACCACTAATGCATATGCAGAATCCAAATTTTCTTCAAATTTCTGTCCTACAGTTCCATTGTATAAACTAGTATACAAATCTCCGTCACCTATTACATTTCCATTATCATCAGTTTGGTATCGGAGTCCTGCATATATTGTTTTCTGAACAGTAACACCTGTTTCTCCCTTGAATGAATCCTGCACGCTCTCTACAGCTGTTTTCTGAATTTTCGCCTTCTGTTTATCAGTAAGTCCTGCATCTAATGTGTTATATAATTTATTAATGCCTGCCTGAAGCTCACTTGCTCCATCCGTATATGACTTCAAACCATCCTTAAGTGTTGCACTTCCGCTTGCAAGCTGTCCTGCTCCACTATTAAGCTTATCTGCTCCTGAAACAAGGGCTCCTGTGCTGTTTCCAAGTGTATTCAGTCCACCACTTAATGTACTTACACCATCAGTATATGTCTTAAGTCCACTCTGCAGTGTGCCAACTCCTGATGCGAATGTGCCGAGCTTGCTCTGCAATGTTGAAAGTCCGTCAGCAAGTGTGTCAGTACCCTCTGCCAGTGTCTTTGAGCCATCCTGAAGCTGTGTTGAGGCATCCTTTAAGTCATTTATCATGTCATCGAGGTCTGATGTGTCAATTCCGTCTGTGCTTACATAATCAGATGCGTTTACCACGAAGGTCATGGCTGCAGGCATTGAGAAATTCTTCACATCTGCTGTCATTTCCATGTATTCAGGGATATTTACATCGCCATCGAGGTCTTTGTCCTTGATTCCGAGGCTGTCCTTTAAGCCCGGAAGTGCATAGCCGAGCACTACGCTTGATGAGTCGCTTACCTCAGCCTTGCCGTTTGTCACTTCGATATTCTCGAAGCCATCACCGAGTACAAGTCCTGTTATTGCTGCAAATGGTACGGAAACTGTCTGCTTCTCGCCGTTTACTGTCTCTGTATATGATGTGGTATTTGTGTAGTCAAAACGGATTTTGACCTTTCCTGATTTTCCTGCAAGGTCCTCAGGTGAGATTTCTTTTCCATCGAGGTAGTATGTAACCTTCTGTGTTACAGGTGGTTCCTCTGTTGCTGTGCCCTGGTAATAAATGTCCTTGCCGCCGGCCTGCCATGTGAGCTTATCACCGCTTTGTGTGAATTTTTCCTTGCCCTTTACATTCTCGATATCTGAAAGGCTTGAAGCATCCTCCAAGGTATCCTTTTTGTCTTTATTTTTAAGGTGATCTACTACGATTGTTTTGTTTACGTTGCCGTTTGCATCTGAGATGAGATATACGCTCTCGTCCTTGTCTGCATCGTTATCCTTTAATGATACGCTGTCCATGAGCTTATCTGCTATGTCATCAGCATCCTTGCTGCTTCCTGTTGTGCTGTCTGCCTCGGCTGTGACTGCGGTGCTGTTCTTCTCTGCAAAAACCGCTGTTGCTCCGATTCCTGTACCTACAAGTGCTATTGTGAGGACTCCGGCTACAACACGGACAATATATTTACTTTTTAACTTTTCTTTCAATTCTGGTAATTTCATGTCTTATTCCTCCTGATTTTGTTTTTGAGGTCATATTTTTATGTTATGAGGGCCAAAAAGTATTTTATCCCTCATTTATGATTAATCAGATTACTAAGCTGTCAGGTTCTTGTTTTTAAAGCCTGCGCTTGTGGCACATATTACTTTGTCAAAAATCATAAACATTGACGGAAGTATAAATACTACTACAAACATACTGATGATTGCGCCTCGTGCAAGCAGTATACAGATAGAACTGATCATATCAATGTTTGAATAAAGTCCTACACCAAAGGTTGCGGCGAAGAAGCAAAGTGCACTGACGATAACTGAGTTTGTCGAATCTGCAAGTGCCTTTGTGATTGCCGGCTTTTTGTCCATTCCGGTGTATCTGTTCTTTCTGTACTTTGTGGTCATAAGTATCGCATAGTCAACCGTTGCACCAAGCTGTATGGTTCCGATTACGATGCTCGCGATAAACGGAAGCTTCGTTCCTGTAAATCCCGGAATTCCCATATTTACAAAGATTGCAAGCTCGATGACCGCTACAAGTATGATTGGAAGCGATACCGATTTGAATACTACGAGGATGATAAGGAATATCAATACGATTGATACCGCACTTACACGCTTAAAGTCTGTATCTGTGATAGTGATAAGATCCTTTGTACAAGGTGCCTCACCGATAAGCATTGCGTCCTTGCTGTAATTCTTTACTATCTTTTTAATCTCTGTTATCTGGTTGTTTACCTCATCAGATGCTGTCTCATATTTTGATGAAACAAGCATCATCTGGTAATCACCGTTTTTGAATATCTCCTTTGCCTCATCCGGCACCATATCATCCGGTATGGTAGGTCCGAGTATTGAGTCAAGCGATACCGCAAGCTTTACTCCATCGACCTTCTTTATATCATCTATCATGCTTATGCTGTCTGCCTTTGACATATCGCTCGGCGCGATGATGATATGTGTGGCACCCATAGCATACTCCTTGTCGAGTCTTTCATTGGCCTGCTTACTGTATGCACTGTCAGGCATGGTTCCTGCAAGGTCATAGTAGACCTGATCATGAGTGTATCCGTATATTGCCGGGATGAGCACTACGATAAAAATCACTGCAAGTATCTTATAATGATTTGTTACCCAGCTTGCAATCCTGGAAACATCCGGCATAAGAATCTTGTGCTTTGTCTTCTCGATTGCCTTATCACATGCAAGAATCAGTGCAGGGAGAATTGTTACACATCCGATAACTCCGAATACAACGCCCTTTGCCATTACGATTCCCAGGTCAAGTCCAAGTGTAAAGCTCATGAAGCAGAGGGCTACGAAGCCTGCGATTGTTGTGATTGAGCTTCCTGTTACTGAGACAATTGTGTGGGAAATGGCATGTGCCATGGCTCGCTTCTTGTCTCCGTCATATCTGTCTATCTGCTCCTGATAGCTGTGCCACAGGAAAATCGAATAATCCATTGTTACGGCGAGCTGCAATACTGCTGTCAGTGCCAGTGTCAGATATGAAATCTGTCCCTGTATAAAGTTTGTTCCCAGGTTATAGATAATAGCCATTCCTATGCTTAGGAGGAATAACATCGGAACAATTATTGAATCCATTGTAATTCCCATGACGAGCATTGAAAGCAATGCTGCTATGATGACATATATAGGAGCCTGCTGCATAACAAGTGTCTTTGTATCTGCGTTGACCGCTGCCATTCCTGCTACGAAGCAGTGGTTTTTCACCATCTTATCCATCTTGTTGACGGCTTCCATTGTCTCATCCGAACCCATTGTGTCACTGTATGTGACGAGCATGAGCTGGCTGTTTGCATCCTTGTTGTTAAATGCGTCGTACACCTCATCCGGAATTGCCTCTCTTGGCAATGTGGAATCAGCGATTGTTCCGTACCAGATGACATCATTTACACCCTTAAGGTCCTCTATGTCATCTGCCAGAGTCTCTATGTCCTGATCCTTCATATCCTCTAAGATCACAAATGACAACGCTCCGGTTCCAAACTCATCTACCATGATATCCTGACCCTTCATAGTCTCTATCTGGCTTGGCAGATAAGAAAGGATATCAAAGTTGATTCTCGTGTTGATAAAGCTGATGCCCGACGGTATAAGCAGTGCAAATGCAACTATCAGTATCAGCACACGATGTTTTACGACTCCTTTTCCAAATTTAATCATTAGATTCACCACTCTTTCTTTTATTCGTATTGAAGTATAAAAAAAAAGACCGAATAAATAAATATTCAATCTCTTCGATTTGTCATGTGAGATATACAAATCCATCAATTTGTATATCCGATATGACACATATATGATATTGTATTTGATTTCTGACACTTTTTCACAGCATTTTCATATTTATATGAACACATGCCTCTTTATGGTGTCTCTTTATGATTCTGCTTTATGAGCTTGCTTAAGCCGTCATTTTCCATGGCAATTGTCCTCTACAGCTCACTTAGTATATCATCCATTGAGCGCGTAATCAGATACATGTATGCCTCAGCCATCTCCTTCGGCTCAATGTCATCCATGCCCTGGGCTATCCAGCCCTCCGTGATAAAGCACAACGACTGCGCATAATATGTAGAAATCACCTCCGGTGTGAGCCAGCGGTATTTGGATTTCTTTCCTGTACTCTTTTCGTTTATGATATTCATAAACATCTCGTAGACGCACTTCATGGCAATCTGATTAAACGTCACTGCACCCTCCAGCTTTAGTGCTTTCTTGTAAAAAACACTGTTTGCCGAAATATTATTGAGCATCAGCACAATCGCTTCAAAAATCATTCCGGCATTGAGCAGTGGCTTGATGGGCTCAAGCAGCTCGCTTTTGATAATCCACTCTATCAGCTCGTACTTGTCCTGAAAATGATTGTAAAACGTGGGGCGGATAACTCCGGCCTTGTCCGTTATCTCTTTAATTGTAATCTTATCGATTGGCTTTTTCGCTGAAAGCTCTATAAGGCTCTCAGCGAGCACCAGATCTATTGCATTCTTACCTTGCTGTGTCATTACTCATCAAACTCCATCGTGACAAAGTAGCCCTTCTCAGTCTCCCTCACATCCACGACATCGCCCTCACGGCTTTTGAGCCTCTCGCTGACCACGTAGTTTCCCGACATGGCAATCGCATGCTCTATCGTATAATAATATGAAGTCGGAAGCTTGCTCTCTGTTACCTTCAGATGGTCACCGACCTTGGTAAGTCCGGGTCTCTCCATCTTAAACTCCATCCGACGCATTCTGTCGCCTTTCTGTTACTGCTTAATTGTCCTCTTTTCTATCCTCAACAAACGTTGCCTCAAACTCCTTTTGCTTGTTGTAGGCGCTCTCCGCCTTTGTAGCACGGCTTGTAATCCAGATATTGGACACTCCGTTGAAAATCAGTATGATACCGACAACAACAGTGGCTGTCTTCATTACATCAAATGCATTTGTCACACAGATTATTCCAAAAATCAGACTGATTATTGAAAAAATCAGGCCGACACTCCAGCCTCCGTAACCGTATTTTCTGGCATCCACAGCCTCAATAATGCTCCTGATGCTGTGAAAAATGAGCACCAGACCGATGACTATAGGTATCAGGCTCACCACAACCTTTGGCTGTACCAGAAACCATATACCCACTGCCAAAACCACAAGCCCCAGCATCGCTGAAAAACCATTCGTGACTATATTCAAAAAATAGCTGCACATATAGACCACTCCGATGATGATAAGCACTACCGCAAGCACATTGGCCACAATCGTGAGCACCGAAGCTCTCCATATGATAAACACCAGTCCCAGCGCTATGCAAAGCACTGATGACAGTAGAAAATCAGCCTTTATTCTGCCTAAAAACTCCTTCATACACGACCTCCTTTATATATCCTGCCCTACATTACTTTTCTAATTCTGTTCCTCTGCACTTTTCTTAACCAGGTCAAGAACAGTCTGAAGCTCAGCACCCTCAACCGGTGCAGCTCCATATCCAAGACGCTTGTAATCCTCTGTAATCTCAGCCAGCTCAGTAGTTTTATCGCCCTTCGCATCAATTACAAAATATCTGCCCTGTGACGCAGCATCATCCCACACGAGATAAGCACGGATTGCGCAGTTTGGAGCCATATCCCTTGTCGGGAAATCAACTCTGGTGACATTAAGCGTATCAGAAATCTGCATAGACATAACAGAGAAATCCTCCTCCATATATGGATACATACGCTTCTGCTGATATGCCTCCTCGTACAGCTCATCTATTAGCTTTTCCTTCTCATCGGCAAGTCGGTCCATGAACTCTTTGCCACCCTCAAACATCTTCGCCGGCAGGAAAATATGCTCATACTGCATACGCTCAAAGATGACATACTGCTCTGCTGTCATCTGTACAGTCTTGCCCTTTGTCGGTGATGTAGGATGTCCCTCTCTTCTTGCCTTTTCCACTGCCTCAATCTTTTCTACAAGAGGCTTTTTGAAAATCAGATTGTGTGTGAATGGATTGAACGCGATGCCATCAAGCTTTGACTCTTTATTTGCAACCATATTGTTGACTGCAAGAAACGGCATATTTACAATGCATGGTGACGGATGATCCTTAGAAAGCTGCGCCTTTGAGGTATAAACCGGCATGAAAGCCTCTCCCTCACCGTTTTTAATAAATAGCGGAATCGGCTTGTTGTTCTCTCCGACATTTGCAGGTACCAGGAATCTGCTCTTAGTGCATTTTTCAATAAGCTTATTGAGCGTCTCCGCCTTTTTGTCGCTCGAATACTGTGTCATCAGCGCCTCAACCTCAGGGTTTTGCACCTCAAGAGTGAAGGCCGGATCGTCCTTTAATTTATTTTTGATTTTATTTTTATCCATTTATACTGCTTCTCCTTATATTAAATGCCCGGATTTACATCCAGGCATTATTTTAACACATTTCTTTTATCAACTCAACAATCTTAGTGTCTCTTGCTATCCATTCTTTATCAAGAAAGGCGCTGTTGGCCTTTATTATCTCATCCGGCGTGGCCCATGACAGATGATACTCAAGCCTTATCTCACTGTCTGTCATCTGTGCGGCTACATGCTCGTCCCTCACATCACAGAAATACACGTAGGTGTGACAGTAATATATCTTGTCAGCCTCAAATATATCACGTCTCTTTTCTATGACCTTGCCGCACTCCCTGATGCTTTCCGGCACGACAAGAAGCCCTGCCTCCTCGCGCACCTCACGTGCCAGCGCCACCTCGTTGGTCTCGCCTGCATCGATGCCTCCGCCCAGTATCTTGTAGTAGCCCTCACCGGCCTGCTGCATGGCAAGCTTTCCGTCTCTGATAATAACCGCGCGCACCGCGAAGCGCTCAAATACCTCCATATCATCGGAATAGTTGTGTTTGTCAAATGTATATAGCGTCCTCATGTTTGTCCTCCGTGTATTGGTATTATTCTACACCATTTGCACGTAAGATGGAATATGTTTTTCTTCATTAATACCGTTGATTTTACGCTTACACTCGCGACAACAAACAAACCGTTTCAAGTGTCGGAAACTGAAATTTGATATTCCTAATCCAATCCGCCGTTCCATAATCCAGCACGATAAACCGATCATGGAATATGCCACCAGTCTTCTTCATTGACAGTTTTACAGTTGGATATTCCTTACGGAAATCCGTATATTCTATGTTGTGAAGTTTATTATTCCCAACATTATCGCTAAATAAAATAATATTTACTCCTGTTGGAGAATTCTTAAGATGTACCAGCGTTCTTAAACCAATGTAATTATCAACCACATATATTGATGACTTTGCCTGCCTGTAAATAGACTCGTAAACCTCATCCGCACTACTAAATTTTGCATTAAACATAAGCCATTTTTCATCATCATCTGAAATAAAACTGTTCATCATATCCGCAAGTTCAGATTTCGTCACTACATCCTTCAATCCTTCTGCAACATCAGAAATCTGTTTTTCAAGAGATATCATATCAGAATTGATTTTGCTGATTTCAATTCTGTTATTTGCAGTCTCCATACTTAACTGAAGTAATTCTCTCTGACCGATTAAATCACGATTTTCTAATATGTAATCTTTCATTCTTTTGAAGGTTCTTATTAATGCCTTACTCTGTTTAACAGCCAATGGCCCTTTTAAAACAGTCATCAGCATATATAGTCCTTGCTCTGTAAATACATGAGGATTATATCTACTCTTACTGTTAAGATTTGCGGTCAAAAAATT
>ULUR01054747.1_pt1 | contig 9801 bp, 9 predicted proteins | sample 1958651 | NCBI WGS metagenome assembly ULUR01 (sample SAMEA4835764, study PRJEB28245) | human gut metagenome | biome: gut microbiome; material: fecal sample | place: Denmark | collected 2008 | reverse complement strand
TCAAATTCTGCATCATCTGCAAGATAGGTACAATTGATAAAACCTGCCACCTTATCTTTTGTGCTAGAAAGCAACTTGTCTGTTGCCCTCATTTTTTTGGTATGATACCCATTTTCATTGCGTAGACTGGCATAAATTTCAATCCCGCAGACTGCACCAGAAAACATTATCGACTTAATCGATGCCTGAATTTCTTCCTTGGTCATTTGTTCATCTCCTTCATGTAGAGGACTGTATCATTAATCACTTTATATTCTACTGTGCCCGGATTTTTTAGAAACCTACCTTTTACTACAGCCAAGCAAACTTCATTATTAAAGTCAGGGTTACTTTTAAAGGTAACCTCATAGACTCGGTATCCTAAGATTGCTAACACAGGATTCGCATAGTACAAATGTGTTTTGCTTAACAGCGCACACATCATAACCACAATGATAAGAAATGTTACCGCTCCCTGAATCGTTCCCACATCATCAATCAAAAGCGGTATAATCATTGTCATAAAAAAATTCAAACTTGCGTCCTCTTTTTCTACGAAGGAAGAAAGCTGATACCCTTGTTTCTTATCAGTCCATCTAAAGGCTGTAAAAGAAATAAAAGATATGATTGCTGCTAAAATCCATATAGCACATAACAAAAACACAACAATCAGCACATTATTAAGGCGAACAAACTCTCCCCAATATGACTGATTTTCAGCAAGTTCGCTGACGGGGGTAAATTTGAAATTGCGTACAATAGTCAAAAAAGCCAATGGACTCAATGATTGCAGCATTAGCTTATGTTTCAAGCTTAAATTCATTGACGCACCTCCATAAAGCTTACAGTTCAACAAATATCCTTTTGAATACCAGTGAAGTAAATATATCCTCTACTTGTTTAGCCAATTCTTTCGAATGGATTCGTGCCCCCAGCTCGATATTTCCTTCCTGTCCATGATATGAAAGGTTTGCGGATGTAATCAGCGTATCCGTTTGATCAACAGAAATTACCTTTGCATGAAGAGCAGACATTTTATCTTCCTGTTTTGGATAGTTATAAATTCGCAGAAATTTTCCCTTATAGCTGCATAAACGGTTAAAGGCCTTCTGACTCTCAATGTCATTCACAAAAAATTTCACGAGAACGCCTTCTTGGCTCTTTTGAATTACACAATCGACTAACTCGGCAAAATAATCCGAGAGGGAGTACCCGGTAATTAGAATACTCTTCCTAGCTCCCATAAGCATTTCTCTTACGGTAACCTTTGTCGGTTTTGTTTTCAACGCAAAAGAAGGTGGTGCTGTAACAACTAATTCCGCGCTATCATCGTTACTTTGGGCAGTCGCTGAAACCATAGCAAGAATTTCATGAGCTTCTTTTTCAGAAAGAGATGGATATCTCTTCTGAATGGCTCTAATAGACTCATTTCCACCAGATATAGCATCTGTGAGAATTTTGTTTAACAAAATATCTAAGCTTATACTTCCAGTTGACATAGTTCTTCCACCAAAGTTTTAAAATAAGACTGATTTTCTCTTCCGTCAATAGGCACAATTAGTCCGCGATCCAACATGCGATTTCCATTCTCGCAAGCTGTTTCTGAGATCATGCAGCAGGAATGGCACGCTGCGCCATTTGAATTATTACCAGCAGGCACATTGTTAAGGCATTCCGGATCATTTGTGCAAACCAGTGCTTCTTGGAAAGCGTCTTTCATTAAAACAATAAGCTGATCAATATTTCCCAATTCTACAAGTCCACCAAGTGAGCCTTCTTTATCGGCACTTCCGGTATAGAGCAACACACCAGACATATCATCCCCAAAATAAATACGCTCACGAATAGCGGATGAAGAGTACCCCGAGGACATTGACATCTGCTTAATCAACAAATGTGCGAATGTATGCATCAGGACATACCTTGCATCTCGTAATGTGGTAACAGTCCATTCTTTAGATTCACAGAATTCCTTATAACACTGCGCATATTTCTGAGAAAGTGCTCCCAGTTCTGAATCTCTCAACCACGCATCAATACTATCCCTATTAAATTCAATAAAGACACCTTCACCGTGCACTTCTGCAGCAGGAAGCCATTTTTCAGTCTTACCCTTATTTAGATAAACGATATTTGTCTGCTCATCGGCATCTGGATCCGGAGCATCTACACGGGTGAAGCCAAGCAGCACTCTCACTTCTCTTAATCGTGTAATGCGAATGACTCTCTTAAAATACGGGAGCAGATAATCCGGAAGCGGATCCTCCTCATCCTTAAAATGTTTTTTGTTGGAGGCGTACACAGGATCTGCGTGATGCGTAATGGCGTTGTATTCCATCTGCTTAATCTCTGTAAACTCTTTGATGTTCTGTCTTCTGCGCAATAAAGCTGCATCAAATTCTTCTCTTGTAAATGCAGAGAAATATTTTTGATACGCTTTGTCTAATCCCATCTCTCCAAAATCTTCTTCATAGCTGTCAATTAAGCGCAAATGCTCATCAATCAAGTTATAAAGCGGATTGATCCAAGGTGGAATGGATATAGCACTTCTCATTACTGGAAAATATACATTCGACGCGCCACGCTGAGAAGGAATCATTTCCTTATCGCATTTTTCATTTTTATGATTTGGCCGAAACGGGTGATGTCCGGAACATTTCATACCTTCAAAATTCTCATGCTGCGTTGCACCGCTCATACTCCGTCGTGCCCCACAGGAACATTCAACCCACATATCTGCAAGCGTTGATGTATTACCAGTTGAATACATCCTCATCGTACCTTTGCAGGTTGTATTGCCACCGTGAACCCACCAGCTCCAAGGGAAATCATCCATATGGCCGTTCTCACAAATAGTAATAAAACGAGAAGGATAAGCCTGTCTATGACATTCCGGACAAGTTACACCAAACTTCAGATATCGATCCAGGTCAAAATTCTCTCTTAAATCAAATATTCTCCCACATTTCACATTGGAACAAACATGCATATAAGGGAATGAGACCACAGGAATATCTCCGCTATAAGAAGTCCGTGGCATATAAAAGCAGTCAACGCCCAGATATGAGGCCAATCTGCCATCTATAATTTTCTTTCCTTTTTCCTTCCAATAGTTCAAGTCCAGAACCGTGACGGAATCTTTCACGGCATCCACAATAGAACCTGGACCAAATGTAGTTATCAACTGATTAGGACGAATCTCACCTAATTTATTATTATCAAACATAGGCTTTTAGTCCTCCGTGTAATAGAACATATTTGCTGCACTCTCAACATCACGCATAGAACGAAGAGTCGGCTTTTCAAGATCAGTACAAACTTCGCCATAAGTGTTCATTAGACGATTATACGTTTTAGTTGTATAAACATAGTATCTAAGTCCCTTGGATTGAGTTGCCAGCAATTTCCAATTGCTTATAAAATCATCAATCTCATGTTCGGCATCTGCTTTAGCAGAAGGCTTGATGATGTTCAATCGATTCATGATAAGAGCCTTCACTTCATTAAGCTGCTCATCGGTTAGCTTATCAATAGTATCCCGTTCGTGTTTCCAATGTTTGAGCAGCATATGGGTTCATCTCCACATGCGCTACAGGTGAAAAGCCCGCTTGGATGAAGCCTTCGGACAATCCACCAGCTCCTGCAAATAAATCTATAAAATTGTAAGAGCCTGTTGTGGCGTTGATACGTTCCATGATGAACCCCTATCTGTGCAATAAATTTAGTCTTCAAAAACACCGTCTGTGTCAAAAATATGGTCTAACTCATCCGTGTTGATTGCGGCAAGCACCTTGTTGCGGATACTGCCTTTTGCAAGATCTAACCGCTTAAAGCGATTTTCTCCTGCTGCGTCTTTTCCAATACGTATCAGCTGCACTCTGCCAATTCTTGGTTCATTTGCAGCATAGTTTGCAAGTCCCTTAGCTTTGCCCAAGTTATCCTTGAAATCCGGATTATGAGGTTCCAAAATATCAACGATGTACTTGAGAATTGGATCTTGGCGAACAATGATGAAATCCGGATAAAGCTCCTTGCATTTCCCGTCCATTTCATAAGGCATCCGCAGTGACCAAGACTGTCGAGACGGATTCCGCAGCCAGCAAACATAATCCTCTCGTTTTTGCTCTTCCGCCAAAACAGCCTGTTCCCAGCCATTCAACTTAATTTTTGCTATTCCATCTGCATTGGCAAAAAGATGATCTGTGTACTTTATTCCATCTGCTTCGACCTTGGCACTGATTGTCTCCGGAAGAGTAAAGTTGTGCTTACTGATTTCATCACCGTTAGCAACAATATCGCTATACTGCTTTTGACACTTCTCCGGTTTGGCCACAATATATTTACGATACTGGTCGTTCAATTCATGGAACTTCTTCTCAGCGTATTTATTTAATTCCGCAATACACTCGCTGTCGAATGCGAACAGAATACAATCTACCTTAAAGGCGTTCGGATTGTCGAAGTCGATATATTTACGCCCATATGCCAAGTGGAAACCGCATCCACCCATTTTTGCGTCTGCTACTCTTAGCTGACGATCAAGGTCAGACTCGGACGCAGTAAACATATCTATCCGGTTATCGCTTTGTATTTTCTCACCGAAAACATCGAATATCTGAACAGACAGTTTCATCTCCATGACTTGCTTTGTAAGCTCGTCATATTTTCCAGCATCATGCAGACCGTTCACATAGTTGTGGATAAGTTCAGCAACATCGTTTTTCACATCCTCAGCTGCCGTAATACAGATATTGAACTGCGATAACAGCCCTGCCAAGCTCATCAAAGACTTCAAATAACTGTTGATTTTTACCGCACGGACGATATAAGTCAGATATCCCTGTTCATTGATGAACTTTGTGATTCCTTCACGATCTATTGTTGGAAGCATCGACATCTGCGATACAGCCGGTGTCAGCACTGGCTGCTCTTTATTCACAGATTGATTGCCTCCACTGGTTCTCTCAGTTTCTTGACCTGCATGTACATCGTTTCCAGACACTGTTTCCAGCGGAATCGTCTGGTGTTGTCCTTCTGCGGAAATTTCTGAATCTGCTCCACCTTGATTCGCTGCCACAGCTCCAGAATTTGACATATCTCCAACTGCTGTGGAAGGTGCCGCAGCAGGCTCTTCTTGGAAGCCATTCGGGTAATCAAAGATACTCAGCTGACCAACCGTCTGTTTTTGCGTTTTCTTTCGCTGGGTGTGAACCGACCATGTATCATAGGTCTGATCTTCCAGAGATTCACCATCGACAACTGTCGGGATTTCTCCGCCTTCGGTTGCCTGCAATTCATCAATGACCTTTTGAACGGTATCCTGGTTGAAATACGGAAGGAACAGACGCACATCATTTAAGGAATCATCCACGAGAACATGACACTGAAGCGGTGTGCGAACCATACGTCCGAGCAGCTGCGCAATATAGGTTGCGTCTTCTGCACGCCGGAAGGACATCATAGTTTCTGCACGAGGGCAGTCCCAGCCAGTGGACAGATTCTCTTTGAAGAGAACCACACGAATCCGGCGATCTTCTGCAATTTCCGAAGGTTCAACATGCGGCACGGTCAATCCATGAATCGACAATGTGCCCGTTGAACCGAAAGTATGCACAACTTCATTTTCTTTGAAGCTATCGCCCATACGCTCTTCGATTTTCGCAATTACATCGTCCAGATCAGTGTCAGATACTTTCGTACTGGAACCAGCGCAGACTTGGATAACAAACACCGGATTTACATTGGTGTAGTGCTGCTCATAGGTATACTGATACCAGTGCTTGCACTTATCCTGCCATTCGTCTGTTGCAGCTTGGAGTACGGCCATGTCACCGTGTTTGATTGGATCTTCCGGATAAGTGATTACAATACGATCTTTGAGCAATCCAGATTGACGAACCTGGGCCGGAGAAATAACAACCTTATGCAATGTAGAGTTTGTTGCCTGCCCGACAAGGGAATTAAAACGTTCGGCAGTTGCACTCATTCCGATAACGACCGGAATGGGCGACAGATTCTGCTCGCTGCTGCCCTTGATAAAACGCTGCATGATGGTGGTAGCTGTTCCCGCTTGGCGTCCTTGCATACCGCGGTGTGCCTCATCAATAATGAAATACAGACGGTCAGCTTTTTCTCTTGCTGTATTTTCAATGGTCTCCCAAATCGTATACTGTCGCGTATCCGAATGACGGCTCAGATTACCGGCCTTGCCAAGCTTCTGCGTATTCAGAAAATAGATATGACCGTCCTCCAGAATCTCTTGGTCGAAAGATTCATCCGAAATCACTACGCACTGATCTATACGGACCTTATCTGCTTTCAGCTCGATCTTCTGCTTGGACTGTTCATTCAGCTGCGGAGAATCCGAAAGCCATACGAAAATGGCCTCCGGCTGTTCAGTAAACTGCTCAGAGCCGTAAAAGATATCTTCAATCAGGGCAGACATGATAATCGTTTTGCCAGAACCCGTTGGTGCCTGGAGCGAAACCACCTGAGGGATCTTCAGCATGCGATAGTTATTCAGCGCCATCGCCACGCGGAGGCGCATTTCATTGACCGCCTGTTTTTGAAATGGGAATAATTCACAAATCATTCTTAGTTTCTCCCTCTGTTCACACGGAAGTGATCCAAGTAATCCCGGTAAAGCTGATACGCATTTTCAACATTCAGATTTTTTACCATCGACTGATAATTCACTTCATAATCGGTTGCTAAGAATACCGTTTGGATTTCCGGATGCTCTGCAAGCTTCTCCGCAAAATCGGCAAATGTATTCTCGTTGATCAAGACTGCAAATTGATTCTCCGGCAAGATCAGCATGTCCGGAACTTGTTCTCCGGTCAATTCCGGGCATTTTCCTTTTGCACCAGTTTTCAACCACAACGTAGGCAGCATTTCCGAAAAGCGCATACCGAGAGAAACCGCTGTTGGATCCAAGAATCCAAGTTTGAAGAATGCTGCATTTGCTTTGAAACCGTCCGCCATATGCATCGGAGGCTCGCTGCCAAGATAATCACCCTTGAGCGACTTTCCATTCACATCGTGCCCCTCAATGGAGCAGACCGTGCGCGGCCAAGTGACATAGTGGGCAATGCCGAGTTTTTCCCATTCCACATCGCCGGGCTGATAGCCTTTGTCTTTCAGCATCTTTGCTTCATCTGCGGAGACCTCATTGTTGGTCACCATAATGCAACGCCTGTGCCCGCCATCCTCAGCATTGAGCAGGTTCACAGCATGCATAGTCGTGCCGCTACCTGCGAAGAAATCAAGGATAAGGGCATAAGGCTTTTCTTTTAAGAAAAAGCCAAGTGAATCCTTTACTGCATAGATTGATTTTGGATAAGGAAATCTATTCCCAATGATGGATGTCAAAATATTTGTTCCATATCTTTGAGCATCATGCGTCGGTCTATTCCAATTTGTCGATGGGTATTTATCCTTTCCGGATGGATAATATGCATTTACGCTCCCATCATCGTTATATCCGTCTACAATTACTGTTCCTGCCTCTATATCTTTTATAATGCCGCCTGTTAGATAGCTAATTACGTATTTTTGAGGTTCTTTGGGTTTATAAGCTCCTGCTCTTAAGTAGCCCGCCTCAAATCTACTTTTTGCTTCGTCTGGCTTAATACCCCAATTCATCTCTATACCATTAGGACGAACTGGAAACACAGCAATGCATCCATCTACCTGAGGAACACTATTCCTATCAACACCCTCAGAAATAGGTTCTCCAATTTTTACAATTCGGCCATTATCGGTATTAACATAAAAAGGATAAAACTGATTTGGGCCACATGCCCCTTTTCCATGTTTTCCTCTTGCATTTGCTAAACTACTTCTACGCAATGTATCCCAGACAACAGGTACATCATTTTCTTCTCGACTTTCAGGCATAAGCGTTGCAGATCCAAACCGCAAGAAAAAGATGTACTCATCGGTGCGTGCAAATTCTTTTTTTCCAGCACCAGCAGGATTTATTACACTGCTGATCATCTGCATTCTTGCCTCCGGGAACAACTCCTCCAGCAGACAGCCGAGATGCAGATATTCCTTTTCATCAATAGTGACAATCAAAACAGAATCTGCCGGATTCAACAGCTTCTTTGCCAACTGCAAACGCCGCTGCATAAACGAAAGCCACTTGCTGTGACGGTAAGCATCATTGCCATCCACATAGTCGTTGTTATATTTCCAGTCCTTTGCACCAGTATTATAAGGTGGGTCGATATAAATGCAATCCACCTTACCCGCATACAAATATTCCAGAAGCTGCAAGGCGTGATAGTTGTCCGCTTCAATCAGCGTGTGCCAAAGATCGCTATCCGGTGCATTGCAAACTGAATCCAACGGCTTCAGATAGGGATAGATGGATTCCCCAAATTTTGCAACACGAACAATATCCTTCAGCTCAAAGGTGACCGCTTCATCTTTCCGTTCCGGCTTAATGCAAACAGCAGTATCGCCTTCGATCTTCAATACCACATAGATGGTTTTATCATCCTTGCTGTCCCGGCGCATTACATTACAGCCTTTTTCGATAGGCATATCATAGAGCGGCGTGCCTTCTGGGATATGATCCTCAAAGACCAAGCCGAATTTCTTCTGCTTGGCCATTTTGCTTACTTCTTCCTGAATTTTATTTCGCAACGCCTCATCTTGGATCTGGCTAATTAAGTTATCGATTGCCGTCATTGGTACGACTCCTTTCTTGGTTTTCTGTTGTCTTCACATAGCGACCGCTCTTGATTCTTGCGTCAGCTGGCTTTTCCGCATCCGCTGGAATCGCCCAGTATGACCCGATTTTCGTTGCTCCGAGAATTCGTCCTTCTGAGCACAAGACATTAATTCTTCTTGTGGAAAGCCTCCATTTTTCAGCCACCTGACTGATTGATAAATATTCCATAAGTTATCTCTCCATCTATAAGTGAAAGCTAAACTATACTCTATTACAGTATAATCTCAACCTCGAACAAAATCAACCCGTCTATTTTCTCTCTCAGTAATCTTTAAATCCACTTTCTGCAAGCAGGGCGTCTGTCTATACAAACGCCATTTTTGCTTCGCAAAATGCTTGTTGGGAATTCCCAAACCCTTTGTGATCTGCATCGTGCCGCTGCAGGCTGCGCGTTCGTTCCGAACGCTTTTTTGATGGAGTTCATGGTTCAGTGATATATCCGCCGGGCACAAAACCGCTTAAAAGAAAAAGTGCCGACAATGATTTTGTCAGCACCCACTGTAACCTATTTACTTCTCTTTGATGTACGGTATGTTATCGATATATGCGTTCAAAATATCGGTTGCGGCTTTCTTCTGCCCCGGTGTAAGACGGCTCAACTTCCGGTTCAGCTCATCATCTGCCACATAAGATGCTGGGGCTGCGGAGTCCCGGATCAGCACATCTGCGGGAACATCCAATGCTTCAACGATCCGGATGAAAGTGTCCAGACTTGGCGTCTTCACCCCACGTTCCAAATCACCCACATAGTTTACAGACAGATCTGCTTTCTCGGCCAGTTTATCCATTGTCCAGCCTTTTTTCCTGCGTTGTTCTCTGATTCGTTGGCCTAAAAGTGTTTTCATAACATCCTCGCATTCTATTGGCGTTAGTTACACACCACTAGAATAAAGGCCGTGTATTTCTTTATACATAATCAGTCGGCGTTTGTTTAACTCTACTAGCGTTTATTTCGGACAAAAAATTTTAGAGCATTTCTTTGTTCAAATCATCAATGGCCTTTTTGAACCGGGCATGCTACAATAACAATGTTGTGCAATGCACATCAAACAAGAATCATAACCCCGCGTGAAAACGCGGGG
>ULUR01049641.1_pt1 | contig 9924 bp, 6 predicted proteins | sample 1958651 | NCBI WGS metagenome assembly ULUR01 (sample SAMEA4835764, study PRJEB28245) | human gut metagenome | biome: gut microbiome; material: fecal sample | place: Denmark | collected 2008 | reverse complement strand
AACTGCAGTACCGGCTGGATGCTTTTGATGCCGATGCCGGCGTGCCGGATATGCCGACCGATCCTTGCTTCATGCTTGAATTGAAGCGTCAGCCGTTATCGCCCGGCGACATGACTGCGCTCCTTTCCACGTTGGGTCAGGGGGATATTGATGTGGAGCTTCAGGGCATTACTCGTTCTCATATTCAGAACACCAAAGTGCGTAATCTCTGGAGAACTCGGATCATCAACAATGCAGGAAAGACGCTCCTCGATGCTTACGTCATCGCTAAGGTGCCGCCTGAAATTCCTATTTCAGCAGAAGAATTCGCTGATGGCGCGGCAAAATGCACCGACTTGATTGAATGGGTGCGTCACGATTTGCAGCGCGGCACTCTGGGCGGCGGTGAAATCAAGGCCGAGGAGGTGCTTAATGTCTGAAGAGGATACGGGCGCACCGCATTTTGCTACCGGTGCAGAGGTGGAGGCGCTGCTTGATAAATACGCAAGAGACCGCGTCGGTGCTCATACGCGCATGCAGTGCAAGGTCTGCTGGTATGTCTACAACCCGGACGAAGGGTGTCCCGAAGAGGCAATAGACCCCGGTACGCCCTTTTTAGATCTGCCTGATGATTTCGTCTGCCCTGACTGCGGGCATCCAAAAACAGCGTTTCTGCCGCTCGACGATGATCAGGCAGATCCTTCTGATCCCAGCGGTCCGGCTCAAGGCTGGAGCGACCGTTGGGAGCATGGCTAAATTTTTGCGCTCGCTTTTGGCTCAGCGCATCGTGAAGCCGTCCTTCGGGGGCGGCAGGCAGAGCAGGCCTACACCCGCAATGATGAAGAGGATCGGATGCACGATGCCTCCGGCAAAAGCGAGCGTGTAGGCAAAGCGCTCTTGATAGAAGATATCAAGACGCCAGATGGCGAGACCCCGCTCAAAGATTTCGCCTGAAAAGACGAAAATATCTGCGTAGACGAGCCCTATCGTCAAAAGGAGCGTGACGGCGAGAACGGCAGAGAAAACCCGCCGAACATTGTCGTTGGGATTAAAGATGCGCCCTGAAACCGCAAAACCGATCAGAAGCAGCAGTGCCAGTCCGGCCGGAATGCCGGCGTAGACGAGATCCATCCCGGTGACGCGGGCTGAAAGCCGCCAAAGGCTGGCAGCCCACAGAAAGACGGTAAGGACAACTAAAGAGAAGGTGACGGCGCGACGCATGAGAAGTTTCCAACGAAGGATTACTGTAATTCTAGCTATGAACAGTTGCTTCTGGGTATGCTGTTAATGCATTGAAAATTAAGAAATTATCCTTTTCTCGAATTCTGGTATGGGTACCTGAGAATATTCCTGACAGCATCCGTCAAAACGAAGCGTAAATATCAAGAGTAATTGAAGGATCCAATCAATCTCCAGCCAAGAAAAAGCGTTTTGAATCGCTGCAGTGCAGTCAGACAAAATGCAGGGGAGTCGGCCGCTTGCTCCACCGCAGAACTTCGTTCTATTTAAAGGCAGCAGTGCACTTGTCCCTTGACTGTGCCGATGCGCTGCAGTGCCTCGCTGCTCACACCGAAATGCCTGACTGTGCCGTCTCATGTCAGTACTTAGGCAGCTTTTCTGGTAACAACTGTCCCGATTCCGATTTTTGCGAAGCACTTTTATATTGCGCTTGATATCAGTAGCGGAAATTTCAAAATTTCGTTGGCTTCGCTGCCAGTCCACGGCTCTAGTTAATCTTTTTGATAAACAATTAAAGCATTTGAGGCTATGGCAGGCAGACAGCCCAGCCAACTCTTCTTTGACGAAAATCTCCGAGCCTGCTGCAGGCGATTCGCAGCTTCCTGCGCTCATCAACGAAAAACGGTCAATGGCTGGCGCGGCGGGTGAAAACGGCAGTCATTAAGTCTGGCAGGGGGTGCCGGATGATTTTATGTCCTGCTGCTCAGCACAAAATAAAACGCGGGTTGAGTGTTGGTCGGCTCGTCAATGGGGGAAGTTGACGGTCCGTCCGGGTACTCAACCCGACTTTCTGGAAATGCAGAGCTTCACGCGGTCTGAATGGAGACCGCGGAAGTCTGCGAGAGGGTTAGAAAGAGAAGCGGACGCCCGCATTAATCTGTCGGCTGCTCTCGAAATAGCCGCCGAAGATGTATTTGGCATTGAGCCAAAGATCGGTATTGCTGCTCAAAGACAAGTTGGCGCCAATACCGGCGTCATACCAAGTTTCTTTGTCGGCGTATGAGAAGTCGACAGACGTGGAATGGCCTCTGGCAGCGAAGACGTGATCCCCCTTGAACTCGCGGAGCACGTCGCCGTAGATATACGCCGTGCTGATGCGTTCAGCAGAACCAAACGAGAAGCTGCTGCCGGCACGGAAACCAACTCGGCCGATGATGCTGTTGGTATCCGCAATTTGAGCCTTGATGCCGCTCTCCGTTTCAAACCGAGTGCCTTCAATGCGGATGACTTGAAGCTGTGTCTGCGGTTCAATAAAGAGGAAGTCATTCAACTCAAATTTCCAGCCCAGCTCAGCACTCACGCCATAGAACGTCTGCCAAAGCGATCCGCCGATTTTCTGGCCGGAATCGTTTCGGAGGTTGTAGTCACTGCCGAGACGACCAATCTTCGCATTGAAGTCAGCATAGCTGCCGCTCTCGCCTAAGACCGTGTAATAGAGGTTCAGTCCATAGCGATCGCTGCTGCCGCTGCCGGAAACGCCGAAGAGATCTGTATCCGCACGCGTATAGTCAAAGGCCAAGCTGACAATTTTGTGACTGTCTGCCGTGGATACTTCCTTGTTGTAGCCGACCTGGATCATGTTTTTATCCATGTCAAACGCGTGCTTACGACCGATATCTGAATAGCGGTACCGAGCCCAAAGGCCATTGGTGCCGCGTTCCTCATGGCGAGCTTCACCTTGACGCTCATGGAAGCGATCCAGATCAGAGGCCAGTGAGAAGGTGGCCAGCACCGCATTATTCAAGAAATCGACGTTTTCGTTAGCACTGCCGATGGACTTGGTCAGGAACCAATAGGTAAGCTGATCAGTTTCATCTTCTTCACTTTGCGTGTGAAGACCGAAGCGATAGAGTTCATCAGCACGATTGACTTCACCGTCAGCATTGGTAGAGAAGGTTGTGTTCCCTGACTCCACGCTTGCGAAGTAGAGCTTGTCGCCGTTTTTCATTTCATCCAGATGAGCTTTGCCCATGTCGAATTCAACGATTTGGTGTGAGCCGTCTTCTGCTGTGCCGATGGTGATGAAGTCACTCTTCTCGGTGTATTGCCGTTCGCCGTTGTTGGACTGCCAATCCAGATCCATTTTGAAGATGCCGCCAGGTCCCGTGAGGCTGCGAATTTCAACCTGGGAATATCTTTCGTTGTGATCTCGGTAATTCGCCAATACGTAATCCGTACCTTTAATCACCGTCTTTCGATAGGTTTCCCAAACCTCGGCATCCGCAAAAAGAACTACACCTTTGTCAAGCTTCAGGTTTCTTATTATCCCGCCAGCATTTAGAGTGGACTTTCCTGCGTTAAAGATCCAAGTGGCACCATCAGCGAGCGAGAGATTAACTGTAGTGCGTTCATCAGTTTCGCCAATAGCGCTGCCATACCAAAAAGAGTCAGAACCGGACAGGGCGGCATTGACTGTGTGTCGTGCATTTCGATTGAAAAACACCGAACCCAAACTATGCATGACATCTATGGATCCGATTAATTGAACGGTATTACCGGATATATTGACGATATTTGTATATCCCTTGAAGTCGCGGCCCGGATCTTTAGCAGATATGACAGTACTGTCATTGCCGCCTTCCTTTCCAGCGATGGCAGCAATATAAATCGAATCGACGTCAGTGAAATTAACGGTCGATCCGCCCTTGGCATAGATGCCGCCGTTGTTATCGATTTGTTTGTTCTGAGCGGTATTGATGATGCTGACGAACTTGCCTTTGCCCTTAACATTAAGGGTTTGATTGTTAAGAACAAGTGCTTCCGTCGTGTCGGTGTAATAGCCGCCATCAACACCCGTTACACGGATATCGATACCGTCATATTCATTTTTGGCTGCCCATGTTTTGGCATTCCCATGAATATTCGTTGTGCCATCGTATTTGAGAATATTTTCTGCGGCAGCTTCTGTTGAGCAAAGCGGAAGTGCGCAAAATACTGTAGCCGCCAAAAGACAGTAAACCTTATTCACGTGTGAATACTGAGGTGGCAGAACTTTATGGAGGTAGTTCGTCATCACGCAAGCAACCTAGATTGGATTGTTTGTAAATGTATCTTTTATTGCAACAATTGCTTTTTTCAATAGCCCGATTTCGCAATTGAAGATGATTTTGGAAAAATCGAATCCAATCCTATAGTGAGATGCGTGTTTTTGATGTTTGTGAATAAATGTTGAAGGGAAGCGCGATGCATTGCTTAAAATGCATACCAGTAAGTTTTCAGAATATAAAAAATTGATTACTGTTTGGGCAGAGGCATTTCCAGCTCATTCGTGCCAAATATCGTTTACAAACATGACCTTCATTGCCGATGACGTGGTTTGCTCGTATTTCATATCATATTTTGTTGACAGATGAAAAAAAAACATGTTTAGACGTGTTTTCGTTTTTTATACACCTATCGATTTAGAGAGTTTTCCCTAAGTTGTGTGGCTCCAACTAAATGGTTTGACGGCAGCGGCATTTTTTTGCCGTTTATCCCTTAGATTTGGTTTGGTTTATTCTAAAACCATATATAGCGTCTATATGTTAGATATTATTTTTCAATCTATTAGTGTGATTGTTAATCTCTAATAGCGCATTCAATTTTTTGTTTATCAAATGAAAGCGAAAATTAAAAGACCGGCAACGATTGGTCTTGTAAGCTGTATGCAACAGCGCCGTACTGGTATGGATACACGCAGAATGCATTTAGCCGGACCACCCGCAGAAAAACGTGGTGATCCGGCTAGGCAACCCGATTTATCGGCAAGAGTGATCGTCCCGCAGGCTGTGTTGTGGCCGCAGGCCTCAGTGCTATGGGTTAGAAGGCGAAATGAATCGCGGCATCAATTTGTCGGCTGCTCTCAAAAACGCCTCCGAAAATGTATTTGGCGTTGAGGCGGAAGTTGATATTGGAACTCAAGGCCACATTGGTGCCAATACCTGCGTCATACCAAGTCTCTTTGCCGGAATAGCTGAAGTCGCCCGCTGTCGAATGGCCTGCGGCAGAGAAGGCATAATCGCCCTTGAACTCGCGGAGTGCGTCAGCGAAGACATACGCCGTGCTTTTTTGTTCTGCAGAGCCCAGCGTGAAGGTGCTGCCGGCACGAAGACCGATTCGGCCAATGATGCTGTTGGTGTCTGCAATTTGAGCTTTGATGCCGCCGTCCGTTTCGAACTGGTCGCCTTCAATGCGGATGATTTGGAGCTGAGTCTGCGGTTCGATGAAGAAGGTGTCATTCAAGGCGTACCGCCAGCCGAATTCAGCGCTCACGCCGTAGAACGTCTGCCAGAACGAACTGCCGATTTTTTGCCCCGCCTGATTGTGGAGGTCATAATCGCTGCCGAGACGACCGATTTTCGCGGTGAAGTCGGCATAGCCGCCGCAGTCGGCCAGAACAGAATAGTAGAGGTTCAAGGCGTAGCGATCATTGCTGCCGCTGCCGGAAATACCGGTGAGATCGGTATCGGCATGGGTGTAGTCAAACGCAATGCCCACGATTTTGCGGCTGTCGGCTGTGGATACTTCCTTGTCATAGCCCACTTGGATCATATTTTTGTCCATGTCAAAAGTGTTGTCGCGGCCAATGTCGGAGTAGCGATAGCGAGCCCAAAGACCGCCGGTGCCAACCTCTTCATAACGAGCTTCGTCCCGGCGCTCGTGGAAGCGATCCAGATCCGAAGCCAGTGAATAGGATGCCAGTGCAGCATTTCTCAAGAGGGCGATATTTTCGTTGGTGCCTCCCAGAGATTTCGTCAGGAACCAGTACGTGAGGTTGTCAGATTCTTCGCTTTGAGAGCTGTATTTGAAACTGTAGATTTCGTCAGCGCTGCTGAGTTCTCCATCAGCATTGGTAGAGAAGGTTGTATCTCCGGATTCAACACTCGCAAAATAAAGTTTGTCGCCATCCTTCATTTCATCCAAATGGGCCTTGCTGATGTCGAACCATACCGTTTGGTTCGAATTGCCTTCAGCATTGCCAATCTTGATGAAGTCGCTTGTATCGGTATATTTTTTCGCACCTTTATTGGACTGCCAATCTAGATCGACTTTAAAAATGCCGCCTGGACCAGCTAGATTGCCGATGTCTACTTCAGAGTATTTTCCATTTTCTTTGCGATAATCTGCAAGTACATATGTTTCATCAAAAATTTCACTTCCATCATTGAAATATTGATGAATTAATGTGTTTTGGTACTTATCCCAAACTAAATAATCAGCTAAGATAACTATTCCTTTGTTGAGGATTAGGTGGCTTAATTCATTGCCGCTTCCGTATGTTTCTCCATTGAAGATCCATGCGGCTCCATCTGTAAGCGAAATTTTAACAGTTTTATTATTTTTTTCACCTATGGCGCTTCCATACCAGAACGAATTTGAACTTGACAGAACTAGCTCAATACTATTTTTAGATTGAGAACTATCGTATTGCCCGACATCTAATGATCCGATTATTTTAACATTTTCACCGTTTATATATACTGTATTGGTGCAATCATCACATTTCTGACTTCTTGGTTGTTTTGCGGTGATAGCTGTGCTGCTATTTCCATTTTCAGATCCTGCAATGGATGCTATATACACTGAAGCTTTTTCTGTAAAAGTGAAAGAAGAACCACCTTTAGCATAAATTCCGCCATTATTGTCAATTTTTGGGGATTGCGCGGTATTTATTACAGTGACTGTTGACTTTTCTCCTTTGACGATTAATTCTTTTGATTGAATTGGCAGAGCTTCAGTTGTGCCACCAAGCCAAGGCCAGTATTTCGGGTTGTAATCGTCAGGGACGCCCGTAATTCGAATATCTATGTTGCTATATTCCTTCGATGACGGAATCACTCCTGGATCTCCCCAACCTTTAGTTTGGCCATAATAGATTAAATCTTCAGCTAAGGCTTGGTCAGAGGTAATGGAGATAACGCATAGCAGTGCCAATGCTAAAGGGCTCAAGCATTTATGGGGGGGGTATTAATTTTCTGTTTTGTAAGGTCATAATTGCGAACGGAATATTTAATGATTGACAAGTTTGCGAATCTATCTTGTGGCTAGTTAATTTATATTTGCCATTGCGATAGTTTTCACAAATCTGTTTTTATCCTACGAGATGTTGTTTGAGAGAGCTATCCTGCTCGAATGCGTTATGCGCAATAACTTTCTGTGCATCGCTTGATAGAACGAATTTGTCATGCCATTAAACATCATTGATGCGCCTTTAAATGAACAGTTGTTTTTGAAGAGTGCAATCTAAAAACCCTTAAAAAACAATTGTCTTTTTTGGCTGTTCGTGGTCTCGGTCTGCATCAGTTCAGACATTTGCGCATTCCTCGCTTGGCAAATGTTTGCATTCTTTATCGTTCTCTAGCAGTAAGGAAAATCTATGTGTAGTAAATACCCTCAGTTGTTGACGACCAACTACGTATTGATTACACGGTCTTCAGCGAGTTTGATCTCGACATGAATTGCTATGCAGTGTTTATGCGTGAGATTTCATGGCGATCGATGCTGCAGATGCTCAATATCTGTTTTCTCCCGTATTTCGCGATCAATCCTCTAACTTTTCTCCATTTCGGTAGAGGCAAATGCGTAGGACAAGCCGCATGTTTATTGGCTAGGATTGAGACCGCAGAAACGGTTTAGGAAGGGAGGAGTCCGCATGCTCGAATGGCTTGATCGTTATATGGCTAAATTTGCCCAGACAGATCACATTCGGCGCGAGGAACATGCTCGCCGTCAGGAAGAGGCATCACCGGCGCATGAAGAAGCGGTGGCCCTGCTTGAAGCCTTCCCATATTCTGGTCCTGGACGTGCACGCGTGATCGCCGCTGCGCTTTCTGCAATCACTCAGGAAACACTTTTGGATGCGGCTTATGCCAGGCGGCTTTTGCGCGCCATGGTGGAAGGTTTCTCTCAGGCGGATGCAGATGTTCAGACGACGCTTGCGCCGGCTCAGGTTGCACTGAATCTCTTGCCGACGCTGCGGGCTGCTGCGACGGCCGGCGGGAGTGTCGGCGCACCGTTTGCGCTGATTGAAGGCACGCTGGCCATGCGTACAGGACAGTTCGATGTGGCCATCAAGCGGCTGGGCGACGCTAACCGTGAATTGCGCGCGTCTCTTGTGGAAGACTGGTCTGAGCTTCTGCCGTCATCACTGGACGGCGACATGCTGCCCGCTGCTGTTGAATTGGCTGCCGATACGCTTTCACAGCTTGAGAATCCGGATCTTTGCTTCTGGACGCGCGTGCTGCTGACGGTTCCGGGTGATCAACTGGGTGTGCCGCATCCTGATGAGCTGCTGCTTGCCGCAGGCGAGCTCGCGCTCAATCTTCACCGCACAGCTGGTCTGGTGAATAAGCCTGAACCCGAAGAGCGCCGGCAGCTTCTGGAATCGGCGGATAAGCACTATCGAAGCCTCTTCAATGGGCTCCATCCTCAGGCAGCAGGGTGCCGAAGACTCTTAGGACGTATTGATCAGGGCGAATAACGGACCGCAGTGTCTGCCGTTATTCTGAGAAAACACTTCCAAAAAAAAGAGAAGGACTCGATAGAGAGCCTATTGCGCGGCTATCGAGTCCTTCTTCGTTTTCGCCTGATGGACGACTTGATCGTTTAGTGCGTCAGGTCGTAGGTCGGCACATAGGTCGTTGACTTGACGTTGAGCAGTCCGAGGACGGTGTGATAAAGGTTCTCATGAGTCACTCGGCCGGCGGCATTCTTTTCAAGCTTGCTGCGGTTGATGCTGAAGGTCTTCTCAAATCCCGAATTCATCCAGAGCACCATCGGCACTTCAGTCTGTTCCTTGGGCGCCATCCAGTAGGGGGCGCCGTGGAGGTAGAGACCGCCTTCACCGAGGGATTCGCCATGGTCGGAGACATAAACGAGTGCGGAATCGATGCTGCCGGACGTATCTTTAAGCATGCGGATCAGAGACGCCAGAACGTAATCCGTTTCGCGCACGCTGTTGTCGTAAGCGTTCATAACCGATTCGCGGCTGCAGCTCTTAAGGTCTGCATCGGTGCATTCCGGTTCGAAGAGCTTTCTGGCCTTGTCGGAGCGAAGCGAATAGGCCGGACCGTGAGACCCCATCATGTGAAGGAAGAGTACAGTCGGACGGTCGGCGGGCAGTTTCCCAAGTTCGCCTTTCAATTCCGAGAGGAATACCCGGTCACCGCATTCGCCGTTGGGGCAGTCCTGCGGATTAGGCGTCGTCGCACGGGAGCTGACGCCCGTACAGGCACCTTTGCAGCCCGATTGATTGTCAATCCAGAGCACGTTGGCGCCGGCGCGGTTTAAGAGACTCGGGAGCTGCTCTTCGGAGAGGATTCGATCGCGGTTGTAGTCGCTGCGGCCAATGCGGCTCATCATGCAGGGCAGAGAAACGTCGGTGGACGTCCCGCAGGCTTCAACGCGAGGGATGCTGATAATCTGAAGCTCGGAGAGCTGCGGATTGGTTTCGCGACTGTAACCCGCGAGCTGCCAGGAGGCTGAGCGCGTGGTTTCTCCTACCATCACAACGAGCACCGCCGGACGAGACGGCTTGACGGCAAGCGACGGGGAAGGGTCGACGGCCACACGCGGGGCGTTGGTTTCAGGGCTCGAGTCGCCCACGATGGTGCGCATGCCCGAATAGACGACATTAACTGGAGCGATCATGTAGCGCAGTGACTTGTCGTTTCTCATCGCGCCGGCGAAAGCCTGGAAGTTGAGGCCGATGAGCGCAACGCCCACAGC
>ULUR01001436.1_pt1 | contig 10482 bp, 7 predicted proteins | sample 1958651 | NCBI WGS metagenome assembly ULUR01 (sample SAMEA4835764, study PRJEB28245) | human gut metagenome | biome: gut microbiome; material: fecal sample | place: Denmark | collected 2008 | reverse complement strand
GCCAATCGGCCGTTGAATGCATTGCTTGCACCCGGTGAAGCCGGCGACATTCTTGAGAAACTCCTCTCCGGCGCGGGCAGTGAACTCCGTACAGTGCGCACGCCCTTCGTTGCGCAAAAGGATTTCGATAAGCTCCTGTGGGCTTCGGATACGGCCATTATTCGCGGTGAGGACAGCTTCATACGCGCGCAGCTCGCAGGACTGCCCATGCTTTGGTCTACTTATCCGACGGAAGATCATGCGCATCGCGTGAAACTCGACGCTTGGCTCGCCCGTTTTGCGCCCAAACTCGCGCCTTGGGGATTAAGCGCCTCGTACACAAAGCTCGCTCAAGACTGGCTCGAAGGTTCGGCAGCGAGCGAGGACATCTGCCGCTTTCTGCTTGAAGCCCGTCGTTATGCCCCCGGATTTGACGTCTGGCGTAGAGAGCTCCTCGAGCGAGGTGATCTGGCACAGCATATGCTTGAACGTGCAGAACTGGGCATGTGAAACGGCGATATACAGCGAAAGCCACTCTCCGGAGATTTCTAAGCAGCGCTGAGTCGGCTATAATCAGCCGCTTAAAGATTTTTCGTCCTTGCGCACATTTCACAGCGCCGGGGCTCGCAAACTCTGCTACAGGGAATTTATTCAAATGAAAACCGCACAGGAACTGCGCGTCGGCAACGTCTTCATGGTCGGCAAGGATCCGATGGTCGTCGTTAAGGCTGAATACTCCAAGGGCGGCCGCGGTGCCTCCACCGTCAAGATGAAGATGAAGAATCTTCTGACGAACGCCACGTCCGAAACCGTCTTCCGCGCCGATGACAAGTTCGAAGACCTCGTGCTCGAACGCAAGGAAGTCACGTACTCCTACTTCGCTGATCCGCACTATGTCTGGATGGACGAAGAGTACAACCAGTACGAAGTCGACGCCGATGTGATGGCTGAAGCCCTCAAGTACCTCGAAGACGGCATGCCCGCCGAATGCGTGTTCTACGAAGGTCGTCCGATCTCGATTGAACTTCCGACGATCCTCGTTCGCGAAGTCACCTACACGGAACCCGCCGTCAAGGGCGACACCTCCGGCAAGGTCATGAAGCCCGCCAAGCTGGCTACCGGCTTCGAACTCGCCGTTCCGGCCTTCGTCAACACCGGCGACAAGATCGAAATCGACACCCGCACGAGCGAATACCGCAACCGCGTCAAGTAATTCTGCTTGATTAGCAAAGAGCGATTCCGTTCATAAAAGCCCGATCTGTTATGGATCGGGCTTTTATTTTTTTCGTCGCCTGTCTGGTCTTCCCAATTCATCTTGAAAAGCCTTTTGCATCACAGGCATTACAGCACATATAAGGCATGCAGCTTGCGGCAAATAGTGTCTTATACGTTGGATTCAGGTTTGCCTTAGTGACTTAATTGCAACGCAATTCGGGTTTACACCATGCTCCCAAAAAGCCTGAACACGAAGAAATATGAAGGTTATAGGGTTTCCCCTCCCCCTATCAAAATAATTATCAGCTAGGCAAAGGCAAGGACAATGATCTCTGTTTTCACGCTGCAAAGCAGTCTTATGAAGGAAATGAGATCATGAACGCGAATTATCGAGTTGTATGGAGTGCCGTCCGCAAAGCGCTGATGGTTGTGAATGAACTAAGTTCAGCAGGTCATGCGGGCTCCGTTGCCGCGGCTGCATCTGTTGCTGTAATGCTTGGGACTGCAGCATTTCCGGCTCAGGCGGCTGTTGATTTGACAGAGGTATGCTCAAATGGGAAATGCGTGCTTGAAAACATCACGGAAAACGGCTCGCCGAGCTTGATACTGCAGGGGCCGAATACGCCCTCAAATCCGTCAGCCAATTATGCTTCCATTATTTTGTCAAATAGTTCGTTATCTAACGGGAAAACCGGTTATGCCGTGCAATTTTCCGGATCGCAGACTATTGCAATCACCAATACGAAGTTTGAAAAAAATACTGGGGCCATTTGGTTCGGGGGACATATCGCAAAAAATAAGACTGATGCAACGAACTTTGCGGCATCCGACATCACACTGACTAACGTCGACTTCGTCAATAACACGGCAACAGGCTCCGGCGGTGCAGTCTATGCATACGGCAAAGCGAATGCACATATGACCGGCGGCAGTTTTGACGGGAACAGTGTTACCGAAACTCAAGAGAACGGTCAGGCCCATGGCGGCGCAATGGTTGTCAAATCCGGAACCTGGACGTTTGAAAACGTCGCCTTCAATAACAATGTGGCAAAGGCAACCGGTGATAAAGCCATTGCAACGGGCGGCGCAATATTGGTCGATCACACGACGGGTATCCAAGACAATGGATCCAACAGCGTCGGCAAGGTCATTTTTGATATTTCAAAGGACATGACTTATTCCGGCAATAGGGTCGAGTCTGAAAGCTCTAATCCAGGCAATACTTATCAATGGTATGCCTACACGAGCGGCGGGTTCCTTTTCTTGGACCGCGCGTCAGAAGGCACCTTCAAGATTGCCGAAGGCAGCACGCTTACTCTCGGTCTTGCAGACAGCACTGGCGAAGATGATTCGATTGCAAGTGCTCTGCCGAAGTCCGACAAACAGGATCCTGCCTATTCAACTCTGACTAAAACGGGAGCGGGAACCGTTCAGCAGAATTCGTCCATGGACAACTACTACGGCATTTTCAATGTCGAAGAAGGGACGTGGAACATGGCGAAGACTTGGAAGAGCCGTGCACACACAACCGTCAGCGGCGGCACGCTCAACCTTGCCAAAGGTTTGATTCTCGACAATCTGCATTCGGAAGAAACCCAAGCTTCGACTTATTACCAAGCCGGTCAGCTCGCCATTACGGGCGGCACGGTTCAGACCACGACCCTGACAATCCAAAACAGTGCCAAGGCTACCAATTCAAGTGACAAAGCTTCGCTCACTTTGTCCGGCGGCAACCTCATCGTAACCGATGCGCTGAAGGTCTCAGATGACTCTTTCAAAATGACTGACGGCATGCTGACGACCGGCATCGCCAATGTCTTCACCAATGGATCAGCTGACGGTTCGTTGTCAGGCGTGACTGCCTTGCAGACCGGGCTCACCATTACGGGCGGAACACTGAACTTTACGGATTCGGGCGAATATGCTTACGGCCTGCTCAGTCAGATGGCAACGGCGGTCAAGGATGCGGACGTTACCTACAAGTTTGAAAATGCCGTTCTGAAAGTTGAGTCCACGGATATCAAGGATGGCAAGCTCGCTGTAACAGAGAACTTCACAACGGATGCCATTGACATTCAGGATGCTGATGTTGAAGTCGACGTTAAGGCCAACCTCACGCTTACCGGAACTGCAACTGCAGCAGCCGATACTCAAAAACTCGTCGGAGAAGCCGCAAGCATTGTTGTTGCAGCCGACAAAACACTGACTGCCGGCTCTTCCGAGCAGGAGATTTTTGCGGCCGAGCTCCCGAAGGTGACGCTTGCTGGCCCCAGCCGCTTCAACGTCCTCGGCATTGACCTGAATGTTGCCGAACTTGCCGGTTCCGGTACAACTTCAGTCGGCGACAGCACTGCGGTGGGTCGTCTGACCGTTGAAAAACTCTCCGGCACCGGCGTCATTTTCGTCGACCCGGCTTGGTCTGATACTGAAGAACTCAATGTCGTCGGAAATGCTTCTCACCTGGCCATTTCCACGATTAATGACGACAAACTTCAGGCGAAGCTGATTGCCGGCCAGAATGCTCTCATCGCATTGAATGCATCTTCTGCAGCGGCTGAAGATGCATTTGCACGGTTGTCCGCCCAGAATGAAGATCTTGTTTGGGGTCCCGAAGGCATTACCGCAGCCCTTTATCTCGGCAAATCTCTGACCCTCGACAATGGCGGAGTGCTGGTTCAAGGCGGCACCGATAAAAACGGTTCGGGAAAGGCGGATGCGTCAAGCTCTGTTGCAACCAGCAGCGTTACCGTCGCATCCAACGGTCTCCTGATGATTAATCAGAGCGGGCTTTCGGGAGCTGCGATTGACGGCAGCCTGAATCTGCAGAAAGACAGCGTCCTTGGCGTCATCAATGCCGACGGCGGTTCGATCGAACTTGCGACAGGCACTGTGACGGACGGCGGCACGACAATTGTCACCGACAATCAGTTTGTAGCTGCTGAGCTCAATGCGGCATCAAAGAGCATCGTCACGACCGTTAAGAGCGGCGAACTTGCGGCTGCTGCGGCTTCCATGGGTCTTCAAGCCATGGCGCAGCGTGCGGATTCGATTCTTGCAGACAACATCGCGGAACGCACATCGAGCACGGTCACCGACTTGGGACCCGCCCTCTGGGTCAATGTGGGCGGCGAAAGCTACGAGACAGATAGTCTCGGCAGAGGGGTAGCGCTCAAGAGCGATATGGGCTGGGGAATTTTCGGTGCGGATGTCGGCATTACACCCAATGACCGAATCGGTGCTGCCGTCCAGTACGGTTCTGGCACTGCTAGAAGCTCGAATTACGGTATTCGCAATGAATTCGACAATGTTGGCTTCACTCTCTACGGCGTGCATGCGTTCACGGACAACATCAAGGTAACGGGAGAACTCGCTTACCTTCACGGTTCGAACGATGTAACCGCCCGGGGAGACACGAAGTTAAACAACAGCGCAAGTGTGGATGTGCTCAGCGCCGGTATGCGCGGAGAACACCGCTTCCAAGTGGGTGCCTTCAGCATCGTGCCGAGCCTGGGTCTGCGCATCTCCCGCGTCAAGACGGATTCATTCAATGTAGGTGCCGTTAAGGTTGATTTTGACGATCAGACCATTGTGCAAGTTCCGTTGTCGGTGTCTCTCTCCGCTGACGTGCTTGACTATCAGGGTTGGAAGATCGCACCGTTTGCCAAGGTCTCCTATGCGCCGATGTTCGGTGACAAAGAAGCAACAGTGTACGGCGTGGATCAGGACGTCTTCAGCACCAATCTCGTTACCGGCAGCCTCGGTGCAGCAGTTGAAAAAGGCGCATTTACCTTTAAAGCTGCGGTTACCGGCGGCACTGGTAACAACGGCGCTTCTGTGATCGGAGGTAAGGTCGGCATTTCCTATTCCTTCTGATCACTTACACCCTGTTGAAATAGGCACCTTGACCGCTTGGATAGCTGATTCATAAATCAGACGAGCGTTTGGGGTGCCGACCTCAATCCAAGCAGCGCGAGCATATCGCGCTGCTTTTTTTTGCTTGTCTGACAGACTGCTGAGGCATTGGCATCCCTTTGTTTTTTCAGGCTTTAATGCTGCGGCATGTGGTCAACTGAACGTCCTTAAATATCGGCCGGAACCTTCAGATTTGCCTCTTCATTCGTTTACGATGATCCAAATTTGCCCATGCCTTGAGGTTTGCAAAATTCCTCAGGCATCTGGACGTTGAGAATGGAAAAGATTGAACGGATCACCTAGCACATTGATTCTGGAAGATGGCCGATTCCTATACGCCTCATAAAACGCACTCGGCTGGATAGAGGAAGTGTCAGCGAACAGCAGGCCATCAGGTTGGAGAGGTCTTGCTGAAAGCGGAATCCTTAGCGGCAGTTTCGATGGAGAAGAACCGCTTTGCAGCTGTATCTCGCTTACGTTTCTTCCCTCTTATGCCTTCAAAATAAATGCGCCTTTACACAAAAGACAAGACCGCACCAAAAACAGCGCCGACATTCAATATCGAGAGAAGAAAGCCTCTGAAGGCCGAAGCCGCTCAAACCCGCGCTTTGACTCGCTAGAATTCATTCTTCGCTTCGGCTCACCGCAACAGCTGTCATTGGAGCAATGGAATGGATATCGTCAAAGACAACCAGATGTATATGCGTATCGCACAGATTGCCGCAGAGCGCAGCTACGCAAAGCGACTCAAGGTGGGCTGCGTCATCGTGAAAAACCACTCCATTATTTCTTTTGGATGGAACGGTATGCCGACGGGGTACGACAACTGCTGTGAAATGGAAGTTGACGGCAAACTCGTCACCCGTCCGGAGGTCCAGCACGCGGAGCTCAATGCCATCGCGAAGCTCGCCGAAAACGGCTATTCCTCCAAAGATGCTGCGATTTTTATTACGCACAGCCCCTGCATCCACTGCGCGCTCTTGATTCAAAAATGCGGCATTTCACAGGTTTTCTATCACGAGCTTTACAGAAGCCGCGAGGGACTGGACTTTCTCGAGCGTGCCGGCATCAAGGTGACTCAGCTGTAACTTCTTCGCGAGGTTTTCAGCAAAACGCTCAACTTGCCTAGCCTCCTCTCCATTCAAGAGCCTAGCCGCCCTTGATCTCTTTTTTGGTCTCGAATATCCGGCCGTCCAGGGGACAGCCGATGGCCAGCGCGGCACTTGCCGCTTTGCCTCCCTAACCAATATGAGGGCTGAATTTTTGGCTTTGGGCCATTAAACAACCCTTCGCCCGGAACCCATGGTCTTTAACTGCATGCCCAAGCATGCCGCAAGCGAAAAAAAACAGGCTGCAGTTGACTGGTGAGCAATTCAGGCAGTTCTTTGACTGAAACCGCGCTTTCGCCGTCCCCGTCGAGCGGCAAAATACTGCTCAACAGTTCAATCCTCAAACGCCATTCCAAGTGAAGGGGTTTGATGGATTATTTTTTCTAAAAAAATTCAGATCCCCATGGAAAACTACGATCTTTATCTGCCCACACATCTCATCTTCGGCCGCGGACGCATTGATGAGCTCCCTTCTCTTTTGCCCGCCAAAGGCAGCCGCATCCTGCTTGCGATGGGCGGCGGCAGCATTCGCCGCATCGGTCTCTACGACAAACTGCGTGAACTGCTCTCTGATTACGAAGTCTTCGACTTTTCCGGCATCGAACCCAATCCGAAAATTTCCACGATTCGGCGTGCTGTTGAACTCTGCAAAGCGCAAAAAATCGACTTCATCGTTGCTGCCGGCGGCGGCAGCGTGATTGACGCTGTGAAGTGCATTGCTGCCGGCGCCTACTATGACGGCGACCCTTGGGATTTAGTGCTCGACCACAGCCGCATTGGCCGCGCCATTCCTTTCTGCGCCGTGCTCACCTTGTCGGCTACGGGGAGCGACTACGACAATTCCGGCGTCATCAGCAATTCGGCGACGAATGAAAAGATGTTCCTCGCCGCCTCAAATCTCTTTCCGCAAGCCTCCATTCTGGATCCGACCTACACCTTCACGGTACCGGCCAATCAGACCGCGGCCGGATCGGCGGACATCATCTCTCACACATTCGAGCAGTATCTCGTTAAAGAAGGCAATCCCTTCACGGATGCCATGTGCGAAGGGGTTCTGCGGACTGTTTTTGAGTATGCGCCCAAGGCCATTGCGGCTCCCGACGACTATGAAGCCCGCGCCCAGCTCATGATGGTGAGTTCGTTTGGCTGCTGCGGCCTACTTTCGATCGGCCGAACTCCGAGTCCCTGGCCTTGCCACGGCATGGAGCATGAGATTTCTGCCTTCTACGACATCACCCACGGCGTCGGTCTCGCTATTCTCACGCCCAACTGGATGCGCTGGAGTCTGACGCCGGAAACGGCTCCGCGCTTTGCGCAGTACGGCGTTCGCGTTTGGCATCTGAATCCCCAGGACGACGTCATGAAAAACGCTCAAAAGGCTATCGAAAAAACAGCCGAATTCTTCAAATCCATCGGCCTGCCTTCTAAGCTCTCCGAAGTCGGCATCGACGACAAGCACTTTGAAGAAATGGCCGATCATGTGGCCAAGATCTGGTGGTCCTTTGACGGCGCACTGCGTCCGATCAGCCGCAGCGGCGTCCTTGAGATTCTGCGTATGAGTCTTTAATCCTTCTGCCGGCGAATTTAAAGGCCGCAGTTCAAATGAAGCAAGAACTGCGGCCTTTTTTCATGCCGGTTCCGGCTTAACTGCGCCGGAACCGGGGCATCCAATCGCCCGAAACGCCGCTCAGCCGAGATGACGAAGCACAACGTTTTCAAAAACTGCCACGCCGAGCGGCAGCAGCGTATCGTCAAAATGCATTGTGGGGGCATGAAGTCCCGGCGCTGCTCCGACACCCACGCCAAAATAGGCGGCCTTGATTTCAGGACGAGCAAGCTTATAGTTATGGAAGTCTTCCCCGCCGCCGCCGCAGTCGGGCGCGAGCTTATCAGGGCCGGCGGTTTCCTTGATGGCCTCTGCCACTTCCGCCACAAAATCGTCGTCATACAAACAGGCCGGGCTCTGATCACGCAGAATCACTTCCGCCTCGGCGCCGTAGGCTGCAGCAGTTCCGGCAGCCACTCGGCGGATCTGCGCGAGCAGATCATCCATCAGTTCATTGGTCTGCGCCCTGCAGTCATAAGTAATGCGGGCAAGATCCGGCACTGTATTGGTAGCTCCTGAGTCTGCATGAATCTGCGTCGCCTTCGCCGACCAAGACATCTTCGGATCAAGCCAGATCGCCTGAATGCCGTTCATTAAGGCGCACGCCGCATCAATGGCATTGATGCCGAGATGCGGACGGGATGCGTGAGCACCGCGCCCTTTAATGACAATCGTGAGAGTGGTTGAGGCGGTATGCCGAACTGCTGCGCAGAGCATGCCGGCCGGGACATCTTGAATCGGGCGAATATGGGCGCCCAGCGCGTAATCCACGTCGTCAATGACGCCGGCCTTAATAATGACGGGCGCCCCCTGAAGGGTTTCTTCTGCCGGCTGAAAGAGGAGCTTGAGCGTCCCGCGTTTGATTTTGTCCTTCAGTCTGCTCGCCGCTGCGAGGAGCATAGCGGTATGCCCGTCGTGGCCGCAGGCATGAATGCAGCAGGGCTTCCCGTCAATGACAAAGGGGAGCGCATCCATATCGGCGCGAAGCATGAAAACCGGCCCCGGTTCCGTGCCGCGGATGATGCCGACAACACCCGTTGATCCGCCCACATTCTCATGCGTCTCAATGCCAAGGGCCTTCAGTTTTTCAGCAACATAAGCGCTGGTACGTTTCTCGTGGAGCGCGAGTTCCGGCATTTCATGGAGCTCGCGGCGCAGAGCGGTCGGGTCATAAATCGTCATCGTTTTTTCCTTTGAAGTAGATATGTCTGCCCGGAATGCTGTTTGACGAAAATGTTGCATCAAAAAAGCATAATTAAGGTATTCTTCGATCCGTCAATGTTACGCTCGAGCAAACTTGTTTTCCTTTCCGCCGCCAAAGACCTCGGCCGGCGGCCAAAAAATCGGCACTCGTCTGCTCTTTCTGCCATGTCTGAAACCCCTGCGCCAACTTCTGTTTCTTCCGCCCCATCGCCTGACCCCAAATCTAAACCGGCGGGATCAAACGCACGCACTGCGCCGCGTCCGGACCGCATGTCGAGACTGCAGGATCTCCCGCGTCTGAAAAGTGAAGCCCAAACAATACGGGTGATGGTCGAGGAGTTCTGCAGTTATCACCATGGCACGAGCGGACATATGCTCTGCCCAAAATGTCAGGCGTTTCTCGACTATGCCTTAAAACGTCTTGCCTGCTGTCCTTACGGCGAAGACAAACCCGTCTGCGGAAGCTGCAAGATTCACTGCTATAAACCCGCCGAACGGGAAACCGCACGGCAAGTCATGCGCTGGGCCGGTCCCCGTCTGATTTTTTCTCACCCGCTGATGGCAGTGAGTCATGTCGTCGACAAACTTGTGCACAAAGCGCCGGACAAGCCCCGCAACACCGCCCGGGCCAAACCGGCAGTGAAACCCGCAGCCCAAACCCCGTCACCGTCCCTGCCCCTCAAAAACAACAATAAAAGTTAATAGCCATGCCTTTCCTGCTTCTTATCCTGCCGATCCTTGCTCACATTCTGCTTGCGGCGCACCTGCTCTTTCATGGCTTAGGTCTCTTTGTTTCAGTGCTGCCGCTCCTTGCCGTGCCGCTCCTTTTCATTCCGAAACGCTGGATGGTCTGGCTGCAAAGCGCACTTCTCGTCCTCTGGGGCATTGAATGGCTGCGTTCTGCGTGGGAACTTGTTCTTCAGCGCATGGCATGGGGAGAGCCCTGGATGCGGGCAGGCGCCATTGTTGCCGGCTGCGGACTCTTTTCATGGCTGACTATTCTGGTTTTCCGCCAGTCACGCATCCGAAATTTTTATAAATAAAATCAAGAAGATCTCACCTCTTAAGCAGCATCAAATCGATTTCATGCATCAGCCGGCAGAGTGCTGAAAAGCCGTTCTGGCCGACAGAATATGTAACGATTTATTGCTATCATTGGCGAAGAATAATAGCGTTCTATAAACTCTTGAAAGTTTAAGCCGCGCATTCGTGAAGCCCACGGGCGCGGCGTTTTCATAGAGTTAGGATTCCCACTATTCTCTCTCCCAAGGAGTTTCGTCAATGTCCACGACTGATAACGCCCCTCTGACGATCCGCGACATGATCGAGCCTGCGATCAAAGCCGCGGGCGGCTGGGTCAACACGCATGCGCACGCCGACCGCGCCTATACGCTCTCGCCCGACGTGCTTGAAATGCGCCGCACCTGCACGCTGCAGCAGAAGTGGGATGCGCTGGAT
>ULUR01017943.1_pt1 | contig 10761 bp, 9 predicted proteins | sample 1958651 | NCBI WGS metagenome assembly ULUR01 (sample SAMEA4835764, study PRJEB28245) | human gut metagenome | biome: gut microbiome; material: fecal sample | place: Denmark | collected 2008 | reverse complement strand
CTGTGGTAAAACAGATTTTTGAATGGGCACATGAGCATGTGTCTCTGAACCGGATTGTCCGCAATCTAAATGAGATGGGGATTCCGGCACCGAGCCATTATAAAAAGGACACTGGCGAGATTACCAGTCCGGGCCTGATTGGAAGCGGCAAATGGCAGACCCGTACAGTGATGAAAATTTTAGAAAGCGAAGTCTATACAGGCGATCTGGTGCAAGGAAAAACAAAGATTGTAGATCATCAGCAGGTCAAGGCTGGAGAAGATAATCTGATTATTGCCAAATGCACCCATGAACCGATCATTAGCTATGAATTGTTTAATGCAGTTCAGGAATACAGAAAACAGATCTGTGAAGAAAGCAAAGCAACTCCAAAACGCCCCTACACGCCAAACATTTTCAAAGGCAAAGTGTTCTGTGCTGATTGTGGCAGAAGCCTTCACCGGCAACGTGCCGAGCGCCGGAAAGGCCCCGATACTTATTGGTTCCACTGCCTTACAAACAGCCGGATAGAAAAAGATAGCTGCAAAGGCGCAACGATGCAGGAAAAGGAACTGATTTCTACTGTTACGGCTATTCTTGAAAAAGAGCTGACAGTTGCGCTGGGAATGTCGCTGCCACTCTTTCAGTTGGAGGCAAGACAAAAACAGGAAAAAGATAAGCTGAAAATTCAGATGTCGGCCAAACGGCAGGAAATTGAAAAAACACGCCGGCTGATCCGTGGTCTATATGAAAATTTTGTGCAAGGTATTTTGACAAATGATGAATACTTTGAATTGAAGGCGGATTACCGTCCAGCCGCCTGAGCTTGGCACGGACACGGCATTGGGGCAGCGTTGCATTGCCGATGCGGAAGCTGTCGGCATAAAAAAGCCGCTCGATGGCGTTTTCAAACACCAGAGCGGTCTCAGGCTCAAAGCAGTAAAGCTCACAGCCGTCCAAAATATCCAAAAGTTCCTCTTCAATTTCTTCGTCGGTCCGTCCGTCGCGCGAACGCGCGCTGACAGACTGACTGACTTCAATATGACTCAGATCAGTATCTCTTTTTTCTTTCTTACTTGGCGTCGGTTTCTGCGGTTCTGGAGGCACAGGATCTGCGGCTCTTGAATCGCAGTTTCCGTGGTTCTTGGACTGCGGATTCTGCGGTTCTTGATTTGCCGCAGAAGTATCCGCAGCGGCAAGACCCTCAAAATCTGCGGTTCTTGAACCGCAATCCGGTTTCTCTTCCGGGAGTTCAAAAGGAGCACAGGAGTAGTCGGGATCTTCCATGGGCGTCACGCGGGCGAGATAGATCTGGTTGGCATCACCACGGCCGCAGCGCTTTTCCCATACCAATTTCAGTTCCACCAGCTTTTTGAAGGCCGCGGTGACCCGCTGCTCACAGATGCGAAGTTCTTTGGCAAGGGCTTTGCGGGGGAAAATCACAAAGACCTCTCCGTGCTCGTTGATCCATCCGTTCCTGCGGGAGAGCTGGAAGCGATTTAAGAGGAATGTATAGGCGACCTTGGCATCCAGGCTCATTTCACAGTAACGGGGATCAGAGAACAGCCAGCGGGGCATCTGCATGTGGTAAATGTTCTGCACATCGGTTTGGCACATCAACTGAAACGACGGCCGCTCTTTCATTTTCGCTGCCCTCATAATGGGCACCTCCTTTTTATGTGGCGTGGAACTCATTGACTTTTTCGGCGCTTCCCTTTAGAATAGATCATCGGTGATATAGTGATGGATGAGAAAGAATTACAGATCGAAACCCCGGAGGAACAGGACAAAGAGCCTCTTCTGGGACAAATCAGTTTTGAAGAATTGCTTGCAGAAATACGACTTTAACAGGAGGCCAATACTGTCTCCTGTTTTTATATGCCCCGGCCGGGCGGGATGCGGCTGGGATCGTCCATCTCCTCCAGTTCAGGGTCATCACTGCTGATTATGGCGCTGCGGGTCATTTCCACCAGTCCAATGGACTCCGGGGTTGCGTTTTTCATGGATGGAATGTCGTAAATACAGGTGTTGCCAGTTTCCTGTCTCTGCGGTACAGACGGCTTTCCCGCCACGGGAGGGTCAGCTGCCTGTCGGGCTGCTCCATGGGCATCGGGGTTCCGGGTAGATTGCTGCAGATTCGGCGGTGACTCCGTTTCCTCCATGTCGCTGCGTTTTTCCGGTGCACGTCTTTGCCTCTCTGCTTCCTCGCGGCTTTTCCATTCAGGCTCATAATCGAATACACTGCACTTTCTCAGCTGTTTGTACTCCGGCAATTCCTCCAGCATGATCTTATAGAGATGAGCCGGCTTGTAGTGGTTGAACATGACCACACACTTATACCGGTCCAGCCGCAGGAACTCATCCGCCTGCAGCAGGTCACGCTGGGTATTGCTTCGCGTTTGGGAATACGGCCGGGTAGAACTGTATACAGGAGAAAACAACGGCATCAGCGGAAACTGGTTGTTGGTGACGGAGATGGTAACCTTGCCGCACTTCTCTGCGAAGTATTTGGCGCTGGTCAGATCGTTGCAGCCCATATAGATGGTTCGGTCAAAGGCGTTGAGCTGATTTTCCCATTCCGTACCGGGATACTTTTCCTTCCATTGGGACAGGGACTGCACCGCAAGCTGCACCGACATATTAAAGCCACGAATGGAGTTGAACACATCGGAGATGCCCTCCATGTAACCGATGTTCAGGTACTCCTCCAAACAGAAGTTGGTGAGAACAGGCAATCGGCCACCATGCAATCGGGCATAGTCGGAAAGTCGGGGGAAGGTCAGCGAGAAGAACAAAGAGCTGAGAAAGCGATAGGTGCTGTCCTGCGCGGAGATGATGACGAAGTAAGCACAGGGTTTCTGCCCGGGCAGCAATAGGTCAACATCATGGTTGCGAGTGATCTTATCCACCAACGGGTCCTGAAAGATGGCAAGCCGGTTGCCCAGGCCGATGATGATATTGCCCCAGAGGTTTTCGCGGGCCTTCAGGAACAGACCGTGTGGCCCCTTGGCAGGATGCTCCGGCGGCAGCTCTGCCAGAATGCGGTTGATCTCGTTTACACTTTTATAGGCCAGGATCTTATAGACATCGCCAAGGCTGCGCTGCTCGATGGGGAGCAGATTGCCCCGGGCGTCCTTCAGGTTGCAGACATAGTGGATGAGCGCCATGAGCAGATTCAGCTCAGCACGGCTCCAGAAGTCGTCTGCTTCATTGGGACCGGAGGTATTCTGGATGATGGTGTTGGCCACCGTGCTCACAAGGTTTGGGTTGGTGTCCAGATCGGCCAGACAGTTCCATCCATCCGAATGGGCCATATCCAGGAAGTTGACTGCCTTGACGTAAAAGCCTTTTTTCCGAAAATACGGCGCAAGCATTTCAAACAGCTCGCCCTTTGGGTCTGTGGCAATGACCGACTCCAGATGGGCCTGTGCGCTGTCACCGCCGCCCTGCGACAGGCCCCGGCAGCTTCTCTGTGCGCAGCCCATGAGGAAGGGTATGATAAAACCCCTGGACTTGTATGAGCCAGGGGCGCCGATGCACAGGATGTTATTGTTTTCACCGGGCTTCATCCGGTGGGCTACGTAGGTCGAGTATTTGTCCGGGTCATCCGGATGATCCTTGATACGCCCCAGCAGCATCCCCGTGACCTCATGGGCGCTTTCAAGCTCCAGATGCTCGGCCAGCTCCTTTTTGGTGCTGAAGCCGGAGGTGCCGTGGGTACCGTCCGGCAGGATATCAAAGCCACGGGGATCGCGGGTGAACTTATAGCCGGAAAACCAGCTGTATCCCTTCTTTGTGATGAGGCATACCATAAGGACTATGAATGCGGAAACTCCAAGGCCGAAAGGCGTAAATACCACGAACAGATTTTTGAACGGGTTGAACACCCAGATGCTCTCGATCACTTCACCGGTGGTGTTGAACACCGACTGCTTTCCAAGCTTCAGGGAGTTAAGCAGCATTCCATAGAGATACCATCCGGCAAGTGTCAGCACTCCGTAGAGCGGAACGCGGGCCCTGTTGCGTTCATACCAACGCCCCCATTTATTTGCGATGCGATCCTCCAGTTTTTCCAGCAGTTTTGATAAGCGGGGCATCTATCACATCTCCTTTCCCGGTCAGGTACGGTGTCCGCGGAGGCGTGTAGATCGACGGCTTCCTGTCAAAAAGCTTTGTCAGAACCTTCTCGGTTACTGTATAGACCTTGGCATCACCGGCATCCCTGTAACGGGATAGCAGCACGGCATCACCCTGTCCGTCCAAGGCAGCAAGCAGGATCGGAAGACAATCTTTCTTCTTTGCAAATTTAACAGCAGCGTCGATCCGCCGCAGGTTCATGTCCACCCCAACGACGAAAGGACTTCCGTTGAACATCCCATCCCACGCAGGAGCGTCATCCGGTGGAGGCTGGTAGGCCCCCTTGAGCATCAGGCCTGCCAGCTTCTCACGGTAATTGGGAACGCACATGATCTGAAGCTGCCTTGCCCCCGTTTCATCACAGGAGAGCAGATGAATGGGTGAAGTCAGTCCCCGGTAGACATCTCCGTACCGAATCAGTTTTGTATCTTTCTTTTCGCCGTATATCTTCAGCTCCTCGATCACATCGTTGTAAGTCGGGCCTGCAAAGAGAAAGGCCCGGTTGGTCCCGACACCGAAATTGGTGTGGTTATGAAAAGCCTTCAGTTCATCGTTGACCGCCATGCGGCCGATACCGGGGCAGATGTAATGCACCGCGTAGTAGGTGTTGCCCAGATGGGCGATGGCACCGACACGTGCGCTGCCCCATGAATTTCTACCACTGTTTCTTGTAACAGAAGTCAGGAACAATGAGGACCGGGCGCTCAAGCTGCTTGCCCCAGTCGTGAACACATTGATGCCGGCGTAGTAGGCAGTCAGCACGACTCTTGATAAGCGGACTCGCCGCTCAATGAGTTCGGGACGGTAGGAAAACGCAAGGTTGGGAACTTCGCCCTCTAAGAGCACATGAAGAAAGGCTTTCCCGCTTTCCGTAATGGTCAGGGTACCGCTTCTCTCGTGCAACTTGGCAAACCCCAGAGCAATCAGATTCTCCCGTTCCGTCTTGGTGGAAATCTTATTCAAATCCTCCGGCTTAACATTCTGGCACCAGCAGAGCAGGCGCAGAACATCGACCTCTCTCACGGTGAAGAGCACGCCAAAATCACCTCCTCACAGATTCCTGCAAACGCCGAAACCGTCCTTGCGCCGCTTCCGGCGCAAGAACAATTTCGGCGTCTTTTTCCGGCGCTATGTGGGACCCCTCTTACGGCTCCCACATAGTAGTAAGGACAGTATCCCGTTTTCAAGGCTTTTCCCACCTGAAAAACCCAGTCATATCAAGGCTTTCGGGGCCCTCGACACCCGTAAGACGTTCCAACTGCTCCAGAAGCCCGAAAACGGCCAAAAATGAGGGTGCGTCTTACGGGTGTTTTCGCAACTTTTTTGCCCATTTTGTTCGTCAGCACCAGCGGCCGGAATAGAAATTATCGCGGGCATAATCACTGGAATGGGCCGCAAAAAAATCATGGGCATCCGCTTGATGCAGTAGTGTGATATGGCAGCATTCCCGTTCCAGGACCTTCGTGGAAAGCAGTGCAACAGCGAGGGTGTGCTGGTCATCATCCGGAACGACTCTGCCTTTGATGGCGTTGCTGACGGCCTTCCACCCCTTGTTGTCCTGGTCGAAAATATGGCGGCCTTCTATGGCCGTATGCTCATCAATGACCAGCAGGGCCCGGCGGTAAAAGGGCAGCTCCTTTCCGCACGCCACATATCCGTCCAGCAGGCGGCTGATGGTATCGGCAAGCCAGTTCGGATTTTGATAACGGCAATGGGGCAGCAGCGTATTGAGGGTAATATGAAGCCAGCCATAGCCGAACTCTTCCACGCTGCCGGTCACATCCATGGCAGGCAGCACACTCTTTTTTGAAAAGCCGCCTGTCCCCGGCGAATACTGCTCACACAGCCGGCGCAGTTCCAGCGCGGCGCTTTCAAAATGCTCCATGGTCTGCTCCAAAGTCTTTTGCAGTTTCTTGGGGTTCATGTGGCCGCCGTCGGACAGGGCTACCAGTGCGCCGGTCTGTCCGAAGGCACTGCCTACCAGTTCCTGAATACGGATCATGTCCCGCTTCATCTCATTCATCTCTCGCCTCCGTTCGTTTTACACGCAGGTCTGTGGGCGATGTAGTGATGGCCTCATATTCCCGGGGCGTGGTGTGAAACGCCACAGGGACATGGTTATAACCGATGCAGAGCAGTCCCTCACCGCGCCGGAAGCGGGTGATCTGCCGCACCTCATCCTCGGACAGGTTGAGCTTATCCTGAATGAGCCGGGCCTCCTGTTCCTCCATCTGCATGACCAGCTTGATGCGGCTGGCGTCAAGGATGCCCTTGCCGTAGCTGCCGCCCTCAAGGCCAAACAGATCCTGCATTCCCTGTGTGCTTGTCACCGCGATACCGCCAAGGCCGCGTATGGTCTTCACCATCTCCAGCACGAAGCCCGCCGCCTGTGGATTGGCCGTAGCTCCCACAAGGCTCCACAGCTCGTCTGCCAGCAGTGCGGAGAGGTCTGTCTCACAGTTCATAATCAGATCGTAAGCAATGCTAGTGGCCCAGAAAGTACCGTCCGCGATCATGTCATCAGGCATACCGGACAGGTCGAGGACGATGTATTTGTTGTCCAGATCAATGTCGTTCCGGGACGCCATAGCCGATGCAGAACCACTCACATAACGGGAGAGCACCACGGCCAGATGCCGGGTATCCGGGTCCTGATAGAGAACTTCGTACCAGTCTGAGATGATAGGCATTTTACGGAAATTGCCGTCCTCATCCACGATGGTACTGTTGTCAAAGGTGATGCCGTAGCGGCTGTAGACCTCCACCAGAGAGGAGTCCAGACGGCTCTTATCCTCTTCGCCCAGATCTTTTTTCTTCAATGAGAACCAGATGATAAGCTGAGCGATCTTGTCAGCCAGCACAGAATCGTCACGGGCGGCGATGTTTTTGAGCTTGGCGTAGGAGTCCAGAGACTTTCTCCGAATGGCCATGAGGTTGGGACAGTCCTTGGAGGACGGGGACATTCTCAGATACAGGCCGCCCAGCTTTTCACACAGGGGACGGAACTCATGACCTTTTTTCGGAGCTATGATGATGACCCGCTTGCCCTGCTGCCGGAGCCGGCCGCCAAGACACTGGAGCGTCACCGTCTTGCCCGCACCGGTAGAGCCTCCGATCCACCAGTTTCCGTTGGTGTATTTGTAGTCATCATAGGGGTCCAGAAAGACCGGAGAGCGGTTGTAAAGGTTCAGGCCAAGGAAGATGCCATCGTGGTCACTCAGCTCGTAGGAGGCAAAGGGAAAGGCCGCAGCGACGCCCGAAGTCAGGGCATTGCGCCGGGCCTTTCGCTCAATGTCCGGATCAAGGGCCAGAATGGGCAGCGAAGAAAGGAATGCCTGCTCGTTTTTATAGTCACAGCGCCGCGCGATCATATCGACGGATACGCACAGCTTTTCTACCTCTGTGACCCGCTGTTCCAGCGTTTCCGGGTCGGGAGCAGTAACCTCGATCAGGGTGTGCATATAGTAGAAATCCTCGCCCTGACGGTTCATCACGTCCTTCAGATAAAGACCAGAGCTGATGGCGCTGTCCAGTTCCTCGTAGTCCTGGCGGGTATCACCCACATCCCGCATACGGGAGCGGTTGACCATGGTAGTCTGCGAGATCTTGGATAGGATTTTTTCCTTGGACTGCCGCTTTACAAGAAAGCTCATATTGACGCCTTCTCCGGCCTCCACCAAGGGCGCAAGCCAGCAGGAGCCAACCGTGGTGGTGTATCCGTAACCCGTGACATAGAGGTAGGTATGAAAAACGCCGTCCACTACGATGTAGTCACGGCTTTTGGTGTCCACGGTGGTCGGAGACAGAATATCCAGTATGGTTGTAGAGCCGGCTTCCAGCTCTGTAAGGTCCGGTTTTTCTTCGCCAAAGATCAGCGTTTTCAAAAGGGGCTGTTTCTCATTCTGCTCCTCTTTGACCTGCTTCGTCTTTTTGGCCTTTTCGGGGGCGGACTTTGCCGCCGGTTTCTTTTTGCTTTTTTTCTTTGCCTGCATCGTCTCACTCCTCGTAAATGCCGTGTACGGCAGTTGTCATATCAAAGACACCATCGGGCAAGCGAACCCGCTGGCTGGTCTTCTTGCTCAGAATCTCATACAGAAGCTTGAGAATAAAGTTATCACAGTAGCGCAGCTCCATAACTTCCAGTTCACAAAGATCCAGATACCGGCGTGCGGTGTCAGCCTCCTCGTTGAGCCGCTGTACGATGGCCTGTACGGTATTGCGCTTTGCCCGCATCCCAGCCTCATACTGGAACACCAGAAAGAAGCGGTGCCGCATGGCGTTGCTGGCAATGCCGTGGCCGATCTCCCGGATATTGTCCTCGATCATCTCCCGGCACGCCTCGTTGTCCTCATGCTCCGCATAGCGCTGCATCTGCTCCACATACGCCTGGGTATCCGCAGGCAGCGTTCTGGCGATCATCTGCAGGTCGTTGGGGGCGATCTTCAGATAGGCTGCAAAGGACGATATGATGTTCTGGCGGTCATTGGTGGACTTGAGATAGATGTTGACGGGCAGCACCTCCAGAATCTTTACAAAGCGGTTGTCCTTGGTTATAACCACACCGCCGATGATGTTTTTGATGGGGAGCCACGCCTGGATGCTGTCGCGGTAAGCACCGCCGCTGTCTCCGGACTGGACTCCGCCGCCAAATAGCAGTTCTTTCAGATTCATTTCCTGACCTCCCCTCGAAATAGAATGATTCTGCGTCCCCGACGCCACCGCCACCAACTGCCCAGCCAGCGTGTCATGCTGTCATCGTTTATGCCGATCAGGCCGAACCCGCCAAGCGGCACAACTACGGTCATTGTTACGATGATCTTCGTGGTCAGCGCAAAGGGCAGAAATGCAATACAGAGATACAGAACCGGAACCGTCAGGATCACTGTCTCCACCAGATTCCGAAGTTCAAACAAGCCCATAACACGGCCGGCATCTGTAAAATTTGTGGGTATGTGGTAGATTTCATAGTTCATCCGTTTCTACCTCCAATGGCTGTAATAGATTTCCTCGGTATACCTCGTACTCTCGTTCCAGATTTTCCAGCGCTTCGCGCCGGGAGATGATGATGGAGCGTATTGCGTCTGCCAACACACGCTCACCTTTGGGTGTTCTGCTGCGCCTGCAAAGTTCAAGCCGGCTGATATGCTGATGGCTTAACCCGCTGTGGCGGTGAAGCTCACTGAGAGAAATCTGGTGTTTGAAACGAAACAACCGTAATCGTGTAATTTTGATCATCACTCCACCTCCAGATAGTCGATGTAGGGCAGTTTACACCAGCCCTGCCAGCCTCTGCCTTCCAGTTCGGTCTTTACGACGCCCTTCTTAGTGCCCATGGCTTCAATTACATAACCACCGCCAATATAGACGCCTACATGCCCCTCTTTCCAAAGCATGAGGCCGATGATCTCCGGCATGGTATCCATAGAGCCGTAGTCCGAATTGAGCGTGCCGGCATCTTTGGCCGATTGATACATCTGGTTGGCTCCGTAGTCCGGCATCCCATTTTTTGCATAGCCTATGGTCATGTTCCCTGTATCCAGCCAGGCATACCCCTTGATAAGCCCGATACAGTCCGCCGTGCGTCTGCCCAGCCAGTTATCTTCGATAAAATCAGCATAGTTGCCAACGCCATCGGGGTACTGCTCCTTCTTGTACTCAAACAGCGATTCCGTCAGGACATTTCCGTAAGTGCCCCAAACATAACCCCAGTTGTTCTCCCATGCCTGAATGGCGTATGCCGCAAGGTCGTGGCTATTTTTTGTGTCGGGATCAGTGAAGCCGGAAATATCGATCTCGTTACCGAATTCCGATCCATACTGAACATCGCCGGAGTAAGAGCCGTCCCCACCGTAACTGGGCTGATAGGAGTCATAATAGGACGAGTATTCATCGATGGCATCGCTCTCTTCCAGCGTTTCAAAGAGCGCGCCGGCCCAGAGCTTGGCATCGTCGTCAAAGCCCAGCTGTTCCATCAGATCCTCTGGGTCCAGCCTCTTGACTGTTACCTTCAGCGTTGTCACCGTGCCATCGCCGCTGAGGCCCAGAGATGGCAGATAGGAGATGCGGGACTTACAGAACTCCCGGATGTTGGCTGCGCTCATGGCATCAAGATCCTGTTGGTAAGCCGCTGAGTTTATGGCAATCAGCCACAGCAGGTCTTCCTCCTTCATAGAGTTCTCCACAACGATGCGGTCAATAACGGTGCCGTCCTCCTCGTATTCTGCCGCAATGGCAGTCACCACAGAGTCTATGTAGGTCTTTTCAAAGTCCTCCAGACTCATGTAAGTTCCGCCGATGGTCATGGCCTGCTCCGTCATGCGGATCACCGTATCGGTATCTGAGGAGTTATAGCCGAAAAAGATGTTTGGCAGGGCCGTGAAAATCACCATGGGGATCACGATGGCGGCAACCACAATGCCGATTGCGATTTTTATGAGAAACGGCAGCGCTTCCTTAGCCGTAGCAACAGCGGCGCCGTATACGCCGGACACCGCTGCTGCCTGAGCAATGTGATAGGCCGCCTTTGCAGCACGGGCAAGATCAACGGCCTTCTGTGCCCCGGAACGGGAGTTGTTGTTCTCGCTCATTTTTTCTTACCCCACTGCTTCCTTGTAGGTTGTTTGGTAGCAGACGGAGCTGCATGTT
>ULUR01025149.1_pt1 | contig 10764 bp, 10 predicted proteins | sample 1958651 | NCBI WGS metagenome assembly ULUR01 (sample SAMEA4835764, study PRJEB28245) | human gut metagenome | biome: gut microbiome; material: fecal sample | place: Denmark | collected 2008 | reverse complement strand
TGTGAGTATTCGTTGTAATAATTTCGATGATGCAAGTTTACAGCATTTCCCGGAGTCCGGTAGGGGGGAATCCAACTTTCTTTAGGGGAAAAACTATCTGCGGATAGATTTTAGGTCATATTTGATAGTTTTTAGGTGTTGTTTTTTTGCGATGTGAACTTAATTCCTGCATTTTCTACCAAATTATTGCGATTAATAAAAAAGAACCGCTAATTTTGTGGCATCATTTTTATTTGAAAAGAATGACTGATGACTCTTTATTTTTGATTGATGTCGATAAGATACTTCGGACGAAGGCTTCGAAGCACTATAAGTACATCCCTAAGTTTGTGACTTCTTATTTAAAAAGAATCGTTCATCAGGATGAGATAAACATATTCCTGGATGAATCGAAAGACAAGGTGGGAGTGGACTTCCTAGAAGCATGTATGGGCTTTCTGGACGCAAAAGTAGATGTGAAAGGCATTGAGAATCTTCCCAAAGACGGGCTGTATACTTTCGTTTCCAATCATCCGCTGGGCGGACAAGACGGAGTTGCGCTGGGCTATGTGCTGGGGCGTCACTATGACGGAAAAGTGAAATATCTGGTAAATGACCTGCTGATGAACTTGCGCGGACTTGCTCCGCTTTGTATTCCGATTAATAAAACAGGGAAGCAGGCGAAGGACTTCCCGAAAATGGTGGAAGCCGGATTCCAGTCCGATAATCAACTGATCATGTTTCCCGCCGGGTTGTGCTCGCGTCGTTATAACGGAGTGATTCGTGATCTGGAATGGAAAAAAACATTTGTGGTAAAGAGCGTACAAACAAAACGTGATGTGATACCTGTGCACTTTGGCGGCAGGAATTCTGATTTCTTCTACAATCTGGCCAATATTTGTAAGGCATTGGGGATTAAGTTTAACATCGCTATGTTGTATCTTGCGGATGAAATGTTTAAAAACCGCCATAAAACTTTTACTGTCACCTTTGGTAAACCTATTCCCTGGCAGACTTTCGATAAGTCGAAAACACCTGCACAGTGGGCTGAATACGTAAAGGATATTGTGTATAAACTGTAACTGATAGAACAACTATAACAAGGAATATGGAAGATATTATTAAACCGATAAGCAAGGAACTGCTGAAGGCAGAGTTGACGGAGGACAAACGCTTACGAATGACGAATAAGAGTAATAATCAGATTTATATTATTACTCACCTGAACGCTCCTAATGTGATGAGGGAAATCGGTCGTTTGCGTGAGATAGCTTTCCGTGCTGCCGGTGGAGGGACAGGTTTGTCAATGGATATTGATGAATACGACACAATGGAGCATCCTTACAAGCAGTTAATTGTATGGAACCCGGAAGCGGAAGAAATTCTGGGGGGATATCGGTATCTGCTCGGGACAGATGTGCGCTTTGATGAGAAAGGGGCGCCGATTCTGGCTACTTCCCACATGTTCCATTTTTCGGATACTTTTATTAAAGAATATCTGCCTCAAACAATCGAATTGGGACGCTCGTTTGTGACGCTTGAATACCAGTCTACCCGTGCCGGAAGCAAAGGTCTGTTTGCTTTGGATAATCTTTGGGACGGATTGGGGGCGTTGACTGTTGTCATGCCGAATGTGAAATACTTCTTTGGTAAAGTGACCATGTATCCCAGTTATCACCGTCGCGGTCGCGATATGATTCTTTATTTCCTCAAGAAGCATTTCTGTGATAAAGAACATCTGGTGACTCCAATGGACCCGTTAAAATCGGAAACTTCCGAAGAAGAACTGAAAGCGTTGTTCTGCAAGAATACGTTTAAAGAAGATTATAAGATCCTGAATTGTGAGATTCGCAAATTAGGATATAATATTCCACCGTTGGTAAATGCTTATATGAGCTTGAGTCCCACTATGCGTATGTTTGGCACAGCTATCAACTATGAGTTTGGGGATGTAGAAGAAACCGGAATCCTGATTGCTGTAGATGAAATATTGGAGGACAAGCGCATGCGCCACATCCAGACGTTTATTGAAAGTTATCCGGATGCGTTGAAAATGCCTTGTGAGGAGGATGAGGCGTTTACTCCTAAAGTCGTTACACCGCAGGCAGACTGTTGCCGTTAATCTTGCGGTAGAGGTCAAGAGCAAAGACATCGGTCATTCCCGATATATAATCAAGTACCGCCTGTATTCTTTCATAGAGTGCAGGTGCTTTTATATTGTACTGGCTGGAGACTCGGTTAATTAGAAGTTCGGAGTAAGCCTTTCCGGGTGAGGTCACCGCATCTACCATTAACTCAAGTAGGGTACTGATAACCCGGAAGCCGGCTAATTCGATGTCCAGTACATCTCGTGAGCGGTAAATCTTCTTGATCGAAACTTCGGCACAATGCTTGTAAGCCTTTGCCGGACGTTCGGAGATATGTTTGATAAGTGTTTCTTCAAATGTGCCGGAAAGTATTTCTTGCTCGTGTTCCAAAAATACACGTGTACATTCCCGGATTAATAATCCGATCACAGAAGAACGCAGATAAGCGATTTGTTCATTGGTGTCATTTACGATATGGAATGTTTTTTGGATATGCGCCTGCCGTTCTTCGTTGAAGTATGCCATTAGCAGTTCTTTAGTTTCCTCGGTTGTGAGAATTTTCAATTTATGGGCGTCTTCAATGTCCATCATCTGATAACAGATATCATCGGCAGCTTCTACCAGGTATACCAGTGGGTGGCGTGCATATTTCAGCGGGTGTTCGTTGAGCAAAGTAAGCCCCAGTTCCGTAGCAATTCTGTGAAAACTCTCTTCTTCGCTGACAAAGAAGCCGAATTTTGATTTCGTACCTGCAAGACTGGATGAAAAAGGGTATTTCACAATGGAAGCTAATGTCGTGTAAGTCATGGCAAATCCTCCTTTCCGGCGTCCTTCAAATTGGTGTGTGAGCAGTCGGAATGCGTTCGCATTTCCTTCAAAATGTGTCAAATCTTCCCATTCCATCGAAGAAAGTTGTTCTCCATCCGGTTGCTTGTCCTTTAAGAATTGTCCTTTACCTTCAGAAAAAAAAGTAGATATGGCCCGTTCGCCGGAATGTCCGAAAGGCGGGTTGCCCAAGTCGTGCGCCAGGCAGGCAGCGGAAACGATAGAACCTATTTCCGGTAGGAAAGACTCCTGCAGTTCGGGCTGGCGCTCAAGAATCGCTTTTGCGACGTCATTTCCTAACGAACGTCCGACACAGGATACTTCAAGGCTGTGTGTGAGCCGGTTGTGTACGAAGATACTGCCCGGTAAGGGGAATACTTGGGTTTTGTTTTGCAGTCGGCGGAAAGGGGCGGAGAAAATGAGGCGGTCATAGTCCCGTTGAAATTCCGAACGGTTTTCCTGGCGTTCTTCATGGAACTCTTCCATTCCGAAGCGTTTTGCAGATATTAATTGGTTCCAATTCATCATTTTAATCATTATTTCGTTATTTACCATTCACAAATTAGTTGCCGGTACATTATTTAACTGCAAACTTAACTATTTTTCAGTTCAAAATGTGTATTTTCGCCCGTTAATATAGTAAACGTGTATTTATGAATATTCAAGTTATCAATAAATCGAAGCACTCGCTTCCGGCTTATGCCACTGAATTGTCTGCAGGAATGGATATCCGTGCTAATCTTTCCGAACCTATCACATTGGAACCGCTACAACGCTGCCTGGTGCCTACCGGACTATATATTGCTCTTCCACAGGGATTTGAAGCACAAATTCGTCCGCGTAGTGGTTTGGCCATCAAGAAAGGGATTACCGTTCTCAATTCTCCGGGAACCATTGATGCAGATTATCGGGGAGAGATTTGTATTATTTTAGTTAATCTGTCATCGGAAACTTTTGTGATTGAAGACGGTGAACGTATTGCACAAATGGTGATAGCAAAACATGAACAGGCCGTATGGCAGGAAGTGGAAGTATTGGATGAAACGGAACGGGGAGCCGGCGGCTTCGGTCACACAGGAAAAAAATGAAAAGGATACTATTATTCTCGTTGTTAAGTACTTTGCTGCTTACTTCCTGCATGGCTGTGCAAGTGGTGGGGAGTGTAGCAGGAGGTGCGGTTATGGTGTCGGGGTATGCTCTTGGCGCGAATGCAGTTACAAAGAAGGTTAAGAAAAAGAAGGATAAAAAGAAAAAAGTTCAGAAGGAAGAAGCTTTGGCTTCTCAATTAACAGAGGAGCAACAGCGTAAGTATGACTATTTTTTTCTGGAAGCCATGCGGATGAAAGAAAAGAAAGAGTATGACGCGGCTTTCGGGTTGTTGGAACATTGTCTGGACATTCACCCGAATGCTTCTTCTGCGCTTTACGAAATATCCCAGTATTATATGTTTCTCCGTCAAGTGCCGCAAGGGCAGGCAGCCTTGGAAAAGGCTGTGACTTATGCACCTGATAATTACTGGTATAGTCAAGGGCTGGTGAGTCTGTATCAACAACAGAATGAGTTGGATAAAGCTGTTACGTTGCTTGAAGAAATGGTAACCCGTTTCCCGACCAAGCAAGATCCTCTGTTCAATCTTCTCGATATCTATGGACGACAGGAGAAGTACAGTGATGTAATTTCTACGCTGAACCGGCTGGAAAAACGCTTAGGTAAGAATGAACAGTTGTCGATGGAGAAATTCCGTATTTATCTTCAGATGAAGGATGACAAGAAGGCTTTTCAGGAAATAGAGAGTCTTGTCAATGAATATCCGGCAGATATGCGTTATCAGGTGATATTGGGGGATGTATATCTTCAGAACGGAAAACAAGAGGAAGCATATGAGGCTTATCAGAAGGTATTGTCAGTAGAACCGGATAATCCAATGGCTCTCTTTTCAATGGCATCTTATTATGAACAGACGGGTCAGAAGGAACTATACCAGCAACAACTCGATACGTTATTGCTGAATAAGAAAGTTACTCCGGATACAAAAATCAGTGTCATGCGTCAGGTGATTGTGGAGAATGAACAATCATCGGTAAAAGATAGTACGGAAGTGATCGCCTTGTTTGACCGGATGATGGAACAAGATCTGGATGATCCGCAGGTTCCGATGCTTTATGCACAATATCTGTTGTCGAAAAGTATGGAAGCAGAGGCGGTGCCGGTACTGGAACAGGTTGTTGATTTGGATCCGACTAATAAAGCTGCCCGTCTTATGCTGATAAGTGCGGCGATAAAGAAGGAAGACTATAAACAGATTATAAAAGTCTGCGAACCGGGTATTGAGGCTACTCCGGATGCATTGGATTTCTATTATTATCTAGCCATTGCCTATCATCAGGCAGAACAGCCGGACAGTGTGTTGAGCGTTTGTACCAAGGCGCTGGAACGTGTGACGACTGACACGCGGAAAGAAATAGTCTCGAATTTCTACTCAATTATGGGGGATATCTATCATACCAAGAAACAAATGAAGGAAGCATACGCAGCCTATGATTCGGCTTTAGTGTATAATCCGTCCAATATTGGTACATTGAATAATTATGCTTATTATTTGTCCGTGGAACGCCGCGATCTGGATAAGGCGGAAGAAATGAGTTACAAGACGGTGAAGGCCGAACCTAACAATGCCACTTATCTCGACACATACGCTTGGATTCTTTTTGAGAAGGGCAACTATGCAGAAGCTCGTATCTACATTGATAATGCAATGAAGAGTGACGAAGAAAAGAGTGATGTGGTTGTGGAACACTGCGGTGATATCTATTTTATGACCGGTGATGTGGAAGGTGCACTGAAATACTGGAAGAAAGCATTGGAAATGGGTAGTGAATCGAAAACACTGAAAGAGAAAATAGAAAAGAAGAAATATATTGCAGAATGAAAAGAATAGTTTTTCTATTGTTGGTTGTAGTTGTGCTGGCCGGGTGTAAGAGCTCGAAGCATTTGGCGACTTCGGAGAAGAATGTTCAGGTGTCCAGCTATCTGACTTCCAAACTTCAATTGACTATTCCCGGTAAAAAGGGGGGAAGTATGTCTGTTGGGGGAACTATGAAGATGAAAACCCATGAGCGGGTACAAATATCCTTATTAATGCCTATCTTGCGTACGGAAGTAGCGCGTGTGGAAGTTACTCCTGACGGTGTGCTATTGGTAGACCGGATGAACAAACGTTTTGTCCGTGCCACCAAAGATGAATTGAAGGGCATGCTGCCGAAGAATGCAGAATTTTCCCGTCTGGAGAAGATATTGTTGGATGCCTCTTTGCCCGGTGGGAAGACGGAATTGTCCGGAAAAGATATAGGCATTCCTTCGTTGGAAAAGGCTAAAGTCCAACTTTATGAGTTCTCGACAAAAGAATTTTCAATGACTCCTACGGAACTTACTTCTAAATATCGGCAAGTTCCCTTGGAAGAATTAGTAAAAATGCTGGTAGCTTTCTTATGATGAAACATTTCTTTGTAATTCTGATTGGTTGCTTATGGTTGGCAATTCCTCTTTTCGCTCAGTCGAACAAGCTGATTCGTGAGTTGGAAAGCAAACGTGGTGCGCTGCAAAAGCAGATCTCCGAGACGGAATCAATCTTGAAGGATACAAAGAAAGATGTGGGTAGTCAGTTGAATAGTCTGGCGGTATTGACCGGCCAGATCGAGGAGCGGAAACGTTATATCATTGCTATCAATAATGACGTGGAAGCGATAGAACGTGAACTGACTTCCTTGCAACGTCAGTTGAACGGTTTGCAAAAGGATTTGAAGGATAAGAAGAAAAAGTATGAGGCTTCTGTCCAATACTTGTATAAGAACAAGTCGATTGAAGAAAAACTGATGTTTATTTTCTCTGCCAAGAATCTCGGGCAGACTTACCGCCGTATGCGCTATGTTCGTGAATATGCTACTTATCAACGGTTGCAAGGTGAGGAAATCCTGAAGAAACAGGAACAGATACGGAAGAAAAAGGTGGAACGGGAACAGGTGAAAGCCGCTAAAGAGAGTCTGTTGAAAGAGCGTGAAGGCGAGAAGACCAAACTGGAAGCGCAGGAGAAGGAAAAACGTACGCTTGTGGCCAATCTGCAAAAGAAACAGAGAGGGTTGCAAGGTGAGATCAATAAGAAACGGAGAGAAGCTAACCAATTGAATGCCCGCATTGACAAGTTGATTGCAGAAGAAATAGAACGTGCCCGCAAGCGTGCCGAGGAAGAAGCCCGACGCGAGGCTGCCGCCCGTAAGAAAGCGGAGGGTAAAGAAAGTCAAACTGCCGGAACCGGAACAACCGTTAAAACGAACTCGAAGCCTCTGGAAACTTATACAATGAGTAAAGCCGACCGGGAATTGTCCGGCAATTTTGCAGCCAATCGGGGAAAACTTCCTATGCCTATATCCGGTGCTTATATTATCACCAGCCATTATGGACAATATGCTGTGGAAGGTCTTCGTAATGTGAAACTGGATAATAAAGGTATTGATATCCAAGGAAAGCCGGGAGCACAGGCACGTGCTATCTTTGACGGAAAAGTCGCAGCAGTATTCCAGTTGAATGGATTATTTAATGTGCTAATCCGCCATGGCAACTATATTTCCGTTTACTGTAACTTATCATCGGCTTCTGTAAAGTCCGGCGACATGGTGAAGACCAAGCAATCTATCGGACAAGTTTTCTCTGACGGCACTGATAATGGAAGAACGGTATTGCACTTCCAGTTACGCCGGGAGAAAGAGAAACTGAATCCGGAACCTTGGCTGAACCGATAGTCAAGCAATGTAAGGCATACGTATACAAGAAATATGTCAAAACTAAATCTTTTCTAGGTAAGTTATTGCAAATGAAGGGTGTATTTGGCATCTTTTTTCTAATGTATTATTCTAAAAGTTGAATTAATGATTAATTTTTATCCTTTATTGAACAATTTGTTTTAAAAAAACAATTAGTTTTTTCTCATCTTTGTAGAATGAATTTTAGATTTCTTTTGGTAAGTCTGTTTAATAGTAATTAATTAATAAAACACCATGAAAAAGTTATGTGTATGGGCAGTTGCCGCCCTTTTAATGGCAGCTTGTACACCGAAAGCCGAGAAGGCTACGGATTCCGGTCTATTACAGAGTAATTTCCGTACGGAAGTGGACGGAAAGAAAACCGATCTCTACATTCTGCGCAACAAGAACAATATGGAAGTTTGCATCACGAACTTTGGCGGACGCATTGTTTCTGTCATGGTTCCCGATAAGGACGGACAGATGCGTGATGTAGTTCTTGGTTTCGATTCCATTCAGGATTATATCAGCAAACCTTCCGACTTTGGTGCAAGCATCGGACGTTATGCTAACCGTATCAATCAGGGTAAGTTTACGTTGGACGGCGTAGAATATCAGCTTCCCCGTAATAACTACGGCCATTGCCTGCACGGAGGTCCGCAAGGGTTCCAGTATCGGGTGTATGACGCCGTACAATTGAATCCGCAGGAATTGCAACTGACTTATGTGGCAAAAGATGGTGAAGAAGGTTTTCCGGGAAACATTACTTGTAAAGTGCTAATGAAACTGACTGACGACAATGCAATCGATATTCAGTATGAAGCGGAGACGGATAAACCGACTATTGTCAATATGACCAACCACTCTTATTTTAATCTGGATGGCGATGCGGGCAGCAACGCAGAGCATCTGCTGACTATTGATGCAGATTATTATACTCCGGTGGACAGCACCTTTATGACTACCGGTGAAATAGTTCCGGTAGAAGATACTCCAATGGATTTCCGTACACCAATGCCGGTGGGAGAACGTATCAACGATTTCGACTTTGTGCAACTGAAGAACGGTAATGGTTATGATCACAACTGGGTATTGAATGCCAAAGGCGATATTAACCGTAGGGCTGCTTCATTGAAATCTCAGAAAACAGGTATTGTATTGGATGTATATACCAATGAACCGGGAGTTCAGGTATATGCCGGAAACTTCCTTGATGGTTCGCTGACCGGAAAGAAAGGTATTACCTATAATCAACGTGCTTCCGTATGTCTTGAAACACAGAAATATCCGGATACTCCGAACAAGCCTGAATGGCCTTCGGCTGTTCTGCGTCCGGGCGAGAAATACATGAGCCAGTGTATTTTTTAATTTTCGGTGGACAAGTAATACAGATTAGTTCCGAGCGTTTCGTTATAGGGGTATTTGTAATAACAGAAATAATCCCGTTAAATGTGAGCAGTCAATATCTGATGTTTTAGATGTTGACTGCTTAATAATAATATAAAAGAGTATGGAAGATCTGATAAATGCACGTTGCGGCTGGGCCGGAACAGATGAATTATACATAAAATACCATGACGAAGAATGGGGCCAACCTGTTACTGATGACAGAACTCTATTTGAGTTCTTGGTACTCGAAAGTGCTCAGGCAGGACTATCCTGGATTACTATCCTTCGAAAGCGTGAAGGATACCGGGAAGCCTTTCATCATTTTGATGTGGAGAAAGTAGCACAAATGACACAGGAAGATATCGAACGGTTAATGCAATATGCTGGAATCGTCAAAAATCGGTTGAAGATCAATAGTACAATCAATAATGCAAAACTATTTATAGCTATTCAGAAAGAGTACGGTAGTTTCTACAAATACACCTTATCATTCTTCCCCAAACAACGGGCTGTTGTCAATAATTTTAAAACTTTAAGTCAGGTTCCGGCTACATCTCCCGAATCGGACGCTATGAGCAAAGACATGAGAAAGCGAGGCTTCAAGTTTTTTGGATCAACTATTTGTTATGCTTTTTTGCAGGCTGCCGGTTTTGTGAATGATCATTTGGAAGATTGTTTCTGTAAAGCTGTTCGATAAAAGAAAGCGAGGGATAACCTAATGTGTAACATGCTTTAAAAACGATGAAGGTGCAATTATCTCGTTTGATAATACATCTTTTTTATCTTGTGAAGAAGAATATTGATGATGATTGACTATGTGAATATTCTTTTCGCTATATTTGTAATTCAAGAGCACAAGATAAAGTAAGTAATGAAATTTTCGACTTATTCTTTTAAACAGTTACTGTCAGGAGGTTTGCTTTGTTGTTTGATTCTGTTGGCAGCTTATATATTTCAGGCATTTTTTCCTGGAATGTATGTTGATGCATTCTCATCTTCTATGCATCTATTGATGTGGTTGACTCTCTTTGTGGGGGCATTACTGTGGACATTTCATGAGAAGGGAGAACCCTTTGGCATTTCTGAGGTGATAGATTGGCAGTTCATTGCAGCTTTTATTTTGATTACAGCAGATGAAATTTATATGATTATGCCGAGAGAAATCCATATGGAAATAGCACCGGTATTATCTGAGTATACTATTCCTGTGTTAGCCGTTATTGGTATAATGGTAGCCGCTACAATAAAAGTCTCTATTACACTGTATCATAAATTGGCGGACGAACGTCGGCAGGCTATTCTTCAAGCTCAAAAAATACAGCAATTGCTAGATTCTCCTCCACCAGAACAGAAAGGAATTTCTTTCTTGCGTAAGCTCGTAGAGAATCAATCTATTGCTCAATTCTCGGCCAAAGACTATCTTTTGCTGGTGGAAGGATGCCAAATTGTTGATCCTGAGTTTTTTAATTGGCTTAAGAAGCAGGATTTCCAACTTCCACCGCGAGATATTGTATTATGTGTGTTGATTCGGATGTATAAGAAGAAAGAGGAAATATTATCCATATTTTGTATTACTGATGGGACTTATCGTACGATGAGGTCTCGTGCTCGAAAGCGTTTAGGGCTTGACGACAAGGATTTGGACATTTTTCTTCAAAAGGAATTAAAATAATAACTTTTGTAAAGTA
>ULUR01013240.1_pt1 | contig 10784 bp, 10 predicted proteins | sample 1958651 | NCBI WGS metagenome assembly ULUR01 (sample SAMEA4835764, study PRJEB28245) | human gut metagenome | biome: gut microbiome; material: fecal sample | place: Denmark | collected 2008 | reverse complement strand
GTGGACTTCTGTTATGCAACGACCGAAGCGGAGCGGAGACCTCCGGTAGTTTCGGTGTCCATACCGCTACACAACTTATCTAAGCGAGAACGGCGCAAGAGGTTCGGGGAACCTCTGACCTGCGCGGACCGGAGTGAAACGTAGACCCACTTAACCCAAGTTGATTTAGCCCAAGCCACAGCTGTCAGAAAAATTACATCCTCATGCATCATGGAATACTGTCTGATACACACAGCATTCCCCATCCTACTCTGTCATTTGGAAAGGTTTCAAATGCTCTTGTTCTTCTGGCACCTCGGATTAGGTAGGCTTTTACTTTCTGACCGTATAAGTATGAATCATTTCCACTGATAATCCCATACTGCATTAAGAGGGCGGTGCTTCCGGTGACAAATGGACACGCCATTGAGGTTCCACTTTTTCTTGTATATCCGCCCCCGGGTGCACAGGACAAAATACCGATGCCCGGCGCCGCCAAATCCGGCTTGCTTTGATTGCAGCAGACATAACCGCGCCCGGAAAAGGGCGCATAGGTATCTGTATTCGCATCGTATGCCGCTACAGTAATTGGTCGTCTGGCAGTTGAGGGAATGGTAAGCGTAAGTGCTGATTCGGAAACTAAAAATCCGGTTTCTTCATTAATTTGTGCACCGCTTGGCATCCAAAAATCAAAACGCCCATCCACCAGTTGTTTAGGCGTGAGTGTTAATTTCCAGATACCGCCCTGAATCATTGTCCGGTCATATGCGGGGATAATTTCCAGATAAATTTCCTGCAAAATCTGATAGGGAGACGGCTCACCAAAATACCATAAAATTTCCATTCCATCCTGCAAAGAGCGAAAGGTTCCTGCCGTTTCCTCCGATACGACAATCTGACTTCCGGATGGTGTTGTTAATGTAATTTGATAAGAATCCACATACTGCTTCCACAATTGAATAGACAGACTTGTTTCATAGGGAGAGACGCTAAACTCCACAACTTTCTCTCTGCTCTCCTCTAACCGCCCGGAAGCGTGCCGCCGCAAATTGCCCTCGTTGCCGCTGCCAATGCAGATTGTTGTGCGCCCCACTAAAGCTGCTTCATCCAAATATGTTTCCAATAATGACGTACCGGTATGTGAACCATAATTATTTCCATAACTTAAATTTAAGGCAAGCGGCTGGTTTCTTTCTGCCGCAAAACGAATACAAAAATCAATTGCCTGCATCAGTTCTGCCGTCTGCGGAAAATCTCCCTGCGTCCTGCCACCTAATTTCACAATTAGTAACTGTGATTCATACGCCACACCACGATTTTCTCCCCGGCTGGCACGTCCATTGCCTGCTGCAATTCCGGCAACATGTGTTCCATGTCCGCTTGCATCCACTGCCGGCGTAATGCCTCCTCCTTGTAACAGTTCATTTATTTTTTCTTCCGAATAAAACCAGCCGAAGGAATAACCGGACGGTGGCATAAGCTCCATTTCGCCCTCATTTGCCGCCGTCTGGTCCCAAATTCCCACGATTCTTGTTGTTCCATCTTCCTTTCGAAAATCCGGATGATAAATATCAATTCCGGAATCTATGATTCCTACCAGAATACCCTGTCCGGTCAGAGAAAGGGGCTCCCTCTGTACGGGAGGAATGCACGATACCAGTTTTCCTTCGTATACGGCAAAAGACAACGCCTTTGGCTTTTCAATATATTCTACCTGTGGTTCTTCTGCCAACGCTCTCAACTGTTTTTCTGTCACTTCTAAAACAGCGTACCCTCCTAACAGCGGTGTCACCCGCTCATAGTTACCTGCCAATTGCAAAAGTTCTCCGGAATACCGAATAATCACCTGCCACAACTTTTCTTCCGGGTCATAACCGGCAGATAAATTTTCGCTTTTTTCTCTTGTATCTTCTGAGACATCTAAAGACAACTCCAGTAAATTCTCTATTTTAGGATCCGACATCTCAGTTTTTTCTCCTTCCATAATCATATGCACGCCGAAGCTTTTGTAATGCCTTTTTTTCAATGCGGCTCACATAACTGCGGGAAATACCAAGCTGTTTGGCAATTTCTCGCTGCGTAATTTCCGGATGTTCCGGCGTTCCTTTTCCCTCGGACACACCATAGCGGAGGCGGATAATTAACTTTTCTCGTTCCGTCAGATTTTTCTCAATATAACCGTATAACTTTTCTATATTTTCTTCCTTTTCCATCCGCTCCGGAATATCCTCGTCCACACTCTCCAAGACATCCAGAAATCGAAGCGCATTTCCCTCACCATCATCCCCGCTAATCGGCTCATACAAAAAAATTTCCCGTGCCCGCTTCTTATCACTCCGAAATGTCATCAATAATTCATTGTCGATACAGCGGGAGGCATACGTCGCTAACCGAACACCCTTTCCCATTCGATATGTGTCGACCGCTTTAATCAGTCCAATCGTCCCTATGGAAATCAAATCATCGACACTATGGTCGGAATTGCTGTATTTCTTCACCAGATAAGCAACCAGCCGAAGATTTCGTTCAATCAGAATGTTTCTTGCCTCTCTGTCACCCTGTTCCCATCTCTCAATTGCTTCATTTTCTTCCTCTACACTTAAAGGCTGTGGAAATGACTGCATGATACACCTCAGAGATTGTCGTTACTTTCATCCTATGTAATTTTTTGTCCATAAGTGCCTGGACGTAAAAAAAAGAGATGTCCTCGGGGCATCTCTTTTTTTAGGATAAACTTCTCTACAAACCACGAATAATATTCAAATAATCTTGGCGCTGATCTACGACAGCATATACAATCACTTGCTTATTTCCCTCATCAATTTTATAAAATACTAAGTCTTTTTCTAAAATAAGCACTTTATACCCTTGTCTCCTAAGAATAAGATATCTTGGCTCGATTCCAATGTATGGATCATCTCCTAATTCAAGAATTCGTTTTTCAATCTCGTCAAGTTTCTCAAGTGCTGCTGTATTTCCAAAATTTTGAGCAATATACAAGATTATTTTTCTGATACCTGCATCGGCTGTATCAGTCCTTATTACCGCATACTTCATAATCACTCCTCCTGAAGCATTTTTCTCAAATCATCAAATGTTTCCGTTATCGGAGCAACTCTGCCATTTTTAACATCATCTTCCGCTTCGGCTAATAATTCTAATAATTCTATTCTTGCTTTCATATTTTTATATTCTTCATAGGAAAGTGCAACTGTATCGCCTCTGCCATTTACCGTAATAATCACTGCTTCTTTGTTTTCCTTACACAGTTTTGATATTTCAGAATAATGATTTCGCAAATCAGCAGATGGTCTTATTGTTTCTTGTAATGTCAACATATTAGTCACCTCCGTATATGATATATGCAAATTATATCATCTTTTGTATATATATTCAATATCGGATGTTGCGCTGTTTGTGACAATAAATCTTAAATTACCATCAGCAGATAATCGGCAAATACGAATCATTGATTCCCTGCTGTAAAAGACGTACTTTCGCCTTTTTGCTGCTGTAGAGTTTTGTCACTTTCGTATCTTTGTTGTAGGTATAGTAGACAAATGCACCGTTTGCATTTACAAATTCACCAATCCATGTACCGTTTTTTGTTACATCCAGTATCATTCCTGTATGCACGGTCCAGTGGTCAATTCCATCATAATCGTAGTCCTTATACCCGCTTCCATTATTTTTCAAAAAAGAACTTAGTTCCTCCTCATAGACAAGCGACTTCCCTGTCTTCTTATTTAAACTTACAACAACGTAATTTGTATCATATGTAGCGCCCTCATACTCTTTCGCTTCATATTGATAATCGACTGCCAATTGCAGATACATTGTATTTCCTGCAAAATAGAACTTATCAATATGTATTGAGTGGAACGCCTCCACGGAAAGTTTTTCTTTTACACATTGCGTCAATGCATCCATGGAAACCAGATTGGTCTTCTTTTTCTTTGCCGTATCGTAGCAGACAATTCCTTCCTCTGTCGGTACATACAATTTTTTACCGGAAATACCAACTACAGTATCGGATTTTCCATAGTCATGACGCAGACGTTTTGTCCAGTACCACGCAGCTTTATTTACTATTTTTTTACGTTTTCCGGTAGACAGGTTTAACTGGTAAAATGCCTCGTCAACATCTTGATAGTACTCCTTATATCGTGAGTAATAAATACAATTTCCAATCTTTGCCGTAAGTCCTGATGCATCTTTTGCAACATTGATATAACTGTAACGAGTAGACATTTCGGTAAGCGGTGATTTCTGTTTCTTTTTCTTATCATAAGACATAATCGCCCGGTCTAACCGATACACAACTTTTTTATCGGTTGCATATAAAACCCCCCGCCATGAATTTACACTGAATAATTTCTTTTTCTTCTTTACCTTTAATTTTCCGGTCTTCTTATCCAATGGGACCTGCCACACATGCCCACTTGACGAATATCCCTGATTTGTGTCGCAATAATAAACATAACTTTTTGTTTTATAGATTTCTCCCATCGAATACTCATTTTTAACTAATTTGTACGTTTTCTTTTTCTTACCATCCTTTCCATAAAGCACAATTCCATTCTTGTAATCACTGCAGTAAACATACTTTTTTCCAGTGTACGGATTCGACATCTTTGCTTTTGAAACCGCCGCCTGCGGTAAAATCATAGAAAGTACAAAAACCATGCAAACCCCTATTTTGCTGATTTTTCTCATCATATACATCATCCTCCTTCTCGGGTTGTTTCTATAAAGAATACGATTGAAAATGGTAAAATGTTGCAGTTATAAAAATCTATTTTACTTTTTTTGCAACATTTCCCATTTTTCATTCGTATTATAAATAGACACCCACAAAAAAGCAATAATTATCGAAGGGAGAATTTAACTATGAAGAAAAAAATGATTGGAACATTATGTGCATTAGCAATAACGGTATCATCCATTACACCCGCTGTTCATGCACAAGTAAAGACACCTAATTCTTTGAATGGATGGAATATAAAGGAACTGACTGCGACAAGCGGCGACTACACTTTTACCTATTATAAGTCGACCGATGAGAAAAGTTCCTGGCTGACAAAAATTGATGTAACAAGCAATAAAGGGAAAGTAAAAAGTCTTGACATTCCAGCTACGTTAGGCGGAGCACCGGTAACACAGGTAGGTTACGATTACATCACAAGAGATGCCAATTCCGGAGATGATTTCGATGAATTCGGCCAGACGGTTTTTGGCATGTATGTAGAAGAAGCACACAACTGCGATGGTGCTTTCGAAGACGTACACAGCATTACGAAATTAACGATTCCTGATACAGTCAAAACAATCGGCTGGGACTCTTTTAGTGGCTTAAATGCTCTGAAAGAAGTCAAACTGCCAAATGACCTGACAGAACTTGGAAACTCCGCATTTTACGGCTGTGACCAATTAAAAAAGGTTACTATCGGCACTTCCCTTACCTCGTTAAATACGAACGCTTTTGATGACTGTCCAAAATTAAAAACCGTTCGCGTTTCCAAAAGCAATCACGTTCTTTATGCAAAAGATAATATGTTAATAAATAAGAAAAAGAAATCCGTCATCTGGATAGCACCGGCAAAAAAGAAAGTCGTTATTCCTAATGGAACGAAAGTGATTGGTGATTACTGTTTTTACGGTTCAAAAGCGGAATCCCTTGTCATTCCTAAAAGTGTCAAAAAGATAGGAAAAAAAGCGCTGGAAGCAAGTGATTTAGAAAAGATTCGTTTAAAAAAAGGAAACAAAATTTATGCAAAAGATGGCTCCTGTATTTATAAGAAGAAAACCAAGGAACTTGTTGTAGTCACTGCAAGTAAAGGCGGTCAGGTTGTAAAAATTTCTCCGAAAGTAAAAAAAATCACTCATAACGCAATGACAGCCGGCGATAATTTCATAGTGAATGACGGAAGTTCTTTAGATTATGTTGTACTCCCAGCTTCCACCATTTTGTGTGACTCCTGGTATCAATTTTACAAAGCCGGCTATGTTACATGTGACGTGGTATTCCGTGGAAAGACACTTCCAAAATATTCAAGCGGTGCCCAATATATTTTCCCAATCTTTTGTACTTATTACGTTCCAAAAGGAATGGTGAAAAAATACAAAAACTGGATTAAAAAAACCGCTCCTGATTACAGCGACTTTATAAAAGTAAAAACATGTACTAAGAAAGTAAAAAAAGCCATCAAATAATACACTAAGAGCAGAGAATATCCCATTCTCTGCTCTTATATCTCTTATCTCTTTTCAATCCGGCAGCTATGCTTCTTCGTCTTTTTGTTATAACTGATACCTACCAATAAAACATTTCCCTTATAATCAGCAAGCACTCCTGTATATCCTTTGTCATTTATCTGCCGTATCGCTGTGTCAACGACTTCGTCACACTTTAATTCAATCACCATAGCAGGTCTTGTTCCGGCGTTCTTTCTTGGCATTAATATAAAGTCTGCATACCCCTTACCACTTGGGCATTCACGAATTATATTGTAATACGCAGGTGCTGTAAAATACGCCATCGTAAGAACACAGCTTAACGAATTCTCATCATTATATTTTAATACCGAGGTATACGTTTCATGAGCTAACTCTATCAATTCGGCAACACGCTCTTCTTCTCCCCGGATTGTCAAATTCAAAAGTTCCTCACATCTTATAATTGATTTTGAAATTTCTTTCCATTCACCGGTTGCCAAAGCCGCCTGATAAGCAAGCGAAACTTCGAAATTCGGAATAAACGCTTCACAATTTTCCGCATCATATGCTAAATACCCCAGATGTATCAACGCTGTCAGTGCCTCATCCTTTGAACTGATTATGGATAAATCATTTTGAAATGTATTTACGTTCACATATACTCTTTCTCCTGACAACATCTGCATAATATCATCTTTTAATCCTTCATAATTCATGGTAATAAACGTATTAATCGTACCAAATGCAGAAGTATTTTTCCAATAGGAATCCAGTTTTCTGCGTGCAATCGCATAGTAAACGGAATTTGGATTATACATATGAATTCCATCAATCAAATATCCATTATACCATTCTTTAACAGATTCAAAATCCATATCGTATTTCTCACAAAGTATTTTTACTTCTTTTTCCGTGAACCCAAAATACTCCGTCAAAGGTGTTGAACTAATCATTGTGTATTCATCAAAATTATTCAACGCAGATTCATCTTTAACTTTTTTAATTGGTAGAATCCCCGTAATGTATCCAAGCGCAAGAAAACTTTTCGCTTCCTCACTCTTAAATAGTGAATGAAGGAACTGAAGATATTCATGCACTAAATCCTTGCAATCCGCATAATTTCTTATGACACAGTCCCACTCATCTAATATAATTACGAACGGTTTACCGGTTAATCGAAAAACATCTGTAATCACAAATTGTATACTTTGATTATAATTTATTTTCTCGTAAAAAGCTTCCTTAAATTCCATAATCAATCGCTCAATAAGAAACGGTACCAAATCCTCTTTGTGATAATCTGCCGCCGATGATACATCGATATGTATCACATTATATTTATTTAAATACTTTTCAAAGTCAGGTGCTTTTGAAATCTCAAATGGCGCAAAAAGTTCTTTTGAATCACTTCCCAAACTATAATATGCATCAATCATTCCCGCTGCCTGTGATTTTCCAAAACGGCGTGCGTGGCTGATTGCAACACAATTTCCTTCCGTACAAAGCAATCGATTTAATTCATTAAGAAGACCTGTTTTATCCACATATATCTTTCCCTTTGTTGCTTTTGTAAAACTATTATTGTCCGGATTAAAATATATCCCCATAACATTCACCTGCCTTTTCTATACCATTATACCTATACAAATAAAGAATGTAAACACTTTAATCCTTCTCCCTGATGTGGTACAATGGAAAAAGACAATTTCCGGCGACTGCCGGTTAAGGGAGGTACATATGAACAAAAAAGAAATCGCAGAAATCAAAAAACGATTTACAAAAACAAAATGCAGCTTTACACGGCTCTGCGGATGTTACGTGGATGCTGACAAGCAAAAACGCATGACTTTAAAGGAAGCGTTTTTAGGTCTTCCGGAAGAAGAAATGTTTAAATACATTGACATTTTCCGTAAAACACTTTCCGGTTCCATCGGGAAAACACTTCTGAATATGGAGTTTCCAACTGAACAGGAAACAAAGGAAGATGGCACGCAGGTATTTTTAATGAAGCTGTTGGAAAGCAAACTGACCGATGATGAATTGCTGGATGCCTTTTATGACAAAGTAATTGAAAATTACGGCTATCCGGAAAATTATTTTATTATTTTGGTTCATGACGCTTATGATATTCCGAAAATCACGACAGACGGCATTGAAAATTTTGATGCATCAGAATACGTGTATGACTACATTCTTTGCAGCATCTGTCCGGTTAAGCTGACAAAACCGGGACTTTGCTACAATGCAGAGACCAACCACATTCAGGACCGGATTCGCGACTGGCTCGTACAGCCGCCGGAACTTGGCTTTTTATTCCCAGCTTTTAATGACCGCAACATGGATATTCACAGTCTTTTATATTATTCCAAAAATGCGGATGAGGTGGATGAGGTGATTACCGACAAACTCCTCGGCTGCCGTATGCCTCTCCCGGCAAAGAGCCAGAAAGAAACATTCAATGCAATTGTAGAGGAATCGCTTGGATTAGAATGTGATTATGAGGTGGTTAAATCCATTCATGAAAATCTGAATCAGATGGTAGCAGAAAACAAAGAAAATCCGGAGCCTCTTACGTTAGACAAATCTGATATGACGCATCTTTTAGAAAAATGCGGTGTTGAGGAAGAACAAATCGAAGCTTTTGAAACACATTATGACGAGTCCGTCGGAGAAAACGAAACACTGGTTGCCACCAACTTATCCAATACAAGGAATTTTGAGGTGCGCACCCCGGATGTTAAAGTTTCCGTTAATCCGGAGAGAACCGACTTAGTAGAAACTAAAGTAATCGACGGCGTTCCGTGCTTAGTGATTGAAATTAATGATTTAGTAGAGGTAAATGGAATTCAGATTGTATCTGAGATTGCTCATAAAGACAAAGAAACCGAAGAAGAATAATATATAAAGACGTTTTCACAAAAAAAGCAGTTTCACGAAAGGATTTTCCTTCCTGAAACTGCCTTTTTACTTCAATTATATTGGATTACAAATTATGCTAACAATTCATCTGCTAACGCTTCCATCTGAGCGACATCTGCCTCTTTCATGGTTGACTTAATTGTAACCATGTTGTCACAGAGTGTCATATTTTTCATCTTCTCAAATGCTTCGCGCATTTTTCTGTTTGCCACCGGTGCCCAGCTTCCATTTTCCACAAAGGCAACTTTCTTGTTCTGGAAGTTTTTGTGACCTAAGTGGTACAAAAAATCCTGCATAACCGGGAACAGACCGCCATCATATGTTGCACAGGCAACTACAATTTTATCATAGCGGAATGCATCCTCAATTGCCTCTGCCATATCTTCTCTCGACAAATCACTGACAACGACTTTTTTTGCACCTTTGGCTTCTAACACTTCACCAAGTTTTTTCGCTGCTTTTGCTGTATTTCCATGAATAGATGCATAAGCGACAAATACGCCGTCATCTTCTGCTTCGTAGCTGCTCCAAACTTGATATTTACCAATATAATAGGCAAGGTTTTCCTGAAGAATTGGTCCATGAAGAGGACAAATCTTCTGAATATCCAAGCCGGCTGCCTTTTTCAACAAAGCGGCTGCCTGCGCACCATATTTACCTACAATATTAAAGTAATATCTTCTTGCTTCACAAGCCCAGTCTTCATCGGCATCCAGCGCACCAAACTTACCAAAAGCATCGGCAGAGAACAAAACTTTTTCCGTGGATTCATAAGAAACCATAACCTCCGGCCAGTGAACCATCGGTGCCATCACAAACGTAAGTGTGTGTGCACCAAGAGACAAGGTATCTCCCTCAGCAACAACCACTTTTTTGTCTGTTACATCCATCTCAAAGAACTGTGGCAGCATCGCAAATACTTTCGCATTGCTGACAAACTGCATCTGCGGATATTTTTCAGCAATTGCCTGAATGCTTCCGCTGTGGTCCGGCTCCAAGTGGGAAATCACAAGATAATCCGGTGTTTTTCCATCAAGTTCTCTCTCTAATTTTTCCAGCCATTCATCAGTTTTTCTGGCATCCACCGTATCCATTACGACAATTTTTTCATCCAAAATCACGTAAGAATTATACGATACGCCGTTTGGCACAATGTACTGGCTCTCAAACAAATCAATGTCTTTATCATCCACTCCAATATAACGGATGGCATCTGAAATTGTTACGTTACTCATATACAAATCCTCCTTTATCCTTAAGTCAACCTATATTGACATAAGAATAACACCATCCCCTGCAAAAATCAAGGCATATACGGAACTCTTTGTTTTTTTACTTTTACGATTGCATATACATGAATCTTTGAACTGGAATCAAGTTTCTTGATTTTATTCTTTTTCACTGTTTTCGTCTTTGATTTACCATTTTTCTTGTATTTGACAAGGTAGTAAATCTGCTTTTTATAATTGCCATCGTCATTACACACAAGTTTAAAATAAGGTTTTGCCCATGTATAATTTCCTGATTTCTTTTTCGCATAGGTTCCCATGTCAAATTGTGTACGAGTAATTGATGTTAAGTTTGGGTCAATGCTTACCTTTGTCTTCTTGCTCTTAACATTCAGTTTTTTCACTAGATTGCTGCCAGATATATATATCCTTAACTGACTT
>ULUR01005975.1_pt1 | contig 10784 bp, 8 predicted proteins | sample 1958651 | NCBI WGS metagenome assembly ULUR01 (sample SAMEA4835764, study PRJEB28245) | human gut metagenome | biome: gut microbiome; material: fecal sample | place: Denmark | collected 2008 | reverse complement strand
ATTGTGCAAGCACAATGCGACAGATTCCCGTATACTGCGTGTCTCGTTGTTTGCACGCAAAAATGTCCTTTTGCAGCGGCCTATCGGCTTTTGCAAAAGGACGAATCTACTTTGTCGTATTTCTTCGTGGTACCACCTTTTTTCCCTGAAAGCTCACACCTTCAGGCTCAGCAAGATACAAAAGCAAATGCTTTGATATCCCTGTGCGGTAACGGGCACAACACCGTCCAAACCTACTTATTACTTTCCTTTCAGTCGGATGCTCCAAGATGTATTCATGATAAACGATGCTCTGCGCCTCTCACCAGCCGGCAGCTCTCTGTGAGTTCTTTTTTATCACTACTTCTTCTCTTCTTCGCATTTATGAACTTATCGTATCAGAGGATGAGGGGTTTGTCAAGAAATTTGCAAAAAAACTTTCCCATTTGTTATCAAAACCTTAAAGAAAGTTCTCTGCCAACACGACTTGGCATACTTGCTTTTTCATTATCTTACCTTATTTTTATAAGTTTTTTCTATTTTTCCCCCTGCACCTCAACAAATCCATATGCTTCCAAATTTCGGATATACTGCACCAGCCGCTCATAAAGCGGTTCTGCCTTATCGCCAAACTCTGCCTTTACCAGCTCCGCGATCTCATAAACCGTTCTTGTCCCATCGATCAACGGCCATACAAAATTTCCCATTTCATCGAGATGAATCTGCGATACTTTCGGCTTTTTCAATATCTTTTGCGCCAGGAAATGAAACACGCCTTTATTTTCCTGCAGCAATGTGATTTTTCCCTGATTGTCCATCGTATACTGCAGAGATGGACGGTGTCTGGGTACAAAATCCAAATAATTTACAGAAATTACTTCTTTCTTTTTCATTTCTCAACCTTCTTTTTCGGCATTGCAAAAATAAATACACAGGCAATCATAATCGCGAGAAGCACAATACCACCGATTCTTCCGGTATTTACAGAAGAAGAAAGATCGAATTTACTGCTTACACCAACGACTGCCAAAATCGCAAGTAAGATTCCGACCAGTCCTTCTCCGGCGATCAATCCGGAGCAGAACAATACGCCGCCACTTGCTTCACCATTTTTGTCTGCCGACTTCTTGTCTACGATCCAGCGGATCACACCACCGATCATAATCGTTGCCGACAATTCAAGCGGCAGATAAAGACCGATTGCCACCGGCAGGACCGGAATCCCAAGAATTTCAACGACAATCGCCGCAAAAATACCGATCAGTACGAGCGGCCATGGAAGATTTCCATTCATAACACCTTCCGTGATCATTTTCATCAATGTCGCCTGCGGAGCCGCCAGTTCTGTCGTTCCAAAGCCCCACGCACTGTTGAGAAGGAGCAATACGCCGCCAATCGTAAACGCCGCTACAACGGCACCAAGCAATTCTCCGATCTGCTGTTTTTTCGGCGTTGCCCCAAGAATATAACCCGTTTTCAAATCCTGTGACGTGTCGCCTGCCATCGCAGCCACGATACAGATTACGGAACCAATGGCTATCGCACCGATCATTCCGCTTACGCCGGTATTTCCGGTGACTTTCAAAACCAGAGTAGAAAAGAGCAAGGTCGCGATCGCCATACCGGAAACCGGGTTATTGCTGCTTCCTACCAAGCCAACCATCCGGGAGGATACGGTAGCAAAAAAGAACCCGAATACGACTACCAGCAAGGCGCCGATCAAAGAAACCGGAATCGCCGGAAGAAGCCAGATCACAAGGATCAAAACCAGGGAACCGCCGAGCACAAGGCGCATATCCAGATCCTGCTCAGTACGGAGGCTTCCTGCTTTTGTCCCGCCTTTCAGACCTTTTAATGAATCTTTAAATGTCGATACAATGAGCGGCAGGGATTTGATCAAACTGATAATACCGCCCGCTGCGACTGCGCCGGCTCCGATGTATCGGATATAACTTCCCCAGATGGCATCTGCGCCGCCTTCTGCGTACATTTGTGCAATTGGTACATCACCCGGATACATCGTTGTCGGGCCTCCAAAAATTGTAATCGCCGGAATCAACACAAACCAACCCAGCAGCGCACCGGCAAACATATACGATGCAATCTTAATTCCACAGATGTAACCCACGCCCAGAAGTGCCGGATATACTTCTGCGGAAAATGCTGTCCGCAGGGAGCGGATCGGTGCTGTGATAACACCCGGAACCACTTTCAAACCATCCGTTATAAATTTAAAAACAGCAGACAATCCCATACCGGCAAATACCGTTTTCGCACTCGCGCCGCCTTCTTCTCCTGCCAAAAGAACCTCTGCGCAGGCAGTTCCTTCAGGGTATGGCAGTACACCATGCTCTTTTACAATCAGTGCATTGCGAAGCGGGATCATAAACAGCACCCCAAGAACTCCACCGACCAAAGCGATCAGCGAAATCGTAAGTAGATTTGGTGCTTCCGTCTTTCCTTCATTTGCCCATAAAAACAAGGCAGGGAGCGTAAATATCGCGCCCGCAGCCAAAGATTCACCGGCAGAACCGATTGTCTGCACCATATTGCTTTCCAGAATCGAATCTTTTTTCATAATTACGCGGATCACTCCCATCGAGATAACCGCAGCCGGGATCGACGCCGAAACCGTCATTCCCACTCGCAAACCAAGATACGCATTCGCCGCGCCAAAAATAATAGCGAGCAAAACGCCTATGATGATTGATGTTGCCGTAAATTCCGGTGTGACTTTTTCGGCCGGAATATACGGTTTAAATTTTTTGTTCTCCATAATCGTTCTCCTTTTGTTTATTCCCCGCACCTAAAAGTATATACCAATTTATTGTAACATATTTGTGTTTTTTTGCAAAGGAAACATTTTACAAATTACCGCATAAAAAGCCTCTGGAAATTTTCTCCAAAGGCTTTTTTATAAAAAAAGATAAGGTTTTTCAAAAAATTTCTATTTCATGGCATTGATAACGGCATCATAAGCTGCTTTCTTCACACCGAGCTGTGAGAACAACAGTGGCTGGCCGCTTGCTCTCCAAGACACCTGATCGCTCAGTCCCCAGAACGTAACACCTGTGATATTGGCACCGCCCTGCTTCTTTTGTTTGAGCATTTTGATAATGCTGTAATAATAATTTGCCTGATCCTGCAATGTGTATCCGCTCTGCATCGCATTGATCGTCGCGTCGAGTTCCGTAATCTGAATCTCAAATCCGGCATTTTTGAACTTATCAATCGTATTTCCGATATAATTTGCATCCGGCCAATGCACATCCAAGTGGCTCTGCATGCCGACACCATCACAGATTTCTCCATTCTGATTTACAAATTTGATCATCGTTACAATATCATCTGAGATCAAATAGGTATTGTAATCGTTATAGAAAAGTTTTACCTTGCTTCTTAAATTGTAATAATTTAACATATCATTGGCATACTGGAATGCCTTTTTTACGTAAGAAGGATACTTTCCTTCTTCGCCATACACCTGTGTCCAGTTACTCTTTGAGCCGCTGTCGCTGTTATGGAAATATTCATTTACCACATCATACGCATACACCACGTCTTTGTACTGGCTTGAACTGATATGTGCTACAATATTTTTCACATAATATTCCAGTCGCTTATCCATGGTTCCGGCATTACAATAGTTGTAATAACTGTTGTAATCGTATTTGAAGAACCAGCTTGGTGTCTGCTGATGCCATACCATCGTATGGAAACGTACGGACAAACCATTCTGAGAAGCGATTTTTAACACTTCATCAATATTGGAAAAGTTAAGTTCCGGAACCGTGCTTTCTGCATATCCATCCGGAATGATATAACCGCGTGATTTTGCCTCACTGGTCGAGATCAATGTCGGGCTGTAACCAAGAACGGCATCCGGTTTCATCTCATTTTCCATCGTGATGGAGTTGAAATCATTTTTGATGATATTAAGCGTATTCGCGTTTCTCAAATCCGAAAGATTTACTGCATTTCCAACTTTTCCAAATGTGCCGCTCATCGCACCCTTCAATGTACCTGCCGTCGTAGTTGTACCGCCGGAACTTCCGGAAGTTGTCGTAATTCTCACATTATAAATAGTTGCTGTATAAGTACTGGAACTCTGTGACATAACCCCAATTGTTTTGATCGAACCGCTTCCGCTTTTCGTCACTTCAAAGTCATCATAGCCCCAATTGTTTGCATTGTATTTTACAAATAACTCTTTCCCGCTGGCATCATAAAACTTAAATGCCGTATCCTGTCCGCCTGTTCCTGCGCCGATCGTAATCGACTGGATGGAAGAAAGCGAAATTGCATTTGGTAAAGAATATTTTACTTCACCGTATTTCGAATTGAATGTCACCTTAAGTGCACCGTCTGTAACGCTGCGTGATGAAACTCCCCACTGGCTGACATATGTTAAATTACCAAAGTAATATGCATTCAATGCCGCCTTCGCTGTATTCCCCGGTACATTCGTAACGATCGTCATCGCAAGCATCAGTACCACAAGAATTTTTGCTACTACCTTTTTTCCCATTACATCTACCTCCTTATAAATATTTAATTATGATTACATTTTGAATTATAAGTTGTTTTTCTGTTTTTGTCAATATCTCACATACATTTAATTATATGTTGGCTTATTTTTGTTGATATTGCACAATTTTATAACCAGCTAGTCCATTCTAAATCGTTTTCGTATATTTCTTTTTTGTATGAAATGCACAATAAATTTATTTTGTTGGTATGTCACATAAACATTTGATTATACCAGTCCTTCCATCACTTTATGCCTCCACGCCTACGTTCTCTCATTTTTGCGTATAAAAAAGACAAGCCTTCCGACTTGTCTTTTTCTATGTATATAAATTGTAACTATGCAGGATCCAATGTATGGAAATCAATGAATCGTCGTGCTTGCACGTAAGAGACTTTGATTTATCTGATTAATCCCAGCTTCCAAACATACTGGACATTCCACCAAATGCATTTCCGATAAGATCGCTGATCATTGATTTGGCCAAACCCTGCATGATAAGTACAAGTACGATCAATACAATTGTCATTGCGATCGGGATTACAAACATCAATTTGCTTTCCGGAAGATTGCTTGCAAAACGCATTGCTGCGTACATATAGAACATTGCGAAAAACTCACAGATAATGAATAATCCGATGCCAATTCCTGCATTTGACAATCCGATCAAAAGTCCAAGTACCATAAACGGAATTACGATAACACTTCGGACTGCCACTACACAAAGCAGCGTTTTTGCATCTGTTTTTCCTTTGAAAATGATCGTCAAAAGGAAGATCATTCCAAACAACACAGCGGAAAGAACAAGCGAAAAGGCAAATGTCTCAAAGAACACTGCTGCCAGATTTACAATTTCTCCCATTTTCAAGGAACCTGCCAATGCAATGGTAAAGAACGCTGCTACCAACGCCTGGCCACCGATCAAAATAAGTGCTGCGATAAAGTTCTGCGCTTTTACAAATGCCTGCAGGCTTTCTATCGGTTTATTTACAATTGTTGTCAATGACTTGAAAGCTGCTCCGATTGCCTGCACTGCCGGATTTGGAGCCGGTGCTACATACGGCTGCTGATATGCCTGTTGCTGCTGAGCCTGCTGGTATGCCTGCTGCTGGTAAGCCTGCGCCTGTTGCTGGTAAGCCTGCGCCTGTTGCTGCTGTGCCTGCGCCTGTTGCTGAGCTGCCTGCGCCTGTTGCTGGTATGCCTGTGCCTGTTGCTGCTGTGCCTGCGCTTGTTTTGCTACTTGTGATTGTGCGCAGTCACACTCTGCGCCGTCTTCTAATTGCTTTCCGCAATACACACAAAATTTTGCCATAATAAATTCCTCCTGCTTTCTTTATTAATATTTTTGATAATCGATTGCATAAGTCATACCACTATAATCATAAATCATCCATTGACCATCCTGATACTCATAATACAAAGAACAGGTTCCACTTCCCTCGCCACTGCGTTTTTCCTTTTTATCGCTCCAGAAATCTTTTACACTGCTCGTCGTATTGTATGACAATGTCACATCGACCTTTACTCTAAGTACTCCATCGCCTTGATTGTATGAAACCACTGTTGCCTCCGTATTCGTAAATTCAAGACTTTTAATACAGGTGTCACTGGTTACGTTATTGCTGATCCAGTCGTTGTACTCCGATTCCAAGTTACAGTCACTATCTATGCTTTCCACCGAAGCCACTTCCGAAAATGCTTTCTGCTCCAAGGCACAGGAATAAAAACCGGTAGCTGTTTCTTTCGCAGCAGACGCCAGACTTTCCTCTGTTGCAGAAGACAATTTCAAATCAGAATCATATACATATACTGCATCTTCTTTGTCATAATTTGTCGCACTTACCGTAAATTCCGTTTCGTAAGGTTCATAAATATCGGACTCTACAGAAAGGGTATGTTTTCCATCAAAGCTGGATGGGATCAAATATTCCCCTTGTTCATCGGTACTATACTTATCACCGAGAGCAACTCCGTCCACTTTCGCCGTCGTTCCGGCCGGCACATGTACTCCGTATTCTTTTGCCACAAAATCCGTCGTTCTCATCTTCCAATCATCAAAAAACACAAACTGTTTTCCTGATTTTTCAAGCGTCACCGTCGTCTCTGATTCGTTGGAATGACTGTTATCGCGAAAAACGATCGTATAATACAATGTGTCTTTATCGTCCTCTTCTTCGTCCTCATTGTCCTCTTTCACGGTATATTCCGTCATATCCTTATAACCACTTCCACGAGCTTCCAATGTTTTTTCCAAAGCATCCGGAGTAATAAATTCGGACTTTTCAAAGCATAAAAGATCAAAGATTTTTTCGGAATCATGAGCCACATAAGCCTTTGCGTAATTTTCTACAATCCGCTTCGGACTGGCAAGGCTCCTCAAGATCATAAAGCCGGCTGTTCCAAGGATCGCCACCGCAACAATTGCTATAATCGCAATCTTAGCCCCCATCGGCATAGGTTTTCTCGGTGTTTTCACCGGCTGCTGGTAAACCGGCTGTCCTTCCGGCACCTGCTGATTCGGGATTCCCTGCGGGGAAGCCTGTACGTTCGGCTGTCCTTGTGGTACATTTATTTTAGGCAATTCTGCCCCACATCCTGCACAAAAAACAGCTTCATCGGGATTCTGCGTTCCGCATTTCTCGCAAAACATAGTATTTCTCCTCCTTTTTCGAGTTTATTCTATATAGAAGTATACCATATTTTCTCTTTTTTGTAAATTGTCATACTATCTTTTTTATGATATAATGAAGTAAGCTATAACAACAAAAATAAAAAGGATTATTACGATGGGGGAAATATGTATTATACGTTACTCATTTTACAATGTTTGGGAATATTATTCATGTTTTATGAGTTGATTCGCATCAGCAGACAGCGCCCTTCTAAATTTCAGACTCTTTTACTGCTTCTTGTCGGTGCTATTTTGATAAACACCTATGGCTATACTTTGGAAATCACTGCGACCGGTAAAGAATTGGCACTGCAGGCTGTACGCATAAGTTATCTGGCAAACCCATTTATCCTCTATTTAATGTATATTTTTGTAATGAAATATTGTGGTTTTTCGATTCCAAAAGCAGGAAAATGTATTCTGTTTTCCCTTGCTGCCTTTATCTCGGTTTTAGTTTTTACCAGTGATTATAACACCTTGTTTTACAGCCATATTTCCTTTTCCTATTCCGGTTTATTTCCACATTTGATTTTAACACATGGTCCTGTCTACAAATTGTATACAGCCTTTTTGGGCTTCTATTTTGTCAGCATGTTTTTTGCCTGTACACGATTTTCTCTTCAGCATAAATCGCGCCTTATCCGCAAACAGGTATTTCTTTAATACTCATGATTACAACGTGTATTCTGGGACTTTGGGCATTTCTTTTCCGGCTTACCGGCGGCTATGATTCCACAGTACCCGCTTACATCATTTGTACCATTTTATTGGAGCAGCTGATCAAACGATACAAATTATTTGATTTAATTGAGCTGGCCAAAGATGAAGCCATTGAATGTATGAAGGATGGCTTGATGGTACTTGATTTTGATGATCAGATCACTTATGCAAACAATCGGGCACAACAGCTTCTGGATTTTGTAAAGGAAACGCACCATGATCATTTTGACTGAAATTACAGATCGGTATTATTACACAGAACGCCTTCAAACAGATGTAGCAAGAAAAACAAAGAAAGTAGTTGCCATGCAACGAGGTTTGATTGGAAGTTTTGCCACGATCATCGAAGCTCGCGATGGCATCACAGGCCTGCACATCAAAAACACCGGGAACTTTGTAAAGGTACTTACTCATGCAATGCTACACGATCCCCGCTTTACCTCACAAATGACAAGTGAATATGCAGAAATGGTAGCAGATGCAGCGCATTTACACGATATCGGAAAAATATCCATTCCCGATTCTATTTTACAGAAAAAGGGAAAACTTACCGATGAAGAGTTTGCAATCATGAAATCACATCCGGTAGAGGGGGCACGCATTTTAGATGAAACTCTGAAAGGGGTCGAAAGCGACGAATATTTTCAAATTGCACATGACATGGCATTATACCATCATGAAAAATACGACGGAACCGGATATCCCGAAGGTTTATCCGGCGAATCCATTCCTCTTTCTGCCCGAATCATGGCTGTCGCTGATGTGTATGATGCCCTTCGTTCAAGCCGTCATTATAAGGAAGGTTTTACCCGTGAAAAATCCGCAGCAATCCTCAAAGAAAACCGGGGAACACATTTCGATCCGGATATCACAGACATTTTTCTTGATCATATTGATGAGATTGAAAATGTTTTTGAAGTTCACAAATAAATCATTTGTTATCCCCTCTGCAATGTGATATAATCATACATAATAAACACAACGGAAAAGGAATAGTGGTGCACATGGAGAAAATTAATCACGAGGAATTTATTACGGAAATGATACGATACGCCTCTTCTGCGGAGTCGCCGGACCGCATCATCAATCAAATTTTACAATATATCTGCCAAAACCTGCGTTCGGATCGTGCCTATATCTTCGAAGACAATTTAGACGGCACGTATTCAAACACTTATGAGTACTGCCGTGAAGGCGTTTCCGCAGAAATCGAAAATCTACAGAACGTTCCTTACGACGGCATGCTGGAAGCATGGTTCACAGAATACAAAAAGTCACACAATATTATCATCTATGACATGGAACAGTACCGCAGCATCAGCGAGGCCATGTACCATATATTAAAACCGCAGGGAATCCAGACTCTCGTCACCGGACCGATTAAAATCAATGAAAAATACATCGGCTTTTACGGGGTCGACAACCCACCCGTCGAATATATGGATAATATCTCCATTTTGATAAACATGATGGAATTTGTCATTTCCATGATGATCCGGCTTCGTGACTACTCCCATGAATTGGAGCAGAATGCCATTCACGACCAGCTCACCGGCTGCAAAAACCGCACCGCACTTGCCTGGGCTTATAACAATGATTTTGATGCTTCCCAGTCTGTCGGTATCGTTATGTGCGATCTCAATGGCCTGAAGCGGATGAATGATTCCAAAGGCCATCTTGCCGGTGACCAATACATCTGTGATGCCGCAAAAATCCTCTGCGACTGCTTTGGCAGTGAAAATGTCTACCGCATCGGTGGCGATGAATTTGCTGTTGTTTTGACAGGAATTTCCAAAAGCAATCTCCGGCATTGCTGTGAGCAGCTTCGTGACACGACCACTTCCAGTTCCGTCAGCCTTTCCTTTGGTGTCGAATTTGCTGAGCACCACGAGGTTCCTTTTGAAACCCTGCTCAAATATGCCGACGAAAAAATGTACGAAGACAAACGGCGTTATTATAAAATGTTAAAATGAGGTGATTGAGGAGGAGTAGGGGTAGTCTCCGCTCTCTAAAACGGAGACTGATATTTCTTTGGAGTTTTTCTCACTTTCTCACCTTCACCAGCAGGAAATCCGGCTTATGAAACAAATCCTTGTAAGCCGGATATTTCTCAAGTAATTCATCGTCCGGCAATGGTTCGATCATTTTTTCGACCGTAAATCCCGCCTCAATCAACGTATTGATTATTGTCGAAAATGTGCGATGATATTTCTTCACATTGTCAACAAACCACACCGATTCTCTCTCTCCTTCCACACCATAATTTGCAAGGTTCAAATACAACTTCTTCCCGTTTTCGTTCCTCGTCCACCGATTTTTTCCGGAATGACACGTACACAGCGGATTTTCCTGCGAAAAAATAAAGTTCCCGCCCGACTCAAGCAGATCATATATATTTCTAACCACGCCCGAAAAGTCCTCCACATAATGAAACGCCAGTGAACTTACCACAACGTCAAAAGTTTCATTTAACTGTGAAATTTCTTCCATCGGCATATTCACATAGGTTATGCCGGCATCGCTGTGTTTTTTTCTCGCAACTTCTAACATTTTTTCAGAAATATCAATGCCTACTACCTTTTCCGCTCCTTGCCGGATGCACCGCATACAATGTTCTCCAAAACCGCACCCCAGATCAAGCACCCTTTTCCCTGTCAGATCCGGCATCATAGAAAACAAAGCAGGGATTTCAAATAAATTATTGGCATTTATCTCGTTATCGCGGATCTTCTTATACCCTTCAAAAAATATCTCATTATCATATATATTTTGTTTTGCCATTTTGCACCTCCAAAGCTCTGTGTTTTCCAGTTTCTGTAAAATAAGAAGAGTAATTTAAATTATACCGTTTTGGGGCAGAAAAAGCAAGCGGAACTTGATGTATCC
>ULUR01055009.1_pt1 | contig 10872 bp, 9 predicted proteins | sample 1958651 | NCBI WGS metagenome assembly ULUR01 (sample SAMEA4835764, study PRJEB28245) | human gut metagenome | biome: gut microbiome; material: fecal sample | place: Denmark | collected 2008 | reverse complement strand
GGCTTCCTCCTACCAACTCGGGAATCGGAAAGGCATTTGGCCCGAAATAACGGGGCGAGTAAGTCAGATACTCTACCTTTTCCCACCATTCTAACGCCTTAACCGGAGATACATAGGCCAAAAGACAACTAACAACTAAACAGAACCGGAGTATTTGTATTTTCATAAAAGTCTATAATTCAAATTCAATCTCATGCTTCAACGCATATCTCTTCCAGAAACGATTTCGATAGTATAATATCCAACGAAGGCATTCCGCTTTATCAAAATGCCGGCTCTCGGCATAGGTCTCTGCCATTAAACGAAAAGCGGCTTCCCGTCCCCACAAACGGGAGAAATTCGCGCATCCTCGTTTCAGCGAGACAGGCCCGAAGTGCATCCGGTTTATATCGATCAAGGAGAACTTAACCCCTTCCTCCGTACGATCGTACAATACATTTCCGGGAGAGAAATCGGCATGATAAACCTCCGCCTCATGCAACTTTGCCATATAAGTACCTAACGCACGGAAAATATCCTCGTTCTCCTCTACCGGACGCTGTCCGACTTTATACAATGTCTTATAGCTGGATTGCAGACTGATAAAATAACTATATTCCAAAAACCCTTTCTTCCTAAAAAGGATATAAGCGATCGGGGCAGGAGTCTCAAACCCCTTGGCAACCAATCGCAGAGCGTACTCATAGGCTCGCACAGCCTTAGGCTGACGGAAAAAACGATAAATAACACGGTTTATCAAGAGGGGGATTCTATACCGCTTGACATTCAGTTCCACACCATCTACCTCAAAAACCTTGATCTCATTCCTCGCCTTATAAATCGTTTTTCCCTCTTCTGAAAATATACGAGGTACACGCCTTACAAAATCCTCGAATCGCCCGTACGCCGGGTTAATGATCTCCTTCATCCGAAACCATTTCATTTAAAGAGGTTAATACCTTGTTTATGATTAGATCCGGATTGAGCTGTTTCATACACGCCCAATCCTTCCGCAGGCAGGGCTTTTGGCCGAATACGGAACAAGGACGGCAAGGTAAGTCCAACTGGATACAATCCTCCGGATCCTGATGATATCCGTAAAATCCGGCATAGGGATGGGTAGCGCCCCAAACGGAAAGCACCCGTGTACCGACCAAGGAAGCAAAATGCATATTGGCGGAATCCATGCAAATCAACAGATCCAACCGACTGATCAAGGCCAGTTCCTGATCCAAGGAATACTTGCCCGCCACGCTTTTTACCCGGGGATACTCAAAAGCCCATTGATCCAAGAGCGCCTCCTCGTAGCCACGACCACCGAACAGGAAGATGGTAAAATCCTCTCGATCGGAAAGCTCGGCCATGACCAGCTCCATCTCCCCGGTCGGATAAATCTTTCCCCGGTGCTTGGCGAAGGGGGCGATACCGATCCATTTGCCCGTCTTCGTTCCCGCAAGGGGTTCCAAGGCGGATAAATCAGGGGTCGAGGTCTCATAAAGCGAGGTGAACGATTCCGTATAGTTAAGCCCGGCGTTGCGGAACACATCCGCATAACGTTCGATCACCGGGCGAAGTTGTTTAAATCGTTTATGCTTCGCGTCGGTCAACCGGGCACGATCTTTCCGGGCCTTATCCACGACAAACACCCGTCTGCCGTTCAAGCGGAACAGCGTACGGATAATCATGGTTCGCAACACATCGTGCAAATCCAGCACCATATCGAAATCGTATTTCACCAAGGCAGAGGCAAAACGAAGCAATCCCGCCAACGTTTTCTCCGTGCTCTTCGTATTGATACCGATCACGTTCACGTTCTTCGGGCGGTTGATAAAAACCGGGATCAAGAACGCTTGCGTCAACACGGTAAACGAGTCCGTAGGATTCGCCTTGGCTGCGGAATAGATAACGGGAACGGTCATCGCCACATCCCCGATAGCCGAAAGTCGTATTACTAATATATTTGCCATTATTTCTTACCGTACAACACAGGATTCAAGGCCGGGTCGTTGTACATCTTCATTTGCTTGTAGACCTTCATGTATTTCTTACCGTCACGGATATCGGATAGCAATTGATCCAAAGCCATCGACAAATCCTTCTTCTGTTCCAACAAGACGGCCAACTTCTGCTCACAACGAGCCTTATGCTCGGCAGTAGCGTCCGGACGGTTTGCCTCCTCACGCATATGATAGATCTTAAGCGTAAGGATCGACAGACGATCGATCGCCCAAGCCGGGCTTTCCGTATTGATCGTAGCGTCCGGCAATACTTTCACGTTCTTGTATTTATCCAGAAAGAAACTATCGATCAACTCTACCAAATCCGTACGATCTTGATTCGACTTGTCGATGCGGCGTTTGATAGCCAGCGCTTCCACCGGGTCGATCTCCGGATTCCGGATAATGTCCTCCAAATGCCATTGGACGGCATCGATCCAGTTCTTAAGATAAAGATAAAACTCGATGCTCTTTACCGCATAGGGATTATGCACTGTAGCATCTACATTGTCAGTTACATGATAAGCCTCCGTAGCTTGCTCAAAAATGCGGAAACATTGTTCGCTGAAGTTCATATATGATTCATTTTCTTTCTGTGAATACTTTGTGGGACAAAGATAATGCTTACGGATCAGAAACCCAATTCTACCGGATAAATTCTATCCTCTTAGCATATATCCTTTCTTCGGCAAGGATACGATGCCGGTAGACGGATCGTTATGAAGCGCTTTACGGAGATAGGTGACCTGCACATTCAAGGCCAGGGAGTTGGCGTATGAGCTAGTTCCCCAGACGGTTTCCAACAGAAGGTCACGATCCACCGCCAGATTCAGGTTTGTCGCCAGGATTCGCAGAAGATCCGCTTGGCGGGAAGTGATCAATACCTTGTTATTGCCCGTACGGATCTCATTCGTGGTATAGTTGAAGGTCGTGTTTCCGAAATGGAAGCTCTCCTCCTGCACGTTTTCATGGACACCGATCTCAAAACGGTCCTTGATACGGGCGATCAGCTCTTCCGGATAGAAGGGTTTCGCCAAGTAATCGTTTCCGCGCAAGCTAAAACCTTTCAAACGGTCGTTCTTATCGGAACGGTCGGAAAGGAAAAAGATCAAGACATGGCGGTCTTGCTCACGGATCTTTTCCGCTACCTCGAAACCGTTTAGGCCGGGCATGTTGATATCCAGCAAGACCAGGTCCGGTTTCACGACCGGGAATTGCTCCAAAGCCATGGTACCATTGCCGGTATAAGTCACCTCATACCCCTCCCGTTCCAAGAATCGCTTCAAGACGAGGGAATACTTAAGGTCATCGTCAGCGAAAAGTATTTTCAATGTCGATTTCATAAGGCTGTAGTCGGTAGATTTATAGTAATTCGAGTGCCTTCACCTAATTCACTTCGCAGGGATACTGAACCATGATGCGCCTCTACTATTTGGCGAACGTAGCTCAATCCCAACCCAATACCGGGAATTTGCTTATCAGGCAGATGAGACGAACGGTAAAACTTCTCGAATACCTTTCGCCGCTCATCCGGAGCGATACCGAAGCCATTATCCGAAACGGTCAATTCCACCCCTTGCTGATTCCAAAGCACTACGATATCGATATTCACTTCCTCTCCCGAATATTTGATCGCATTCTCTATCAAGTTAGACAAGACATTCGCCACATGTACCGGATCGGCCGTCAGATCCGGCATATCCGGGGGAAAGGCCGTCGAGAAAGAGACTTTTTTCCCGGCGGGGATATTGGTTAGGCGTACCACCTTCTCCACCAACTCACGGAGATTAAAAGCGGAAGGTCTCAGAAGCGTCTCCCGCTCGTCCGCACAGACCATATCTTTCAATTTTCCCAGATAGGCGGAAAGATTATCCAACTCGAACATGGAGTCTTGAAGGACCCGTTCCGTCGTGGCCTCATCCATCCGCATCTCCCGGTCATTCAAGAAAGAGACGAATACCTTCAAGGTTTGTACCGGTCGCCTCAGCTCATGGATCATCGTATGCACGAACCCCTCACGCAACTCGTTCAAGCGCATTTGCTCCCAGATCGTACGGATCTGGAAACCCAAGCAAGCCAGCAATAACAAGATAAGGAAAATACTTAGGAAAAGCTGCCATCCCATCCGGCCCAATAACGGATTTATGGGAAGATCCACATCCACCCACACCGCCATTCGCTCGATCGGGGCGAACACATAGCATATCGAGATAGAGGTTGAAAACAGGTTTTTCGATAATGGGAACCATAAGGCCGATGACTGTCCGGACAATGTATCGCTCGCTACGAACGGACGTACCCGATAATCCAGACCGGGCAGACCGGCAGACAAGATGGAGTCCAAACGCTCTGCGGAGAAAGGCACGAAGAACTCCACGACCGAACGATCTACCCCAACTAATAAGCTATCTTCCGGCATATTCGGGTCCAGATGAAGCCGAAAACTATGGATCTTTGTCGTATCCTTGGGATAAAGCTGGAAACCGAACGAGTTTTTCAACCCGTTTAACACGCTATCACCAGACTGGTATTTCGACTGGCGTTCTATGATATAAGTACCTTTCGTCATCTCCGCCTCTTCCTTCCGTATACGAAATTCCTCCTGCCCGGCATGAAATACCTCACCGGCGATCTCATCCGCATAAGTACACATCTCGTACCGGAACTGATTGAACAGCCAATAGCCTTGTACCCCGATCGCCGCCAAAGCCGCCGACAACGAGATTACCCATATCCATCGAATTCTCTTTCCCATGTCTCATTCCTTTCCGGCAAAGATAGATAGCTACTCCATGATTACAACGTACATGTAGCCATTTTTATAAGCGGAGTAATATTTCAGTAATAAAAATCTTCCTTACGGCGAACGTTCCTCTCTTACATTCGCGACAAATAACTTCTAAAACCAACAGATCATGAAACGAATCATAGCGACAATCGGCCTGCTTTGCGTAGGTCTGTCAGGGGCGGGACACGAGACGAACGCCCAAGTGACAATCAACATCTTCAACCTAAACGACGTACTAAGAGCCAAGCCCATCGACGAGACACGTTTCACGGTACAATACCAAACCACGTCCATGCCGGACACGCTCCAACCCGACAAGAAAGAGGAAGAGACCCTCATGCTGAAGGTCGGGGATAAATGCTCCGTTTACTATAGTTACGCCAAATTCCTCACCGATTCCGTACTAGAGGCCGACAAAGCCGCCGGAGCCTCACAAGAAGTCATCAATGAACACCTGCAACGATATTCCTCCAAGACCAATGCACAGGTCTACAAGAATTATCCGGCGGGAAAGACCACGACCTTGGATGCCCTTGCCGCCAGTCGCTTTCGCTGCGAGGAAAAGGAGGAGCGCCCGGAATGGACCTTACTGCCCGATACGATGACCATCCTGTCCTATCCTTGCCGGAAAGCGACCTGTCATTTCAAGGGCAGGCATTATGAGGCTTGGTACACGCCGGAGATACCGAAAAGCGAGGGTCCTTGGAAATTATGCGGATTACCGGGCCTGATCCTAAAAGCCCAAGACAGCCAAGGACATTACACTTTCATCTGCACGGGTATCGAACTGAGCCGGGGTAAGAACCCGATCCTTTTCGGGGGAAACGATTTCGAGCCGATCAGCCGCAAGAACCTGCAAAAGGCTTACGAACGATATGCCGCCGATCCTATCGGATACATCGCCTTGACCTCGCCACAGGTGAAAGTGACCGTCACCGACGATAACGGAAAACCTTACCAACCCAAGAACATGCCGTATAACCCTATAGAAAGGGAAGAAAGATGAAACGGATCATACTGCATATACACACTTTTTGTTTACTTACGCTGCTCTGCCCGGCAGGATTGGCCGCCCAATCCGTCATCCGAGGGATCGTGATCGACAGGGAAAGCCAACTGCCGGTAGAAGCGGCCACCGTGCAATTAACCAGAGGCAACGTCTCCTTTCCTATCAACTATACGTTAAGTAATAATGAAGGGACCTTTACCCTCACCCAACCGAAGCGGACGGACTCACTTCTCGTCTCCGTCTCGCTCTTAGGGTACCAAACCCAGCAACAAGCCGTACATGCCGGACAAACGCTTCGTTTTGAGATGGAGCCGCAGGTATTCAGCCTAAAGGAGGTGAAAATCCATCCGGGACGTGTCTGGGGGCGGCAAGATACGATCAATTATGATGTCACCCGCTTTCTCTCCCCAAAGGATCAATCCATCAAGGACGTATTACGGAAACTTCCGGGTATCGATATCGATGATCTGGGGAAGATCTCTTACAACGGGAAAGAGATCCGTAATTTCTATGTGGAGGGACTGGATCTCACCAACGGGAAATACAAGCAAATCAGCGAGAACCTGCGAGCCGACGCCGTACAGAACATACAAGTGATGGAGAACCACCAACCGATCCGTGTGTTACAGAGAAAGATCAAGACCGAAGACGTAGCGTTGAACCTCAAGCTGAGACCGGAATTCCGAGATCGCTGGTTGATCAATGCCGAAGGCGGTCTCGGCGCATCCCCGTTCTTATGGAAAGGAGCCGCTGACGCCTTGCAGATCAGCCGCAGCAGCCAATCCGCTTATCTATATAAAGGGAATAATACCGGGCAGGATGTATCGGACGAGCAAAATACGCTTACCGAATCACCCGAATCCCGTTTATCCGAGCCCAAGGTTCCCCAATTTCTGCTACAGCCCTCATTCTCCGCCCCGCTAAAGAAAGAGCGCTGGCTGTTCAACCATATACACAGCCTATCCGCAAATCGCCTATATAAACTGAACGAGAACACCCAACTCCGTATAAACGCCGGTTATATCCACGACCGGCAAACACAGGAAAGGGGGAGTGAGACGACTTATTACCAATCCGAGGATACGATTCATCTAACGGAGCAAAGCGATAGCCGCATTCGCTCGGATCAAGCCAACCTAAATATCGGAGTGGAAAACAACTCGCAGGAAAGGTATCTCAAGAACCAGTTCTCAGCCACCGGAGATTGGCAATCCAGCCTTTCCCATATAACCGGAAACACAATTTCCACCGGCCGTACAACATTGGACCAACGCATCAAAACCCCGAACCTCGACTTGCGTAATAATTTACGGAGCCTGTGGAGCTTGGACAAATACACGTTGGAAGTCCAGTCTTTGCTCCGTTACCACAGCAACGCGGCCGATCTTCGCTTGGATAATTACCCTTATCCAATGAACTTACGCGACTTTTATACCGATAATTCCTTTTCATTCCTGAAAAAGAACGGTTCCCTCACCCAGCGATATACGGTGGGCATAAACGGGGAGATCAGCAATATCGAGAAAAGCCTGCAAACTTATCTCTCACCCGATTACCAATGGAATACCTATAAATGGACCCTATCCCTCAGCGCCCCTCTCAGATGGACCGGATATACAGGGGTCGGTTTCTCCCGCATCTCGGTTAATCCGTCCCTGTCCATTATCTACAAACTGAATTACGCATGGCGTTTCACGGTACACGCCTCCTATAAGGAAAGATACGGAGAGATGACCGACTTATACGACCGGCCTTATCAAACGGATTACCGGAATAGCGTCTGGAATTGCGGAATCCTCCCGGTTTACAGACAACAGCTTTATTCCGTTTATGGGGAGTACAAGAATACGGCACGGGAATTCTTCGCCACGGTAAACCTGACACACAACCGGGAGTGGTACAACCGTATATACGAGCAACGTATAGAGAACGGACAGATACAACGAGTCTCCTTACCACTGTCCAACCACGGTTCCGGATATACCGTCAAAAGCACGCTATCCAAAGGCTTTTACGATCTAGGGCTAAAGACCTCGCTCCTGGCGCTCCTCAATATCAGCAAGGCCGAGCAAATCAGCGGGGGACAAAGGCTTCCCTATCAATATCGTCTCATGCGCCTAGAACCCAAAGTGATCTGGACTCCCAACCGCCATTGGGAGACCAGTTACCAAACCGATATCCGGTACGGAGGAAGTAAAATAGGAGAACGTACCCGTTTGGCGCCCTTATGGAACGTCACCCAACAAGTACAACTCTCCTACATTTTCTCACCCATAGAGGCAAGCCTTTCCGTAGATCATTATCACAATGACGTGAATGAAGACCAATCCGTCAACGCCGTTTTCGCGGACTTCTCGGTCTTATGGAAATCCCGGCGTTTGCAAATCACCGCCACGGCGACAAACCTGTTCGACAAACGTACCTACGGATACACGCGATACGCATCGTTGGAAAGCTATACCTCATGGGTACGTATCCGTCCCCGGGAGTTTCTGGTAGCGATCCGCTACCAGCTATAAACGATCCAGACGAGTCCGGGTTATAGGCGTATCTTCCGCTCCACCGTACCCTCTGCCGTATCTATCCGTATGAAATAAACGCCGGGCTGGACATTTCCCAAGGAAACAGCGTAATCCACCGACGCAGGTAAACCGACCTTCTTTTCATACAGATGACGACCCGAAGCGTCATACACATGGATACTGAACGAACTAGGGACCTCCGCCCAACGGACATGGAAACTTCCTTTCGTACCGCTAGCATATATGGACACGGCCTCTTGCGGAGCCTCCTCGAATACGTTCTCCGTAGAGGTAGGAATTCCCAATATATCCAGCAAACCTTTATACACGTCTATTTTTCCCCATCCCCATTGCTTGTTCGGATAAGAGAGCGGCTTATCCTGAACAGACGTACGGGAGAAAACATCCTTGATATCATCCGGGGATAAAGTAGGGTTCGCCTGTAGCCAAAGAGCGATACTGCCTGTCACGAAAGGACAAGCCATTGGTGTACCACTCATATAGCCCCACGGATATCTATGTCCATTAAATGTGGAATAACGAGCCTGATATACCTTGTCTCCTTCACCGGTCTCACCCTCCAGATAGAATGAGTTATAAGAGGACGCCACCCAAAGTCCGGGTGCTGTTATATCTGGTTTCATGCGATTATCAACCGTAGGGCCTACGCTTGAAAATGATGTTAACTCACCCAAACTATTACCTGGCCAATAAGAGGTACCCCCATCTACATTTACCGGGCATATACGAGTGGCATAAGCCCCGACAGCTATCACATTTTTGGCCGATGCCGGAGAGCCGATAGTAAAATCTCCCGTTCCGATCGTATAGGGATCCCCCTTTCCCAAGTCCGTAAATAAGCTCTCGCCATTGTTGCCCCAAGCCCGGACCGGCGTGTTATTTGTCGCCACATGAAGTAAGAATATCTTTTCATTTTTGGTGCCTTCCGGATAATTGAACTGAATAAAAAGGCGGTATCTCCCATTAAACACATATAATTCAGATTCCATTCGCGCCTCATACACCAACGTACCATCCACGCTCTCACTAGTAAAAACAGAAGATTTAGGCATTGTATCCAAGGCAAAGAACCCGGTCGTATTTAATATCTCATCGCTTTCACTATCATACAGATCCAGGCAAACAGAAAAAGGTTCCCCGGGCTCGTCCGCCCAGATATCCACCAATCCATAAGAAATATCCGTATTAGACCTGCCAACAAAAGTACGCAAGGTATCCGAAGGCGACATCAGTTCGGTATATACTGGCATGTCCCTAGAATTTCCCATAGCCACCGTGATAATTTTACCCGGCCCGACCATTCGGTCCAACATTATATCCATAAAATTAGTACCATCGTGTCCTCCAATACCATCCCCTAAACTAAGATTCACCACGCAAGGTCTACCCTGTTTCTCGCTCTCTCTGAATATATAGTCCACTCCGTCTACGATATCGGAGTTCTGCATGGTAGTAGCCACCAAGATCATATCACTCTCGTTGGCAACACCTTGATAGGGCGTATCAAACCCTCCTCCGGCAGCTATGCCCGCGACATGGGTACCATGCGTATTTACATCCGAATCAAACGAGCAAGCCGCATCCAGCAGTTCCTCTTCCGTCCTGTATTCCGCTTTACTATAAGGACTCGTTTGGTCCCAAACTTGTTTGATACGATACGCTTTACCCTCCTTGTCATAGAAATTCGGGTGAGTAAAATCAAATCCACTATCGACTACACCCACGATAACCCCCTTGCCCGTATAAGGCTGGGGAAGCTTAGTCCCCGCATAGGCGTCCGCCACGTCCGAGTAGTAACGGGCCGAGTCCATACTGGCCCTCATAGGTTGTGAAGCGGATACATATTGGATACAACCCAGCTCAGACACCGACTCCACGGCAGACAGGGGGATCAACACCGTAGCGATATCTCCCGTCCTTGTCCGGATACGGCACCCGGCCGAATCCAAGGAAGCCCATCCCTCATCCGTCGCCACCTTCACGAAAGCCGAGAGATAATCTCCCGAGATAGAACTCCTCAACAACGAGTTCGCCGTATCTTTCTTCGCTAATTTGTCTAAAAGAATGCGTGTATAGGGAGACATCTTGGAATACGTAGGTTCTTGGGCAAACATCCCTCCTACCACAAAAATCGCTAGAAGCAGCGATAACAAAATAGATTTTTTCTTCATATTAACCATCTTTTCTATTATTTTTCTATTATATTTCAATCAAGACGTAAAGTTCATCTCATCGCCCCAGCCACGACATTTTAAATGCGCCTTTTTATCTGTCTTATTGTGATACAAAGTAAGGCTTTTAAATGCGGACTTTCATTAAGAGCCCCCCACTACCTTACGACATTTAGTCCAAAAATAGTGTGACATATAATCCGGATTCGAGGCAAACTAGGCCCTTTTCATCTAATCGTTGCCAAAAATACTTATAAATCAAAGAAAAATTTATATTTTTGTTTGCCAAAAAGTAAATAAATGAAACTAACATATATAACTTTATTCTTTTTTTCTATCGTACTCTTGAGAGCGGCAAACCCTTCCGCAGATAACCGCCCCCAAG
>ULUR01047332.1_pt1 | contig 10892 bp, 7 predicted proteins | sample 1958651 | NCBI WGS metagenome assembly ULUR01 (sample SAMEA4835764, study PRJEB28245) | human gut metagenome | biome: gut microbiome; material: fecal sample | place: Denmark | collected 2008 | reverse complement strand
ATGGTGTGCGCCCCTACGGAATTACAACAAAACACCCCCGCTCGTGCGGTAAATGAACTGCATAGGGCGGGGGCACCGTTATTTTACAAAGAAAACGCGCAGAGCGGAGATTTTAGGCAATACCGCACAATTCTAAGTGCCGCAGCCGCCGGAGCGGTGCTTAAGCCGTCAGGCGGGAATTGTGTGGTGTTGCCTTTACTGTTCCACGGCACCGGTGGGCAGCTGGGGAACAGCGGTCAGGATGCGCATGAACTCTTCGCCGGTGATGGTTTCTTTCTCGTACAGGTACTTGGCGATCTCGTCCAGCTTGCCGCGGTTTTCAATCAGCATCTGTTTGGCTTTTTCATGCTGCTGCTTGACGACTTCCACGACCTTATCGTCCACTGTGGCGGCTGTGCGCTCACTGCAGGCCAGGCTGGCATCGCCGCCCAGATAGGCGTTGTTCACGGTTTCCAGGGCAACCATGTCAAAGTCGTCGGTCATGCCGTAGCGGGTAATCATGGCGCGGGCCATCTTGGTGGCCTGCTCGATATCGTTGGATGCGCCGGTGGTGATGGAGTTGAACACCACTTCTTCGGCGGCACGGCCACCGGTCATGGTGGCAATTTTGGCCAGGATCTCTTCCTTGGTCATCAGGGTGTGGTCGCCGTCCTCTACCTGCATGGTGAACCCCAGCGCGCCGGAAGTGCGCGGCACAATGGTGATTTTCTGCACGGGGGCGGAATGGCTCTGCAGGGCGGCAACCATGGCATGGCCGACTTCGTGGTAGGCCACGATGCACTTTTCTTTGTCGCTCAGGATCTTATTCTTTTTCTGGGCACCGGCCAGGATGGTATCCACGGCTTCCTGCAGGTCGTACTGGGTAACGGCCATGCGGTGGTGGCGCACAGCGCCCAGGGCGGCTTCGTTGATGATATTGGCCAGCTCGGCACCGGAAGCACCGGGAGTCATGCGGGCAACCACGGCAAAGTCACAGTCGGGGCCGATTTTGACCTTTTGAGCGTGCAGGCGCAGGATGCTTTCGCGGCCTTTCAGGTCGGGCAGCTCCACGGGCACACGACGGTCAAAACGGCCGGGGCGGGTCAAAGCGGGGTCAAGGGATTCAGGACGGTTGGTGGCGGCCAGAATGATAACACCCTTGGCGGCGTCAAACCCGTCCATTTCGGTCAGCAGCTGGTTCAGGGTCTGTTCGCGTTCATCGTTGCCGCCCATACCGGAAGCACCGTCACGCTTTTTGCCGATGGTATCGATCTCATCAATAAAGATAATGCAGGGGGCTTTTTCGTTGGCCTGTTTGAAGAGGTCACGCACCTTGGAAGCGCCCATACCGACGAACATCTCGACAAATTCAGAACCCGCAATGGAGAAGAAGGGAACACCGGCTTCGCCGGCAACAGCGCGGGCCAGCAGGGTTTTACCGGTGCCCGGGGGGCCGACAAGCAGAACGCCCTTGGGCATTTTGGCACCGATATCCTCGTAACGCTTGGGGTTATGCAGGAAGTCAACGATTTCCTGCAGGCTCTCTTTGGCTTCGTCCTCACCGGCAACATCGGCAAATTTGATGGACTTGCCATCCTCAACGACATACTGTTTGGCACCGGATTTGCCGCCGCCAAAAATCATGCTGTTGGCGCCGCCGGTCATTTCACCGACCCGCTTGCGCATCATGCGGTTGAACCAGACGATCAGGATGATCATGGGCAGCAGCGAGATGACCCAGCCCAGCAGGGTATCCACCCAGGTGGTCTGGTTGTACACCTTGCCAAAGGAAACGCCGGCGCTTTCCAACCGGTTGACCAGCTGCAGGTCCTGCGCAATGGAGTTGGTGCAGTAGGTGGTATCGTTTTTGTCCACAAAATAGATCTGCTGATCCTGAATTTCAACGGTGCTCAGTTCGCCGCCTTCGAGCATGTTCAGGAAGGTGCCGTAATCGACCTGTTTGACCTGGCCTTTCATCATGGCGGGGAAGGCCCAGAAATTGAGCAGCAGCAACACCACAAGGATCACGGCATATACAATGCCGGTCGTCTTTTTGGGGTCGCGCGGCTGTTGGGTTTCGTGCATAACAATTCCTCCAGTTGGGGGCGGTAATAGGGGCCCCCGATAGATTCTATCATGAAGAATAAAAATGAACTGCGGATGAACAAGGCATGAAATAGCTGGAAATTCCGGTAAACTTTGCGTGAACAAGGGCAGTTTGTGGGCAAAAACAGGAATGCAGACCGCGTAACGACAGGGAAAAAGTGAAGGCAACACCGCACAATTCCCGCCTGACGGCTTAAGCACCGCTCCGGCGGCTGCCGCATCTCGCTCGCCGTATCGGTACTTAGAATTATGCGGTATTGCCTGAAAAGAATCTGAACGGTTTTCCACAAACAGAGGGGCTTCTTGTGGAAAACAAAAACGCGCGGCGGGGAGATAGGATGTTGATGACAGTATACCATGGTTGCAGCTCAGTATGCGGGACGATGCAGGCATCGCACCCTACAAATCTTTATAACAAAAGCGGGGCGCTGCCAATCAGCAGTGCTCCGCTTAATTTTGTGTTATGCAGTTTTATCGCCCCAGGCGCACCGGCTCCGGAGGCTCCTGGCCGGGGCGCAGGTCCATCCACCAATAGGCAAGGTCCAGCCATTGGCCGAACTTGTACCCGGTGCGGGGTTCCACGCCGATTCTTTTGAAGCCGAGCGCCTTATGGAACGCGCAGCTCTCTTTGTTCTGGCCGGTCACAAGGGCAACGGCGTTGCAGTAGCCGCGCTGGCGCACGCCGTCCAGCAGGGCTTTGTACAGCCGCCCGCCAACCCCCTGGCCCACACAGTCGTGGGCGCAGTAAACGGTCAGCTCCACATCCCACGCATAAGCTGTGCGGCTGTGCCAGGGGTGGGCGCAGGCAAAGCCGCACAGCTTGCCCGCTGCATTGACGGCAACCAGGAACGGCGCGCGCTGCTGCACATAGGCGATATTTTCGCGCTGGAATTCCTCGGTACACAGGTCATACTGGAAAGTGGCCGTGGAGTGGGTGACATACCAGTTGTACAGCTCCGCCACGGCGGCGGCGTCCTCCGGCGCGGCATCCCGCAGGGTGATGGTGTTTTCAGCGGTCCACTGGGCGGCAAGGGCTTCCTTTTCGGGTTTTGGCAGCTTTTTCAGGGCGGCTTCCCGCTTCAGGGCGGCACTTTTATCGGTGCAGCGCTCGGCATAGGCCAGCTTAACGGCACCTTTGGCGTGGGTATACTTGGCACCGGCCTTGCCGCCCTTGTGGGCGCGCAGGCGGCGGGCAAGGTCATTGGTCCAGCCGGAATACAGGCTGCCATCCGCGCAGCGCACCATGTAGACCCAGGCGGAAGCCGGGTCTGGCTGGCAGTCCGCCGCGGTGCTGGGGCGGGGACCAAACTGCTCTAGAGTTTCGGCGCTCACTGTGTGCTCACCGGCCTTCCGGCGGCGCGCAGGGCACGGCGGCATGCCTCAATGGCATCCTCTTTGGTTTCCGCGGTGACAAGGAAACGGCTGGGGTGGCAGAACTTGAGAGCCAGGCCGCTCTTTTCGCGCAGGATCTCCTCCGGCTGGCCGCCCCATGCGGGCGGGAACGGCACCTTGCTGCGGCGGGTCTTGTAATCGGTCACGCACTGGGCGCTGTAGCCGCCGCGCTGGCTGGGGTAGACAACAAACAGGGCATCGGTTTTGTACAGGCCGTTTTTCCAGGGCATGTAGTCCGGCAGGACCACAATGCCGTCCTTGGAGTTCTTGTAGGCGTTCTGGACGGTCTCGTCCGCGCGGTTCACGGCGTTGGCTGCGGCAATCTCGTTTTCCAGCACCTGCTTGGCAAAGGGCACGGCGCGCCAGAAGCAGGCATCGGAATCTTCGCCGGAATCCCACACGGGGTTAAAGCTGCCGATGGCATCGGCCAGGGAGTTCTGTTCGCCGGTGTTATCGTTCAAGTCCAGGGGCTGAACAAAATTTTCATCCAGCAGGCGGGCCTGGTGGGCACCCACCAGCTGGGCACCCAACACGCGCCACAGCAGGCCAAAGGCCGCATAGGGCACGCCGTTGGGGCGGCTTTCGCGCGGTTCCTGGTGGTGGTCAAACATACCGCAGCCCACATCGTACACAATGCCGTCAAAACCATCCGGCACAACAAAACCGCGGGTTACTTTGATATCCGGCCGCACAATCATCAGCAGCGCTGTGGCAAACACATCGTCTGCATGGAACTTGCCGCCGTGAGTAAAACCTTTTGCAGGAATTTTCATAGAATAGCCTCCGTCTATGGGGTAAAATGATGATTAACTAATATTATAACATGAAAGCGTAGGTTGGTAAATGCAAAATCTGCGCGGGCGGGCCGGATTTGGAACAAGTGGCAGCATTTGGCCGAAAAACGGTGATTCACAACCGGCATAAAATATGATATACTAACCTAATATGCCCTTTTGCGGGCATACCGGACATTCGGTGTGTTGACGCGGAATGTTGACCGCAACTTAATGAACAAACAAAGCGAAGGAACTGGATACCCATGCAAAACATCAAAAAAACATTAAAAAGCAAGCGCTTCTGGCTTGGCACGGTGCTGCCATTTGCGCTGGCTGTGGCAGCGGCCTTTGTGGCGCGCTACCAGTTAGAAATTTCTGACGGCGTAACTGCCAACTACATGGCGGGGCAGTGGCCGGTATACGCACCGCTCAATGCGCTGACGGCGTTCTGCCTGACGCTGGTGGTGTTTGCCCTGTGCGGCAGCTGGGGCATTGCAACCGGCGTTTCCGGCCTGATTTTTACCGTGCTGGCGCTGGTCAACTATTACACGCGGGACCTGCATGGTTCTGCCCTGATGCCGCAGGACATCCTGAACCTGGGCACTGCGGCAGAGGTGATGGGCAGTTATACCCTGCACATTACCCAGACGGTTATTACCATTGCACTGCTGTACATCCCGGTGCTGGTGGCTGCCGTTGTGCAGGTCAAACTGGCCGGCAAGCATAAGCGCAGCTGGAAACAGCGCGGCGCCCATGCGCTGGCCTGCGCCTGCGGCATTTTTGCGGTGCTGTATCTGGGGTATTTCAGCCCCAACCCCATCAAGCCCGCCACCACTTACGGCTGGGCCTGGCAGGAAACCTATTATAAGTACGGCTACCTGGCGGGGAGCCTTGAAGCCGCCAGCCTGATGGTGGACCCCATCCTGCAGCCGGACGGCTACAGCGAGGACGCCGCCACCGAGGCCGCTGCAATGGCGCAGGACTATCAGGCCAGCCCCGAAACGGCAAACGAGCAGGACTACCCCGATGTGTTCCTGATCCTGTCCGAAAGCTTTTATGACTTTGACCTGGTAACGGACCTGCAGGCCGACCAGGAGATCATGCAGGTGACCAAAAACCTGCCCAACTCCATTTACGGCCACACCATCAGCCCGCATGTGGGCGGCGGCACCAACTCCAGCGAGTACGAGATGCTTTCCTCCAACTCGCTGATGCTGATGCCCTCCATCACACCGTTCAACTGGTTGAACCTGCACAAGGCAAACAGCCTGGTCAGCAACCTGAAAGATCTGGGGTATGCCACGCTGGCAGCCCACCCCTATACCAACTCCAACTACCGCCGCGATTCTGCCTGGCTGACGCTGGGCTTTGACGAGACCCACTTCCAGGATGATTTTCCGACCAAGGAAACCTATGGCAGCCGCCCCTACCAGACCGACAGCGCCACCTACCGCGACCTGGAAGGTTTGTATGAAGCAATGCCGGAGGACCAGCCGCGGTTTGTGTTCCTGGTTTCCATCCAGAGCCACGGCGATTACGATATGAACCCCCCGGAGGAGGATATCGTGCATGCCGCAACCGATTACGGCGAGTATGATTCCATCATGGATGAATACCTGAGCAACATCTATATGACCGACCGTGCCTTTGGCGAACTGACCGAATACCTGACCGAGCAGTACGAAAAGACCGGCCGCAAGGTGATTGTTGCCATGGCAGGCGACCACGCCCCCAGCTTTGTGGATCATGTGGCCGACCATACCTTTACCGATGAGAACAATTTGCAGATTTTGGAGCGCAGCACGCCCTACCTGATCTGGGCAAACTACCCGCTGGAAAACGCAGGCCAGACCAGCGCCACCGACGAGTACAACCGCATGGATATGTGCATGCTGGCTCCCACCCTGGTGGAAAATGCCGGGCTGCCGCTGACCCCGTATTACCAGTACCTGCTGGCACTCAAGCAGGTGGCCCCGGTGGTGACAGCCGCCAATGACTATATGGACGCGGACGGCGTGACCCACACCTACGGCGAGAATGCAGAGCTGGATGCCTGGGTGCATGGGTACTTCTATTTGGAGTATAACAACATCGGTGCCAAAGCAACCAGTCAGCAGAATTTGTTCCAGGTGGAAAAGTAAGAAGCTGATAAGCAGACGTCAGCCAGGATTCCTCTGATTTAGGGCAACACCGCACAATTCCCGCCTTACGGCTTAAGCACCGCTCCGGCAGCTGCGGCACGGCATCTGCGTTGCCAAAATGCTCGATAAGACATCCAGTATTATCTGCGCTTTTGGCTTGGCATCTGCCGCACCTCGCTCGCCGTATCGGCACTTAGAATTATGCGGTATTGCCTTAAAAACAAAAATGGCAAGAAAAAATCTCCCCGCTGCAATGTGCTGATGCACAAAATGCAGCGGGGAGATTTTCGATTTCAGATACACGCCGGGCCGTTACACGGCGGCAGGCGCTTTCAGCACAAAGGTCTGTACGCCCCAGATCACCAGAACAACAATGCCGAGCGCGATGCGGTAAACGCCGAACGCGGTGAAGGTGTGGCGCTTGACGTAATCCATCAGGAAGCGGATGGCGATGATGGAAACGATAAAGGCAACCGCACAGCCAACGATCAGCACAACGGTCTGATCCAGCGTGAAGCTGTTGCCCTTGCCAAAGAACTTGACCAGCTTGAGCAAACTGGCACCGGCCATGACCGGGATGGCAAGGAAGAAGGTGAACTGGCTGGCAGCCGGGCGGGACATGCCGCACAGCATGCCGCCCAGAATGGTGGAGCCGCTGCGGGAGGTGCCGGGAATCAGGGAGAGCACCTGCCAGTAGCCAACCTTGAACGCCTGCGGGTAAGTAATGCGGGAAAGCTTGGTGGTGGTGGGCACCCGCGGGCGGCGCTCGATCAGGATAAAGGCAACGCCGTACACAATCAGCATCAGGGCAACCACCACGCTGTTATACAGGTGGGCGTCCATCCAGTCGTCCAGCAGAATGCCCAGCACGGCGGCGGGCACGCAGGCTGCAATAATTTTGAACCACAGCCGGACCACGGGCCAGCGCAGGTGGGCGGCAAAGCCGGTATCGCGGCCATTATCCTTGCAGAACGGCCACAGCTTGTGGAAATACAGCACCACAACGGCCAGAATAGCACCCAGCTGGATGACAACGCGGAACATTTCCATAAAATCTTCCGTATAGCCAAACTTCAGCACCTGCTCGGCAAGGATCATATGCCCGGTGCTGGAAATCGGCAGCCATTCGGTGATGCCTTCAATCACACCGTAAATGACGGATTTCAGAATTGAAAGAAACAGGTCCATCTTTTTTCCTCCCCTTGGCGGGATCACTCCCGGCCAGCAATACAAATATATAGTAGCACACTTTACGTGATATTGCACCCTGCCGCTGTATAATTTACACTTTTGCTCCAAAACAACAGGCAAAAGCGGTTGCCGTTTTGGCAAAATGCTCCTATAATAGAAGTGTGGCTTTTGCCGTATCAGTGGGAAAAGTTAGAATGTGTATAGAGAATAGAGGATATTACAAAATGTATAAAACTGTAGTGTTTGACCTGGATGGTACGCTGCTGAACACCCTGACTGACCTGGCGGATGCCGGCAACCGGCTGTGCCGGAAATATGGCTGGCCCACCCATGAGCGCCAGGCGTACCGCTATTTTGTGGGCAACGGTATCCCGAAACTGGTGGAGCGCCTGGCCCCGGCAGACCAGCGCACCCCGGCGGTGCTGGAAGCGGCCCTGGCAGATTTTAAGCGGGATTATGGCCAGCACCTGCGGGACACCACCGCACCGTACCCCGGTATCCCCGAAATGCTGGCAAAGCTGAAAGCGAACGGCGTGCAGCTGGCGGTGTTTTCCAACAAGGCGGATGCGCTGGCAAAAGAGGTCGTCAAGGATTATTTCGGCACGCAGTATTTTACGATCGTGCGCGGCCAGATGACCGGCGTGGCCCCCAAGCCCGCCGCCGAGGGCACGAACGCCCTGCTGCAGGCCCTGCATGCTGACCCGGCCAGCACCCTGTATGTGGGGGACAGCAACGTGGATGTGGAAACCGCCCACAATGCGAACCTGCCCTGCTGCGGGGCGGTGTGGGGATTCCGCACGCGGGAGGAACTGAATGCGGCCGGGGCGGAATACCTGGCAGAAAACAGCGATGAACTGTATGACGTTATCATGAAATAACTGCAAAATCGCGGTGGAAGGAACTGTAAAATGATTGCGCAGCGCTATAAAGATATGCTTAGCGGCAAGTCCGTTATTCGCCAAATCTCCGAGTGGAGCACGGCTCGCGGGACTGAGATCGGCTATGAAAATGTGTTTGATTATTCGCTGGGAAACCCTTCGGTGCCCTGCCCGGAGCACTTTACCAAAACCTGCATCGATCTGCTGCAGACCAAGGAGCCGGTGACGCTGCATGGCTACAGCCCCACGCTGACCATCCCCGCCGTGCGCAAGGCGGTGGCCGAAAGCCTGAACCGCCGCTTTGGCATGGACTACGGTATGGAGCATATCTTTATGGCAACGGGTGCTGCCGGTGCGCTGGCCCACGCCATGCGCTGCGTGGCGGTGCCGGGGCAGGATATTATCACCTTTGCGCCGTTCTTCCCGGAATACAAGCCGTATGTGGAGGGTGCGGGCCTGAATCTGAAGGTCGTTCCGCCCCGCACGAAGGATTTCCAGATTGACTTTGATGCATTTGACGCGATGCTGGATGAGAACACCGCCGCCGTGCTGATCAACACCCCCAACAATCCCTCCGGCGCAGCCTACAGCGCCGAGACGCTGACCGGCCTGGCCGACCGCCTGCGCGCCGCCAGCGCCAAGTATGGGCACCGAATCTTTTTGATCTCGGATGAGCCGTACCGCGAAATCATGTTCGGCGGGCAGCCCATCCAGTACGCCGCCAAGTTCTATGACGATACGTTGACCTGCTATTCGTTCAGCAAGAGCCTGAGCCTGCCGGGCGAGCGCATCGGCTATGTGGCTGCGAACCCACGCTGCGAGGACGCCGAGTATATTGTGCCAATGTGCGGCCAGATCAGCCGCGGAACCGGCCACAACTGCCCGGCATCACTGATCCAACTGGCCGTGGCCGAATGCCTGGACGAAACCAGCGACTTGGGCGTGTACGAAACCAACATGGAGTTGATTTACGCCGAGCTGAAAAAGCTGGGCTTTACCGTGGTTAAACCCTCCGGCACCTTCTATATCTTCCCCAAAGCGCTGGAGGAGGACGCCAATGCGTTCTGCAAAAAGGCCATGAAGTATGACCTGGCGTTGGTTCCCGGCGACAGCTTTGGCTGCCCCGGCTACTTCCGCATGGCGTACTGCATTGATACCGAGAAGGTCCGCCGCAGCTTTGCCGCACTGGAAAAATTTGTGGCGGAAGAATACGGGAAATGAATTCCGTTCGGGCCGCGCCCGCCCGCAGTGGGAAGCAAAGCCCGAAACATACGATTTTGACACCATAAACGGGAGGTATGCACAATGCCGCAACAAAAACGTCCGGCGCAGGGACCCAAGCGCCGCCCTGCACCCGCTGCCAGGAGCAGCAATATGCAGCGCCGCCGCGCTGTTTCACGCAAACAGAACCGCCGCGTGCATGCCCTGATCACCTTGATTTTCTGCATTGCCGTGTTTATTTTGGTGTGCGCAGGCTGCTTTTTGCTGGTAAAAACCGATGGCACCATTACCAACAAGCCCAACCAGAGCCAGGGGGATTCCAGCTCCGCTGCGCCCGACGGTGCAGACAGCACCACGGATGGCGACAGCCAGCAGGAACAGCCCACCATGACCGAGGAAGAACAGCGCATTGCCGATGCCACCGCAACGGCGTCCGCAAACTGCACCAAGGATGCCCCGCAGGTGGTGGACCCAGCGCTTTGGGATGAGCGCGGCAAAGCCTTGATGGAACAGCTGGCTGCCGATGAATTTTACCAGAGCGAGGGGCTGAAATACAGTGCCAAAGATGGCTGCCCCTATATGATCGCGGTCAACCGCGCGGCTTCTACCGTGACGGTACTGGCGCTGGACGATGAGGGTAACTACACCAAGCCGTATATGGCCATGGTGTGCTCCGGCGGCGCGGATACCCCGCTGGGATTCTTTGCAACGCCGGTCAATTATGACTGGCGGCTGCTGGCCGGGCCGAGCTATGGCCAGTACGCTACCCGCATCTGGGATTCCTATCTGTTCCACACTGTGCCGTATTACAGCCAGCACAAGGACGATATCGAGTACGACCAGTTCAACCAGCTGGGCACCCAGGCCAGCCTGGGCTGTATCCGGCTGTTGGTCTGTGATGTAAAGTGGATCTATGATAACTGCCCCATCGGCACCCGCGTGGTGATCTATGATAACGCCGATGACCCCGGCCCCATGGGAAAGCCCGGCACCATTTACACCGACCCGGCGGACGAGAGCAAGCGCGGCTGGGACCCCACCGACCCGGATTCCGCCAACCCGTGGGATGCAGCATTCCGCAGCGGTACAGCTATCCGCAGCGAGGCAGCCTGGAACGAATGGAACGACGCCCAGAACGATGGCCGCTGGAACGGCTCCATCAACCCCACTGACCTGCAGGGCTGGAGCACCGATTCCAGCGTTGAGGG
>ULUR01022816.1_pt1 | contig 10920 bp, 9 predicted proteins | sample 1958651 | NCBI WGS metagenome assembly ULUR01 (sample SAMEA4835764, study PRJEB28245) | human gut metagenome | biome: gut microbiome; material: fecal sample | place: Denmark | collected 2008 | reverse complement strand
GCCCGTATTTCCGGGCTTTTTGGAGATAATCAGAGTTGTTAGATGAATAGTTTCTGTTTTGCATCTTTCTCTCCCATTCTGCTGTGTCGTTTCACAACTTTTTCTTACAGGAAAAGTATAGCGGTTTCTTTTTTAAGATAACAGCAGGCAAGGGTTAAGATGCCTTTACCATATGATTAAGATTTTCTTAACGCAAAACGGAACCGGCACAAACGCCGATTCCGTCTTCTCCGGGAACCCTTTTAGGAATTCAATATCTTCATAAATTCTTCTCCGGTAATGGTCTCTTTTTCATATAAATACTGAGACAGTTCATCCAGTTTAGCACGATTTTCCATCAGGATCTGTCCTGCCTTCTCATGCTGTTTTTTCACCAGCTCCACGACTTCTCTGTCGATGGCTGTCTGGGTCTCCATGGAACAGGTCAGGGAGGAATCTCCACCCAGATACTGGTTCGTCACAGTCTCCATGGCTACCATGTCAAAATCTTTGCTCATACCGTAGCGGGTGATCATGCCTCTGGCAAGCTTGGTAGCCTGTTCGATATCGTTGGAAGCTCCGGTGGTCACAGACCCGAAGGCGATCTCTTCCGCGGCGCGTCCGCCGGTCAGTGTGGCAATCTTATTCTCCATCTCTTCCTTGCTCATCAGATAATGATTGCCTTCCTCTTCCACCTGCATGGTATAACCCAGTGCACCGGAAGTACGGGGAACAATGGTGATCTTCTGTACCGGTGCGGAATTGGTCTGCTTCGCTGCCACCAGTGCGTGTCCGATCTCATGGTATGCCACGATCCGCTTTTCCTTATCTGTAAGGATGGCATTCTTTTTCTGATAACCGGCAATGACTACTTCAATACTCTCTTCTAAGTCTGCCTGGGTTGCGAACTTACGTCCATCTCTGACTGCCCGGAGTGCTGCCTCATTGACGATATTGGCAAGCTCTGCGCCGGAGGCTCCGGATGCCATACGGGCGATCTTATTGAAGTCTACATTGTCTGCGACTTTGATCTTACGGGCATGCACTTTCAGGATTTCTTCTCTTCCTTTCAGGTCGGGAAGTTCTACCGGCACACGTCTGTCAAAACGACCGGGACGTAGCAGTGCGGGATCCAGACTCTCCGGACGGTTGGTGGCTGCCAGAATGATAACGCCGTTGTTGCCTTCAAAACCATCCATCTCCGTTAACAACTGGTTTAGGGTCTGTTCTCTCTCATCGTTACCGCCCACCTGTCCGTCACGCTTTTTACCGATGGCGTCGATCTCATCGATAAATACGATGCAGGGAGCCTTTTCCTTTGCCTGTTTGAACAGGTCTCTTACTTTGGAGGCACCCATACCTACGAACATTTCCACGAATTCCGAACCTGACATGGAGAAAAAGGGAACATTGGCTTCTCCGGCTACTGCCTTGGCTAACATCGTCTTACCGGTTCCGGGAGGGCCTACTAAGAGGATACCCTTCGGCATGGAAGCACCGATCTCTTTGTATTTGTCGGGGTCGTGCAGGTATTCCACGATCTCTGTCAGATTTTCCTTCGCCTCATCCTCTCCTGCCACATCGGTGAACTTAATACCGTTGGAAGACTTCACATAGACCTTCGCATTGCTCTTGCCCATGCCTCCCATGCCGAACATCATGGAGTCGCCGCCAGCTTTTTTCGCCATCTGACGGTACATCAATTGTCCGAAGCCAATAATGATGATCAAAGGCAGCAGCCAGCTGATCAGAAAGCTTAAAATCGGCGATGCTTCCTCCACGATCTCACTGGAGAATTTTGCCCCGCTGTCATACAGTCTCTGCGTTCTGTCCGGATCATCCATCAGACCGGTTTTGTAGATGGTCTTGTCATCTTTTGCGGTAAACACGATCTGATTATCCTGGACCTGTACCTCGTCGATCTGTTTATCATAAGTCATCTGCATAAAAGTGTTGTAATCCACTTCCTTCACTGCCCGCTGTACGATCTGCGGTACCAGAAGACTGTTGATCAGCATGATCGCCACCAACGCGATCAGATAGTAAAATATAAACGGTTTTTTATTAGGTTGTTTTACTTCCTGCATATAGGATTCCTTCCTCATTCTTGTAAGATGGTCTAAAACTGTTGTAATAAAACAATCATAGCTATTTTGTGCCGGACAATCAATATTTAATCTGTTACCTTATTCTAAAAAAAGAATAAACTTCAGCGTGAAAAAGGCTACGTTTTCTCAGATTTGTTTCTTTTCCTTCTCCCTAAAAAGAGAGACAATGAGACTATGATAAAGGAGGGAGCGATGATGCGTCATGATTCCGGTAAAGTGTTGAGCTCTATATTGAAATATCTTTTGAAATTACTGTTTGTCTGCCTGTTGCTGGGCATTCTGTATTATAGCTTCAAGGATTCCATGGGGGATATGCTGACGGAGCTTGCCGGTGTCTCCCCACAGGTGGTCTTGTCCCTGTTTGTGACCGTGATCCTCTACCATATCTTTGAAGGGCACATCACCTGGCTGATCGTGCATAAAACACACCCGGAATATCCCCGCCTGAAGGGATTCTGTAATGCTTTCTACTGCTCTTTCTATAAGACAGCCACTCTGGGCAGCGGTTCCGGCATCGCAGGAATCTATTACCTGAACAAAGCCGGTATCCCGGTTCCCAATGCCACCGGCATGTACTTTTTCCAATATATTGTCCACAAAGTCTCTATGGCAGTCTATAGTCTGCTATTGTTTTTGGCAACCTATGGATTTATTCATGCTTCATTTGCCGATTATCAATGTTATATCCTGCTGGGATTTGCAGGAGTCTGTGTGATTGCAGGAGTTCTGTTAGCTGTCGCTACCGTACCCTGGATGCAGACTGCCTGTAATCTGCTGGCCAACCGGTTCCGTGCAAAGCATCCCTCCTGGGAGGAAAAACTCACCGGCGCCGGGCATAAGCTCGCCCAGCTGCAGGCGGAAAGCCGGTCTCTGTTACAGGATCCAATATTGCTGCTTCGCCTGTTCCTGTGTAATGTATTAAAGTTCACTACCTGGTATATCATTCCCTGGATGGTATTCTGCAATTCTCCTGGAGGTGGATCCGGCGATCTGCCCTTTTCTTTTCTGCAATGCTTTGCTCTGACCTCCCTCAGCCAGTCGCTGGCGGGTGTCATCCCCACCCCGGCGGGAATTGGATCCGTAGAAGCTGTCTTTACATTGCTATTCCGGCGTCTCCTGCCGGAGGCCAAAGCCCTGTCTGCCGTGCTTCTCTACCGTTTCGCCACCATGCTGTTACCTTGTGCGATCGGTGCGTTCTTTGTACTGGGGGAGAGGATTATTTCTCTGCACAGGAAAAAGAGAACGACAGACTAATATACTTTCCTAAAATCTCCACGCAAAACAAGCCACAACACAGTATTCTGTGTCGTGGCTCTTATTATGTTCCGTTATTATAAAAAATGATAAGTATTACTTTTTCTGCAGGAAATCAGGAATCTTCAGAGATTTCTCTTCTACAGAGCTTCTGATATCTGTAGGCTTATGAATACCGGGCACCGGCTGTATGGGTCTCGGAGCCTGTCCTCCCTGTCCCTGGGATGTCGTAGGAACGGTAGACTGTATATTCATTCCCTTCAGAGAACTGGGAGTCATATGGGAAGCAGGCTGTCTGAAAGCAACACCGCCGCCCAGACGATTCTGTACCACACTGTTGGCCTTATCTTCCAGACCGGTAGCGATCACGGTGATCGTACAGCTATCGGACTTGGACTCATCGTACATGGCTCCGAAGATGATATTGACATCATCTCCTGCCAGTTCCTGTACATAGCTTGCTGCATCGGATGCATCTGCCAGAGTGATATCTCCGGAGATATTGATAATGACATGGGTTGCACCGGAAATGGTAGTCTCCAGAAGGGGACTCTCTACTGCCATCTTCACAGCTTCCATTGCCTTATCATCGCCCTTGCCCTCACCGATACCGATGTGAGCAATACCCTTGTCCTTCATAACGGTCTGTACATCTGCAAAGTCCAGATTAATGACAGCGGGAACATTGATCAGATCTGTGATTCCCTGTACTGCCTGCTGCAGAACTTCATCTGCCTTCTTCAAAGCTTCCGGCATTGTGGTACGTCTGTCCACGATCTCCAGCAGCTTATCATTGGGTATCACAATCAGGGTATCCACGTTCTCTTTGATACGCTCGATACCGTTTAAAGCATTTACCATACGTGCCTTTGCCTCAAAACGGAAAGGCTTCGTCACAACACCGACGGTTAAAATGCCCATTTCCTTTGCCAGCTTGGCCACCACCGGAGCTGCTCCGGTTCCGGTACCGCCACCCATACCACAGGTTACGAATACCATATCTGCACCCTTCAGAGCTGCGGAAATCTCCTCCGTACTCTCCTCAGCTGCCTTCTCACCGATCTCAGGCTTGGCTCCCGCACCAAGTCCCTTGGTCAGCTTCTCACCGATCTGTAATAACTTCGGAGCTTTGCAGAGCTGCAATGCCTGCTTATCGGTATTCACCCCGATAAAATCCACTCCGGTAATTTTCTCATCCACCATTCTATTTACAGCGTTATTTCCCGCGCCGCCTACACCGACTACGATGATCTTGGCAGCTGTATCCGCGTCATTCGTCTTAATCTCCAGCAAGGTTAGTTCCTCCTTTTAACCTTTTTCAACTTCACATAGACTATCATATAATCATTTTACAAATTTAGCAACCTATTTTTTCAAAATGTTTCACAAATGTTTCACGCATCCGGCTTGAACGTAAATTTCCCTTTTCCTTCCTCATAATTTTCCATCTGCAGTGTTCCACTTTTCCCTTCCAGTTGCTCCAAAAATCCCGGCAACAGCTGCAGCTTGTCCTCTAAATGGCTGTTATCACTGCCCATGGCTACTTTGATCTGTCCGAAGTAGATAGTGATCTCTCCGGAAGAATGAAAATAAATCTTGTCCGCAGTCAGCTGATATTTATTCAGAAGCTTTGTCATGTCCATGATCCCGGCAAACACTTCCGGATTCTCCACCGGAAGCTGTTCTCCCAGGACGATATGATTAAAAGCCAGTCCTGTGATCTGCGGTACTCCCTGGGTCCGGATTCCGGAGCTCTCCACCACGTAACCATCCTTGTCAAAATACATATAAGTATCCAGATATTTCACGTATCCTGCCAGTGCCTTTTCATACACTGTGATTTTAATGGTATCCGGAGCCAGAATCGATACGTTCATGACATCCACAAAGGGAACATCCTGAATTCCTCTGTCACGGTACTTCAGCGACAGATACAGGGAATTATTCCCCAGCGGTCCCGACATCACGATCTCTTTGATCTCATCCTCTGTATAATGCACATTGCCCTCCACATATACAGTACGGACTGTATATACGGAGTGCAATGCGAAAATGCCTCCGCCCAGTATTAGCAGCAAAGCGCTTATGATCACTATTTTTCTGATAACGGTACTTCGGTCTCTATACACTGGTAATACGTGCTCCTAATTCTCTGAAATCTCTGCAGATATTTTCATATCCGCGTTCTATAAAATGCTGTCCCGTCACGAAGCTCTCACCCTCTGCCGCAAGTCCTGCTAAAACCAGTGCTGCCCCACCGCGAAGTTCACAGGCGTCCATCTGCTCTCCATGAAGGTGTTCCACTCCGGTGATCACCGCGTGCCGTCCGTCTTTTAAGACAATCTGTGCACCCATAAGGTTTAAGGGTTCTGCAATTCGAAAACGGTTCTCGAAAATATTCTCTTCAATATAACTGATTCCCTCTGCCATGGTCAGTACCGCCATCGCCGCCGACTGCAGATCTGTGGGGAATTCCGGGTACGGTCCGGTCTGCAGATGCCCGATACTCTTGGGTCTCACCGGTGCCTGTACGAACAATCCCTCTTCGGAGACGGTACATTGTGCCCCCATTCTCTCCGCAGCCACAGTCACTGCTTCCATCTGGCTCCAGGGTGCCTGATTTAACAGTACACTCCCGCCGCAGCCGATACAGCCAAACAGATACGTTCCTGCCACGATCCGGTCCGTCGGAACTGTATACCGGGTTCCGTGAAGATCTCCGCCACCATGGATGATAAGTTCCGGACTTCCCATCCCTTCGATCGAAGCCCCACATGCCGTCAGAAATTCACAAAGCGCAATCACTTCCGGCTCTCTGGCTGCACCGGTGATCACCGTATCTCCGGTGGCTTTTACCGCTGCCAGCAAAATATTCTCCGTGGCGCCAACGCTTGGGAACTTCAGTGTAATCTGGGCACCGTGCAGATTTTTTGCCCGTGCGGACAAAAGTCCGTCCTCTTCGAGGAATTCAACACCCATCTGTTCCAGTGCATGAATATGCAGATCAATGGGTCTGTCGCCGATGACACATCCTCCCGGATGTTCCATGGTCACATAACCGCATTTGCCGAGCAATGCTCCCAGCAGACACAGCGATGAGCGCATACCGGTAATGGCTTCTCCGCGCATTCTTCTTGCCTCTGCTCTCTCACAGGGCAGGTCATCTCTGCCTCCCGGCTGTACCCGGATCCCATTCTCCTGCCAGTGTACCATACATCCCAGTTCCCGTAACAGATGTACGAACCGATGCACATCCTCGATCCTCGGGCAATTCTGAATATAGGATACTTCATTGGTAAGAAGCGTTGCTGCCAAAATCGGGAGTGCCGCATTTTTAGACCCTTGTATGCGTACCTTTCCCTGTAGCGGCATGCCGCCCTGTATGCGGATTCCCTTCATACAGCACCATCCCCATTACATAAGATATTCTTATCTTATGCCCCGGGATGCGGTTTCGTACCATGTCTTCTATAGTTCTTTTAACTGGATCCTCCGGGCCACACTTAAGACCAGCCCGATCTCCGCCAAAAGGAACAGCGCCGAAGAACCACCGTAACTGATAAACGGCAGGGAGATTCCGGTATTCGGAATGGAGTTGGTCACAACCGCAATGTTCAGGATCGCCTGGATCGCGATGTGTCCCATAACCCCCACTACCAGCATGGCACCGAACAGGTCCGGTGCATTGTTGGCAATGACCATCATCCGCCACAACAGCATAATGAACATCAGAATAATGGCAACCGCTCCGAACAATCCCAGTTCCTCACAGATAATGGAAAAGATCATATCGTTCTGTGCCTCAGGCAGGAAGCTTAACTTCTGCATGCTCTGTCCCAGTCCCTTGCCCCAGATGCCACCGCTTCCAATGGCATACAGTGCCTGCAGGGTCTGGAATCCTTTGTCCTGCGCCTGACTCTCCGGATTCAGCCACGCCTGGATTCTCGCCAGACGGAACTTGCCACCGATCTTATCTCCCATCTGTACCACCACAAATACCAGCAATGCCGCTGCTGCCACCACGCTTAATCCCATGATAACGAATTTTTTGTAATCGGGACTTGCCACAAATACCATCAGGATGGCAATACCCATAATAATGATGGCAGAACTTAAGTTATCCGTAATGAGATATACACATGCTGCGATTGGCAGTGGTGCGCCCATCATAATGAAAAAGCCTTTCATGGTACGCACGCTTTTTCCCATCTTGCACACCAGACTTGCCAGGAACAGGATCATACACAATTTAGCTACCTCAGCCGGCTGCAGATTGAAGCCCGTATGGGGAATACCGATCCATCTTGTAGCACCGTGGGAGCTGATGCCGAGTGGAGTCTTCACCAGGAAGATCAGGATCATCGACACCACATATCCCAGCATAGCGAACCGTTCCCAGAAATGATACGGGATATTAGCAATGATGATCATTCCCACCAGACCGATGATATTGGCAACCAGCTGTTTCTTCATATAAAAGGCTGCATCTCCATAGGTATCATAAGCCTCATAGGAACTGGCGGAATAGATCATGATCAGACCAAATCCCAGTAAAAACAGCACAATAAAAAGCAGACTGTAGTCAAAAAAGTATTCCGATTGTTGTTTCTTTTTACGCCTTCTGCGAGCTTCTGCCATGCCTGCTTTTACTCCTTATTTCTATTTCTATAACATTATTGCTTTTTATTACTTTTTAATCTGCCAGTCCACGGACATATTCCTTGAAAAGCTGTCCTCTGACCTCATAGTTCGGGAACATGCCCCAGCTTGCACAGGCCGGAGACAGAAGAACCGCATCTCCCGGTTCTGCCAGTTCCGTACACAGCTTCAGGCATTCCTCATAAGTATCCGCGAAACGGATCTTATCGAAGCCATGCTTTCTGGCACACTCGGCAATCTTCTCTCTCGTCTGTCCGATGAGGACGAGGCATTTTACCTTGCCGTCAAAGCTGTCGATCCACTCGTCATATTCGCTCTGCTTGTCATAACCTCCGCCGATGAGAACCGTAGGCCTGCTCATGGCTTTGATGCCCTGAATAGCGGCATCGGGATTGGTTCCCTTGGAATCGTTGTAATAATCCACACCGCCCTTGGTGGCTACGAACTCAATTCTGTGCTCCACTGCGTGGAAACCGCGGATCACCGTAAGGATCGTCTCCATGGGTACCTGCATACCCTCTGCGATGGCAATGGCTGCCATAACATTTTCCACATTGCACAGGCCTACCAGATTCATATCTTTATGAATATCCATCAGCTCGTGTTCTTCACCGTTTACGCTCTTGATGATCTTGTCACCACGCAGAAAATAACCGTTTTCCAGTTCCTGATGGGAGGAAAACAATACCGGAGTGGCAGGGCATCTTCCTGCGAAGTCTCTGGTGTAATCATTGTCATAATTCAGTACGCAGATATCTGCCTTCGTCTGCTGGGAAGCCACTGCTTCCTTAGCTGCCACATAGGCTTCCATGGTATGATGTCTGTTCAGGTGATCCGGTGTGATATTCAGGATCGCCGATACCACCGGATGGAATGTATGTATGGTCTCTAACTGGAAAGAACTGATCTCTCCCACAGTAACACTGTCCTTCGAAGTCTTATCTGCTTCCAGGGTATAGGGATTACCGATGTTACCCACCACGAAAGTCTTATCCTTACCGAAATGTGCCTTCATGATCTCACCGGTGAGTGTGGTGGTCGTCGTCTTACCATTGGTACCGGTAATGGCGACCACTCTGCCCTGCTCCGCAAGAAATCCCAGTTCGATCTCTCCCAGAATCTGAACACCTCTGTCTCTCATACGGTTCACCAGCGGAATATCCGTAGGTACCCCGGGGCTTAATACTGCTGCCTGAATACTCAGCTCCACATTTTCAGGAAGTTCTCCGGCGATGCAGGCCGCCCGGCTCCCCTCCGGGAGCTTTGCCTTCAGATCTTCCCCTGTCAATTTATCACTGCTGTCATACAGAACCACGTCTGCATGGTTTTTCTCCAATAATACTGCTGCACCGATCCCGCTGATGCCGGAGCCGATGACCAGACATTTTTGTCCTTCTAACATTTTCCTACCATACCTTTCTGTACTTTCTGTAAAAGTCCATCAGTTCATTATAACGCATTCGCGGCGAATGGGGAAGAGAAAAATAGAAGCCCTCCAACATATATATGTCAGAGAGCTCCGGTTCATTCCGTTATTTCTGTAATTTTATAACACCTATTCCGGGTTCCCCGCCTATGTTCTGTTCCACGATCACATAGGGACCTCTCATTCCGTAAACATAATCAAATACCGGTTCCAGCCGCTCTTCCCCGTGAAGTCCCATCAATCCGTATTTTCTGACTGTCATCCGGTCGTCGATATATACATACCCGGGGATTGCGTCGTATTCCTTATTATATTCCGTCACACTAATAAAAAAGCGTGAGTCCCCGGAGAAGATCATCTCTCCCTTCGTATCCATAATACAGTACAATCCCTTGGATACAAAAGCCATGCCGTCATGGAATTCCCCTGCCAGTACTCTTCTGCCTTCCGTCGCTTCATAGGGGTAAAAATCAATCTGGATTTCTCCTTTTGTATCAATGTATGCCCACTGCTCTCCTTTTCCGTTGTGATCCGCATCCTTCACCGCGGCGAGTCCCTCGTTGAAATCCCCCACTTCATCGTATTGGCACGGGATCACACATTGCCCTGCTTCGTCAACAAAACCCCATTTTCCGTCTTTTTGAACTGCGGCATACCCTTCCGAATAATATCTGGCAGCATCGTTAGGAATATTGTTGTACTTGCAGGATGTGACCAATATCTCCTTCTCCAGATCCCACACTCCCCATTTGTCGCTCCCATTCTGTACAGCAACCATGTTGTCATTCACAAAACGAATATCTTCGTATTGTCCCGGTTCCAATACCCATGACCATTGCAGGCTTCCCACGTCTCCATTATCAAGAAATTCTTTGTATATGGCTTCCATATTTTCATTTTTCAAAGCGCATCCGGTCAATGTATTCATCAGAAAAATAATTGCCGCCATGCACAGATATCTTTTTTCATAGGATTGTTGTCCCTTCCGTTTTTTTACAGAATAGCACAACATTACATCAAAGTTGCATCATAACAAAAAGACCCCCGGGAACCGTTATCTGTTCCCGGGGATCTTTCGTCTGTCATTGTTTACGCTTCTACGATCAGGTATCTGCCGTCTCCGATATCGAAGACTTCATCGGCTTCCAGAATCTCATCATCCACAGCGCCGTCCACGTCCATGCCGGCTTCATCGAAATACTCGATGACATCATCCACGGAATCTACCACGACTGCCATGCACTCTTCCAGAAAATCTTCTGCTTCATCCAGAGTCTCTGCCACGGCTTCCGGAAAAAGCTGGAGCTGTTTGTCCAGGAAGCATTCCAGTACCGCATCATCATATTCACGCATACTATTACCTCCAAATTCTTACGAAAATGTCTTATTTATTCTCATCATAATATGGATATGTAGTTACGTCAATTAGTAATTCGATGTGGATGTAAATTGAGAGTTTACGCGAGCATTGAGCCGCGCATAGGCATAGTTAAA
>ULUR01023835.1_pt1 | contig 11103 bp, 9 predicted proteins | sample 1958651 | NCBI WGS metagenome assembly ULUR01 (sample SAMEA4835764, study PRJEB28245) | human gut metagenome | biome: gut microbiome; material: fecal sample | place: Denmark | collected 2008 | reverse complement strand
CGCGGTGACAGGCGTGTCTGCCCTTGTTAACTGATGGTATTGGTGGAAGATCTTATAGGCTCGCCGTTTGATGAATTTCGCTACGTTGGCATCGGCGCCCGCCTTGTCGATCTTGCACACGACCACTGCGGAGGGATCCACCTCCTCATAAGAGGTCGCTGGACGCCCCTTCATCTGCTGCACGGTGCCGAAGCCGCCCTCCATGGCCACCGTATAGACCACCCTGCGGGTGGGCAGGCCCGCCGCCCGCAGAAGCTTCGCTTCAGCGGTCTCCAGATAGTAGGGGTAGTAGAACTTTCTGATCTGCAGCACAGACACCTCCTTGGGAACATGTCCGAGCTTATTGAAGAAGGAACTGTCAGATTATTCAACAGAGGAGTCCTCAGGTTCAACATTCGCGGCAACGGGCTTGCGGCTCTTACGGATCGCAGAAACGATCGGCAGCAGCAGGCTCAGAATGCCAGCGCAGGGTGGCCCCGGAACACTTGGACTGGACGCGCCCTGTCCTGTAGCTGTAGGCAGTGTGGATGGGTCCTGCGGTATTTTGGGAGCCGGCGGTACAACAGCAAACGTGTTGATCAGCGTCATGGGAACCACAGATACCTGCTTTCTGGTATCTGATAAAATTATTGACGATCCCACTGGCAGCCTTGTGGTCAATCCTCATGTGATCCCGGGTCTCTATCTGGCTGGCGGTCCCATGGGGATGTACGGCGGGGCTCTGGAGTGGTGGCTGCACCATATCATGAACCGCACCGTTTCTATGGCTGGCGCAGCGGGCATGCGGCATCGTTCCTGAAAAAACAGAGAGCAGCGCAGATATATCCGGCACATTCCCGGTGGATTGGGCATGTGCGGCGGAGTATAACGGGCTGTATGCCGCGCACATGAGTGTGCATAAAGCCCTTTCCTCCATGTATTCAATACCTTCGCTTGCAAATTCCATGCCGAAAAAGCGCTGACTTCCTGCTGTAACTTTATGTTTTCTTTTGCGTAATCATAGAAAGAGGAACACGGAATAATCCGGTGTCCCTCTTTCTATTTACAGGATCGGAGAAGCAGCGGTTCGCTGTCGGGCATTTTTCCCTTTGGATACGCATAGGCTGGACACCAGAAAGGATGGGGATCGTATGAAAGAGAAACGGGTGCGGATCTTTCTGCTGCGGCGGTGGTACATGGTAGGCGGCGCCGCGCTGGCTATGGCGGCGGTCATCTTCTACGTGGTGAATTACCCTGCCTCCGTCAGCACGGCGGCCAGCTCCCGCCAGCTGCCTATCTACTCGGTGGAGCGGAACCAGAAGGTGTGCGCCATCAGCTTCGACGCCGCGTGGGGTGAGGAAAAAGTGCGCAATCCTGAGGCACCTTTCAGGCGCACCGAATATATGAAAAGAGGTGCGTGAAGGGAAATGCCCTTCATGCACCTCTTGCATTATATTATGCTTCGCTTCTCGAGTTCAACTCATAGGTACACAGATAGAACAGGAACGAGGTCATCTGATAACGGTTGATGTGGGTGTCATAGGCTGCCAGCAGCTCACCCATCTCGCTGTCGCGGGTGGTGATGTCCGTCTGGTCGCACCACAGCATGGCCTTGACGACCTCACCGCTGAGCCGGGGATTTTCCCGCATGGTCTGCCGCGCCAGCTCCTAATCTACACGGGTGTCAATGCCGGACATGGCGGCGTAGCGATAGATCAGCAGACAGGCCGTCTGATAATCCATGTCGTCGTCATAGGCCGTATGCAGATCGCCCTGACGGAGCAGCCCCGCTTGATACGCCCAGCACACGGCGTCGTAGTAGGGGCAGGCGGAGCCGTTGAATTCCTCGGTTTCATAATCAGGCGGCAAGGCAGTGTTGTCCGTCTCCGGCCTTTGGGAGATGCGGTACAGCACATCCACGAATTCGCCCACCTTTGCCGTGGCCTTTCCGCCAAAGGTGTCCGGCGTCGCCGGGTCGATATACCCGTTGCGGTACATATAGAGGACGCTGGCCTGGTTGAAAATGCCCGTGATGTCCGTAAACACCACCGTATCCTCCAGCGTGCCGCCGCTGGACGCCTTGCCGAAAACATGGGCGTAGTAGTCACTGTTGACGATGTTGCTGGACATCTGGAACTTATTGTCCACATACAGCCGGTAGGCTTCCAGCTGTTCGTCAGAGATGACGATGCTCTCGTCAGCGGGGATCACCGTCTCCGTACCGGCATCATAGCGGAAGGATTTCGTCAGGAAGGACTTGTCCGACAGCACCGCTACGTGTACGCCGTTGGACAGCGCGTCGGTGCCCGCCAGCAGCCGGGAGTCGTAGTCCACGCCGAACAGGTTCAGCAGCGTGGGCAGGATGTCCGCCGTGGAGCAGTACTCGTCCACCACGATGTTCTCGGACAGGCCGGGAACATAGCAGATAAAGCTGTTGCGGTACTTCTCAAAGGTAAGATCCATCTCCCGCCCTGCCAGCTCGTTGTACTCATCCTCCGTCAGACCGTAGGGATAGTGGTCATTGGTCAGTACGATGCAGGTCTTATCGGCCACGCCCGCCTGCTCCAGCCGCTGCATCAGGTAGGTCAGCGCGTTTTCCAGCTCCAGATTGCAGGCGATATACGCCTTCACCGGCTCGGAATAGGGCAGATCCTTCACCGCGTCGTGGTTCTTGGCGCTCATGGCGTTGTCCCAGTTGTACTGATAGTGGCCGCTGAAGGTCATGTAATAGGCGTGGAAGGGCTCCCTGCTGCTGAGGTAGTCGTCCACGGAGGCCTCCATCATCTCCAGATCGGAGGAGGGCCAGTCGATCTTTATATCCAGCCCGGAGTCCGCCGCCTTGAAGGTATAGCCCATGTTGGCGTGGGTGATGTTCCGGTTGTAGAAATCGCCGATATAGTCGTGATAGCCCCAGGTCTGGTAGCCCTTTTCCTTCAGGGCGTTACCCAGGCAGAAGGGCAGATAGTTGGTGCCCGCCACGTTGAAGCTGGAATCCGTCTTGGTGCGGGACATGTCGGGATACAGTCCCATGCACATGGTGTACTCGCCGTTGGTGGTGACGGATTGGAACGTGCCGTAGTAATTATCGAAGATAATGCCCGTGTGGGACAGCTTGTACAGGGTGGGCGTCAGCTCCTCGCTGATGAACCAGGGGCAGAAGCTCTCAGCACAGATGGTGATCAGGTTGTAGTCCTGCAAAAGCCCGGTGTAGTTGTTCTTCCGGGTGGGGACCACCTGCGCCAAGTATTCGTCCGTGGTTTTGCGCATGGCATCATCCGCAGACTCCGCCAGCTTTGCAAAGTCGATGCGCTCGATCACATTGTAGGAATTGCTGCTGTAGAGCCGTCTGGTGTCTGTACCCAGCGAGGACGGCGTGATGATGACGCTGCCGCTGCTGCCAAAGACCATGTAGCGAAGCTCCTGCACGGTGGTGGCCAGCATACCCACGCTCTTATAGCTGCTGTCGGTGGAGGTGTTCACATTGGTGAAGGTTTTGTAGACGGAGAACGATTTACCCCGCCCGGCGTACATAATGCCCATCGTAGCCAGCAGCAGCGTCAGCAGGATACCCAGCGTCGCCAGCGCCTGCCTCCACTTGAGCCGCACAGTCAGCACCCGGAGCTTGCGCAGAGCAAGGCAGAGGATCGTCACGATCAGCGGTACCAGCAGCAGAAGGATGGGCGCGATGTTCTTGCCGATGCTGTACAGGATCTGCGAGTCGAAATTGGTGATGACGTTCCCGCCCATGCTCACCTGACTGATGGGCATGAAGTTGCCGAAAATGGCGTGGTACATCAGCTGCACCTCGGCAAACAGCACCTGCACGGCGACCAGAAGCACGCCCACGATCTGTCGGGCGATCTTGGGCAGGTGCGTGGTCAGCAGCGTGCAGACCGTTCCGCCCAGCAGTCCGAACAGCACCAGATAGACCGCCCGCCTGTCCATCGAGCGATAGACGCACAGGTGCAGGCACAGCTCCACATAGACGCTGGCGCCGCAGAACAGCAGCAGGCTATGGAGCCATTCCTGCCACAGGCCGCGGCGCGGGGCTCGCACCGCGGCAGATGTCTCATGGGGTGCCTGGGGTTGATTCGCTATCTCATTGGGTTTTGTCTTCAGCATATATGTCTCCTGCCGCAGGTCTCCCTCAGGGGAAGGCCTGCGAAATCTGTCAAAATATTGGCGCGGGGCATATCATACTGTAAATGTAAAGAAATTGCAATGATTTCTGTAAAAATTAAAGAAAGGTTCACAGTCTCTCCCGTCGTTTTGAGCCGAAAATTTAACAAAATCTGCATAGCCGAAACGCGAAAACCGTGCTATACTGTACGCGCAATTGGGAACGCAGTCGATTTTAGGAGGTGAGTCCTGTGACAGAAACCGGTTTCCATCTGAAACGCCATCTGACATCCTTCCAGATCATGATCCTCGGCTTTGCCGGTGTGATCCTGCTGGGTGCGCTGGTGCTGATGCTGCCTATCGCCACCGCAAGCCACACATGGACGCCGTTTCACGAGGCGTTGTTTACCTCCACCTCCGCCGTCTGCGTGACGGGACTGGTGGTACAGGACACCGGCAGCTACTGGTCCGCGTTCGGACAGACCGTCATCCTGCTGCTGATCCAGATCGGCGGCTTAGGCGTCATCACGGCGGCTGTAACGTTTTTGATGCTCTCCGGCAAGAATATCTCGCTGAAGGAGCGCAGTGCCATGCAGGATGCCATCTCCGCTCCGGTGGTGGGCGGCATCGTGCGCCTGACACGGTTTATTCTCAAGGGAACGTTCCTTGTGGAATTGGTCGGCGCTCTTGCGCTGCTGCCGGCGTTCTGCCGGGACTATGGACTGCGGGGCGTGTGGATGGCGGTGTTTCACTCCGTTTCCGCCTTTTGCAACGCGGGGTTCGATATTCTGGGGCGGGCGGATGCCCTCTACCCTTCCCTGACGGCGTACATATCCGACCCGCTGGTCAACATCGTTATCATGCTGCTGATCGTCGTGGGCGGTATCGGTTTTCTGACTTGGGACGATGTCTGCACCCACCGGCTGCACCTGCGGCGGTACCGGATGCAGAGCAAGGTCATTCTGAGTGCAACCGTCATCCTGATCGTGCTTCCGGCGTTGCTCTTCTTTCTGACGGACTTTGCAGAGCTTCCCGCAGGACAACGCGTTCTGGCGTCGCTCTTTCAGGCGGTCACACCGCGAACGGCGGGCTACAACACCGCTGACCTGACGAAAATGAGCGATACCTCACAGGCGGTCACGATTTTGCTGATGCTGACCGGCGGCGCGCCCGGCTCCACGGCGGGCGGCATGAAGGTAACGACACTGGCTGTGCTGGCTGCCAACGCGGTCGCCGCTTTCCGCAGGCGGGAGGATCCGCAGCTTTTCAAGCGTCGGCTGGAGCCCTCCGCTGTGCGGAACGCCGCCGCCATCCTGCTGCTGTATCTGGGACTGACCTTCGCGGGCGCGGCGGTCATCAGTGCGGCGGAGGGACTGCCGCTGGGTGCCTGTCTCTATGAAACGGCATCCGCTGCCGGAACGGTAGGGCTGACACTGGGGCTGACGCCGCAGTTGGGTACGCTGTCACAGGGCATTCTCATTCTGCTGATGTTCTTCGGGCGTGTCGGGGGACTTACCCTGATCTACGCCGCATTTTCCGGACATGATCTGACCTATGCCCGGTATCCGAAGGAAATGATCACCGTAGGCTGAAAGGAGCGCACGATGAAAACAGTATTATTGATCGGACTTGGCCGTTTCGGACGGCACCTTGCCATGCAGCTGAGCGAGCTGGGGCATCAGGTCATGGCGGTAGACCGGGACGAGGAGCGCGTCAACGAGTGTATGCCCTTCGTCACCAACGCGCAGATCGGCGACAGCACCCGTGCGGATTTCCTGCGCTCACTGGGCGTTGGAAACTATGATGTCTGCTACGTTACCATCAGCGGAGACTTCCAGAACTCGCTGGAAACGACGTCCCTGCTCAAGGAGCTGGGGGCGAAATATGTGGTGTCCCGCGCCGAACGGGATGTACAGGCAAAATTTCTGCTGCGCAACGGCGCGGACGCGGTGACATACCCGGAAAAGCAGCTGGCGAAGTGGGCGGCCATCCGGTACACCGCCAATCACATCTTCGATTACATAGAGTTGGCCGAGAAGCACGCCATCATCGAGGTCGCCGTCCCGGACAGCTGGCAGGGTCACAGCATCGGTGAGCTGGACATCCGCCGAAAGTACGGCGTCAATATCCTCGGCGTGAAGCAGAACGGCAAAACCGATGTGACCATCTCGCCGGAAACCGTGCTGGACAGCGGCCTGACGCTGCTGGTGCTGGGTGAGTATACGGCGCTGAAAAAGTGCTTCCGGCTGTAAGGCCGCGTCTGCCGACGCTTGTGCGGTTGCAAGCGGCTCGCCGGGGTATGTTACGCTGCCAAGCGCATTGAGGCTGCCGGAGCGGATTTCCTCCTGATTTGCACGAATACGATTCACAGGGTCGCCCCGCAGATTGCGTCCATGATACGGATCGCAGACATCGACGGTACAATAGCCTGTGGATCCGTTTGATTTGTCATCATGATTTTGACACCGTGTAGGATATTTTACATCCTGCACGGTGTTTTGTTTTCCTATCAATTCGAATAGGAGGCAGTCCTTATGTCCAACCGACAAACATACGGTTTCCGCAGCGCGCATACGATGGACTATTCTCAAAGAGGAGGTCTGTTTATGCCAACCGTTCAGCAAGCACCCACTCCGGCAATCACCGTCACTCGCAATTTTCTCGGCCAACAGACGGCAGAGGCGCTGCTGTTGGAATTGATCCGCGCCCACACACAGGCGGTATAAAGTCTGCGGGCAGTCCACGGAAAGGAGGGAGCTTATGGAGAAGCCGCCACTGCCTACCGCACTGTACTGCCGCCTTTCCCGGGAGGACGGAGACCGCATGGAGAGCGATTCCATCGGCAACCAGCGGAAGCTGCTGGAATCGTATATCGAAAATCATCCTGAGTTGGTAACGGCGGAATGCTATGCCGACGATGGCTATACCGGCACGAATTTCCAGCGCCCCGCCTTTCAGCGGATGCTGCGGGACATAGAGAGCGGGCGCATCCGCTGTGTGCTGGTAAAGGATCTGTCCCGCTTTGGGCGTGACTACATCGAAACAGGCCGCTATCTGGAACGCTGGCTGCCGGAGCACGGTGTGCGGTTTATCGCCGTCACGGACAACATCGACAGTGTCCGCGGCGCCTACGACATGATGATGCCGCTGAAGAATCTGTTTAACACCCAGTATGCACGCGACATCTCCCGAAAGGTCAAAAGCTCCCTCCACGCCAAGCAGCAGCGGGGCGAGTTTATCGGGGCCTTTGCCAGCTACGGGTACTGTAAAGATCCGCAGAATCATAACCGTCTTGTTATCGATCCGCCTGCGGCGGAGGTGGTGCGGCGCATCTTTACCCTGTTTGAAAACGGAATGGGAAAGATCCGCATTGCCAAGCAGCTGAACGAGGAGGGTATTCCCTGCCCCAGTGAGTACAAGCGGCTCACCGGTGAAAAATACCGCAACAACCACCGATTGGAGTCTACCACCTACTGGACGTATGCCACTATCCACCGCATTTTGCAAAACGAGATGTACATTGGGAATATGGAACAGGGACGGGACGACCGCCTGCAGATGCACGGAAAAGCCAAGCGGAAGGATCGCTCCCAGTGGACGGTGGTATCCGACACACACCAGCCGATCATCGAAAAAGATCAGTGGCAGCGGGTACAAGCTCTGTTGAACGCCAACGCCCGCACGCCGGATTTTCAACAGAATGTCAGTCCCTTTGCGGGCTTTCTCAAGTGCGGCGACTGTGGACGAGCCATGGTCAAGACCACCTGGGGCGGCAAAACCTTCTACACCTGCGGCTCGTATAAGCGCTACGGCGCATCCGTGTGCAGCAAGCACTATATCGCCCACGATGTGGTGGCGAAGGTGGTTCTGGATGATTTGAACCGGCTCATGGCCGCCGTGGAAAACCTCCGTCAGTTGGCACAGCAGGGCGCGGCGCAGCGCCTCTCCTCAAATGGCGACCCGCCGCAAAAGCTGGAGGCGGCCTTACAGCGCATTCAGCGCCGCCGCCAGAGCGCCTACGAGGACTATCAGGACGCGCTGATCTCCAAGGAGGACTTCCTCCGCTACCGCGCCGATTATGACGCACAGGAGCAGGCGCTGCAAGCCCAGCTGGACAAGCTGCGCGGCACAGCGCAGGACGATCCGCTATGTCTGCCGTGGGTAAAGGAACTGCTGGCGTCGGGGCAGCTGGCGGAGCTGGATCGCCCCACAGTCGCCGCCGCCATCCGGGAAATTCGCGTCTACGAGGGAAACCGCATGGAGATCGACTATCTGCTCCCGGAATCCTATCGAGCACTGCTGGAGAGGTAACGATATGCGCTCTATATTAAAATGCAAAAAAGAGGAGGAGCTTTTGCGGCGGGGTGTGCCTGCGGATCATATCATCTGCAAACGGTACACGGAGATGGACATTCCCGAAAATATCACCGCTACCCCAAATACGTTGTCACCCTGAATGACATGGATGCGGGGATTGGAAACGGCATTAAGATCGTGCATCTTCAGGATTTCCTGCTGGCAGAAATGTGGTAAACATCCATTCTGGTTTCCCGACTAAAATCACAAAACAAATATCGGCGATTGCTTGTCCTACAACGTTTTTTGCCATAACCAGCTATCAAAAAAGTTTTCACCTTTTGAACCAAGTTTTGTTGCAGATAGGACACATTTATGCTATCATAAAAGCACAATAAAGAAGTGCGACAATTCTCCGTGAACTGCCGCACTTTTGCATCACCGTGGGGCAACGAGGATACCCAGACCCTCATCAACATTCTGGAGAAGTACCATGTCAAAACCACATTCTTCGTGGTGGGCGACTGGGCGGAAAAGTACCCTGAGTCGGTGAAGGCGCTGCACGATGCAGGGCACGAGGTGATGAGTCACTCCAACCACCACGACCACTACAACAGCCTGTCGGCAGAGCAGATCACAGCGGACATCACCGCCAGCAATGAGCGTATCAGCGCCGTCACTGGTGTGACGCCCACGCTGATCCGCTGCCCCTACGGCGAGTATGATGACCACGTCATTGCCGCCATCCGTGCTATGGGTATGGAGCCCATCCAGTGGGATGTGGAGCAACCGGAAATGGCTTAAAGCCGTTGTGACGCAAAGGTTTGCGGGTTTGGTTACTGTGCGCATCACCCAAAAATTTGACCTGTAAATGGGGTGTTTGAGGGGTGTTTCGGGCACGAGAGAGGTCAAAATCAAAGAGTTGTGCGCAAAGTGCCGATGAGCTGTCCTCCGGCGAGGTGCGGATGACGCAGGAAACTATCTCTACCAATTTGCGAATACATTCACTTCAAGAAAGCTCCTCTGAAACCTGATGTTGATTTCATCACTTTTGAGCCGCACGATTTCGATCTTGGATTTTTCAACGCCTGTGACGGTATTTCCTCTTGCATTTCCGGAAACACTTCTGTATACTGATATAAACTGATACTATTTAATATCAGCAGGAGGTGCTATATGGACGCTGCGTTGTTTACCAAAATGCTGTCGGATAAAAGTGTGCTGGACTTGAAGAAGCTGGGCTATAAATATCCGCAGGCAGATATGGGAGAGTTTGTGTCGCTGCTGAAAAACGGGTTCTATCATCCGCTGCCGCTGAAGGACTTTTCCGGGCAGTCCCTTGTCTATCTGGATAGTGTCGCGCAGGTGCATCTCTCTGCCGCCCGGATCCTGCTGACGCCGCAGAGCAGCACGCAGCTTTACGGCGCGAAGGCCATGGAGGAGGAGATCATCTCCACCTTCACCATCGAGCAGGTGGATTTCTCCCGCGACAGTGTCCGTAAGATTCTGTCCGGCTTTGCTCCGGCGGACGAAAGCGAGAACCGCATCTATGGCATGAAGAAAGGGCTGGAGTTCATCAGCGACCCCGCCAACAGGATCACCGAAGCATCTATCCATCAGCTGTATGAGACCGCCATCGGTGCCTATCTGCCGGAGGAAGACCGGCTGCGCCCCGGCAGCTTCTACCGGCACGACAGCGTGTATGTGGTCGGCTCCAAGGTAGAGCATACCGGACTGCCGTGGCAGCAGCTGCCGGAGCGCATGGGCGAACTGGTGCGCTTCATCCATGAAGAATCCGACAGCAACGACCTGCTGAAAGCGGCCCTGATCCACTTCTATGTCGCCTATCTGCACCCCTACTTTGATGGCAACGGCAGAATGGCGCGGCTGATGCACCTGTGGTATCTGGTACAGCAGGGGTATTCCTCCGCCCTGTTCGTGCCGCTGTCTGAGTACGTCAACAAGAGCCGCAAGGGGTATTACGACGCCTACACGTTGGTGGAGGAGAATGCCCACATCAGCGGCGTGCTGGACGTAACGCCGTTCTTAGTGTATTTCATTGAGAATGTGTATCACAAGCTGAACGGAGTGCTCCCTGCCCGACGGACAACCGAGGCGTTTCAGGCTGCATTGTCGCAGGGGCAGGTTACGGAGAAGGAAAAGGCGCTGTGGAGCTTCGTTCTCTCCGCGTACGGGGAAGCTGAGTTCTCCACCAAGCAGTTGGAAAAGGACTTTGGCAATGCCGCCTATGCCACCATCCGCAGCTTTGTGCTGAAGTTTGAACAGCTGGGCCTACTGACCTCAACGCGGTACGGAAACCGCGTGAAGTATAGGGTGCAGGCGTGACGTGGGCTTTTAAAGCACAAGCCGGGGCGAACGCCTCGGCTTGCTTTTCTAAAATCGTTGTTTACTTTCTTGCTAATATCGGATATAATATTAGCAAGAAGGAAGTGATAGCATGACCGCCTACGACCGGCTTGATCTGCTTTTTCAGCAAAACAATGGGATCGTCAAAACCGCGCAGGTTTTGGAAATCGGTATTTCCAAGTCCACGTTTTACGCCTACGCCAAGCAGCGCGGCGTGGAGCAGGCAGCGCATGGCGTTTATGTTTCGCCCGATGCTTGGACGGACGCCATGTATCTGCTGCACCTTCGTTGTGCGCAGGCCGTATTCTCCCATGAGAGCGCGCTGTTTTTCCATGACCTGAC
>ULUR01034683.1_pt1 | contig 11645 bp, 8 predicted proteins | sample 1958651 | NCBI WGS metagenome assembly ULUR01 (sample SAMEA4835764, study PRJEB28245) | human gut metagenome | biome: gut microbiome; material: fecal sample | place: Denmark | collected 2008 | reverse complement strand
TAAATGGTTTGGTTACTTTTGATAGAAAAGAAAAAATTACAGATGATACTTTGAAGAAAATAAATTTGCAGATAGAAAAGGAAATGAAGAAGATAAACTGATTTTCATAAAAAGAAATAGTTTTATAATTTTATAGTCAAGAAAAATTTTCTTGACTTTTTACATATTTTTCAATAGACTTTCATTAATATTAAGAAAGAGTTACTTCTTTTTATTTATTTTTGGAAAGGACAAATGCATGAAAAAATCTATCTTTATCGCATTGATTGGTGCTGCTGTTTTGGGTTTGACTTCTTGTACTACTAATAATTCTTCATCTTCTGCCTCTTCATCTTCTTCTAGCTCTAGTACAGTTAGTTCATCTAGTTCTAGTTCTGTTAGTACAAGTTCCTCAAGTAGACCATCTAGCACAGTTACCTCGTCTTCCTCATCTTCTAGCTCTAGTTCTTCTTCTACTTCTACAAGTACAAAAGCTTTCACCGATGAAGAATTAGGATTAATAAAGGGTCATTTTATCGGTGAAAATTATGAACTTGATATTTCTGCTAGTTCACCTCGTTTATTAGATCTTAGTTATGAATCTTATCAAGATTTAAGTATTATTGATATTAAAACTGAAAAATATACCAGTACTACTTTAACTGACTCAGAAACCAAAGCTGGATTAGAATTTGATGTTGATTATGTTTATCTCAAAGAAAATTCTACTTCTTTCAGATATCGTGTTTTTATTCCTAAAGAAGAAAATGCTTCGTTATCTTTAGAAAGACTTAATAATGGAAAATGGTCAACTATCGATAGTTTATATCCATGGGATGATAATTTTGTCGGTACTTGGGCTACCACAGTTTCTACTGCTGGTTTCGTTCGCACAGCGGTTTTCTCTGATGAATTTATTCAACCTTTTTCAGATTCTGATATCAAAGTTCCTACTGGATATGAATATTATGGAAAATCTATTTGGTATCCTCAATTTGTCACAAGCTTAGATTATTCTACTGGAGGATATAAAACTTATTCAGCAGTTTTAGCCTATGATGCTAATGACTTTTCATATCCGATGGCTACTTATAGATTAGGAGAATCTACGGATCCTAATTATCCTATTTCTATTTATGATACCAGTTGGGATATGGAATACTATTATCCAAGCGCTGAATATTATAAGGGCAGTTGGTATACCAGCGATGGTCAACTCACTATTTCTGAAGGTGAAAATGCTGGTGAATTTATCTATAATGGCAAAACTTATTCCACCTCTGTTAACAAAGAAGAAGGTTATGGTTGGGCTACTACTTTAACTGCTGAGGGTGAAACTATTTCCTTACATCCTTTTGTCGGTGGCTTCTCTTTAGAAAAAGATGGAACAGCTTTAGATGCTGTTAAATATAATCCTGATGGTCTTGTCGGAACTTGGTTATATAATAATTCAGAAATCAAAGTCTTTAATGATTATGATGATGACTGGAATGAAGTTTTAAAAGTTACAGTTGATGGTAATGAGGTTGCTCATACTTTTGCGGCAAAAGATAAACAATTTGCTATCGGCTTTGAATTTAAGGAAAAACAAGCCTATTTAACTCCTTACTTTGATAATTCTGTTGCTGTTTTGGATTTGGATGGTGATGCATATTACACATGTTCTAAAGAAACTTATCAACGTTACTTTGTTAATGCTGGACAAATGTATAGCAGCAACACTGTAGGTGATAGTAAGAATGTTCTTGATACTTTGGAAATTTTAGAGGATTATTCTTTAAAACTTAATGGAGTAACATATGATGTTGATTATGGTTTTGATGAAGAAAAAGGTGTAGTCAGTCTTAAATTCTATTATGAAGATGTCAATGAATATTCTTTATATGTTTATAGCAAGGATATCTTCTTGCTTGAAAAGAGTGATGAAGATGGTGATTATTCTATTTTTGCTACCAAAGAATATCTTGATACTTTTGTTAGCGATTGGACAAAAAGAGGAGAAAAAGCTTCTTTAGTGATCAACAGCGATTATACAGTAACTACAGGTAATGTTACTTATTCTACTGTCTTTGATTATGATGAAAGCAGTTCAACATTCTTCTTATTCTATATCGATAGTACTTCTACAACTATCAATGCTTTAGAAATTTCTGAAGGTACTCTTATCGCTCAAGAAATCAGTTTGACAAATTCTGGAGCTGAACTTCTTTCTACAAGTTGGTATATTAAGACAGAAGACTATAAGAAGATTGAAGGTACTTATGTCTATATCGGTGAAAAAGGAAAAGAATATGTTATCGTTGATGATTCAGAAGTTGTTAAAATTACAACTAATGTCAATGGAGAATATGTTTTAAAAGAATATACTGGAGATGATAATCTTCGCTTCAGTTATTATAATGATCAAATATGTTTGACATTTAGAGATGATAATTCAGGCTTATTCATCTATATCTATACAGATGGAGTAACATTTAATTTCTTTGATCAATTCCATTATATTCAAAGTGCTTTAGTTGATAATCAAGGCTATTTCACTGATGGTACTAATGTTTTATCTATCGGTGGTAAAGCTATTTATTACAATGGAACAAAAGCTACTTTAGTCAGTGCTCAAGGCGATAAGATTGTATTTACAGTTAGTGGAGTAACTTATACTGCTACTATTTCTGGTTCAACTGCGGTTGTTTCTGGCGGTGAAAGTGATGTCACTTTAACTAAAGGTGACTTTGATCTTAAAAACTTTGCTGGTACTTGGACCGATAGTGGAACAGAATATACTTTAACAACCACCGAAAAAGAAGATGGTTCTTTACAATATTCCTTCACCTTCGGAGCCACTACATTAACTGATTATCAAGTATCTGTTGAAGATGGAAAAACTAAAGTTACATTCTCAAATTTAAGTACAATATATACTATTACTCTTGGTGATAATGGAGAAACTACTTTAACAGTTACTTCTTCTATTCCTCTTCCTCCACCACCTCCACCACTTCTTTAATTTAAAATTTATTGATTATAAATGCTAATGTTGAGTTTTCTTGACATTAGCTTTTTTATTTTTTACTTTTATAAAATCTCTAAAAAGGTAGAATTCTACCTTTTTAGAGAAAATAGCATTTAAAATAATTTTTCTGATACTAACTAGTTAATGAATTTGTTAGAGCTTTCATATAGACGTTTTTTGTTTTTTTCTTTTATTTTCTTTTTTACATGTTATACTTATTTTTGATTATTCGGAGGGTTATATGAATAAGAAAATCTTTTTACCCGCTATCTTGTTAGCTTTAACATTAACTAGCTGTGGGAATCCCGTCACTTCTTCTAGTGCTTCATCAAGTTCTAGTTCTTCTGTTACTTCTAGTACTGTAAGTTCTAGTACACCTTCTTCTAGTTCTTCTTCCTCTTCTTTTAATACTGCTTCATCTAGTACACCTTTTTCTTCAACTAGTTCTTCTTCTAGTTCTAGCTCTTATACTCCAAACACTTCTGGTGCTTATAGTGAATGGCCAACAGCAGATTTAGCTGAATTAGGTTTTACTATTCCAGAATATCCTGCTGATAGTTATGATTTTTATGATTTTACTATTGTTGGTTTAGGCATTACTTTATATTGCTATAAGGGAAATCTTGATGCCTCTTCTATTCTTGAATATGGTGAAATCTTAATTGATAATGGTTTTACTTTTGTTCAAACAAGTGGAGAAGTTGATCTTTATTTAAGTGCTGATGGCACAGTTAATATCGGTGTTGGTTACTATAGTGATTTAAATTGCTTAGTAATTTCTTTAGCTAGTGTTGCACAAGCTGAAGCATGGCCAGAAGACAAAATTAATAATTTCTTCGGCTATGAAATTTCTGTTCCTTCTGTTCCAGGAGTAACAGAATATTATTGGACTACTGCAACAAACTCTGAAGATGCTGCTATTACCTTTACAAGTGAAACAGATGTTAAAGATACTTATCTTCAAACTTTAACCGATGCTGGATGGGTTTATGAATATATTGAAAGTGATACTTCTTTAGGCTATGAAATTGGAGATTATTATTTAGCTACTAACGTTAATTATCCAAGCGCAGGTGTTATGTTCTATTTAGAAGAAGGAACATATTATATTCAACTTACTATACTTGATATAGCTACTAGTTGGCCAACTGAATTAATTCAACAATATTTTGGAGAAGTTGAAATTCCAAGTTTCCCAAATGTTGAAGAATATTATGTTGATGATTCTCAATATGAAGATTATGGTCTTTGCATTGAATTAGCTAATGCTGATGAAACATATGAAGAAACATATAAAGCAACTTTAGTTGCTGCTGGATTTACAGTTAGCTTTGATTCTTCTAGTGATGCTTATGTTGGTGTTGATCCAACAGGAAAAGTAGAAGTTATGTTCTATTTATATGATGATAAATTTGAAATTCAAATTTATGATTATGTTCCAGTTGTTGTCAAAGAGAATGAACTTACATTTGCTGATGAAACTTATATTCAAGAAAAGAATGCAGATAGCACAACTTGGATTAAAGATGATTACACAGTAACTGTTACAAAAGGTTCTTCTTCAACAGGAGTTGGAAATACTAATTATTTCTCAAATCCATTACGTTTATATAATGGACAACATGTTGTTATTAGTTGGGGAGAAAAAGCTGTTGCCTCATTAACTATTGATTCCAGTTCATCCAGTAATAAAGCTGATATTACAACAATAGGAAATGTTGTTGGTGGAGAAATTACTTATGGTTTTGAAACAGCAACAATTACAATTGCTGAAGGTGCAACTCAAGTTGAATTTGATATAGTTACTAAAGATAGCTATAAACAATGCCATCTTGCTTCTATAACATTTAACGAATAAAAACATTAAATTTGGACTGGCATTGCCAGTCCTTTTCTTTTATATAAGAAATAAAATAAAAAAATGGATATTTTGTTGACAAATGTCGAAAAACTTAGTACCATAAAACAGCAATGGAGTATTAATTTCTATGTCCCAAGCGAAATTAATATATAAATTGTATTATCTATCATCGATTCAATTATGCTTAAAGGATGCAAGTTGAATTTTTTTTGTGTAATAAGCAAATATGATATTGAAAGGAAAAAATTAAAATGAAAAAATCAAGAATTATTTTACCAGCTGTTGCATTATTAACTATTTCCACAGTTGCTGCTGCTTCTAGCACAGTTGCTTGGTTTGCTGCTTCCCGTGATGTAACAGTTACAGGTAATACTGTTACAGTTGTTAATCCAGAATCAGCATTAAACGTTACTTTAGCACCTCTTACAGGAACAACAGAAACAACAAAAGATCAAACTTTAAACTTACCTTCATATATGCGTGATGGCTCTGTTAATATTTATGATAATGGTCAAGCATATAAACAAGATATTGTTACTAAGGAATATGTTGCTGCTAACTATACTACAGAAAATGATAGTGAAGGAAATCCTATTTATCGCGCAGCTTCTTGGAAAATGACATTTAAAATGGTTGCTGATTCAGCAGATAATTATGCAGTATTCTTTAATACTAAAGATTTAGCAAATAAAATTAAAGCAACAGTTGATGAAGGCAATATAAACGAAAAAATTAAAGAATCATTTAGAATTGCATTTGTTACAAATAATGTTAAGTCTGTTTTAGCTCCTTTTGCTGAAACTAATAATCCACTTGCATATGTCAAGGCTGCAGGAGAAGAAAATGCAGAATCTGCTTTAGGAAATTATAATGAAATAAGAATAAGCAATACCGCTACAAGACAACCAACAGAAATTGCTAGTGGTGCTGCTCAAACTAATGCTTTAACTGCTGCTAATGGATATATTGGAACTATTACAACAGGTGCTGAATTAGAAGTTACATGCTACGCATGGTTTGAAGGTATGGATCCTTCATGTGTTGTAGATAATGGTATTTCTACAAAAGTTACAACAGTTCTTGATTTCTACGCTTCAAGACTTTTAAACGCTTAATTATTCAGTACTAAAAACTTGAAAAAAATAAATTTGTTGTCTTTGTTTTCTTATGCGTGGTATACTAAGATAAATCTGAGGTTATACCATTATATAGATTCTAGAAAAGGAGCTTATCGTGAGCAATAAAAAGAAAATTCTATTAGGAGTTGCATTTACTTTAGATGCAGCACTAACAATTGCATTATTTGTTATTTCGATAATTATGCTTGTTACTATGCCTAAAACTCAAACTGATTTCATTATTGCTCAACAAACTCCGGGTTTGATTCCTTATTTACAAACTCATTCAACTATTTATTTAGTTTCTTGTGTATTGCCTTTGGTCATTTTGTTAGCTGTTAATGTTTATGCTTGTATTAGATTTATCAAAAAGGTCTATGCAAAGAAAAAAGTTGAGCTAAATGATCTTAGCGATGATGAAAAAGAGAAGCTTAGACAAGAAATTTTGAACGATCTTCAAAAGAAAGATTAAAAAAACTTTACAAAAAACAACTGTTTTGATAAAATTTAATCTGTAAAAGGCAAAATATCAGTAATGATGTGACGCAAAGCTACAGGGTCTAAAATTTAATGAAAATTAGATAGCCAGTTACCTTACTTGGAATGTGATGAAAAAACACTACGTTCGATGATAGGTAGCTGGTTTTTTTATCGGATTCATTGGGACAAAAGACGAGACGATTATAATACGACTATATATTTCTAATTGGCAGCATTATTGTTGCTAGATTTATTTTGGTACACGAAAGGGGTTATCGTGGTTAATTTAGAATATGTAAAAAAGAGAAGGAGAAAGAAAATTGCGGCAGCGGTTTCTGGCATCAGTGCCATTGTTGTCGTGACTTTTGTGTTGCTTTCTTTTTTGGGTCAAAATCTAGGTTCATTTACTATTAACCTTAAAGGCACAGGTGTCTCTTTATCTTTATCGGAGAAATCTTCGATGGAAAATCAGACATCTTATTTGCAAATTGGCAGTGTTCCGCCAATGGATACTTTTACTTATGGAATGCTTGATGATAGTGCGGATATCGATAATGAAGAGACGGATTATCTTATGGGCGCTCAATATAATGTTAAAGGTGAAGTTGTTGATCTCAACTATCTTAAATATACTTTCTTTCTAAGCAATGTCGAACCAACTATTGCTATGTTTGATTTCAGTTTGAAATTCTTAGATAATCAAGATGGTGGCAATGTTGATAATACTGATGTTAAGGATATTCTCCGTATTGGTTTATATAGCAATACAGAAAAAGATGAACATAATGTTACTTATTATGCTAGAAAAGGAAAGAATATTAATATTGTTGATGGCAAGGAAACTTTCAATGAATATGTAAGTGATACCAACAGAAGTCTATGCACTAATTTTGCTGACGATGAAACTGTTTTAAGCTTTAGAGTGAAAAATTTTGCTCCTAATTCTCAAATTAGGTACACGGTTTTGTTCTGGCTTGAAGGCAGTGATCCAGATTGTACAGGCGTTCCTAAAGACGAGTCTAAAGTTAGATTAGGAATTGAAATTAATGCATATGAAAATCAAGAATAGATTAAAGCAATCACTTGGTATCAGATTCTTTTCCTTGGTGTTTTTAGCTCTTTTAAGCTTGGTTGGAGGAACGGCAGCCTGGTATCAATATTTATCGCGTGCAGGTTTTGGCTTTGAAGGTGTTTCTATTGGAAATACTGCTCTTATGGAAATAGGTTTTATCAGCAATGTTCAACTTGATGATTACAAAGCTTATGATTTGAGCATAGATGAAAATAATTCTAACATCTATTGGTCTCATAGTGAGATCAGCGAAGATGTTTTAAATTATGTTTTATCTTCTAATGGTTATGCCTATAATAAACTTTTTCCTGTATCTAGTGGCTCTTTTGATGGAACTTCAGATTTTTCTTTGATTGGAAATCCATATTATCTTGAATATGGTTTTACTCCGGCTAAAAAATTTGGATATTTATATTTGCCTTTAGTCTTTAGAGTTAAAGATGTTGATAGCCAAGAGTATTTATCTGGTAAAAGTATTTATCTGAGCAATTCTTCTTTATCTACCCGCAATGGAATAGATCAAGCTATCCGTGTTTATATGAAAAATGATATCAATAGCTTCATATATAATCCATCACAAATGCATGATGGTGAAACTGCTGTCGGCGGTGTTTTAAATTTAAATGAAGACATGTACTATGACTATAAAGATGGAAAAGAATTTGTTTATGGTGAATATGAAAACATTGTCTACACCAGTTCTTATTCTGGAGAAAATGAAGTTGATCCGAAAGATGTTACTACTTTTACTGCTAATCATAAAGGTGGGGTAATGACAGTTGATAAGGAAAAATCCACTTTTAAAACCGCGAAATATTTGGGAAATGATTCTTTGATATCTGATGGAAAAATATTGACCATAACCGGTGAAGATGGCATTGCTAGACTTGATTTAACATTATATCTTGAAGGTTGGGATAAATCAGTTATCAACGAGAATATCGGTTCTTATTTCAATTTGAATCTAAATTTTGGAGTTAACACCAATGAATAGAAAAGTATTGCTTTTTTATCTGGTGATGATTTTATGCTTGGTGTCTTCAGTCAGTGTTACCGCAGCTTGGTATGTCGGCAATAGAAACCTTTATGTTAAAGACTTCGATATCGGCTTCAACGGCGATAAGGAAGTAAAAATAGGTACTACAGAAGAAGAATTCTATGAAGACATTCCATCTAGTGATATTCTTGAAGTTGAAGGCTTTGTTCCTGTCAGCTCCATGTATTCATATAAATGGTTGGAACAGAAGAAAACTACGCCAGAATTTAGACAATCTTATTCCTCTTTAACTACAGAATCAGAAATGGATAGTGGTATTGCCAAAAAAGGTTTTTATTCACAGGAGTTCTATTTATATAGTGAACGCAATGTGATTGTGTCTTTAGCCGAGGAAACTAAAGTTGAACCAAATGTAAAAAAGAATTTGGAGACAGCTAAAAAAATTAAAGACGAATATCCTGATTTATCTCAGGATAAAATATTAGATAATTTGAATAGTATTGCTAATTCTTTGAGAATATCTATTCTTGTTCCGGATGAAAATTATTATTCATATTTCATCATCGATCCGAAAAAAGATGATGAAAAAATATATTTTGTTGGACGGTTAGATAATAACGCTGATGGATATTATGATTTTAAAGCGGGAAAAGAAAGACTTTTTGGAGAATATGAGGAAGATGATATTGCAAAAATAGTTTATAAGGATGAAAATGTAATTGATTCGGAATTAAGTGATACAACAAAGATAGCTTCTGCATTTAATGCAAAAACAAGAAAAGGTATAAAAGCAATAGATTGGAAAAAAACATTGGAAAATGGCTTTGAACCAGTTGAAGAGAAATCTTTAACTGTCGAAGAAGCTTCTAATACAATGCTTGTTCCGCTAGTTGGATTGAAACCACAGAAAATCATAATCTCAATATATTTAGAAGGTTGGGATTTAGACAATACCGATATAACAAGACTAGGAAGTTTTTCCGCCGATATAAAATTTAAAGTGTTGAGGTAATATTATGGGTGTATATTTTGAATATTTAAAAGAAATGATAATCCAAGTTTTTAAAGACATTGGAACATTTTTTGTTAAACTTTTTGCCGGACCATGGGAAAATGTCGGTGATAATTTTAAGTACTATGGTGATATCTTCAATACTTATTCTAATCAATTCGGACCTGCTGGATGGGTTTTCTTTGTTATATTTGCGATATTCTTTATTGCTTTGATCGGTGGTCTTTTGTTCTTATTGTTCTTGCTCTTAAGAAAATATATTCGCTTTGTCAAAAGAGAACTTGATAAAGATGCTCTTAGAGAAGAAGTTGAACGTTTGAGTTATGAACTATATAAGACAACAGAAGAAAAAGATAAAATTCTCAATTTAAAGGTTGGAGCTTTTGGTGGAAGAACTGTTGAACAGATGGAAGAAGATGAGAAAAAGGATCAAGTTCCGGCTTCTACAACTTTATCTCGCTTTCCAAAACTTACAGCAGTTGATATCGAATACGCTAACTTAAATACTGAAATACCTAATATTGATGGCTTAACTTTAGAGGAAGTTTGTAATTCCTTTAGAGGCTTTGCGGCAAGCCAATTAAAACTCTATTATAAAATTGATACTATCAGACAACTTTTTGCTGGTATGGCTACTTCTAAATTGATTATTTTAGAAGGTATATCTGGTACTGGTAAAACTTCTTTGCCATATGCTTTAGGAAAGTTCTTGATGCATGATGCTTCTATTTGCTCTGTTCAACCTTCATGGAAAGACCGCAGTGAACTTGTTGGTTACTACAATGAATTCACAAAGAAATTCAATGAAACTGAATTTTTGAGAGCTTTATATGAATCAACATACCGCAAGGATTTAGATGTTGTAGTTCTCGATGAAATGAACTTAGCACGTATTGAATACTATTTTGCTGAATTCTTATCGATGATGGAACTTCCAAACGTCAATGACTGGTTAGTTGAATTGACCAGCAATACTGAGGCTAATGATCCAAAGAATATCCGCAAGGGTAAATTATTAGTTCCACAAAATGTCGAATTCTTTGGAACTGCTAATAACGATGACTCAACATTTACTATTTCTGATAAGGTTTATGATCGTGCAATTTCAATTTTCTTTGATAATAAGGGAATTCCATTTGAAACAGAATTTGTCGAACCTATTCAACTCAGCTATTCACAACTTCGCAAATTATATCAAGATGCTATTTTCCAATATCCTCTTTCTGATAAGGTTTTGGAAAAATTTGAAAAACTTGATGCCTTTGTCATCAAAAATTTCAAATTAGCTTTTGGTAACCGTATCTTAAAACAACTTAATACATTTATTCCTGTTTATGTTGCCTGCGGTGGAAATGAACTCGATGGTCTTGACTTTATCTTTACCAATAAGATTTTGAAAAAATTTGAATCTTTAAATATCGCTTTCTTAAAAGATGAATTGAAGAAACTCAATTCTGAATTAGATAAATTATTTGGTAAAAATACATTTAAGATGGCTCATAATTATATCAACGATTTATTGAGGCTGAACTAAAATGGCTAAAAGCACACGCTATTTGACCATGGAAGAAGCCTACGTAAAAAAGGTTGATTCCTTGGTAAAAAAGAACAAATCCGCTGAAGCTGTTTTCAATCAATTAAAAGATGGTAAAAATTACTATCTCAAGATGAATAGCATCAAATCTTCTTCATTTGATACCAAATGGATTGAAAAGATTGAAGGAGCTATTTTAGATATTGGTCAAATTGTTAAAAATCCTTGGAAAACTACTAAAACTCAAGGAAATATAGTTCCGGTAGAACTAGCGAGAAAAACCAATGGAGAATCGGTTAGACATCTTTCTTCCCATACTCAATATGTTAAATCGGTCAGTGAAAACGGAGAAATTTTACCAAATAAAGTTTTAACCATTGAAGCAGTTGATGATTACGCTATCTATGAAAATAGATTTGTTTCAACACTTATTAAAAGATTGGTCTATTTTGTTGAAAAACGTTATGACTATTTGGTTGAACATGCGGAATTAAAAAATATTCAAGTCAATTATATTAAGTCTAAAGCTATTGTTGATGGAAATGAAGTTGAAATAGAAACCAAAGTAACCATTAAAAGCGA
>ULUR01055775.1_pt1 | contig 11665 bp, 8 predicted proteins | sample 1958651 | NCBI WGS metagenome assembly ULUR01 (sample SAMEA4835764, study PRJEB28245) | human gut metagenome | biome: gut microbiome; material: fecal sample | place: Denmark | collected 2008 | reverse complement strand
ATGGTGGATGCCATTAAATTAGGCGCAAACGAATTTGTTCAGAAACCTTTTGAGCCGGACCAGATTTTGAGCGTCATAGGAAATATTACAAAATAATAACAAAATATACGAAAAAGAAGAAACGGCAAATCGACTCGAAATCGGGAATTCGCAATGCGAATTATATTTCTCGCTGATTTGTCGTTTCTTCTTTTTAAGATTTTCTTATTATTTAGCTAATTTTAAATCTCAACTTGATAGGTGGAGAAGTCCTGAATAGTTATTATTTAGCTAATTTAAATCTCAACTTTTTACCTGTTTCTCCGATTGATACCAGTTTCTTACCAGCCACACAGATATGGCGGCAACGAATGCGAGTACAACCATATACACAATCTTAGCGACAAGTGCCGGTGCATAAGTATTTAAAATCACGTCGGTAAACCGGATAAATACATACACAATGATTGGCGTAAGCCATGCGGCAAGTCTCTTCTTTTCCAAGTAATTCTTTCCAACCAAAAAGGCAACACCCATGTAAACAAGTACAACTAAAATATTGCGTACGGCGTCCAGATATAACGATGCGGTAGATGTCGATAAAATACTCGCTTTTGCCATATCGGTTCCGTTAAATGCCCCTACGTTAATCCGTATCGCATAATAAAGCTGGAATCCGTAAGTAAGAAGCGCAGCTCCAAGACCAAAACCAAGTCCTACCGTTGTTGAGCGGTATAAAGAACGCTGCTTGGTGTTTGTCAAATAAACACCCCAGTACAATCCTGCTGCGACAAAAATACTGCCGGCAAGCGCTTCTACAAAAGCAACCACAACCGCATTTCCACCGGTCGTATTTAAAACATCACGCATTTTCGTAAGTGCAAGAAGTCCTAAGAAACTGTAGATAATTTCCTGCCAGAAATATCCCATGATTCCGTAACCGATGGCTCCGAGCATTCCGCGCTCCACTTTACTGGACTGTTTCCATAAGATATAAAAAGGAATCAAAACGGCAATCAGTGGCAGCAAAATTGCCATCACATAGCCCATCATTTGTCCTGTTGATACCATAGTTTCCTCCTTCTCAGTGAGTCTCTCTTTTGTTAAAATCCAACACGAATTCTCGTAATAAATGTATCAAACTGAGAAATGGTTTCGTTAAATTCTTTTTCAGTCATGGTTCCTGTCAAAAAGCCAAATTCATCTGCAATTCCACCATCTACCGGTGTAACCTCTTCAAACAAATCTTCTGCTTTTGCTTTTTCACTTGCACCAATGCGGACGAAGAAACGGTTTTTCATTTCATCCATCGGAGCAACTTCCTGTTTTTCGTCTTCCCAGATTGTCATCACATTGACATTCATATGTTTTACTGCATCAACCACATCCGATACAACTGCGCTTGCTGTTGCCTCTTTTCCGGCACCTTTACCATAAAACATAACATCACCAAGCATGTTTCCTGTCACACAGATTGCATTAAATACATCATTCACTGCGTACAGCGGATTGTCTGCCTGAATCATCTGTGGTGCAACCATTGCATACAATTTATTTCCTTCTTTACGGCTTGTGCCAAAGATTTTAATAGCAGCGCCAAGGGCTTTTGCATATTTGAAATCTTCTGCCGTAATTTTGGTAATTCCTTCGGTATAAATATCCTCGTAATCCACCTGCTGTCCATATGCTAAAGAAGTCAAAATCGCAATCTTACGGCAGGCATCATATCCTTCCACATCTGCGGTCGGGTCTTTTTCTGCATAGCCAAGCTCCTGTGCCTCTTTCAAAACGTCGGCAAAATCAGAACCTTCCTGTGCCATCTTCGTAAGGATATAGTTTGTCGTTCCATTTAAAATACCATTAATCTGCTCGATTCGGTCAGCAGTCAGACTCTGGTTTAACGGTCTGATAATCGGAATACCACCGCCAACACTCGCCTCAAACAAGAAGTTTACCGTCTTGCTCTTTGCGATATGCACAAGCTCTGCTCCATAAGCAGCCACCAATTCTTTATTGGATGTACATACACTTTTTCCGGCTAACAGAGATTTTTTCACAAATTCATAAGCCGGTTTCGTTCCGCCCATGGTCTCTACAACAATGTCCACTTCCGGGTCTTCTAAGATAACATTAAAATCATGTACTACTTTGGACTGAATCGGGTCGTCCGGGAAATCACGAAGGTCTAATACATATTTCACTTCAACTTCCTGTCCGGCTCTCTTTGCAATAATTTTTGCATTTGTCTGAATCACCTTAACAACACCGGAACCAACCGTTCCATAACCTAACACTGCAATTCGAATCATTTTTTCCTCCATTTCCAAATCAAAAGTCTTACTCTTCTTTAGACTCTTCACTTTTGCTTTTCAGCACTTTATCAACTTCCTGCCACTCTTCTTTTGTGAGAAGGCTTCCCGGATTAATACTAAGAATCAACCGTCCCTTGTGGTTTACCACAAAGTCGGCATACGCCGTCTTTTTCGTGTGCACAAGTGCCGGGAAATCCTGTATTTCATCGCCATCCGCCTGAATAATATTCGAAACACCATCCACTAAAACGGCTGCTTTCCCCTGTGGCAGCTGGAACACCAAATACTTGGTCTCACCTGTTACGGGCACCGGCGGCAGAACCAGTTTCTTTTTCAGATTTAACAAAGGAACCCACTCATCACGGATTGAAACAATGCCTAAAAAGCCATCGGAAAGCCCGGGCTCCTTTGCGTATTCCACGTAATTTTCAATTCCCTGTATCTCGGAAACATCTGCTCCGTATTCTTTGCCACTTAAAAAAAATGTAACGACTTCTTTCATACCTTATCCCCTTCTAACTGTTAATCCATTTCAAATAGGCATTCATAAACATGTCAATATCACCATCTAATACCGCAGAAACATTTCCGGTCTCTGCATTGGTCCGATGGTCTTTTACCATCGTGTACGGCTGCATAACATAAGAGCGAATCTGACTGCCCCAGCCAATTTCTTTGACTTCACCACGGATATCGGATTCTTTTGCAAGATTTTCCTGTTCACGCAAAATCAAAAGTTTCGCTTTGAGCATCTGCATCGCTTTATCCTTATTCATATGCTGTGAACGCTCATTCTGACATTGTACCACAATACCCGTTGGAAAATGGGTAATTCGGATTGCCGATGACGTTTTGTTGATATGCTGTCCACCGGCACCGCTCGAACGGTACGTGTCAATTCGGATATCATCATCTGCGATTTCAATATCAATATCCTGCTTAATATCCGGCATGACGTCACACGACACAAACGAAGTTTGTCGTTTTCCAGCCGCATTAAACGGTGAAATACGCACCAGACGGTGAACGCCGTGCTCGCTCTTTAAGTAACCATAAGCATTATCTCCCTGAATTTCCAGTGTGACGGATTTCAGTCCTGCCTCATCACCATCCAGTGAGTCTAAAACTTCTACGCTAAAGCCACGTTTGTCTGCCCATTTCTCATACATACGGCACAACATACTTGCCCAATCGCAGCTCTCTGTACCACCGGCTCCTGCATGCAGGGTAAGAATTGCATTCTCGGCATCATGCTCACCGGTAAGCATCGTTGTAATTCGTAAATCTTCAAATTCCTTCTGGAATTGTACAAACTCATTTTCAACTTCCGGAACCAGTGACTCATCCGCCTCTTCATTCCCCATCTCAATCAGCGTCATAATATCGTCATACGCCATGCTGAGTGCGTCGGCACGTTCAACAATACTCTTTAAGTCCTTTAATTCCTTCATATCCGCACTTGCCTTCTCGGCATCGTCCCAAAAGTCAGGTGCTTCCATATTTCTCTCAAGTTCTTCAATCCTTAACTTTTTCTCTGCTAAGTTAAAGTGAATCCCTTACTTCCAGAAGTGGTTCTTCAAAACTGCTCAATTCGATTCGGATGTTATCCAATTCAACCACAAAATCACCACCTTAATTTTTTATATGCAAACGCAGTTATTCACTGCTTATCTGCCACAACAATATTTGTATTTTTTACCGGAACCACATGGGCACGGTGCATTTCGGCTGATTTTTTCCGATTTGCGGACAACCGGTGCATTTGCCGAATCATCTTTATTGGTTCCTGTCACTTCAGCAACCTGCTCACGCTCAACCTTCTGCTCGATGCGGACATGCATCAGCATCTTAACCGTCTCTTCACGGATGGATTCCGTCATATCGTTGAACATATCATAGCCCTGTAAACGATACTCGACAACCGGGTCTCTCTGTCCAAATGCCTGAAGTCCGATTCCCTGACGAAGCTGATCCATATCGTCAATGTGATCCATCCAGCGGCTGTCCGTTACTTTCAAAATAATGACACGCTCAATCTCACGAATCTGCTCCGGCTCCGGAAATTCTGCTTCTTTTGTCTCATACAGACGAAGAGCCTCTTCTTTCAAATTCTGAATCAATTCCTGTTTTGAACCGCAGCCCTCACCGGTAATCGGTTTAACCGGAATCATCGGAATGAGAATTTCATTCAACTCCTTCAAATTCCACTCGGAAGGTCCCTGGTCATCGCCAATTACCATATTGACATATTTTTCAACCAGTTCATCAATCATGCTGATAATGGTATCACGCATGTCATCGCCATCGAGTACCTTGCGGCGCTCTGCATAAATAATCTCACGCTGCTCGTTATTAATCTGGTCATATTCCAACAAATTTTTACGGATTCCGTAGTTGTTGCTCTCAATCTTCTTCTGCGCACGCTCAATCGCTTTATTCAGCATCTTGTGCTGAATCTGCTCGCCTTCCGGCATACCAAGCGAATTAAACATCTGCATCAGATTCTGGGAACCGAACAAACGCATCAAATCATCTTCCAATGAAATGTAGAATTTCGATTCACCAGGATCTCCCTGACGTCCGGCACGACCACGCAGCTGATTATCAATTCGGCGGGATTCATGACGTTCTGTACCAATAATTTTCAAACCGCCAAGTTCGGTTACGCCCTCGCCCAGTTTAATATCCGTACCACGTCCGGCCATGTTTGTCGCAATCGTAACCGCTCCAATCTGACCGGCATCCGCGATAATCTCTGCCTCAAGTTCATGGAACTTTGCATTCAATACTTTATGTGGAATTCCACGTTTTTTCAACAACTGTGACAATTCTTCCGAAGCGTCAATCGTAATCGTACCAACAAGTACCGGCTGGCCTTTTTCATGACTTGCCGCAATATCCTCAACAATCGCATTCAATTTCTCGCGTTTTGTTTTATATACGGAATCGTTGTGGTCAACACGCTGTACCGGCAGGTTTGTCGGTACTTCAACAACGTCCATGCCGTAAATCTCACGGAACTCTTTTTCCTCTGTGAGAGCGGTACCGGTCATACCACATTTCTTATCATATTTATTAAAGAAGTTCTGGAATGTGATTGTGGCAAGAGTTTTACTCTCTCTCTTCACTTTTACATGTTCTTTTGCTTCAATTGCCTGATGTAAACCGTCCGAATAACGTCTTCCCGGCATGATACGTCCGGTAAATTCGTCTACGATAAGTACCTGGTCATCTTTTACCACATAATCCTTATCAAGGTGCATCAACGCATGTGCACGAAGTGATAAGTTTACACAGTGCTGAATCTCTAAGTTTTCCGGGTCGGCTAAGTTTTCCAAATGGAAGAAACGCTCTACCTTTTTGATACCCTGCTCGGTAAGGTTTACTGTCTTTTCCTTTTCATTAGCAACATAGTCACCGGTTTCGTTATTATCTTCTTTCATGATAATGTCCATCTTGGACAATTCTTTTTCAGTACCTTTTTTCAACTGGCGCACTAAGTTATCACACGCCTCATAAATCTTTGTCGATTTTCCGCTGGAACCGGAAATAATAAGAGGTGTTCTCGCCTCGTCAATCAATACCGAGTCAACCTCATCGACAATGGCATAGTGTAAATCACGCTGTACTAACTGCTCTTTGTAAATAACCATGTTATCACGCAGGTAATCAAATCCCAGTTCGTTATTTGTCGCATATGTAATATCACAGTTATATGCTTCTCTTCTCTCGTCATTGTCCATGCTGTTCAAAATAACACCGACTGTCAGACCAAGAAATTCATGAATCTGTCCCATCCACTCTGCATCACGCTTTGCCAGATAGTCGTTTACTGTCACGATATGAACACCTTTTCCTTCGAGCGCATTCAGATAAGCCGGCAGAGTAGATACGAGCGTTTTACCTTCACCGGTACGCATCTCGGTAATACGTCCCTGATGCAAAATGACACCGCCAATCAACTGTACACGAAAATGTCTCAGTCCGATCGTTCTCTTAGAAGCCTCACGCACAACGGCATACGCTTCCGGTAAAATGTCATCCAAAGTTTCTTTATCTGCCAAACGTTTCTTAAACTCCGCCGTTTTGCCACGAAGTTCTTCATCAGATAACTTCTCCATTTCTGGTTCAAGTGATTCAATTTTGTCTACAATCGGAATCACACGTTTCACTTCACGTTCACTATGTGTTCCTATAACCTTACTAAATAATCCCATTTTGTCACTCTCCAATTATTTTTTTTGCATTTTCTCGCTTCTACATGCCATATATCCTAACAAGAGACGTTACTGTCTCAATATGGTATTTTATCATTAGTCGGGGGAGAATGCAACCTTTTCTATTTCTTTTCGGGGTTTGCCTTTGTTTGTGACAGATGTTCGCTTAATTTTTTCAGTTTCCGTAATTTAGAAGAAATACTTTGCGTCTTGTGGGCGCTTTCGCTTGTTGAGTGCGTAACGGTATGGGCGCTGAAACTACCAGTGCCACATACCGACGTACTCAAAACCCACAATCCACAAAGCATTTCTTCTAAATTACTGGAATCTTGAGCAACTTTAAGCGAAAATCGGACAACAAATAAAATTAAAACCCGAAAAGAATAGAAAAATACATTTTTAGGAAGAGTTTCTTCCCTCTTCCCGTTTCTTCTCTTCCTTTTTTGCGAAAAATAAAATCACCCCCGGGGGAAGCTATATTTGCGAAGCAAATATCTCGCTTACCCCGGGGGTGATTATTATTTTTCATTTAGAATTCCGGCTCAATTAAACCATATGTATTGTCTTTTCTCTTATAAACAACATTTACTTCGTCGGTTTCCGAGTTGCGGAAAACGAAGAATGTGTGTCCAAGAAGTTCCATCTGTACGCAGGCTTCTTCCGGATCCATCGGTTTCATCGCAAATTTTTTAGAACGGATGATAGAAATTTCTTCTTCATCATATGTGTCCTCATCAACAAATCCTTTGCTAAACTGTGCTACGTTCTGCTCTTTCTGAATCAGCTTGTTCTTATATTTACGAAGCTGGCGTTCGATAACTTCTTCCACCAAATCAATCGATACATACATATCGGTGCTTGTTTCTTCTGCACGGATAATGGTTCCTTTCATCGGTACCGTAACTTCAATTTTCTGACGATTCTTTTCTGTGCTCAATGTAACATGAACTTCTGTTGAATCATTGAAATACCGCTCAAGTTTTCCAATCTTCTCCTCAACTGCTGCACGCAATCCTTCCGTTATGTCAATGTTTTTTCCACTTATTACTAAGTTCATACTAATCAGCTCCTTTGCCCATAAGTTTCAAGATGTCCATTGGCTCATCTCGTAATCATATTATACAACAAAAACCTCTGTTCGGCAACATAAAAATCCATAAATCAGATAAACATTTTAACCTTGTGCTATCAAGTTGTCACACAATTAACCAACTTGTCTTATAGTCAAAAATATGCTACTTAAGTCTACTTAAATTGTTGACAATGTTTATAACTTTGTTCACAACTAACAAATATCGCAATTTCGTTGTTTTAATTGTTGATAAATAACGCCTGCACACATGACTACAATTGTCTGCGTACAGGCGTTCGTTTTCGAGTTGTATGACTTCTTAGATTTAACCAAGAACTCGTCTCGCACAATATGGTTTACGATAATACATATTACTTGTCTTAATTCCGGTACGTGGGTTACTTGCATGTACAACCCTGCCACCGCCGATGCAAAGTGCAACGTGGTTGACATGTCCACCACTTGCATAGAAAATCAAGTCACCGGCTCTTGCGCTGGATGGGCTGATTTTCTTACCCACTCCCGACTGTGCGCCGGAAGTACGTGGCAAACTGATACCGAATTTCTTAAATACTGACATGGTAAATCCGGAACAGTCCGTACCATGAGTCAAACTGGAACCACCGTAGACATATGGGTTTCCAACAAATTTCAAAGCGTAGGAAGCAATTGCGGAACCGTCACCGCTTCCCAATGTGCTGCCACCATCGGACGATGAGGAACCACCGCTTGCACCACCGGAACCATTGCTGGATCCACCGGAGCTGCTGTTTCCACCTGCGCCACCGGAACCGTTACTGGAGCCGCCGGAACTTCCTTTTGCACCACCGCCGCCATTACTGGAGGATGCACTGCTTGATTTATGACCTCCACCGCCACCATTCGAAGAACTCTTTCCTGAACTTGATGACGCTTTATGACTTGAGCTGCTTGAAGAACTGCTGCTTGACGAACTCTTTCCTGAATTCGATGAAGACTTCGCCGGACGTTCACTCTCTGCCGCCGCTGCCTCTGCTGCCGCTTTTCTTCTCTCTTCTTCGCGTTCTTCCTCAATCGATACAGCCTTTTCAAACTGAACCGAGATTTTTACATAATCATCTCTGACATAACCGGTTGTATCGCCATCGACGCGAACCTTTACCCAGCCGGATTCATGTTTAAGCACTTCATAACTTTCATCGCCGGCCAAAAGGTCAAGAATCTTACTCGATTCACTTTCTTTCTCGCGGACACGAAGCGTCTCCGTGGTAACTGTCGCCCACTTCGTACCAAACTGGTCTACCAGTTTTTCCGCACTGTAGCCGATTGCCAGATAATCTTTCATAATATAACCGGAAACCGAACCGGACTTAATATAAACCCAGTCGCCCTCTGTCTTAGCAATCGTAGCTGCGCTTCCGCGGTACAATTTACCAACGATTTCCGCATCCGTATTTGGTTTCTTACGAATATTTACATAATCTGCCGCAATGGAAATACCAACATTGGCATATTCCGATTCCGGTTTTGGTGTCGCCGTCGCTGTCGCTTCTTTCGTCGGCTCCGGTGTTGCATTCGAGACAGCAGAACCACTTACTGCGCTTGTCCCATTATTGGTGTTACCCGGCATATCCTCAAACGCTACAATTGCTTCCGGATTTGACTGTGTTGCACCAACCTGAATCGTACAGTACTGGTCTAACATATAAGCCATACCGGCAAGTTCCGTCTCAGAACCCATCGTAGTTGAAGATGAAACCATACACTTGCCAAATATTCCAAAGGATAAAACAAGTCCTGCCCCCAACGCACATTTCACAAGCCTTGTGTGTTGCATACTTTTCTTCCCTCCATTGTCACTCATCTGCCGGCCTCAAACTCATCCGGCATTCTAAATGTTACAAATTTGTTAAATACTTGTTTCAGTATAACAACTCTGTCCGCATCTGTCAACCTTTGTAAACTCATTGTTTCTACTAATTTTTACCACAATTTTACCGAGAAAATTAATTTTACATTTATTCTACAGGATTCGACTATTTATTTCGCAACAATCGCCTCAATCTCAATCAGAACATCTTTTGGCAGTCTTGCCACTTCCACGCAGGAACGTGCTGGGCAGTCTCCCGTAAAAAAGCGGGAATAAATTTCATTTACTTTGGCAAAATCATTCATGTCTTTAATGAATACAACCGTTTTAATCGTGTCCTCAATTTTTGCACCACTTGCTTCAATCAGTGCTTTCAAATTGCCGATTGCCTGCTCAGCCTGTTTTTCAATACCGCCTTCTACCAATTCGCCGGTCTCCGGAATAATCGGAATCACACCTGATGTAAATACCAGACCATTTACCTCTACTGCCTGAGAATAAGGACCGATTGCTGCCGGTGCCTTGTCTGTTGAAATAATTTTCTTCATATAAAAACACAACCTTTCTATTCATTGTTTTCATAGCTGATATTACCACATTTTCAGAAAAAATTCACTAGTTTTTTTCGGGTAAGGGTAGTATAATGAAACTGTTTGAACGAAGGGAGGAAATCGCATGTATTCCTATCATGATAGAGTATCTTACAGCAGAATTGATAAGGACGGACTACTCGGTGTCTCCGATACCGTAAATGCAATGCAGGACTGCTGCCTGTTTCACAGCGAGGACGTCGGACATTCTGCCTTAGATTTATTAAAGAAAAACCGCGCTTGGTTAGTGAGCGCATGGCACGTTGTATTCAAACGCCGTCCGGTTATGGGCGAGCGTTTCACGGTGCATACATGGCCGTATCAGTTTAAAGGCATTTTCGGATGTCGTAATTTTTTAATGGAAACGCCGGACAAAGAGGTTCTTGCCTACGCCGATTCAAGATGGTTTTATTTTGACCCGTCTACCGGTCAGCCAACAAAAATTGATGACAGTGAAAAGGCCGCCTATCCGACAGAACCTGCTTACGACATGGAATATTCTTCCAGAAAGGTAAAATGTCCGGAAAACTTGACACTTGTCGAAGAAGTCGATGTGTGCCAGAATTATCTTGACACAAACCACCATGTAAACAACGGACAGTATATTCGTCTGGCTGTGAATGTTCTGCCAATTGATTTTGAAGTTTCCGAATTCCGTGCCGAATTTCGTCTGGCTGCCAAAATGGGAGACACCATGTACATTCGCACAGCCAGTGAAAATGGCAAATTTTATGTAGTCTTTACGGACAAAGAGGAAAATCCTTATTTCCTCAGCGAATTTACCCCGACAAAGAATGGAGAATAATATGAACGAATCAAAAGTTCTTGGCAAATTTGCCAGATTGTATGTTTCAAAAATCACAAAATTCGGTGTGATGCTTCGCTCTTTTGAAGAAAAAGATTTGGAAGTACTGCTCCCGAATAACCAGGTAAAAAAAGGGACCGAAAAAGGCGATTTTTACGAGGTGTTTTTGTACAAAGATTCTGAGGACCGCTTAATTGCTACCACACAAAGACCGTATCTTTCACTCGGTGAAACTGCGGTTTTGGAAGTCAAAGACGTAACCGGTATCGGTGCTTTCTTAGACTGGGGACTTGCCAAAGATTTGCTGCTTCCTTTTAAGGAGCAGACAAAAAAAGTTCACCCAGGCGAACGCGTGTTAGTCGCTTTATACATCGACAAAAGCAGCCGTTTATGTGCAACTATGAAGGTGTATGACTATCTTTCCTGTGACAGCCCTTACCAGAAAGGGGATCACGTAGAAGGTTTGATTTATGAAATTTTGGATTCTTTTGGTGCATTTGTTGCTGTGGACAATCAGTATTCCGCTTTAATTCCACACAACGAAATGACAAGAGAACTTCACATCGGCGATGTCGTGAAGGCACGCATCAAAGAAGTTACCGAAGAAGGAAAATTGACCTTAAGTTTACAGGAAAAGACAAAAGTGCAAATGGGCAAAGACGCTGAACTTATTTACGAGAGGTTACAAAAAGAAGGCGGTTTCCTGCCATTCCACGATAAAACCTCTCCGGAGATTATCAAGCGTGAATTCAAAATCAGCAAAGCCGCCTTCAAACGAGCCATCGGCCGGCTGTTAAAGGAAGGAAAAATCAAACTGACCGATAGTGGAATTGAACGTATT
>ULUR01038458.1_pt1 | contig 11697 bp, 4 predicted proteins | sample 1958651 | NCBI WGS metagenome assembly ULUR01 (sample SAMEA4835764, study PRJEB28245) | human gut metagenome | biome: gut microbiome; material: fecal sample | place: Denmark | collected 2008 | reverse complement strand
CATTTGCAAAGGTACGCGTTTCTTTGACTTCTGCAACCCTTCCGAGCTATTTTTTTCATCCCTTATTCTCTTTCTTATCAATAGGATAGCCTATCCTTTACGAAACAACCGATTCTGTAAACGAATCTCTCTTTTTACTCTTCGAAAAACGCAAGATTTAGACGATCGTTTAGACTAGTCGTTTTTGAATAGAGGGCGATTGATTAAGGTCTTGATAGATATTTAATTAACACTATTATTAATATTTAAATTAGAGATTATGAACAAAGGGATTTTTACTTTGATGACAGCGGCTTTATTGTCCGCAGGTTCAGCGGTAATGCCTGTTAATGCTGCTTCTGAGATTACAGCCTATTCGACTGTAAATAAAGATAAGGTATTAGCTAACGGCGTGAAGTTCTATTTGCAAAAGAGTACAGAAGCAAAAGCTGGAGAGACTTATTACACGGTAAAAGAAGTGACACTTAAAGACAAGACTAAGGTTTGGACTTTGACTGAGGCTGAGTCTGCAGAAAAAGCGTCTGTTTTTGAGGTTTCTAATTATGCTAAGGTAGGTAACCAGTACACCTTCTCATTGTCTGCAAATGGGAAAGTTGTTACTTTTCAGAAAGATGCCTCTAGCATTGAAGATGGCGCTGATTTGAATGCGGATGCCCGTACAACAACTATTCTTTCTACCGTAAACAAGCTAAGTGCAATCAAAACGTTGCCTGCTTTCTTGAAAGAAGCTACAGGTTTTTCAGTGATTCTAGCTACTGAGGTAGAGACTATGGATGCTGAAGCATTGAATACTTATAATAAGAATGGCTTTACTTTCGGATTTAACGCTCCGACTGAGTTAGTATCCAATCCGTTCGCCCAGCCGATCTATGCGGTAGATTATACGGAAAAGGTTGCTACTGCGGCTGAAGGTGAGACTTTCGGCAATACGTACTTTGTTGTTGGTGGTACGGAGAATGCTTTGAAGGCTTTGAAGGAAGACTACAAGGATGGAACATTGGATGAGAAAGACTTGCTGTTCAATAAGGACATCAAGATCCTAGCTTTGAAAAAGGACGTTAAGTATGACGTGAAAGCTGCTAAGACTACGGCTTATAAATTAGAGACTGTAGCTGGTGATAAGGCCAATGTGGCTGAACACTCCGCTGCTTTCATGGTAACGGAATTCGATAAGTTGGCTAATCCGGATGAATATCAGTTGAAGATCAAGTCTCCGGAAGCAGAAACCGCTCTTTATATGGGTGCTATTCGTTTCACTTCTACGGATACGAAGACTTATGTGACTACTGTAGAGGAAGGCGAGATCGGTTCTTTGATCAACGCGACTTTAGGTGCTAGCACTTATTTGAAACCTTCTGTATTGTTGAAGGAAGGCGTGGCTAACTTCGTGAATGTTTACTTCACTAGCTCGAATGAAAGTCAAAAGGACAAGAGCCTTACAACTGAGTATCATAAATACTTGGTTCCGGGTGTTTCTGAGGGATCATTCGTATATAACGCTATGGCCGCTAACGACGTGAACTTTAAGTCTGCCGCTTCTCAATGGGCTGTTAAGGACTTCGATGGTAAATATACGTTCACGTTAGTGAACCGCGAGACTCAGCAAGAATTGGAATTGAGCATGCAAGAGACTAAGGTTAAAGGCGAGTATGAGGTGGTTGCTACAGGTGAGGATAAGAAATTTGGCAACTTGACCGAAGATGGCAAAAAGGATACTGAAGGGATGAAAACAATCGCCGGTACTAAAGTTAAATTTATCCCTGTTGAAAAAGTAGCAGGTTTCTTGGATCTGTCCAAGGAAGAGATGGAGGCTGGTGTCTCTTTGTTGTTCAAGGGTAAAACTGACTTGATCGGTGAGAAGACTTTCTATGCTGCTATGAAGGAACAGAACACTTTGACTCCTAGCATGAAAGCTTCTGAATTAGCTTCTTTGTCAATCGAGAAAGCAAAAGGTAAGATCAATGAGGACGATAAGGACGCTGTAGAAAACTATACGATCCAAGTGGTTGATGTAGCTTACTTGAAGGATGGTAAGGTTGTTGCCGCTAAGGATACATTATTTGTTCCTACTTATACGATCTTCCACGTGACAGGTGAAGGTGATGACGCTAAGACATTCTTCTTAGGCGAGGATATGAAATATACAGAGAAATCTGAGGGAACAAATCCTGCTGAGTTCTATTTCAGACAGAATGCGAATGGCTCATACGCTATGGGCTTTGCGGAGAATGGTCCGGTTAGCTTTGGCGACGAGGGTACGATTAACGCATCAGCAAAAGCAATCGGTGTAAGTCAAGAGTTGGCTTTCACTAACGATGAGGCATCTGTTTATGATATGAAGGCTGATAAATTCGCAAATGTAACCGTACAAGTAAACGACAACTCAGATAAGACTACATTGGCTGCTGAGCCTCGTCACGCTTCTTTCGACGATGTTGATCAGTTAGGTTCTATCAACTATCAGTTGAATAAGAATGGTATCACAGAGGGTATCCTTTCCGCTGAGAGCATGATCTTCTGGTTGGATACGGCGGATAGCAAGGCTACGACTCCGTACTTCTATATCTCTAAGGGTATTGAGGTTGCTGAAGGCGAAGAAACTCCGGCCGAGAGAATGTTCATGTATAACGCTAAAGACTCTATGCAAGTATTTGATGAAGGTTCTGCTGTCGCTTCTTTCAACGAGAAGTATATGTTGGAAGGTAGTACAAGTAAGGATGCTAAGGTAATCTTCCGTCCGGCTATTATCGCGGGTGTTGATACGATCAATACGGTTGTAAATGGTAAGGCTGCTGTCGTTGTGGCTGAAGAGGACAAGGCTGAGGAAGTGTTAGGCGGTTTGGATAACTTCAAGTTCGGTATCTGCTTGGCTGATCCTGCTGTAGAGGGTGAATATGTAATTTACTCAAAGGCAGACAACAGCAAGTATGTATATGCTTTGAACGGAAAGTTAGGTTTGGGTTCAGAGGAGGAAGCTATGGTCTTCACGTTGGGTACTGAGGTTCCGACCGGTAATGAGTCTATTGACAACGCAACTTCTTCTATCGTAGTAACAGGCAACGCCGGTTCCGTAACGATCCAAGGCGCTCAAGGCGAGACTGCTTATGTTCGTAACTTGTTGGGTATGCCGTTGGCAGAGACAGTTGTCACTTCCGATAACGCTACGATCGCTGTTCCTGCTGGAATCGTTCTTGTAACGGTTGGCGACGAGACTGTAAAGGTAGTCGTTAAATAAGACATGTAAAGGAATAATGAAAAGATAAATCGAAAATCATTCCCGTGCGGATTATCCAAGTACCCCGAGAGGGCGAACAGGCGGGAATGGATTAATATTAATACTAAAGTAATAAATTAAAGTTCATCCGTAAGTACTTCCGTGAGGATGGAAACGGATAAAAGACAAGGGGAGACGGTATTACACTGTTTCCCCTTATTTGTTGATAAGGATGGGTAAGGGCTTTGTTAGCGAAATGGACGGTATTCGATCTTTTTAATCGATATAAGGCAGATATCGTGACACACCATTTTTGAGAGAGGTATAAAGTAGGGGAGATCGGAGGGGTATAAATAGCCTTTTTCATACAAAAGGACCGCTTTTTACACACGACAGGCGGTAAAAGGCAACACGACTAGTGGTGTTTGGCAACGCCAGTAGTGCCGTTGGGCATCGTAAACAGTCATGAATAGGGTTGTTAGTACTCATGAATGGGCATCGTAACCCTGTTATATCCCTGTCGTAACTCAATGAGATAGCCCGGATAAGCTATAGGATTATGAATTAGGATGAATTAAATTCGCTAGGATAAAAGGCTGTTTTTAACTAATGCGGTATAAGACAAATGATTGCTAATATTTTTTCTCGTATTTGGGGATAAGCTGTACGTTTGCCCGAAAAAAGTGATTCTCCGGCAGTTGAGTTTACAAATTGACAAAATGCCAAGGCCTCCGTTTATGAGTTTATAGGATGTAGGATAATATCCTATCTAAATAATCTTGCCGTTTATAGCCTGTTGGAAAATCGTTTCCACCCCATAGGTTATACTTCTCTAATGTCTTAAATCTATCGTCCATACTCGAAACTTTTCCCGTTAAGAATGGGATATACCCTTAAAAAAATAACGGCAACCGCCTTCCGCCGAAAGCCGAGTTGCCGTTCAAAGTTAGGAATAAGGTTTGGTTTGTTCCTTTGTAATGATTCTAACATTAATATGTAATGAGAGTTTTCTACATTTTATCGATACAAAAGTAAATGCCACTTGTTACGATTTGATTACGGGAGTGTTACATTTTTAGTAAAGGTCTCGCCAAATCGGTTGATAACCTTGATCTGTACGTCTTTGACTCCGGCAGAAGGGTGGCAACGGAATAAGTGCGATGTATGATATCCGGAAGGTTTTCCGTGCATGTCGATATAGTCTTGGTCTTCATCATCGAATTGCTCCATGCGACCTTTCTCTATGCCGTTTTCGCTCCATGTAACTTGGTAGGTCGGGTCCCAATCCCATACGTTCACCACTAGGTAATCCGCTTGCGATTTGAACTCATTCGGCTTATAAACCCTAAATTGATAATCCGAATCATGGCCGGTTGCCTTATAATACCAAGTAGCGGCATTCCCTTTCACCTCAACGACCAGATAACCGTTCGGGGCGCCGCACCGGTTTACATGGCCGGCCCACCAAGCTCCGCAAGCGGCTCCGATATTATGCTCGTACAGATTTGGTGTGACTTGGTTGTTCTCGAAGAAATGCGTATGCCCGGCGAAGATATGGACATTATAAGGGCCGACGATCTCTTTCAGGCTCTCAGCGTCCTCGGCGTTTCCTCCCCCTTTATCCGTCTGGTTGAATACCGGGGCATGTACGTTGATAAATACAAGTGTCCCGGGTTTAACGTAACTCAGGTCGTTTTTCAGCCATTCCAGTTGTTCCTTTCCGAAGCGTTCGTCATATTTCTTGTCTTTATAATAATCAATATCTTTTAAGGTGATGATATGTGCATCCCCGACATTGAACGAATAATTGTAAGGGCCGAAATGATCCTCGTAGATACGCTCCGCATAGCTCTCCTCGGTTACCTTTTGATTGGATAAGGCCGGGTAACGTAAGTCGTGGTCGTGATTGCCGATCACGGAGAACATCGGGATGCCTAAGACCGAGACCGCTTCCTTATAAGGAGTGAATAAATCCATGCGATCCCAAGTAATGTCTCCCAGCGCCATACCGTAGACCTCTTTTCCTTGGTAGCGCTCTATAGTCTGCTTCAAGTCGGGGATGGTCTCTTCACGGAAACGTTTCATCTGCCGTTCGTCGATGGTCTGAGGATCGGAGATTGCCAAGTAGACAAACCCGTCGATTGGCTGTTTCCTAGGGGTGAGCGTAAAATCATGTTCATTGATCTCCTTACTTTTATCAAGTTGCTGATAGAAAAGATCCGGTATACCTTTTGTTTGCTCGATCTCATAGTCACCCGGTACGGAGAGGTAGACAAAGCGGCTTTTGTCCAGATTCGAATCTAGGCTATATTCTCCCCGCTCATTTGTTTGCGTGAAATTATAACCATCCGTAACGACTACGCCTTGTAGCGGTTTGCCTGCCGTATCGGATACGGTGCCTCTTACGGTAGCGGCTTGCGCTATCCAAGTGGATAACGCAAGTAAAAGCGTGAATGATAAGAATTGTCTCTTCATCGTAATTTTTTTTATGATTTGAATATAGAATATGTTAGTTAGAATTTATAACGTACGCCGATTTGAATCTGCCAAGGATTTCCGTTCATATTGGATACACCCGTGTTTTTGTTTACGTTATATACGTATTGCTTCTTCTCCGCGTCAAAACTCTTGATGGAGTAGATATTCTGCTTGCCTAGATTATGTCCGGCACCCCAGTCCTTGTTCAGCATATTCAGGAAATTGAAAAAGTCTATCGAGGCCTCGATGGAATGAGTCTTATAGATCTTGAAGTTCTTGTTCAAGCGCAAATCGAAAGTACCGTAGAAGCCATTTACGCCACCGTTACGCTCGGCAACCTTCCCATAGTTTTTACGGATATAATCTTTTACGCTCTTCTCTGCTTCCGGATTGTCCAAGATCGCTTGGATACCCTCACGAAGATATTGAGGCGTATTACTATCGTTCGGGTCATAAATATAAGCCAAGTCATTAGATGATACGAAATCACCGTTCATATTACCACTAACCGCTAAAGAGTAACGGGTCCCACCGATCCCGGAGAAACGCAAGCCTACGCTGATCCCCCAGAAAGAAGGAGCCGTACCGTAGAATACGACCTTATGGCGGAATTGGTTGTCCGAGTAAGTCATGGTACTCAAATCACGAGGATCATCTTTTACCATCAAGGCTAGGGTCGCTGTATTCGCTACGTTTCCGTTGTAAGAGGTGTTATCCTTGGAATCGTTCCACGTATAGCTGAAAGAAAGCTCGCCATCCTTGAAATAACGCCAAGTTCCATCTACGACGAACGCGTATTGGTTGATTTTTCCATCGCTGATTAATTCCAGCACACGGCCTACCTTATCACTTTTACGTCCTTGCATCCAGTCGGTAGCTCCGTTCTCGGTATTGATACTCTCGGCGGGGACGAACACGCCACGATTCCCCTCTGCGGCGATACGGAAGTAAGGCTCGTCCACCATATTACGGTCTACGTACATATAATTATGGCGTGCCCAGTTGGCGTAAGCACTGATACCTACCCGCAAGCGATCGGAGAAGAAATGCGTGTAGCTGGCGTTCAACTTATATACTACCGGTACACGGGCATCCTTACTATTCATATTGATCGTGCTGATCTTTTGGATATTCGGGTTGTTGAATAAATCAACGCCCGGAGCGGTAGAAGGATCTTTGCGGTATGCCGGGAAATTCGGTGTCGGAACCAGATTGCCTTGTATATCCACGGACGCTACCTTCGTACCGTCGAACAGCATATTGTTGATCATCGAATAGTTGTTTAAATCCGAGCCGAAGATACCGGCGCCAAGGCGGATAATATCTTGATGTTTATCATTCACGTCCCACGTGAATTGAATGCGGGGTTGCAACTGGAAGGTGGAGATTACGTTGTCCGTACGTAAGCCTAGTTCGTCATAAACGGTCTGGTTAAAGTTCGCGTGGTTGAAATAGCGGGTATAATCCGCACGGATACCAGCCATGACCTCGAATCCGGTGAAAAGCTTCGTTTGTAATTGTCCGTAGATAGCGGAGTTCAAGGTATTCATCTTTACGGTAGGATCATCTACCAAGGCGATTTCCCGGGCATAGCGGTAAGGAGTCATATGCTCGAAATTATCCAGTCCCGTGAAATAAAACCGTCCGTTCATCTCACTACCGTAGAGTGATTTCATATTGGTGTACATGAAGTCTGCTCCGAATGTATAGTTGATGCGGTCCGTATTATAATACATATTGTCTACCAATTGAAGTACATTATCCTTAAAATGTTCGGGAGCGTAGCGTTGACCTCCAAGTTGGATGGAAGTGTACATGCTCTTGTCACCAGATATAGATTCCACGTTCTCTACGATTGCTCTTGGGATATTAGAGCTTGGCAATTGCTTGTTCGGGGTCGTGGCCTCGTAAACCAAGAAATGTTGAAGCTTCAACTCATTAGTCAGTTTCGGACTTAATACCGAGCGTAAGGTAGTGAGTAAGCTGTTGTTATGCGATTTGCGATCGATCCAAACCTCGTAAAGATTGATACTGGAGTTATCGCTCTCGCTCTGTTTATTATCCTCGTTGATGAAATTATTGCGAATGGTTAACAAGTTGGTTGCGTTCAACTGCCAGTCGATACGGGCGAAGACCGCGTTCGTCTGCTTCTTCTTACCGAACTCCCCGAATTGAGGCTCATTCGAGACTCCGTATTTAGTACGGGCGATATCCAGATAACGGTCTAGCGTAGATTGAGTGACATTATAGCGAGACTCGTCCGCCGCCGTCTTGATATCCGCTATATAAATCGGACGGGAATCCTGTTGGTGATCCCATACGACATAGAAGTGCGCACGGTCTTTCACGATCGGGCCTCCCAAAGAGAAACCATATTGATAGGTAGAGAAGTCGGAAGTCGATTTATTTCCCCGTATATCATAGGAGCTGGATAACCAATCGGCACGACCGAACCCGAATACACTTCCGGTGAAAGTATTGGTTCCTGATTTCGTTACAGCGCTCACGGTGCCGCCCCCGGAACGTCCGTTGGTCACGTCATATTGATTGGTTACCACCTCAAACTCGCGGACGGCTTCCATGGATATCGTATAAGCGCCGGAAGTCGTTCCGCTCGCTACGGTTCCTTTAGCCGTCATACCGTCGATGGTGTAATTCGTTGAGGATGATAATTGCCCGGCGATATTTCCTCCGCTACTCAATGGCGAGAGATCCATCAGGGATGTGAAGTTACGGCCGTTTACCGGAAGTTTCGTGATATTTTGAGCGGAGATAGATGTTGCCGCTCCGATCTTCGGAACCATGTTCTTCAAGGAATTAGCGACCACCTCGACAGCTTGGATCTCCACCGATTCCTCCGCTAGCTTGAAATCCACTCGAAGCATATCCCCTTGGTTCAATGCGTATCCTGTCTTTTTCTGTTCCCCATAACCGATATAAGAAGCTGTAACGGTATAAGGAGAACCTAGCGGAAGCTGCTTGATGGTGTATTCTCCTTTATCGTTCGTGATAGAGCCCGTGAAGAATCCGGTAGATTCATTCTTGACTTGGATCGTGGCTCCGATCACTGATTCCCCTTTATTATCCACGACCGTACCGGTGATAATGGCTTGCGTTCCTTGCGCGAATAGGAGAGCCGGTAAGCAATTAAAAAATAACAAACAGGCAAGTAACCTGCAAGTAATGCGTTTGTTAAACATCCTCATAACAATCTTTTTAAAATTAAACCTAAATATCTTTTACGGCGCAAAAGTAAGTGTCCCGTTTTGCAAAGAGATTACATCCGTGTGTAGGTTTAAATAAAGAAAAAAGCCTAATGAAGGATATCCATTAGGCTCAACGAGAAAATTATAAATGTGTCTATAAAGAAGAAGGTTAGTCCTCATCCAACGTTTTGATAATGCTAGATGCTATCTTGGATGAACTCTTGCGGCTGCTCTTTCTGAGTTTATCCGGATTCTCAAGATTCATACAGGTAAAGAAGTTATTCCCCCGATATACCTCGTTTTTATCTTTATCGAATAGGGTATAGCTGACGATATGGAAAAGTGTGCGCAACGGTTGGTCTTGCCATTTAAGATAATGCTGGTTTAATACCAGCAGATAATCAGCGCCGGTATTATCCAATACCTTTTGTAACTCTTCGGTCGGCACGGCTGAAAGATCGGAATAGCAATCCTCGCTCTCCCCGTTCACCTTGATCTCATTCAGTACCTGTCCGGTCACTTGTGTAGCGTTTGCCGGGATAAACTTACAATCTCCGTTCTTTACGGATGCGGCGATATTCTCGGCGATGATCGTATTATACGTTTGGTCGATACTATCCGCTTTCATACCGGTCTCTTCGGCGATCATCCCATTGTAGAAATAGTTTGATTTCACGTTATCGTGCAAACCTACGATGAGAATTTGCTTCGCATGATAATTGTCACCTTCCTTCTTACTTTCTTTAGCGTTCGCTGCTATAGAAGCTACGGCTAAAAAGAACATAACCGTAAAGATTCTGATTTTAAATAACCTTTCCATGATTCTTCTATTAAATTCTGTGTCTATTAATTTCGAAGGCAAAGATATTAGCGGGGTGTTGCAGGGATATTACGGTTGTATAAAGTAATAGTTACCGATAATCCCCCTGTACCGGCTTGGATATTAAAATCGTGGATTCGTTGTAAAGTCTATTCTGCCGTGTGGATGAGTTCAATCAAAAGGCGGTTACCAAGAAACTTTAAGGAGATATAGAAACAGGGGTTGTTTTTAAGGTTCAAAGAACGCTAAAAACAACCCCCGTTATTTTTCCTTATTATTCTCGATCCATTTGCGAGCGTTCACGAACGCCTCGATCCATGGAGTGACCTCGTCGTTCTCCTTACGGTCGGCGGGGTAATAACCGCATTGCCAAGGGAAGATCGCACGTTCGGGGTGAGGCATCATGGCTAAATGGCGGCCGTCCTTTGAGCAAACACCGGCAACGGACCAAGGAGAACCGTTCGGGTTGGCGGGATAGCCATCGTAGTTGTATTTAGCGATGATGTTGTACTCCTTCTCCTCGTACGGGAACTCGAACTTACCTTCACCGTGAGCTACCCATACACCCAACTTCGTGCCACTCAAGGAGCCGAACATTACGGAGTTGTTTTTCGGGATCTCCAAGCTAACGAAGTTAGACTCGAACTTATGGGAATCATTGTGAACCATCTTATGCTTTTTCTCGTGCTCCGGATAAACCAAGCCTAACTCGGCCATCAACTGGCAACCGTTACAGATACCCATGCTCAACGTATCCTTACGTGCGTAATAGTTGTCGATCGCTTTCTTGGCTTTCTCGTTATACAAGAAACCGCCGGCCCAGCCCTTGGCGGAACCTAATACGTCGGAGTTGGAGAAACCACCGCAGAATACGATGAAGTTTACATCCTCCAAAGTCTCGCGTCCGCTAGCCAAGTCCGTCATATGGACATCCTTCACGTCGAAACCAGCCAGATACAAGGCGTAAGCGGTCTCACGCTCGCATTGCGTACCCTTCTCACGGATTACCGCGGCCTTGATGCCGTTCGGAGTGCGGCGTTCCGCTGAGAGTCCGTAAGAAGAAAGTTTTCCGGTAAAGTCCTTGTGGAACTTGTACTGTACGGGCTGCATCTTATAGTTCTCGAAACGGTTTCCGGCACAAACGCTTCCGCTTTGCTTTACATCCAGCTTATAAGAAGATTCGTACCATACGTCACGCATATAGTCGATGCCGAAGTGATATTGGATGCCGTCTTTCGATACCAATACATGGCGCTCGTCGGTCGGTTTGGCGATGATGGCGAAACTTACGCCAGCTTCTTCCATCAACTTTTCGAATGCCTTCTTGTCCTTTACCTGAACCAAGATACCCGGATTCTCGGCAAACAGGATCTTCACGATATCGCTCTCGGAGATCTTATCCAAGTTGACATCCAAACCACCCTCTACGTTGGCGAAGCACATCTCTAACAGGGCGGTGATCATACCTCCCGCTGAGATATCGTGTCCGGCAAGGATGAGTCTCTTCTCGATCGCATCTTGTACGGCGTTGAAAGCGTCACGGAAGTATTCCGGATCTTTCACGGTCGGAACCTCGTTACCCAGCTTGTTCAAAGCTTGAGCGAAAGCGGAACCACCCAACTTCAAGGTATCGAAAGAGAAATCTATATAATAAATGGATGTATTCTTGTCTTGAGCTACTACCGGAGAGACGATTTTCTTGATATCGCTAACCTCGGCACCGGCGGAGATAATCACCGTACCCGGGGCGATCACCTTATCGTCACCGTACTTCTGCGTCATGGATAGGGAGTCCTTACCAGTCGGGATATTAATACCTAAGCTGCAAGCGAAGTCGGAAGCGGCTTGTACGGCTGTGTACAGACGGGCGTCCTCACCTTCGTTGCGGCATGGCCACATCCAGTTGGCACTTAAGGATACGCTCTCCAACTTATCTGTCAGCGGAGCGAATACGATATTGGTCAATGACTCGGCGATTG
>ULUR01021860.1_pt1 | contig 11935 bp, 5 predicted proteins | sample 1958651 | NCBI WGS metagenome assembly ULUR01 (sample SAMEA4835764, study PRJEB28245) | human gut metagenome | biome: gut microbiome; material: fecal sample | place: Denmark | collected 2008 | reverse complement strand
AAGGTAACGGCGACACCAACACCAAAAGTGACAGCAACACCGACACCAAAAGTGACAGCGACGCCGACTCCGAAGGTAACGGCAACGCCAACACCAAAAGTGACAGCAACGCCGACGCCAAAGGTGACAGCGACACCGACGCCGGGTGTAACAGCAACACCAGAAGTAACACCTACAGCAACACCAAAAGTTACTCCAACTGCTACTCCAGGTGATGATGCAACACCAACACCGGAAGTAACACCAACGGTTACTCCGGGTGATGATGCGACACCGACACCGGAAGTGACAGCAACGGCTACTCCAAACTTGTTTGATTTTGATGAAGACACACCGAGAGCAAGTAAAGAGCTGACAGACCCGGATACACCAAAAGCATCAGCAACAAGTAAGAAAACAACTACTTTGCTTGACGAAGATGTACCATTATCTGATTCCGCACCGGAGACAGGAGATACAACAAATCTTTTGTTCCCTATGATTGTTATGGGATTGTCTGTATTAGCAATTTTCGGAGTAATTGTATTTAGAAAGAAAATGAACTAAGTTAAGAAGTAAACAAAAAAGAATCTACAAAATGATTCAAAATACAATAAGGAGTTTGCTAAGGCAGGCTCCTTATTTCTTACAAATAAAAAGGAGCCTGCCTTTTGGCAGACTCCTAAATTGTGATTCTTTTTATTTGTTTAAATTCTCATTCGCTGTTGCTAACATAAGTTTGATACGATTTAACTGATTTACTTCGCTGGCACCAGGATCATAGTCAACGGCTACGATGTTGGCATCTGGGAATGCTTTTCGTATTTGCTTGATAACACCTTTACCAACGACATGGTTTGGCAGACAGCCAAATGGCTGGGTACAAACGATGTTTGGCACATTGCTGTGAATCAATTCAATCATTTCACCTGTGAGAAACCATCCTTCACCGGTCTGGTTACCGTTAGATACGAAAGGCTCTGCATATTTAGCCAGTACGTGAATCTCGGGTGGTGCCTCAAAACGTTTGCTCTCAGCAAGTGCTTTGCAGTATGGCTTGCGGAACTGATTTAACAGCCAGATAGCAGCATTTCCAAGCCACTTACTGGTTTTCTTAAAGCCAAGATGGTCAGCCTTAAATTCACTATCGTAAGCACTGTACATAAAGAAGTCAAGCATATCCGGACAGACTGCTTCAGCACCTTCAGCTTCCAAGAGTTCGACAACATGATTGTTGGCTGCAGGGAGATATTTAACTAAAATCTCACCAACGATTCCAACACGTGGTTTTTTCTTTGTTTCATCTAATTCAATTTCATCAAATTCCTTCACGATTTGTTTGATATTTTTCTTAAGTTCCGACTGCTTTGGTTTTTTCACAGCCTCAATACAGATTTTTTTCCATTTATCGTGAAGAGCGTTTACGGAACCCGGTACTTTCTCGTAAGGGCGGGTGTGGTATACGACACGCATAAACAAATCACCGTAGATTAAGCTGTGAATAGCAGCTTTTAACAATCGGTAATTGATGTCAAAGCCGGAGTTTGTTTCCACACCGGCACTTAATGAGATAACCGGAATCTGTTCCATGCCTGCTTTTTTTAGTGCACGGCGGATAAAGCCGATATAGTTCGTTGCACGGCATCCACCACCGGTCTGAGTAATGATTAAAGCAGTTTTATTTAAATCGTACTCACCGGATAACAACGCTTTCATAAACTGTCCGACTACAAGAAGAGACGGATAGCACGCATCATTATTTACATATTTTAAGCCATAATCCAATTCGCCTACGCCGGTAGGAAGCTGGACAAGATTGTAACCACAGGCAGCAAGAGCCGGCATTAAAATGTCAAAATGAATTGGTGACATCTGTGGTGCTAAAATCGTGTAATTCTTACGCATTTCCTTTGTAAATTCAACTCGTTTATAGGCTGAATTTTGGGGAGATGACTTAATTCCCTTGCGTTCGCGGTCTTTCACGGCAGAAATAAGCGAACGGATACGAATTCTTGCGGCACCTAAGTTGTTGACCTCGTCAATTTTAAGAACCGTACATATTTTATTGGAACTTGTCAAAATATCATTGACCTGGTCGGTTGTTACTGCGTCAAGTCCACATCCAAAAGAGTTAAGCTGAATCATATCCAGATTGTTCTGGGTGCGTACAAAACTGGCAGCGGCATAAAGTCTGGAATGATACATCCACTGATCCATCGCAATCGTTGGCCGGTCAACTTTTCCTAAATGGGAAATGCTGTCCTCGGATAATACCGCAATGTCGTAAGATGTTATCAATTCCGGAATACCGTGATTGATTTCCGGGTCAATATGGTAAGGACGACCGGCTAACACAATACCTCGCTTGTTGTTATCAGCCATCCATTTTAATACACGTTCACCTTCTAATCGAATGTCGTTTCTTGTTTTTTGCAATTCTTCGTATGCCTTGTGGGCAGCCTTTCGAATCTCGCCGGCATCTATATTATTTTCTTTGCCGAGATAGCGTACTAACTCATCGGCAAGAATTTTATCGCTCTCAAAGGAGACGAATGGATTCTGGTAGGTAATCGATTCATCTGCCAATTCTTCTACATTATTTTTGATATTTTCTCCATAAGAAGTGACAATTGGGCAGTTGTAGTGGTTGCCCGATTCATCAAATTCTTTGCGCTCATAAGGAACACAAGGGTAAAAAATGTACGAAACGCCTTGGTTTAACAGCCATGAGATATGTCCATGAGCTAACTTTGCCGGGTAACATTCCGATTCGCTTGGAATCGATTCGATACCAAGTGAGTAAATGTTTCGGTTGGAAGCCGGTGAAAGAACGACTTCGTAGCCAAGTTCCGTAAAGAAAGTAAACCAGTATGGATAATTCTCATACATATTTAACACGCGTGGAATTCCGACCTTGCCACGATATGCTTTGTCCGCAGATAATGGTTTATAGTGGTCAAAAAGACGCTTGTTTTTATAGGCGTAAAGGTTTGGAACGTCACGGTTTGTCTTTTCTTTGCCAAGACCACGTTCACACCGGTTGCCGGACACAAACTGACGGCCGCCGGTAAAGCGGTTAATGGTAAGGAGACAATGATTGGTACATCCCTTACATCTTGTCATGGAACTCTCAAATTTTAATTCGATAATATCCTGTAAAGAGAGCATGGAAGAAGTTTCTCCCTCTTCGTAATGCTCACGGGCAATCAGTGCGGCACCAAAAGCACCCATGATACCGGCAATGTCAGGGCGAATTGCCTGACATCCGGAAACACGCTCAAAACTTCGTAATACCGCATCGTTATAGAAAGTACCACCTTGAACGACTACGTTTTTACCGAGGTCTTTCGGGTCTGTTAATTTAATTACCTTTAACAGAGCATTTTTGATAACGGAAATAGCAAGTCCGGCAGAAATATCTGCAACCGTAGCTCCCTCTTTTTGTGCCTGTTTTACTTTGGAGTTCATAAACACGGTACAGCGGGAACCCAAATCGATTGGATTTTCGGCAAACAGAGCCAGTTTTGCAAAATCTTTTACTTCATAATTCAATGAGCGTGCAAACGTCTCGATAAAAGAACCACAGCCGGAAGAGCAGGCTTCATTTAACTGTACCTGGTCTACGGAGTGATTTTTGATTTTAATACATTTCATATCCTGACCGCCGATGTCCAGAATACAATCAACATCCGGGTCAAAGAAAGAAGCAGCGTAATAATGGGAAACGGTTTCAACTTCACCTTCATCTAACATCAAAGCGGATTTAATCAGTGCTTCGCCGTATCCGGTTGAACAGGAACGCACAATTGTGGCACTTTCCGGGAGCAGTTCATAAATTTCCTTAATTGCTTTAATTGTCGTCTTCAGTGGGCTTCCGTTATTATTATCATAGAATGAGTACAGAAGGGAACCGTCTTCGCCGACAAGAGCTACTTTAGTTGTTGTTGAACCGGCATCTACGCCAAGAAATACATTTCCTTCGTAAGTGGAGATATCTCCCTTCTTTACGCTGTGTACGTTATGTTTTTCGATAAATTCATTGTAATCAGTTTCATCTTTGAAAAGAGGCTCCATACGAGTCACTTCAAATTCAATTTTAATTTCGCCGGAAAGCTTCTTTAACAAAGCACCGATTGTTGTGGCGCCTTTTCCCTCCGAGTTCATGGCTGCTCCGCTTGCAGCAAAAAGATGGGAATTTTCCGGTGCAATAATGGCATCCCCGGTTAAATTAAGAGTGCGGATGAATGCCTGTTTTAATTCTGTTAAAAAGTGCAGCGGACCGCCGAGAAAAGCAACGTTACCGCGAATCGGTTTTCCGCAGGCAAGACCACTGATTGTTTGGTTTACGACAGCCTGGAAAATGGAAGCGGCAAGGTCCGGTTTCGATGCGCCCTCATTTATTAAAGGCTGAATATCAGTCTTTGCAAATACACCGCATCGTGCGGCAATCGGATATAAAGCCTGGTAATCTTTTGCATAGGTATTTAATCCGGCAGCGTCTGTTTTTAATAAGGTAGCCATTTGATCGATAAAAGAACCGGTACCGCCGGCGCAGATACCGTTCATTCGCTGCTCAATACCATCGGTAAAGTAAATAATTTTTGCATCCTCACCACCAAGTTCAATGGCGACATCGGTCTGAGGAGCGTAACTTTTTAAGGAAGTAGCAACGCTCACAACTTCCTGCACAAATGGAATATCAAGGTGCTTTGAAATGGAAAGACCACCGGAACCGGTAATCATCGGTGCGATGTCACAGTCACCAAGTTCGTTGTAAGCACGTTCCATAATTGCACGTAAGGTTTCCTGGATATTTGCGTAGTGACGCTCATAGGCAGAAAACAGTATGTTATTGTTATCATCCAGCACAGCAATTTTTACTGTGGTTGAACCAATATCGATACCTACTCGTTTCATAAGTACCTCCTAAAGTTTCCTATTAAAATCATTTTTGTTATCTAATTATCGAAACCTTATTATACGACAAAAAGAATGGTTTTGCAACAAAATTAGAAAGAACAAATGGCATTCTTTTGAATAGGATAATAAAAAAAGGCAGGAATCTGAAAATGAATCAACGCTTTTGTAATGGAATGATACATGTCATTCGCTCCGGCGATAATCTTTATCAGCTGAGCAGACGCTACCGTGTTCCGCTCGCACTTATTCTGCGGGCAAACCCTTATGTGGATGTGTATAATTTAAGACCGGGACAGGAAATCTGTATTCCGATGCCCTGTGGAAGCGGACCGATAGCAGGACGGGGAATGCAGCAGGAAAATGTGGAGACAACCGAACAGGAGACAGACGATGAGGAATACGAAGAGGAACAAACGGTACAGTCAGAGGAAGAAAAAGAGGTGTCTTGTGTCTATCGTGCAGATGGAACAAAAAGCCTTGGAGCGATATTGAATGAGTGTGGTATGACGATGGCAGAGTTTTTTGAAAAGAATAATCCGGAGCAGATTATTATCGCGGCAGATGTCCTTTTTGAAGTGCCAAAGAAGGTTTGACAAAGGTTATTAGAACCTTTATAATGAAAACGAATTGGTCAGACTCGGCGATGCCTTGTTTTCGGGGAATCGCCGTTGTCTTTGAAAGGAAGGTGAACAAGCATGATTTCCATTTACAAAACCATAGAAGACGATATGGTGGTGCTTGATAAAATAGAAGAGGGGTGTTGGATATCAGCCATTCACCCAAATGAGGAAGAATTGGCTTTTTTGGAGGAAGAAACCGGGATTGATTTGGATGATTTACGGGCACCTTTAGATGATGAGGAGCGTTCCCGTATCGAGTTGGAAGATGGATACAATATGATTTTGGTGGACATTCCTTCGCTTGATGAGAAAGACCGGTATGTCACGATTCCTCTTGGTATTTACATGACAAAGGAGCATATCATTACGATTTGTCTGGAAGAATCACCGGTTTTGAAAGCATTTGTAAACCGTAGAGTACGCGAGTTTTACACATTCAAAAAGACTCGCTTTGTATTCCAGATTTTGTATCGCAATGCTGCTTCCTACCTGCGTTATCTGCGTATTATTGACAGAAAAAGTGACCAGATTGAGGAAAAACTGCATATTTCCCAGAAAAACAGTGAGTTGATTGAACTTTTGGAGCTGGAAAAAAGTCTGGTTTATTTTACCACTTCCCTGCGCTCAAATGAGGTCGTTTTAGAGAAACTTCTGCGGACGGAGCGCGTTAAAAAATATCCGGAAGATGAGGACTTATTGGAAGATGTCATTATCGAGAATAAACAGGCGATTGAAATGGCAAATATATACAGTGGAATTTTAAGTGGAATGATGGATGCGTTTGCGTCTGTTATATCCAATAACTTAAATATTGTAATGAAGTTCTTGGCAACGGTTACGATTGTTTTATCAATCCCGACGATGATTGCCAGTTTCTTTGGAATGAACTTTGATAATATTCCACTTGGACATTCGCCGTTTGGATTTTTTACCATTATTGTTTTAACGCTTATTATTTCCGGCGTTGTGGCGTTGTTGTTCCGCAAAAAAGATTTGTTTTAATAGGGAAAAGACAATTGTTGAATGGAGGTTAAAAAAGAACTATGAGTTTATTAGACCGATTGGAGAGAACACGGTTTGGAAAATTTGGCATTCCGAATCTGATGCGGTATGTCATTGGAGTTAATATTGTCGGAATTCTGATTAGTCTTGTGAATCCGACGTTTTATTATTCGTATCTGAGTTTGGATATTGCAAGTATTCTGCATGGACAGGTTTGGCGTATTTTTACCTTTGTGTTAAGCCCATCCGGACAGTTTGGCGGCACCGGCATGGTTAGTTTGTTGTGGTTTGCAATCTGGATTTTTGTATATTATTCGATTGGAACGAATCTGGAACGCATGTGGGGAACCTTCCGCTTTAATCTGTTTTATTTTGGCGGACTTTTACTGGTTGTAATCATGACTTTTATTTTTTATCTGTTTTTACAGCTTGGGTTAGTGCCAAATGCTGCAACTGCTTATATGGATTATATGCTTTCCGCCAATATTATGGATGATTTGAACCAGACGATGTTTTTAGCGTTTGCCTTTGCTTTCCCGGATGCACAGTTCCTTGTGTATTTTATTATTCCGGTTAAGGCAAAGTGGCTGAGTATTGTATATCTTTTGATGGATGGCTATATGTTTGTCCGCTATCTGATGAGTGGATATTATTATTCGGCAGCTGTGATTTTGGTTCTTTTATTAAACTTTTTTATCTTCTATTTTATGGGACGTGGTTCTCTTACGCCAAAGCAGGCGTACCATCAGAAGAAGAGAAAGATGGAATATAAGAAAAAAACAGCACCCACACAGGGAAGTGTACCAAGGCATCATTGTGTGATTTGTGGCAGAACGGATGTGGACTCTCCGCAGTTAGAGTTCCGTTACTGCTCCAAATGTGAGGGAAACTATGAGTATTGTTCAGAGCATTTATTTACCCATGAGCATGTGCATCATTAAAAGGAGGAAGGAGTCGGAAAATGGGATTGTTTGGTATTGCGACAAATAGTGTACAAATGTTAGTGTTAGTAGCGGTTTTAACCGTGGCAGTTTTTGCTGTTTTGTATTTTGAAAAATTCCGCTATGAAGTAGAAGGAATTCGGATTTACCGCAAAGACAGCAAAAAGTCATGGACTAATCTACTGCTTGTATTAGCGGCAGCGCTGCTTGTAAAACTGATTTTTGCGGCAGCGTATGAAGGACATGGAACGGATATGACCTGCTTTAGTGCGTGGTCGGATATGATTTTTAAAGATGGATTCTGGAATTTCTATCATTCGGATTCTTTTACGGATTATCCGCCCGGATATATGGCAATGCTGTGGGGCATTGGGGCTCTGCGCAGCATCTTTAATCTGGATGTTGCAACGGGAGCCGGAAGATGTGTTATTAAACTGATTCCGATTTTGTTTGATCTTGGTGCAGGGGCACTGCTTTATAAGATAGCAAAGAGAAAATTTTCTGAAGGTTCTTCTCTTATTTTGTCAGCGACATACGTGCTCAGTCCGGTCGTTGTTCTGGATTCTTCGGCATGGGGACAGGTGGATGGTGTATTTACCTTTTTCCTGTTGCTTGTCTGCTATCTGTGCATGGAAGAAAAGCGTATTTTTGCGTATTTTGCTTTTGTTGCCGGAGTTCTTATCAAACCGCAGATGATTATGTTTGCTCCGCTTTTGATTTGGACAATTATTGAACAGGTTTTCTTAAAAGATTTTTCAAAAGAAAAAATGTTTCGGGATTTAGTAGGCGGCGTTTTATCTCTTGTGGCAATGGTTGTATTTACCCTTCCGTTTGGTGTGGACAAAGTGTTCAGCCAGTATGTGAATACGTTGGGCTCGTATCCGTATGCGACGATTAATGCATACAATTTCTGGGCGTTGTTAGGACAGAACTGGCAGCCGCAGGCAAATTCATTTTTAGGTGTGTCAGCAAGCTCGTGGGGAACACTCGCAATTTTAGTATCCGTTGCACTGAGTGCCGTGATTTTCTTCCGCTTAAAAGATGATAATTCCCGCTATTTTACAAGCATGGCGGTACTTCTTGCCAATATGTTTTTATTCTCAGTGCGTATGCATGAGAGATATTTATTCCCGGCACTTGTACTTATGTTGGCTGCCTTTTTGGTGAAGCCGACCAAACAGTTATTCTTTACTTATGTGGGATTTTCGGCGATTCACTTTTTGAATGTAGGTCATGTTTTGTGGGCGTATGTCGAGGAAAACGAAAATACGGCACCAAACGGACCGTTAATTGGAATTACGGCAGTCCTTACAATTTTAATGTTTGCTTATTTGATTTATGCTTCTTTTTCTGTTTCGGTTATGGAGGATTTAAAAGAGGTATCCGGAGGAAAGAAGAAAAGGAACACCCTTCCATATCTTGTGAAAAATCCGAAGGTGAAAGAGAAAGAACCGGAAGAAGTTTATAAACAGCATATTCATGCGACAAGAAGAATGCCTAAATTTACAAAGTGGGATTATATTGTATTGTTTGGAATTCTTGTATTATACAGTGTATTCGCTTTTTATGATTTGGGTGATACCAAAGCTCCGGAGACTTACTGGCAGCCGGAAAATGGTAATTCCGAGATTGTGTTAGATCTTGGTAAAGCAAAAGATATCGGAATGATTTATACGTTCCTTGGAGCGAAGGAAGACCGTATGATGACACTTGAAATGTCAGAGGATGGGAAAAACTATGATATGGTCGGCACGGTCAGAGCAACAAGTGTGTTCTGCTGGGATGCATTAAAGACTTGGGACAAAGAATCTCAGGAAGAGGGCGCGGATGATTATAATCTGGCAAAAGATTATCGTTATATCCGCCTAAGTGTTGATGAAGAACAGCTTTCTGATACCTTTATGCTGAATGAATTAGTGATTCTTGACAAAGACGGAAACTGGATGAAACCGGTCAATGCTTCTGAATATAAAAATCTGTTTGATGAGCAGGATTGTTTTGAGCCGCAGAGTGATTTGCCGGAGACTGTCTGGAAAGCTGAAAAAGCTGGAGAAACCGTGACTTTAGATTTGGGTTCAGATAGTTACTTTAGTATGCTGCGAGGGTACTCTACGGAGAAAGCAAATCAGCGGTTTGAAGTGGAAGTGGCAAAATCGGCAAATGACGGCGAGGAGCCACAGTATCAGAAAGTGGGAACGGTAGTCAGTGGTGAGGCTGATGGCTTTAGCAGACTTTCAGAGGAAAATCAGCAAAATGCCGATACTTATTCTTTTGCCAATGATTCGTACCGCTATATCCGTTTGACAACACTTTCGGATAATACAAGTTTGAATGAACTGGTACTGACGGATACGAATGGAAATACGGTGAAAATCCGTGACCATATTGGCGGAGATTCCTTGTTTGATGAACAGGATGGATACCGAAAGGCAATTACCTTTAGGAGCGGCACTTATTTTGATGAGATTTACCATGCCAGAACAGCTTATGAAATTGCACATGGAATGAGCAATTATGAGTGGACGCATCCGCCTCTTGGTAAAGTATTTATCAGTCTTGGTGTGCGTATGTTTGGCATGAATCCATTTGGCTGGCGCATTATTGGAGTGCTGTTTGGAATCGGGATGATTCCGTTTATGTACTTCTTTGGAAGACGTTTGTTCAAGAACCGCACGTGGGCGGCCGGTGCATTGACATTTTTGTTTACTTTTGATTTTATGCATTTTACGCAGACAAGAATTGCTACGATTGATGTGTACGGAACATTCTTTATTATAGCAATGTTCTACTTTATGTATCAGTACAGCCAGACAAGTTTTTATGATACAAAATTGTGGAAGACCTTTATCCCGCTTGGCTTAAGTGCAGTGATGATGGGACTTGGCTGTGCATCGAAATGGACGGCAGTATATGCGTCTGCCGGTCTTGCCGTGTTCTTCTTTGCCATTATGGGCTGGCGTATTTTTGAGTACCATCTGGCGAAGAAAAATCCGACGGGCGAAACCGAAGGAATTGCGCATAAACATATTATTGAAGTATTTAAGAAGAAACTTCTTTTAACCCTTGGATTCTGTGTGATTTTCTTTGTGTTTGTAGCAGGAACGATTTATGTTGCTTCCTATGTTCCGTTTGAGGACAGCGCAAAGGATAACACCGAGCGCTTCTACGAAGTGACAGATGAAAATTACGAAGGATTTAAATGGGAAAATACATTTGTTTCCGGTCTTGTGGATACACTTCGCGACCACAGTGGAAATCCTGTGGCTGAGACGGTCGGAAAAATGTTGAATAATCAACATGCTATGTATGAATACCACAGCAAACTGGAGGCTACCCATCCATGGCAGTCAAGCTGGTATGAGTGGCCGACGATGATACGACCGATGTATTATTACTGCCAGACTTTGCGGGATGGTATGAAAGAGGGTATCAGTGCCTTTGGTAACCCGCTTGTATGGTGGGCAGGAATTCCGGCATTGATATTGATTCTTTTGCCATTTGGAAGAAGGCGTTCGAACAGACTTGGAAGCAAAACGTCGCAATGGCTTCAGAGTATCGGCTGTGAATTCTTTGTGTTCCTTGCTTTGTGGAGTGTGTTTGTGAAACAGTCTTCAAGTAATGGAGGCGGTGATTCATGGAAGTTATATGGGCCGTTCCTTATTGTGCTTGGCGTGGCGTCGGCTTTGTATATTGCTTACCAGCTTGTGACAAGGGGAGACAAAAAAGCCTTGTTTATGGTATTTGCCTATGCGGTTCAATTATTGCCGTGGATTTTAGTGCCGCGCTGTACATTTGCTTATCACTATTTTCCAAGTGTGCCATTTGTTGCCATGATGATTGTGTACTGTATGGTAAAACTTGTGGATGCGGACAAAAAATGGTTCAAATGGTGTATGGTTTATCTGGCAGTTGCCTTTTTCCTGTTCTTAGTTTTTTATCCGGTACTTTCCGGACAGCCGATCTATGAGCAGATGGCAAGAGATGGACTGCGCTGGCTGGAAGGCTGGCAGCTTGTCAGCTAAACAAACGATAGAAAGAAGGATAAAAACGTGAGAAAACTGATTCAAGAGATTCATAACGGGAAAAATATAAAGGAAAATTTAAAACATTATGCGGATATTGCCGTAAAAACATATGTGGATTATGGAACGCTTGAAATGACTTTTTCTGCGTATTCGCTTTTGGAAGATGAAATACAGGTGTTAGATGCGGATGAGAAGGAGAAAATGCTCTCACAGGTAAAACAGGCGATTGGCTGCTTGGCGGATGAGTCATGTGATTATGCAGCGCTTGGCGAAAAAATGAGTCATCTGCGGGATGAGATTACAGATAAAATGGATGTTTTAACTGCGTACACGGACCGCATGATTTGTTATGAATACGTGTTAAACCGTATGGAATTAAAATATCTTTCCAAGAAAGAATTGTCAGAGAAACTGGCAGCTTTTGAGGAAGAAGAGTACATGAAAATGT
>ULUR01057265.1_pt1 | contig 12505 bp, 8 predicted proteins | sample 1958651 | NCBI WGS metagenome assembly ULUR01 (sample SAMEA4835764, study PRJEB28245) | human gut metagenome | biome: gut microbiome; material: fecal sample | place: Denmark | collected 2008 | reverse complement strand
TGCGGCTGCCGCGCGGCGCCGCCGATAAGCTTCTGCTGGGTGTTATTTCCTTCTAACTGATTTGCCATTTTTTATCATCAGTCCCGGTTAAATTGTTTCAACAAACCAATCCGGCAGGTTTTGAGGAAGTTCGACCTGAAGACAGGCGCAGGGAGAAAGCTTGAGTTCGTCCACGCCTTTGCCGACGCCGACCGGTTCGGCCTCATAATATGAGCCGAAAATACCGCAGGCCGTAAGCATAAGCAGCACGAATAACATAATAAATTTTTTGCACATTGCGATATATCCTTATAACAGTATACTAGTATAGATATTATGAACTTAAACTTTTTTATTTTAAAAGTCTAATCCCATAAGGCCAAAATCCCCAACTTATCAACAGGCAAAGAAGTTTTCAGAAAATTTCGACTTCGGTCTGCGAATAGCGGGTTACGGTAAAGCCAATCGGATTGATAAGACGAAGGCCGACAAACTCGCGGCCGCGGAGGAAATAGGCCGTGACGGAAGCCGTCCAATAGCGCGTGCTCAGAATCAAAGCCCGGGTATTCTGATTGCGCATGGTGGTCGAGAGGTCGTAGGTTTTGAAGTCCACCTTCCAAACCGGACTTTTTTCGCCGCCGAGCTTGCCGATGGAAATAATTTCGACCTCACGAACCATTTCGGCGTCGATGATTTTGCTCCAGACACTGTCGCGATAAGCGGAAAACTGGCCGAAGACATAGTCAGAAGACAAAAAATTCATCATACCGCCCGGAAACCAGCGGGTCTGCATTTCCTTCTCGTCGGCAATAATCGTATTACGCAACAGGACGTACTGGCGAACAAAGGTTTCCATCAACTGGTTTTTGGAAGCCATTTTGTATGAAATCGGCTCATAGCGCACAATACCGTCGGAAGTATCCTGCCTGATTATCAGAAAAGGCTCGACGGAAACCTGCGGCGCCAGTTTGAACAGCGCCAGCGAAGAGCTCATGAAAATCATCAGCGAAACCACGGCAAAAAGGATAAACAGCCGGGAAAGCCACATATAATATTTGAGTTTGAAACCGGAAACTTCTTTTTCGACTTCGCTGATAAACTCCTTGTGCCGGCCGTTTGCATCCGTAATCGAAAGTACTCTGGTTCCCTCTAAAATGTTGTCGTTTTCGCTCATTTCTCTTCTATCAGTAAGCCGCGCAGAACGGCGGTTTGAAATTATTCAACTGCTTTTGGAACTCTTCCTCAACCTTCTTGTCATATTCGCCGACGACGCTCTTGTTGACTTCTTCGGTTTTAATCTGCTCGTCAAGTTCGCTGTCGGAGGGCGAATTCTCGTTAAGGGGCAGCAGTTCATCCTTATCTTTGCGCAAAGCGGTAAAAATACGTTTAATTTTGTTCAGACGTTCTTCAACCACTTCGTTGTCACTGACATTGACGCCGGAAATTCCTGAAAAGCCCTCTTCCACCAGCTTATTTTTAAGGCGGTCAAGGCTGCTGCGCGTCAGTTCGTAATCTTCATCCTTCGAAATATCAAAGTCCGCCGTCGGCGTAAAACCGGCTTCAACCAGCTGTTCTTTCAGCATATCGTTGACTTCGTCAAGGCTGGCTTTCAGTTCTTCCAATGTCTGACGGTAGGTTGTTTCGACTTCAACATAGTCAAGAAAGTCGCCAATCTGGTTTATGTTATAAGGCGCATTGTTAAAAATTTCGTCTTTAAGATTGGTTTGATACTCGCTGTTCGGATTATCCTGCTCTTCGGCAATTTTCTTCAGACGCTCAAACACTTCAAGCGGTTTATCGGCGAAGCGGATACCGCCGGCATCCTGCGCCTTCAGCAGCGTCCCGAGCTCACTCGGGCTGCCGATGGTTTCTTTCGGCTGAATAGCAGCCGGACCTTCGGTATCGGCTTCAATATCGCGCACCGTATAGTAAAACTTGGCCGCAAGCCCGGAGTTGCCGATAATTTCAATTTCCTGACACTGCGGAAGCTTGTTTTCGTCAATCGAAACGCCCGGATTGCCGGTTTTGCTGATTTTATCTTCAATATAGACGCCGATTTTTTTCAAGAACTCGCGGGTTGCCATATTGGCAGCGCTGTTATTGCTGCCGCCCGAGCTGCGCGAAACGGCACCGTCGGCGCCGGCAAGTTCGCTGACGACCATATACTGTCCGTCATAGGGATCAACGTCGATAATCTTTTCGCCCAGTTTGCAGGGATACCGTCCGCCGCGCATAAAAGCTCCTTCGCGGCCGCTGCCGGCTTCCAGTATGGCCGCCAAATCGACTTCGCGTTCAACGAAAATATTTTCCTGAAGCATTTTCTGCCAAATTGTCGGAATTTCTTCGCCGTAATTAAGGAAACCCTGCCGAGAAACGGTACCGTCGACCGTTTTGGGAACATTATCATAACTTACCGTATCGAAGCGGACAATTTCACGCACCGGCGCCATATTCATTTCCGGCGCGGCCTTTGGCGCCGAAAAGTCCTTGTCTTTGGGTTCAAGCCCGATAAAATACTCCTCATCGGCATTTTCGCAGCGGCCGTCGGCACAGGCCCTTTGCGTGACAACTTTCTGGAACAGCGTTGTCAGCGCCGAAGTAATGACCGTATTGGAACCAAACTTGCCCAAAGAAGACGACGAGGCGACCAGTTTGTCGACCGGAATATTCTGCAGTTCCTTCATCAGTTCGGCATGACGTTTGACGACCATCGCAGAACTGCCGGGCAGATAAAGTTCATCGCCGAGTTTGTAAATGTCGGAGCGAGCCGTTTCCACCGCCTGAACCGCATAACTCTTGGTATCGCCGACCAGGCCTTCGGCCTGACTGATGATACCTCTGACGGAAGCCGTGCCGATTAAATCGCCGACAACCGTCCGTTCAACATTTTCCCGATACAGGCTAAGAAGCGTTTTTGCCGCCTTGGCCGTTTTGCCGTCCTGAATTTTTTTGCGGGCCGCTTCAAATGCAGCAGTATATTTTTCTTCCAGTCCCTGAACCTGTCTTGTGTAAGATTCCTCAACCGCAGCAATCTGTTTTTCAACCTGCTCCAACCGGTTTTTGAGCTGTTCTATCTTTTCTTCCTGAACCTTGGCCAAACCCTGATAGCGCTCTATCTCCGGCTCGACCGAAGCTTCCTTGGCCTGATTTTCCTTTATGCTTTCTTTGGCAAACGCCTGAGAAACAGAATCCTCTTCGCTTTCCTCGCCGTTTTCACGGGCGTATTCAGCCACGTCATCGGCAATTTCCAGCTGAACCTGCATATCTTCCACCGAAGACTGAGCCGTCAGTTTTTCCTTTTTAAGCTGGTTGATGCGTTCATTGAAACTGCTCAGTGCCGCAGAAGCTTCTTCAATGCTTTTATTAATATTTTCTTTCTGTTCTTCCAACGGTTTTAATGCGCTGCGGCGCTTGTCAGCTGCTTTTTCCAAATCAGCCTGTTTCTGTGCAACCAATGACGTAATTTCGTCGTTTGCAGCCTCCTCTTCTTCCGTTTCGTCATCATCGCCGACGACACCGGCCAAACGTCCCAATTCGCGGGCATTATAGGCCTTAACTTCAGGATCTTCGGTTAAAATATTGTTCAGTTCCTGCGCAATGTTCAGCGACACCTGATTGAACTGCAAAGCGGCAAGATATTCTTTAATATTGTTGTATTTGCCGTCAATATACTGGTTATAGAAGTTCTTCTGGTCGTTCCAAACCGGAAAGCGCGTTTGTGCCGTTCCCCACTGCGGATTGGAAGAATATTGGTCTTCCGCAAGCTTTTTGGCCGCTTCGGCGCCGATTTTCCAGGCAATCAGTTCCGTTTCGCGGTTGATGGCCTCAACCTTTTCTTCCTCGTCCGGACTGGACAGCCCCTGAGCCTTTTCCTTATAAGCCGCTTCGTTTTCACTGCGTTTGGTCATATCTCCGGTATCGATCAGGTCAATTTCGGCCACGACACCGTCATCGGAATCTACGGGCGCCGTTGTTTCGGCCTTGGCAATTTCAAAAGCCTTAATCGCCCAGCCGGAAATTCCGGACCGCAAGTCATAATTGGCCGTATTTTCATCGCTTATCGGACCGCCGGTCCAGACTTTTTCCGGATCGTCGTAATACCGGCCCAAGAACTGCAAAGCGCATTTATCCGCGGTTCGCAGCATTTCGACAGATTTGTCGTGAAGCTGCTTGTGGCGATTATATTTTTCGGCATTTTCCTTATGCGTCGGCAAAGACTGGAGCAGATTGTGCAGTTCCAGCGCTTCGGTTGCCTTCTCATAGAGCGGGTCAAGCTTGTCCAGTTCATCCATTTTCTCCTCATTGCCTTTAAACGGCGAGGCAATGTCCGGTTCCGGTGCCCTCATATATTTAACCGAAGAATCCGTAGCCGGGTCATATTCATAATCTTCATCTTCAACCGCCGTATCATCCGCCGTTGACTTTGACAGAGAAGAAGCCGCGCTTTGGCCGCTGATGATTCCGATAGCTTCCTGACGGGAAGCCTGTACCGCCGCCGCTTTTCGCTGCTGCGCAAACGACGTTATCGAGGCGCCGCCGTTACTGCTGACTGTCGGCGTCGAACTGACGGAAGCTTTCTGAAAATTGTTAAAATCAACCTGAGCAAAAACCAGTTTTTCACTGCCATACCGCACCGACCGGGAAGCGAGTTGAAGATTTCCGCGTTTTTCCAGCAAAGAAGATTTCTTGCTTTTCTTCTTATATGCGGCCGGAACAATATGATGTTTAACCGCTTTGGCCGCTTCAAGCTGGGCACGCATAGCTGCCAGTTCCTCGATTATCTTCAGAAGCTGGTTCATCGTATCATACGCGGTGTAGGCGTTTTTCCAGGTACCGTTGTTGTCATCGCCGCTTTCCGCACCGTTGCCGCCTTCACCGGTAACCAGCATCGGCGTCAGCTTGGCGAAATTCTTTTCCAGCTCATCAAGTTCCTTTTCTAATTCACGCGAGGCCACATAGGTTTCGACAATCGTATCCTGATAAAATTCGGAAGCTTTATCGCGATAAGCCGTCATTTCATCACTTTTATCGGAAGGATACGCCAGAAAAAGCTTATAAAAGGCTTTTTTGACCGAGCTAGGCTTTTCAATATCGGCAATTTTGCACTCGGCGATTTTTTTGCTGCCCGGAACGGCTTTTTCTTTTTTGTTTTTGTCTTTCTTGCTCGGCATTAAGCCTTCAACTTCGCCGGCGAGCTTTTCCTTTGCCGCCTTGACCAGTTTGGTCTGCTCCTGCTTCAACTTGGTAATGCCGGAAGTGGTGTTGTTGACAACCTGTACGCCATAGTCAATTGTCATGTTAACGTCGGCCAAAGGATCAACGGTCGGCGTTCCCGGCCCCGGCGGCAGTAAAAAAGCTCCGGCACTTTTTGCACAGACGCCTGTCAACATACTGACGGCCAGAAAGAGAAAAGACAATTTATTACTGATTTTCCGCATATCCGTTCTCCTTATTCCGCAGAGCCGCCGCGGGCGCGCCGCAGCTCTTCCGTCACGTTGACGGGCGCGCTGTCGGTCGGACCGGCGGTATCTACGCCCTCATAATGCCCGCTTTTGGATCTGACCTGCCGCAGCTCGCTGCGAACCGCTTCCAGCGGATCAGAGGTCGTCGCTGGCGACGAAGCACTGTCCTGCTTGTTGTCAACGGCATCGTTCAGCATGTTTTCCGCCGTGCCTTTTACACCGTTTTCCTTGACACTTTTTAAAATATCCAGAGCTTTGTCCTTAACTGATTCTTTCTCGTAAATATAATCGTCCAAATTAAATTCCGTCACATCCTTGTCATAACGATTCAGCTTCCAGTTATTGGAAAGGCTACTTAACTCAACAGCGGTTATTTTTTTCATATCATTAACCATCATCCGAGTATATTCCAACAGGGACTTGATGTTTTCAACCTTAAGCTGGATATCCATGCCCAGCGAGGAAGAAGCGCCGTCCATCTGCTCGACTTCTGCCTGTATCTCCTCGGTTTTTTCATCATTTTCATAACGGGATTTCTTAACTTTCCAGGCATTGTTGAAAGCGGCAACCGTATCTTTAAGAGCCGTCAGCTTACGATAGTTTCGGCGCGGCGTTATGTTTTCGATGGTCAACTCATCGTCTTTTTCCAAAAAATTGTTTTTAATCATCTCATTCATTGCCGCCGCATCTTCTTCGTCGCCGCCGCCGAAAACGGATTTCAACTTGTCGGCTGTCGCTTCTCCAGCCTTGGCAATCGCTTCGTCACGCAGAGCCGTAATCTGTTCGTCAACCGCGACAATCTGAGACTGATACTGGCCGGTAACGGTATCGGAAGTTGTCTGCAATTCCTCATTATATTGACTTATTTGATTCTGATAGGTCGCAATCTGCGCCTCATATTCGGTTTTTCTGTCCGGTTCCTGGGCCGCCATGGCCTGCAGCTTGCCGATATTTTCCTGTGCAAGACTTATCTTGCCGTTTATTTCTTCCTGTGCGGCAGCAATCGCATCATCCCGCTCGCTTTCCAAGGCCATTTTCTGCGCCTTCAGTTCCAAAAGTTCCTGAGCGTCGCCGGTCTGCGACATGGCATCGCCAACGGCCCCGCCAACCGCATTCTGAGCATCGGAAATAGCACCGTCGACCAAACCGGTGCTTTCATCAACGACAGACTGAGCCTCCGCGGCCATATCGCCGACCGCACCCTGAAGTTCTTTCATTTTTTTTGCCGTTTCAACAGCACCCTTGCCATAGGCAATCATCGTCTGAAGCGTTGCCGACTGTTCCATCTGCTTTTTGGCAACCTCCATCCAACCGGAAACCGTCGTCGTTACTTTGCCGACACCTTTGGACACATCAAACTTCAAAGTCGCTTCAGCCGGCCGTATAAAACAGCCCAGAGCGAGTGTCGCGGCAAATATATAATGGAGAGTTTTCATCATTTTTCGTTACCCCCCTCTTCGTCTTCGCGGCTTTCAACCGAATACGCCATAGCTGCCTGAGAAAAATTAAATTCAGCTGTTGCAGATTCGAGTTTCATAACATTTCGCAGACGCCTCAACATTTCCGCAGCTTTTTTGTTGGTCAGTTTGATGATTTCACGCGTGCTTTTCATATCGTTGGAGGGTTCGTCCTGCTTGCGTTCCTTAGCCAGCAGCGTCCGGGTCGTAAAGGCGACAGCATAAAGATTAGCGACATTTTCCCGCTGAATATCCATCATTTTGTCATGCTGTTCCTGTGACACCTGATTATCGTTTCCCTGCCCCATTTGGGCATTATAGGATTTTCCTACCTGCTCGGTTGCCTTACCGATATTGTTAATGTCCGGAATATCGGACGGAATGACATTTAAAAGCTCCTCATCAGCACTCAGCGGATTGGCTTTTACTTCATTGATCTTCTGCATCGCATTACCGATGCCTTCCGAAGCGGAACGCTTCATTTCCTCAGCCAAAGAAAGCTGATTTTCCACCCAGTTTTTGTTATTTTCAACCACGCCCAGATATTCTTCGACTTTTTGGAAAAATTCCTTATCGGCGCGCGCCGGCAACGCGGCGCAAATCAGCGTCAGACAGAAAACGGACAATGTCAGACGTTTTTTCATCATTTTTCTTCTCCGGTTTCTTCGTCATCGCCGTCCTGATAATAAGACTTGTCAAAACTACTAATTTCCTTAAGGGCATTTAAAGACATTTCACCGGCATAAATTGTCAGGATACGGTTCAAAAGATACTGGGTTTCCATGTTGGTCAGGGACAGCCCGCCGGTATCGTCACGACTGTTTTTGGTTTGGGCAATTTTTTTCTCCATTTCCTCCAAAACCTTGGTTTCGTAGTTGGCCGCCTCGTTTTTCTGCGCCATGCTTTCGGCAATTAAGGCGTTTACGGTTTCCTGCATAATGGTCTTATAAACAGCAGCTGCTTCCTGGGCTATAGCCGCATCGTTATCAGACTTGGCCTTTACCAGCTTTTTAATGCATTCGTCCATAACCTTCTCGTCTTCCAAATCGGCAACGTTAATCTCGCATTCCTGAGCCAGACGGTCTGAGAGAATAAAGACGCCGTTAACCGTGCCGTCAGGTACGGAGTCTCCCGTCAAATCGGCAAAGACCATGGTCTCGGAAAAGCTGCGGGAAGCATAATGGCGGCCATTTTGCAGAGCCGAACTTCTTTGTACGGCTCTTTTACGGAAGCCTCCCGAAGAATTTCCCGACTGCTGCCTACTTTGCTCAAGAATTTTTGGCGTGTGATCAACCGGCGCTTCATAAGTGTCAAGAATTTTGGCGCGGTGAGATTCGGGAACGTCCATTTTTGTCGATGTTTCCCCTTCAAGAATTTTTGGCGTGTGAGATTCCGGAATTTCCATTTTGGTTGACGTTTCTCCGTCCAAAATCTTGGCACGATGGAAAGGCTGCGGCTCTTTATCTTCGTCTTTTTCCTTTTCATCGACAGGTTGCTTGTCATCATTATTTTCGTTCGTAACTGCCGCGGCTTTTTCCGGCATTCCGAACGGACGGCGGCCGGCCGGAACGGCTTTGTTTTCCCCAGGTGTTTCAACAGCTGCTTCGGCTACCGTCTGTTCTTGAGCCGCAGTTAGTTGCGCGGCATTTTCAGACATTCTGCCGTTCAAGTCTTCATACTTGGCGTCAAGAGCTTTCATCTTTTCCTCAACAGCGGCTTTTTCTTCCGGCGTTTTGGCAAACATGGCGTCAACTTCCAACTCGGCCTTTTCCTTGTCCAAAGCTTCCTGTTCTTCTTTCAGTTTCAACTGTTCTTCGGCAAGCGCCTGAACATCCGCTTCGGCTGTGTCATCTTCGGCAATCTCCGAAATTCCGGCAACGGCAGAAGTTTCAGAAACGGCTTCGCCGTAATTTTTGGCGTCGGAAGTCGGCGCAGCAACCTGATATTCTGATTCGGACTGAACAGAGCCGAAAGCCGTCCGGCCGGATACGGCCGTTTGCGGTTCGGCTTCGGCAACCGCCGACGTCGTGTTCAAATCAGCATTTCCGGAAGAAATCCCGGCAGAGGAAGAAGCTGATGAAACATCGTCTTTGACCGTAGAAACAACGTCACTGGCAGCATCTTTCATTTCTTTGGCATCGGCAATATACCCCTCGGCATCGGCCTTCAGAGCTTCGGCCTGACGCTTATAATCTTCCATTGCCTCTTTTTTCTCTTCAATTTCTTTCTTAATTTTTTCGTATTCTTCTTTTTTCTTTTCTATACGCTCTTTTTCTTCCTGAAGCTTTTTCATTTTTTCCTGGGCTTTGGCCAGATTGTCGCCGGCGAATTTAGAAACGCTGGCCTTGGCATCGCCAATACCGGCATTGATTTTGCCGGCAGTGGCCATGGCATCGGTCACAACCTTGGACTGTTTGACCAGTTCGATATTGGTGCTTATGCCTTCCTTTACGGAGGAAATATCCAGGGTCGGCCATTGCGCCGCCGCATGACGAGGCAGAACCGCAAGCGAAAGGAATCCGCTCAGAGTAAGCAGCCGCAAAAGATTACAATTTCTCATGTTCAACCTCCAATAAAGTCCAGGTTCCTTATATTAATAATATCAAAAATTGCGCAATTGATAAACGACTAATCTCCGAATCACGCAATATTTAAATATTTTGTAACAAAGTTTTCTTCACCGTATTCCTTAATCAGCTCTTCAACCAAAAGTACGTTTTTGCGGCCGGAGTTGTAAAGTTTCAGGTATGGGCCGAGACCGCTCAGGTCGACGTCCAAAATGACAGATTCGCCGGTAGCCGGACGGGAAAGCAGAATGGCATAAGGAAAGTCGCGGTAGCTCTTGCCGAAAATGAACTCGATTTCCCGCTGGGTCAGGTTCCAGTTGGCGTAGTCTTCCGGCATTGCCTGCGGGTTACGGAAAAAGATAATCGTCTGACACTGGCCGCGAATAACTTCGCCGACGCCAAGCTTGTCGATGATGTTCGGCTGTTGGAAAGCACAAAGATAAGCCTGGCGTTTCTTACGCCCTTCCTGCAGACCGATGATAAAGTAGTCGCGGAACATCGGGTGCTTCAACATCGGCGCGGTTTCGTCAATCATAATCAGCGAGGGAACGCCGGTATCGCCGGTTTCGGACATAATACGGTGCATGATGTAACTGATGACGGCCGGAGCAAGGGTTTCGTCTTCGAAAATATGCGTAAAGTCAAAAGCCATAAAACGCTTGGCACTCAAATCCAGACTGTCGTTTTCGGCATTAAAAATATTACCGTACTGGTCCGGATTAATCCAGCGGAAAAGCTCTCGGCGCATATTGCCGGTCGGCGAAAAACAGCTTTTGTAGAGGTTTTTCATAATGCGTTCTTCAGGACGCAGGTAATCAAACGCCGTGGTAACCGCGCGACCGATTTCCTTTTCGGAAAGGGCATCGTCGACCATGGTAATAGACTTCAGCCAACGACGCAGGAAAGCCCGGTTGTTCGGCGTATTGGCCGTATCAAACGGATTAAGGGAAACGTTCTTTTCGTCGCCGTCAAAGCCGACATAGGCGCCGCCGATGGAACGGGTAAAGATTTCGGCACCGCGATGACGGTCAAAGAAGAAAACTTTCAGGTCGCTGTGGCGCATAGCCTGTCCGGCCAAAAAGGTCAGCAACGTCGTTTTACCTTGTCCGGTCGGGCCGATAATACAACAGTGGGCAACAGCCGAATCTTCAGACGAAACATGGAACTGAAAACGATAGGCCGACCCGGAAGCGGTACGAAAAACGGTAATTGCGCCCGGTCCCCAGTCCGATTTGGCAAAACCTTCGGACGGCTTGTCGAAGGAAATGGCCATAGCCACAACTCTGGACAGGTAACGGTAGGTTCGCGGATAGGTTTCATACGTCGGAAACTGATTAAAGAAAGTCGCTTGCGTAACCCAGCCCTCGCGAACCGGCGTAACGCTGAACAGACGGCATATGCGCTGAACTTCGCTTTCGCCAAAGTCTATTTCTTCCATGCTGTCGCCTTTCAGAATAACCGTCATCGCATATTCGGTCAGCGCCTGATAATCGGCATCGCTGTCTTCAATTGAAGACAGGGCTTCGCTGTATTGGTTGATAACGTCCGGCGAAAAACTGGTTACCGCCGCCATACGCTGCTGCTGCATCAGCAAAGCGCGGGCATGCGGTTTGAAAAACGGCTTGACATTGTGCAGCAGGGTCAGTTCGCAGTCAATGGAAAGCAGCGACGCAATCATGCCCTCGTCCATATAATCGCCGGAAGTGCGGATGCCCATGGCAATTTCATATTTTTCCTTCTCGCCCGAGAAAAATTTGATAATACCTTTTTCGCCGGTAAAGTGAATATGATCCGACGTCAGCATCTCGTTAAGCTGAGCGCCTTCGGCGTTGCGAACCTTCGGCGACGGCTGAGTAATCGGACTGCATATTTTGGCAAAAACTGCCAGCGGACTGTCAGCCGCCGGGCTGTCTTCGGTTTCGTACATCGGCTTGACGCCGTAATCGTTCAAAGTCGCCAGCAGAGCCTGCGACGCATAGTTCAAATCTTTCAGAGCTTCGGGACGGTCGGCAACCGAAAGGACGATGTAATGGCGGTTGGCATAAACGCGGTCCAGCGTATTGCGCCAGGTATTAGAAATCTGTTCCAGCAGCGGATTGTTGAAATTGCCGACATCTTCTTCCATGGCAATCCGTTCGCGCAGCGTAATGACGCGGCAGACAATCTGCAGGTCAGACATGCCGTCAATCCAGGATTTGCGGGCTTCCATCATGGAGAGGTTTTTCTCGTCAGTCACAAAAGACAAATCGACGCCTTCAACTTTGAACACGCGTGCAAAAGAACCATTGTAACAGCGAATGGTAATGCCGTCGGCCATCAGCTTGTTGAAGGGCAAAAAGTCCGACACGCGGGATTCACGCGGCTGAGGCAGAACCAAATGACCGAATCTGGTCGCCCAGAAACCGGCAAACGATGCCGCCGAAACAAAACCGATGACGGCGACAATGACTTCCATGCTGCTCAGCCCCTGTACAAAGGTGCTGAAAAAATCAAAATCAGGGTTCAAATTTAGCGCCTTTCTCTACATATAAATTGGTGGTTACTTTCCGGGTCTGGCCAAAAGCCTGAATCATGGTCGACAAATGGGGTTCTTTGGTTCCGGCCAGAACGACGGCACCATGAACAAGGACAATACTGAATACAAAGAGCAGCGGGTTGACGTCACCGAGACCGATAAACATGAACATAATCGGAAACTGAATGCCGATATTAAGCAGTGTCGGCAAAAACGGCCCCCACAAAATTTTGGGAGGGTTGGCGACGGCTTTTAAGATCATCTCTCTCATTTTATAAACCCTGCTTTCCAAGCGCTGCGGCCAGTTTCGGCCTAAGCGGCAAACACTGTCAGGTTTCTCTTTTCTAAGTTTAAGACAGAAGTTTTATTTATGCAAGATAAAGCATTGTTTATTCACTTTCGGTTATATGGCTATAACCCCGTCTCAAACTAAGAGTACACCTTGATTTTAGTGTAAACTTTCTGTGGTTAAGGAGTGGTTAAAAGCTATGGAAATTATTTACCGGCGGGATTTACGAATATAAG
>ULUR01000861.1_pt1 | contig 12591 bp, 9 predicted proteins | sample 1958651 | NCBI WGS metagenome assembly ULUR01 (sample SAMEA4835764, study PRJEB28245) | human gut metagenome | biome: gut microbiome; material: fecal sample | place: Denmark | collected 2008 | reverse complement strand
TTAGATAAACATACAACGCTGCAAGAAAAATGTTGTCTTTGGTTTTGCTTGTGGACAACTCATCTGTAACTATCCACTTTTTCAAGTCACTATCGAAATGCAAACTTATTTCTGCGTTTTCAATGTCACGACCGACACAGAACAGTTTAGCATTGCGACTTCCACGCTTGTTTTCAATAAGCACCATACTGCCGTCAACACAACCGCTGATTCCTGTACTTCCTGAGATCATATTGAACGGGTCGGTATCTTTGCATTTTCTAGTGTGATGTACAACTATTATTGCGATTTCAAGCTTGTCCGCAAGTGTTTTCAGAACAGAGAGCTCTTTGTAATCTGAACCATAACTTGAATCAGTATCGCTGCGAACCATTTGCAGAGTGTCAATGAACACAATTTTTAGACCGCAATGTTCAATTTTAAAACTTTCGATTTGTTCTTCAAGTCCGTTGCCGATAGATTCAGACATAACAGAGAAGTACAAATTTTCAGTTGGCACATCAGTTATTTCATACAAGCGATTTTGAATACGAACGTAGCTATCCTCTAAACACAAATACAATGCCGTGCCCTGCAATGTTTTCTGACCTAAAACACTTTCTCCTTTCGCTATTGACAAGCACATATCAAGTGCCAGCCAAGACTTTCCGACCTTTGGTGCTCCTGCTAAGATATACAGACCTTGTGCAAGCAAGCCGTCTATAACGAACTCTATTGGCTTGTACACAGTTGTCATTATTTCTTCGCAGGATCGAGTGATGAGTTTTTTCACGCTACCAGACCTCCTATTCTATTTTTAAGTTTCTGTTATTGTCACTGAACATAGCGAAATTTATATTCAAAACAAAAAGCTCGCAAAGACTCTTAAAATCTTTACGAGCTTATATTATTCTCCATTCTTATGGTATCGCATTTTAATACGTTTGTCAATAGTCATGGTCTATTTTCATTGTTTTGCACAGGAGATTTGATTTTGACACGGGGGTAAGATGTGCGTTTTCGCCGTCGCACTGTGAGATACCCCCTATGTCAAAACGTTATTAATTTAACAGAAGTGAATTTTTAGAGAACTTTTGCCTTAATAAAAGTTCAGTCGCAAGTTACCCTTTGGGGCTTCTTGCGACTGATGTTATGTGTCATAGTTGCAACTCAAATTTTATTTGAGCTTTTAAATGGTCAACCTTTAAAATGAAACGGTTGTTTTTGTAACCGTTATGGTTTTGGCAGTCATATTTGAAATGAAGAATTTGTAATTTCCGCCTTTGGTTATTTTCATTGTGCAAGTATAAATATACCCATCACCGCTTGCATTCGCTTTAACGGTATGTGATTTTTGAACATATGTTGAACCCTGATAATAACCACAGTTTACATTAGATTCTTTAGTTTTCATATAAAATTTAAGTGTAACTGTAGTATTAGCGGCAATTGCCCATCCATTATCACCAGAAGCAAAGCCCATTGTGACTCCTTGGTCAATTTTACAAGAACCAAATGTTGCAGTACTTCTTAAGTATGGATTGATAATCATTTCATTGCTGACAGGTGGAATAACTGTTTCATCATCTGCGTAACAAATTGTAGCAAAGCTAAAAATCATACACAGAGAAAGCAATAGGGAAACAATTTTTTTCATTGCAAAACAACCTCCTTTCTAAAAAAATTATATATTATTAGGCCTTAATAATATTCTTAATTTAATAATTTAATAATACAGTAACCATCCCGTGAACTTCACAAATGGAAAAAGTCTTTTTGTATTTCTCAAGCTTTCCTTGATAATCATTTTTGCGGTTGTCAAGAAGTATTATTTCAGCTTTTGAAACATCAGCATTATCCAAAAGATATACATTATCAAATTTGTAAAGCGACGGTATTATATATGTGTCTGCATATATGCAGACGGTTTTGTCTATGGTGTCGATAAATTCGTTAGTCTGCGTTATAAGTGCGGTGTTTTCATATCGTTCGGTGTATAACTGTATTTTATCACTAACTGTAACCGAGAAAAGTATGACCGCTGACATTGCGGATATAAGTAATACCTTTCGTTTCTGCTTTAATGTTGATACCTCTTTAACAAAAGCACAGAAAAGCATTGCTCCGCTTCCGAAAACGTATTGGTAATCTACATTATATTGATATGTGTAGTCTGTGCTGAGGTTAACGATTATCAGCGGAACGAGCAAAAACAGATCTGACGCTTTGTTTATTTTAAAGCAAACAAAAATAAAAGGCACTGTCATCAACAGCAGGAAAAGCAGTTTATCTACTGTTATCAGATTTGACACAAAATATGCCGGGTTCTTTATGACGTTTAAGATCACCGCAATAAGTCCGCTGTCGTTTTCGGCCAAGTAAATGTCATATCGGTTTACTTTTACACCCTCGCCAAAAATGTTTATGTATAAATTTGTGCCAATAAAGCCAAGTATGCCGATTATAGTGATAAGTAAACCGCTGGTCTTTTTCTTTTTGGAAAACAAGGAATACAGACCTAGGCAAATGATGTATACCCCTGCGTCCTCTTTGACTGAGAGTATAAGCAGACACGCTGCAACTTCACCAATGTGATTTTTCTTGCACATAAAATAATACAGCCACAATATAAATGCAGGCAAAAACATATTCTCGTGGATATCAAAAAACTGAGAACTGCAAAATGCAGGGTAGAAAAGATATATTATGCTGCACAAAACGGTGTCAGTTCTGCCGAGCTTGTAAAGCCTGCATATTTTTATCAGCGGCAATACTCCGCTTGCAATGATAAGCACTTGCAATATGACTAAAACAACCGAGTTTCTAAATATCATATATATTGGCAGCAGCAAATACCAGCAGGGTGAGAAATGCACATTGAAATGTGACATAAGCACATTTCGTTCGACCGTGGTGTATTGCTTGCCCGTTTTACTCATATATTCAAACATTTGCAGAAAAATTCCCATATCAAAGCACGATGATTCATAGCTTTTTAGTCTGCATACGGTGCCGATCATCAATATTGTTACTGATATCACCGTGAACAACAGAACTGAAATTATCTCCGTTTTTCGGCATTTTAATATTTCAGTTTCCTTTATATCAGCAAACCTAAATATTATTATAGCCAAAACAGCAATGCAGGCAAAGCCGAAATATGCTGTGGTATTGGTCATTTTCCATATTGATATCAACGAATAAGCAAATATCAATCCTGTCAAAAGCAAATTTAAATTAACTCTTTTGAAAACAGTTATAAGGCAAAGTGTTGCTGAAAATGCGATGGTGGGAATGACTAATTGCAGCAGCGAAATGTTCGATACATAATACTTTGAGATAGGATCGGCGTCGCTGATAAGCATGGTATACAAACAGCCAAGAATATATCCGCATAAAATACACGAGAGGAGGTTTTGTTTGTTACTGAACATTGACGTCAAACTCCGAAAGGGTTATTTTATATGCAGAGTAATTTTTTAAATAAAAAGTGTAGTCGCCGCTTTTATTAGCGGTAAAAGTTATTTTGCTGCCTGCGGTCTTGTTACAGAAAATGCTGTGTTCTGTTCCGTCCTGATAGTAGCCTAGTTCAATATACTCTCCGTCTTTGTCTGAATAATCAGAGGACAGGTCAAGTTCGATCTTTATAGTTATTTTTTGACCTTCATTCACGAAAACAGGCTCTTTTGTTACCATTTCACCATTGTTAAAGGTGTGGGTCGAACTTAGCTCGTCATCGATATTAATGTCAACAAAAGAGCAGAGGATAAGCGTGCTCAAAGTTATAGCAACAAGTATTATAATATTTGCATATGACTTCTTTTTCTTGGCAGTTATCTCGTTTATCCTAGTTTTCACCTTTTCTTTTTGTGAATACAAACACGCTGAAAATGCTGTATCTTGTTTACCGTTTTCACATCTGTTTATCAGCATACCGCAGTAGTTATATTTCTCGGTATCATTCATCTCCTTGACAACTTTTTCGTCGCAAGCTATCTCAGACAGCAAATTCATACTGCGTGAAAGCTTGTATGCAAGCGGATCAAACCAATTGATTATACAAACGACCTGCATTACTATCCTTATGAATATATCGTGATTAAGATAGTGAAATTTTTCGTGCATACATACCACATCATAATTATCAGCTGCGATATTGTCAGGAAGAATTATTACAGGGGCGAACACGCCCATAAGCATAGGGCTTGAAATGCCTGGGCACTTTTTTACTTTCAGGCTTTTATTGCCGCATTTGTATACACCATTTTTTGTTGCCCAGCGGTCAACAAAGCACTTTAAGGCAAGGTACTTGTAAATGCAAACAAAGCTGTTGAAAGCTACACCAATACACCAGACCGCAACAAGAAAAGGCATTATCTTCTTGACAGCTGGAATATGCTGCGTTTCTGTAAAAATGTATTTTTGTACGTAAATATTCTGAACTACGTCAGCGGTGACAGCCTGGTGAGGAATAAGAGTGGTCAGGTCTAATGGGAATATTATCAGCAATGACAACGCTGAACATACCTTGTAGAATGATAATTTTTGACGCTTTTTGCCTACAGCTAAAAATATTTTACAGCAAAGATACAGGCACACTATCAGTACATTGCTTCGTATAAAATATGTAAATAAATTATTTATCATTATTTCTGTCCTTTACTTCTTCAAGAAAACGTATCAGCTCATCGATATCCTGACTGCTTAGCTTATCAGTTTCGTATAGATTTGTAACAAGGCTTGAAAGTGAGTTGTTATGGACCGAGCCAAAGAAATTTTCTGTTTCAAATTTAAGATAATCCGATTGGGATACCAGCGAATAATACTGACGCTCCTTACCTGTTTTCTCCGTTCTTAAAAATCCTTTTTCAATAAGGCGTTTAAGAAATGATATGAGAGTTGGTAATTTCCAATTATGGTCGCTCATTTTTTCTGCTATCTGAGAACTTGTGACAGGTTCGCTCATACTCCAAATAGTTTTCATTATCTCAAATTCCGCATCTGGGAGTTTTTTTATTTGGTTTATCATTACACACCTCCGTATTAGACGTTTGTCTATAACGATATTATACACTTGTCTAAAATGCAAGTCAAGTTATGATGTGATGATTTTACAATTATTTAATATTTTCGACAATGCAATGATTCCTGTACTCTATCTTTAATATAAAAAATAAGAAAGAGTGATAGCACTTAAGAATAACATAATTTCATTTTCATGACATCTATCTAGATATATTTACCATTGACTTTTTAGAAAAAATCGCATATAATAGTATTAACAGAACCCGACACGCCTCTTAGCAATGCGTACCACGTCGGGTCGTTTAATTATTAGGGGACTTTTTTATGCAGCTTAAAGAACAGCAACCATCAATGAATGTTGATCAACAAATCGAGAACTTGAAAATGCTTGGGTTGAGAATTGTCAATGAAGAATATGCACGTCGAATTCTTAATGATATTTCATATTTCCGCTTGATAAAAGCATATGGTCTTGGACTAAAAGGTAAAAATAAAAATTTTGATGGTTCTATATCCTTTGAACAAATCGTTGAGTTATACCTGTTTAACGCCAACTTCAGGCAACTCTTATTTACTTGGATAGAGCAAATCGAAGTTAATCTCAGGTGTAGGGTAGCTAATCATTTCTCACATATTTATGGTGTACTAGGATATGAAGATCCGGATAATTTTAATGATCCTGGCTATCACTATGATTTTCTTTGTGAGATAAAAAAGGAAATATCCAGAAATAGCAAAGCCCCTTTTGTTAAGAATTTCAAAAATAATTATACTGACGGCAAAATTCCGTTTTACGCTTTGGTGGAGCTGTTCAGTTTCGGTACGCTCTCAAAGTTTTATAAAAATATGAAACCTCAGGACAAAAAAGCCGTTGCAACATTGTATGGCGTGGGATATACTTATCTTGAAAGCTGGGTCGAACACATTGCTTTTGTGCGGAATATTTGTGCACACTATGGACGTTTGTATAATGTTAATCTTGCTAAAACGCCAAAGCTATATAAGCAATATACAGAAAAGGGGATAAGCAGTATCCGTGTATTTGCAACTCTTCTTTGCATAAAACATCTAATAACTAATGATCAACATTGGACAGCGTTTGTGGACAAACTAGATAAACTTTTTCACAAGTACCCTCACGTTGATAAAAAACTTATGGGATTTCCAGATGATTGGGTTAACATATTGAACGAATAAACATTAAAACATCGCATTTGTTTTTACAAATGCGATGTTTTGATAAGAAAATATATCGTTGTGCTGCTCCTATACTGACAGTCTAACGGCATATGTAATCTCAATGCAATGACCTGTGTTTCTTACGCTGTTTCGGGTAAATATCCATTGTTGTTCAGGACTAATTACTTTGACCATCTGACCGCCTACAGAGCCGACCTCACGAGCTGTAAGATCGCCGTTGTAGCCCTGCTTGAGGTTTACGCCAACTTCGTTAGCTGCTTCCATCTTGAACTTGTTGAGTGTTTCTCTGCCTTCCTGAGTTGTGATACCTTTCATTTTCGTATCTCCTTTTCATTTGTTTTTCGGGTTTGCAATAATATTATATGTTTGCATGATTTGATTATAAGAGGTAATTTATAGAACGAAATGGGGCGGTTTTTGGAATGAAAAAAATTAAAAGCTAAAATTAGTATGATTTTAAACGGAGCAAAATTCAAAAAAATCATTTACATATAAATTATACATCTTTTGGAAATTGTGCGATTTTGTATAGTCGCTGTTTTCAATTGTCAAAATACCATTGGACACAGTGATTACATGCCCTGCACTGCTGCTGCCGTATTTCAGCATATAACCGTTGAGATCAAGGGTGACGGTGCGGTTGACCACTAATGTGGTGTAAATGGTAATGTCTGACGTCAGTTTGACTGTTCCGTATGAAGCCTATCTGATTGCTGAAACCAGTTCCGCCGCTGTGGAAACTTCCGCCGTCCCACTCGCTGCCATATTATCCTCGGCAAATACACTTGTCGACACAAGGCAAAGAACCATACAAAGGGTGAGCATGATACTGAGTATTCGTTTTTTTATTTTCCGTTACCTCTGTTTTCGTATATGTCGGCTCAATCAAGAGCAATGATTGTAATATTATAGACAGCACCGTTCAGCTGTGTGCCGGGGGTCAACTGGATAAATTCATATTGCAGCACAATATCACTGCCGGCATTGTAGATGCGGTTGAATGCAAACGGCATCCACACTCGTGAATTATCTGCATCGTTCATATACCTTTCGATCAATGTATCATTAAGAATGCCTTGTCTGCCTTTCAATACTACCGAGTACCATCCACCCATGTCGTGAGAAATGCAGACCGAACCGCTGAATGAAATACTGTATGTATGTCCGGCTTTCAGCGTTACGGTTCTATTGGCTCGATCCCATACAAAAAGTCCTCCGGAATTGCAATCTTCAAACAACTGAAGCGGCTGATTGAATGAAGCGCCGGTGCCGCCGTTTGATGCGTGAAAATACCCCGAACAGCTGCCGTTCTGACCGGCATCGCCCTTGTCGCCTTTATCTCCTTTGTCGCCCTTGTCACCCTTTTCGCCTTTGTCACCTTTGTCACCTTTTTCGCCGTCGATGCCGTCAGTGCCGTCTGTTCCGGCAGCCTTTACGCCCGTATCGGTTTCTCCGATCCACCAGTTGCCGTTTTCACCAATGAAGGGGGTGTTGCCGTCCGCACCATCGGAGCCGTTTTGTCCGTTTGTTCCATCCTTGCCGTCGGCTCCGTCCTTTCCGTTTATACCATCCTTGCCGTCAAGACCTTTCAAAACCGAAAGATCGTACAGGTTCAGCCATATTTTATCGCCGACATAGCGCCACTGCAGGGTGTTTTCGCTTACACGAAACTCCGGTGTCTTTCCGTTTGCTCCGTCTGCACCTTTCTGCCCGGTGGGACCTGTGATGTCGGCTATCGCCACAAGGTCCTGCCACTCATCGCCTTCGTAACGCCACTGTATGTGGGTTTCAGCTCGCTGCACCTCTATGCTTTTGGCGTTAATGCCGTCAGTGCCGTTGTTACCGTCTTTGCCGTCGGCACCGTCAATTCCATCTTTGCCGTTTTTTCCATCGGCTCCGTCTTTACCGTCAACGCCATTAATGCCGTCTTTACCGTCAACTCCGTTAATGCCGTCCTTGCCATCGGAGCCGTTAATGCCGTCTTTTCCGTTTGTACCGTTTATTCCGTTCTTACCGTCGGCACCATTAGAGCCGTCTTTACCGTCAGTGCCGTTCTTTCCGTTTTCTCCAGCAGCGCCCCGCAGCTCGGTAAGCGCCACAAGGTCGTGCCAGTCGGCTTCGTCGCTGTATTTCCACTGAATCGCCGTGCCGTTGTTTCGCACCTCCGGCAGTGCGTCGTCTGTTTTTGCCGCCTTGCTCCATCCTATTGCAAGCACGCTGCAAAGCACCAAAAGAGCGGTGCAAAGCACCAAAAGTGTACCTGTGAGTAGTTTTTTTCCTGTTTTCATCTTTTTTCCTCCGTTCGGAATTGTTTATCACGGCGGAGCTTTGCACCGCTGCCCACGCCGTAAATGAGCGGCGGTCGATAGGCTTATGCTTGGTTTGCTTTGTACTTATCCACAAACAGGGCGACCCCCTGTTTTAAGACCTCCATCTGGGTTTTCAGATAATATTCATCCTCAAACATCGCATAATGTACGCAGGCACGGACGAATATAAAGATCAGCGGCGTGATGACCGTATATGGAATGCCGATCTTTGGCTCCAGCCGCTTGGCGTACTCGGTATAGCGTTCGTTCACGCCCTCAAAGAATTTCTTGCCGTGCTCGATATACTTCGGGTGCGTATATATCTGATACATCAGGCGATATTTTTTTCCGTGCTTTTTTGCTGTCCAATACGGGACCTCCTTCACAAAACGGACAACATCCTCGGGGTCGGTGGGTGCCATCTCCATAAAGTCGTCCTCAACCTTTTCCATACAGTATGCCGTTGACTCAATGATCAGTTCATCAAGGTTTTTAAAATACGAATACAAATTTGCTTTCGTGCATCCGCACGCATCGGCCAGTGCTTTAATTCCTGTGCCTGTGAGCCCGTTTTCCGCATAGCACTCGAAGCACTTTTCCATTAGTTCACGTTTCCGCTCATTGTGCTGTTGCTCAGTTGTTTTCATGTTGCTTCGCTCCTTTTATGCGTACCGACCGTTCGTTTATGATTAGTATAACACAGATTTGTAACAAAGTCAAGGATTGTTCAAAGAATGAAGAAAATAAAGTTTCAACGTGATCTTATAAAAAAAGTCCTTACAGCAGAAAGAAAATAGCGGCTTACCTCAACGATCAAAACCGTACTAATAAATATGTCCATAAGACTTATGGAAAGATGGGATAGGCTTATTGACTTTCCATGTTCTCATATGATATAATAAATTCATATTAACACAACATTTCTGTTCAGGGGGTATATCAAATGAAAAAGCAAAATGCAGGGCTTATCGCTCTGAGTATCGTTTTTATTCTTATGGGTGGTTTCTCTACTATCTATAATCTCAGCAAGTATGTTTCAAACAGGGTTTTCATGTCAAGTGCTGAGAAAACCACAGGCTATGTGAAGTGGATAGACCATGAGTTGAAAACTTGGGGACATAACAAAAAGGCAAGCAACAAAGCTGAAACATATTACATAACTGTCGCTTTTGATGTTGGCGGCAAGGAGTACACAAGAGAGATCTTCACAGGAACATATTATGTGAGTCAGAACGAAAAAGTGAACGTGTATTACAACACTGATAAAAATGGTGAGCCTGATAAGGTCGTGACCGATATTGATAATGATAAAAGACCGTATCTTACTTGGCCGCTGATACTTTTGCTTGGCATTGTGCTACTTGTGCTTACTAAGAAAAATATTATCTCAGTGGGGAGAAAAAGATAAAAAAGTAATCATTAAAATAGTAACCAAAAGAAACTTTGTGCAACTAAATAACAGAAAAGCAGAAAGGAGATCTTTATGAAGGTGATCTATAAATGTGCCGCCATTTTGACGGCAGCGATATTGTCAGTGCAGTTTCCTTGCGCAGCTTTTGCGGATATGGAGCATGGCGGAGATAATGACAGCCCAAAATTCAAGATGGGCAGGATAATTTTTACTGATAATGGTTATGGCTACGAAAAGGAAGGTCTGGAAAAACCGGAGATTGCTGATGAAGATCTGGCCGATACGGACGACGGGGTTTCACCTTATGCACAGAAGGCAACGGCTTCGCTGCCTGCGAAATATGACCCCAGATCTAAGAATACGCTGACGACTATCAAAAACCAGTTACAGACACTTGCTGGGCGTTTGCGGCACTTTCCTGCACAGAGAGCAATCTTATCCAAAAGGGGCTTGAAAATCAAAACGTGCAGTTTTCTGTGCCGAGCCTTGTCCTCTCTACATATGCTAACGGCGGATTTGACGAGTCAATATGGGATTGCGGCGGAACGTGGATGGATTCGTCCCTTGCAATGGCGGCTCATAGAGGACTTTGCTATGATGAATATGAGCCTTTCGTGTCCGACGGAACGGAAGCCACTATCGTATCTGAGGAGAAAAAGGGCGTTTGCGAATATCAGCTTAATTACGCTTCCACTATCACAGGCGGACGAAACGCCATTAAAAACAAGATAAAAGAGCTTGGCGGAGTAATGGTGAGCTACTATGCAGACGACCTATATATGACCTTTGATAACAAAAGCTATTACGATCCGGAAACTACAAAAAACAGCGGCATAAATCATGCCGTAAGCGTAGTGGGCTGGGACGATAATTACAGCAAGTCAAATTTCCTTGCAGGCTATCAGCCAAAGAAAAACGGGGCATGGCTTGTGAAAGGCTCTTGGGGAGTATCCAGTGGCACGGACGGTTATTACTGGATATCCTATGAAGAGGCAGAAATGACCGATTGGGTGGCATTCGACCTCACTGAAAGCTGTGATAATAATTACCATTATCCTGCTAATAAGGATAATTCTATATTTTATGTTAGCAATGAAAACAAAATGAGCGGTGCTGATGTTTTTACAGCAAAAAAAGACGAGCTTCTTGACAAAGTGGGCTTTATGTATCTTGGCTACACTGGAAAGTCTGACTACACCGTGCAGGTCTACACTTCTGTTTCAGACAGCACTCCTGTGGGGATACTTGAGTGTGAGGTCAGCGGGAAGGTGCAGAGCGACGGCTTTTATACTGTGGATATCCCTGATGTTGAGCTTGACGAGGGCGAAAGATATTCTGTCGTGATGACATTCAGCGGTGATGACGGCTCAGGCTATGTGACCGTTTATGGCTATTCAGACGGGGTCATGAAGCCTGGTCAGGCATATATCTCCAATGACGGCGACAGTTGGACGGATGTTACCGACAAGGACGCTTATACTGGTCAGCCTATAATATTTGCCTATACCGATGATATAGATAAGTCTGATAAAAGCGAGCTTGAAACACTTGTGGCAAAGTATGAAAAGCAGAGCGGTTATGAGCGTGAGGTCAACAACGGCAAGAAAGTTATTGCAGACGAAAACGCTTCAAAGAACGATATTACCAATGCCAAGCTTCTTATAAAGGCAAAGGAGAAAGAGATAAAGGAACAAAGCCTTGTTATAAAGACAGCGACGGATTGGAAAAACTTCGCAAAGCGTGTATCAGGCGGTGAAAGCTTTGCAGGAAAGCGTGTTGTGCTTGAAAAAGACATCGACTTCGGTGGTGCAAAGATATCGGCAGTAGGAACGGCTTCAAAGCCTTTTTGCGGCTATTTTGACGGCAACGGACACGTTCTGAAAAATGCTGTTATCCAAAACAATTCTTATGCAGGTCTGTTCGGCTATGCTGAGGACAGAGCGCAGATAAGAGATCTCAGTGCTGAGAAAATAACTGTCAGCGGTAAGTACGCAGGCGGGATCGTTGGTGAATTTGATGCGGTATCTATCCAACGCTGTACGTTCAGCGGAACTGTCAAAGGTACAAGTTCCACAGGCGGAATCGTGGGCAAAGCAGGTGGTCTGACCCTGACAGAGTGTGCTTCAGACCTTGCAAAGTCAAGCAGTTCAAATGCTAAAGCTATGGTGGGCAGCATTGATAATGACGCTTTTTATTATGGACAGCAATATGCCGATTGCTGGTATAACGGCAACTTTTCTGACAGCAAGGTAAAGAAAACGGCTTTGTCTAACGTTACAAGTTCTGCAGCTTATTCGCTGAATACCATTGGCGGAAAGCAGACAGACAGCGGCAGGTGGACAATGGCAGGCGGCAAAGCAAGGCTAACTCGTCCTGGGGAGCAGGTTTCGCACAAGATAACATTTGAAGCCCCTGACGGCAAGCATTATGCCTGCACTGATAAGGACGGCAAGGTGAAATATCCTGCTGTCAAAGTGCAAAGCGGTTATGCTCTTAAATGGTACAAGAGCGGCATTGCTGTCGATGCGAACACAGTTTATACTGCTGACAGCACAGTAAAGGCAAAGCTTGTTGAAGCAAAATTTGTCACTATCGACTATGTTTTAAATGGCGGCACGAACAGCACAGGCAATCCAGAATACCTCAGCAAAGGCGAAAGCGTGACGC
>ULUR01049562.1_pt1 | contig 12600 bp, 9 predicted proteins | sample 1958651 | NCBI WGS metagenome assembly ULUR01 (sample SAMEA4835764, study PRJEB28245) | human gut metagenome | biome: gut microbiome; material: fecal sample | place: Denmark | collected 2008 | reverse complement strand
ATCTGTGTGGAACATGTGAGTCGTTCCGAAACCATCGTGGGCGGCATTGCAGACTGTCATCATTTGTGACCAACCTTCAGTGATACTGCCATCACCTAACATGTTCAAACCAAGGAATAACACAAGGAATGAGCCTATGATAAGAATAGGAGTTTGGATAGCAGACAAAGTCATCACTCCTTTCATACCGCCGAATACCGTGAATATTGCCGTAATGACAATAAGGCCAATGGCACCATACCAGAACGGAAGTCCAAGGAGATATTCGAAAAAAATACCACCGGTAAAAGCTGTAACGGAAACTTTAGTCAGTACGTAAGCAATCAATGTAATGATGGACAACCATGAACCAGTACGCTGAGTGTAGCGGAACTTCAGAAAATCTGGCATGGTAATGATTTTTCCCATTTTATTGTTCAACAGTTGGTAGAAAGGGACAAACAACCATCCCAATATCAGAATCATCCAACCCTGCATCTCCCAATGAGCCATGCCTACACCGTCTTTAGCTCCTGTGCCAGCCAAACCAACAAGATGCTCGGAACCGATGTTCGCTGCAAAAATAGCCGCACCAATAATGTACCAAGGTTCTCCCTTTCCGAAAAGATAGTCTTGGCTATCGGCTCCTTGCATTTTCTCTTTGTCTTTTTTAATGGAACGGTATACTGCCCATACAATCGCTATGACTCCGGTGGCGAGAACTAACCAATCGAGCCATATAAATTCACTTGAATTCCAATTCATGTCTTTGTTTTTGTTTGATGATATTAGTTAATGATAATTATTTCTCCACTGTGAATTTGAAAATACATTCGCTGTGATAAGTCTGTCCCGGCTCCAGTATTACCGAAGGCCATTCCGGTTTATTCGGACTATCGGGGTAGTGCTGGGTTTCGAGACAAACGGAAGCACGCTGGTTGTATACGATTCCTTTCTTTCCACTTAATGTGCCATCCAAGAAGTTTCCGCTGTAGACTTGAATGCCGGGTTCATTCGTATAAACTTCCAATGAGATTCCACTTGTAGGCGAAGTAAGCTTAGCTGCCAATTGGTTGATATCTCCTTGGGTGTTCAATACCCAATTATGGTCATAACCGTTGCCGTTTTTCAGTTGGATAAAATCAAATTTGTCTATATCCTGTCCTACGGCTTTCGGAGTAGTAAAATCCATTGGAGTTTCTTTTACCGTAACGATTTCGCCCGTAGTCATATATGTACTGTCTACAGGAGTATAGTTGTCCGCATTGATATATAAAATATGATCGGTAGCTGGTTGGGACGGATTGCCTGATAAGTTGAAATAAGAATGGTTGGTCATATTGATGACGGTCTTCTTATCTGTGGTTGCATCGTACTTTATGTCCAAGGCATTATCACCGCTTAGGGTATAGGTCACCGTTGCAGTTACAGCTCCTGGGAAGTTTTGGTCTCCGTCAGGAGAATACATCGTCATAGTCAGTGTCGTATCGTTCAACTGTTTTCCCTCATACACTTGATATTGCCATCCTTGAGGCCCTCCATGCAGACAATGGCCAAAATTATTGGTGGGCAATTGAACAGAATCCCCGTCAATAACAATTCTGCCTTTATTTATTCGGTTGGCATAGCGACCTATTGCGGCTCCGAAATCACTGGGTTTGTTAATGTAATCGGCTATACTGTCGAAACCTAACACGACATCGCGTAAGGAATCATTTTTGTCTGGTACCATAATAGATACGATTCGTCCGCCAAAGTTTGTGACACAAACTTCCATTCCATTGGAATTTTTAAGAGTGTACAAGCTTGTCGGTTTGCCTTTTACATCAGCTACGAAGTTCTGCGGATCAAGTCCTGAAACGGTTAAATTACTTTGAGGTTGTTGGCTGCATGAAGCCAAAAGAACTGTGATAAGTCCTACACCTAAGATTGCATTTCTTTCTTTTTTCATGGTGAATGAATTAAAAGATTTAAATTGAATGTAAAGTTACGACTTTATCTCGTATTTCTATTGCAAATATATATGTTTTTAGGCATAAGGTGTATGCCTTACACTTCTTTTTATTCTTTTTCTATGTTATAGTTTATTAAAAAACGTGCAGTCATAGAAAACTATGCTGGATAGGACATCGTTTTATTCAGTTGTGGGTTACGTTAATAAAAAGGGAATCACTACATTGTAATGATTCCCTTTTTCTACATAAATAAGATGCTAAGATTTTGTTTTTAGCAGAGTTTTCTGGAACCGTCTCCTATGACTACATCAATAATGACCGGTTCTTTACCGAATTTTTCTTTGAACTTCGATTTGACTACTTTTACGAAGTTGTCATAAAGTTCATCACTTACAAGATTGATGGTGCAACCTCCGAAACCTCCTCCCATAATACGAGAACCGGTTACGCCTTCTTCTTTTGCTATATCATTCAGGAAGTCCAATTCAGGGCAAGAAACTTCGTATTCTTTGCTCAGACCGTAATGGGTTTCGTACATTTTCTGTCCTACGGTTTCATAGTCGCCTTTCTCTAAGGCATCACAGACAGCCAAGACACGTTCTTTTTCGCCAATGACATATTTAGCTCGCATGAAATCCTCTGCCGATACTTCGTTCTTCACTTCATCCAACATCGCATAGTCTGCATCGCGTAAGCTCTTCACTTCAGGATGGTGCTTGTTGATGACTGCGGCTACGTTTTCGCAACTTCTGCGGCGGTCATTGTAGGGAGAACCTACAAGTTCGTGCTTTACACAAGAGTTTACTAATACCAATTTATAGCCCTTCGGATCGAACGGGAAGTATTCGAATTCACCGCTGCGGCAATCCAAACGCATCAGGCTGCCTGCTTTACCATGAACAGAAGCGAATTGGTCCATAATACCGCAATTGCATCCCAAATATTTATGTTCTGTAGCTTGTCCGACTTTAGCCAATGTCATTTTGTCTATTTTGTTTTCGCCGAACATATCGTTGAGTGCAAAAGCATATACGCTTTCCAGTGCTGCAGAAGAAGACATTCCTGCTCCGAGAGGAACATCGCCTGCAAATGCTGTATTAAAGCCTTCTACGGGAATACCCAATGCCATCATTTCCCGACATACGCCGAAAATGTAGCGGGCCCAACTTGCTTTCGGTCCTTTTTCATCGTCTAAAGAAAACTCTACGTAATCTTTCAAATCGATAGAGTAGGCACGTACGTTTCTTGTTCCATTTACTTTTATTTCAGCAATCATGCCTTGTTGAACAGCACCGGGGAATACAAATCCGTCATTATAATCAGTGTGTTCACCGATGAGGTTGATACGACCCGGAGAAGCATATACAGAACCGGTTGTTCCATCAAAGTGTTCAATGAAACGGCTTCTTACATCATCTATTGTCAATTTCATAATCCATTTATTTTATGAGGTTAATAAAAAGAGATTTTTCTTATCCTTTAAGTCCTACTTTAGAACCTTTCCAGCAGAACCAAATGACATACAGGTAGTAGATGAACATCATGCAGATAGCCATGCCTACACCTGTATGGTCTACTACGACACCCATCAACAAAGGCAGTGTGGCTGCACCGATTACACCCATGTTAATGATACCACTGGCAGCTTTTGTATGCGGACCCAATTCCTGTAAACCGAGGTTGAAGATAAGCGGCCACATCACGGAGTGGAACAAGCCGGCTGCCAACATGGCGTATACGGCTGCCATCCCCGGCAGAACGAATGAAATGCCGACGCATGCCGCACCTCCGAGAAGGCAAACCGTCAACAAATGGCGTGGTTGGTATTTGCTTAACACACCGGCACCGATGAAACGTCCAACCATCATGCCGCCCCAGTACAACGGCAGGAAGTCTTCGGCTTTGCCGCCCAAATCAGGCTTGCTGTCGAAATAAGCAGACAACATGGACGGGATACCGATTTCCAATCCCATATACATAAAGATGGCGAAAGCACCGAACCATACGTGGGGGTATTTGAACACGCTCGATTTGTATTCTCGTGTGTCACCATTGTCGGCAGCTTGCTCTTCTTCTTTGATTTCCGGAAGTTTCAAGAAGTAAAGAATGATGCAAAGCAGGAAAGTAAAAATGCCCAATCCCAAGAAAGGAACGGTCACATCATTTCCGCTTAATTGATCTTCCGATTTACCTGCAATAATAAAATAGGTAATAAACATCGGAGCCAATGTCGTGGCTACAGAATTTAAGGCTTGGCTTAACGTCATGCGGAATGCACCTTTCTCTGGTGTACCTAATACCATTACGTACGGATTCGCTACGAGTTGCAACATGACGATACCCAATGCCACACAACACATACTGGCTAAGAAGATATTATAGATGGTCGTCTGGGCGGCATCCAAATTCGTTGATATACCAAAGTAATTGATTACGAAACCCAATCCGACAACGGCCAAGCCGAGAACCAATGTCATCTTATAACCAATCTTGTTCATCATGAGCGCAAACGGGATAGACAATGCGTAAGCCCCATAGAATGCCGAGTTGACAAGCTGTCCTTGAGCTTCTGTCAAGTTGAATACCGTTTTGCAGAATCCAATCATAGAGTTGTTCATTGTCGTTACGAAACCGATAAGGAAGCAAACGATAATGACCACCGTGAGAGCGAACGTGTAGTTCGGTTGTGTTTTTTGAGTCATTTGATAATTTGTTTTTTTAAGATTTGTTTGTCTATTATTGTTTCACTTATTTTTCAATTCCGAATTTATAGATTGTTGTTTGGGTATAAGTTTCGCCCGGTTTCAGAACTACAGACGGAAAGTAAGGGCGATTGGGGGAATCGGGGAAATGCTGGGCTTCAAAACAAATTGCGCTTCGACGCGGGAATGTTGCCCCTAACTGTCCCTTGTATCCGTCGGCCCAATTATCCGTATATACTTGAACTCCAGGTTCGGTGGTATAAACTTCCATTGTACGACCGGAAACAGGTTCGTATATTTTAGCTGCAAAACTCAGTTCGCCTACTTCTCTCTTATTGAGTACGAAGCAATGGTCGTAGCCGGCTCCATTCCGCGTCTGTTCGTCATCGGCATCTATGCGTTCGCCGATTTCATGCGAGGTTGTGAAATCAAAAGGAGTACCTTTTACAGGTTTGATTTCTCCTGTAGGAATAGAGGTGTTATCAATAGGAATGAAGTAATCGGCATTAATCTGACATTGCAGTTTTTCAATAGTAGGAGTGGGGTTGTCAATACCGGCCAGACTGAAGAAACCGTGGTTGGTCATATTGACGATAGTCGTTTTGTCGGTGGTTCCCTTGTATTTGATTACCAATTCATTGTCGTCGGTAAACGAATAAACGACATTCATGTCCAATTTCCCGGGAAAACCTTCTTCGCCGTCTGCGAAGACGTAATGCAGGCGCAATGTCCGTTCGTCCGTTTGCTCTGCGTCCCATACGCGGGCATGACATCCGGTGGGACCACCGTGGAGACTATTCGGACCATTGTTGATCGTCAATGAATACTCTTTTCCTTCTAACGTAAATTTACCTTTACAGATACGATTACCGTAACGGCCTATCAGAGTACTGAGGAATGGCTCCGGACTACTGATGACCTCCTGGATGTTGTCATGTCCTTGAATGACATTTGCCATTTTTCCGTCACGGTCAGGAACCATAATGGCAACCAGTGCTCCTCCGTAATTTGTAATGGCAACTTCACAACCCTTATTGTTTCTCAGAATAAACAAATCTGTTTGTTTGCCCTGAACTTCTGCTTGAAAATCTTCTCTCTTAAGACCACTAATATTTTTTAAACTCATCCGACTTATGATTTAAAGTTAAATTATCGTTATGCAAAATAAGAAAAAAACTTTCTTATTGCAAAAGATTTCGGGGAAAAAGATGATGCAGAAATGAGAAGATTTGCAGATTATGCTTGTTCCGGGTGATAAAAGGCTAAAAAGTCGGCCACAATGAACGTGCTACCTCCTACGAAAATCAGATCCTTTTCCGTAGAAGATTGCCGTGCCGCCTGAAAGGCAGACCTTACGTCGGGCCAGGAAGTTCCTCTTAATCCGGCTTCTTTAGCAAGTGTTTGAAGAGTGTGTTCGTCAAGCGCCCGTTTGACGTTTGCTTTCGTGAAATAATAGGTAGCGCATTGGGGAAGCTGTCGTAGAACGGAATGAATGTCTTTGTCATTTACCATACCTATTACAATGTGGAGCTTATCGGCCTGGACACCTCTCAGTTGGTCGGCAATATAACTTATCCCCCCTGTGTTATGTCCTGTATCGCAGATTATGGTGGGGGACATTCCGACTTGTTGCCAACGGCCTCGTAGGCCGGTGAGTTTGCAAACTTGCCCGAAGCCGAGCCGGATATGCTCTTGTGCGATAGTATAACCGGCTTTTCGAAGTTCGTCGATAGCCGTGAGTATGGTTGCCGTATTCTTTTCCTGGCAGAGTCCACCCAGTTCGCCTATAAAACTTCCGTAATGAAGAGTCTCGTACACACGTGTATTGCCTTCCGAACGGGATGAGATGACTTCATGCTCTTCTTCTGCAAATCTTATTGGAGCATTCATCTCCAGTGATTTATCCTTGAAGACCTTTTTCGTTTCCTCGGTAGTCTCGCCGATGACCACTGGAACTCCGGGCTTGATGATTCCTGCTTTCTCTCCGGCAATTTTCGTAAGGGTGTCTCCCAGAAATTGCACGTGGTCAAAACTGATATTGGTAATGACGGACAAATCCGGAGTAATGATGTTGGTGCAGTCCAAGCGTCCTCCCATGCCTACTTCGATAACGGCCACATCCACTTCGGCCTTCGCAAAATATTTGAAAGCCAAAGCCGTGGTCAATTCAAAGAAAGAAGGGTGCAGAGGCTCGAAGAAAGAGCGTTCGTCTTCGACAAAAGAAACCACTTCGCATTCCGGTATCATTTTTCCGTTTACCCGTATGCGCTCCCTGAAATCGGTCAGGTGAGGTGACGTATAAAGGCCCACTTTGTAACCTGCGGTTTGAAGTATGGCTGCCAATGTATGGCTGCACGAGCCCTTGCCGTTAGTGCCCCCCACGTGGATGGTTCTGAATTTGCGGTGAGGATGACCAAAATGTTCATCCAACAGCAAAGTGTTGCTTAGTCCTTCTTTGTAAGCTGTTCCTCCTACATTTTGGAACATGGGCACACTGTCGAACAAGTATGTTGTGGCTTCTTTATACGTCATCTCCTTATTTATGGCTTTTATTCAAAATAGCTTTTGAACTTTCTGAATATCTTTTCCTTAATGGAAGGATTCGGAGCGAAGTTGTCACTCTTCTTCATCTCTTCCAACGTCTTCTTTTCGTCTTTGCTCAAAGCTTCCGGAATATACACACTGATATTTACGATAAGGTCTCCTGTGCCGTATCCGTAACCTTGTACGGCAGGCAGCCCCTTGCTTCTCAAGCGTACCACCTTGCCCGGTTGTGTGCCCGGTTCTATTTTGATTTTTACTTTTCCATCGATGGTCGGGATTTCCGCATCGCCGCCCAATGCCGCAGTGGGGACATCCAGAAGTAAATTGTATATCAGATTATTGTCTTCCCGTAAGAGTTCCTTGTGCGGTTCTTCTTCGATATAGACTTGAATGTCTCCCGGGACTCCGTTACGTCGGGCAGCATGGCCTTTTCCCGTGACGGTGACGACCATGCCGTCTCCTACGCCGGCGGGAATTTTCACTTCAATGACTTCTTCGCCGTTGACAACACCTTCCCCTCCGCATTCTTTGCACTTATTCTTTATGATGGTTCCTTCTCCGCCGCATGTGGGGCAAACAGCTTGCGTTTGCATCATGCCGAAGATGCTCTGTTGGGTTTTCACGACAAAACCGTTACCATGGCATGTCGGGCATGTCTCGGTAACACCGCTGCCTTCAGCTCCGCTCCCGTGGCAATGCGGGCAGGCCACTTTCTTTTTAACCTTGAATTTCTTGGTTACTCCCGTGGCTATTTCCTGAAGCGTCATTCTCACTTTAAGGCGAAGGTCCCCCCCCCTGTATTGGGGTTTCCGGGCTCTGCCGCCTCCACCGAAGCCACCAAATCCGCCATGGCCTCCGAAAATGTCGCCAAACATAGAGAAAATATCATCCATGTTCATTCCTCCGCCTCCGAATCCGCCTGCACCATTTACGCCTTCCGGTCCGAACTGGTCGTAACGGGCACGTTTTTGCGGGTCGCGGAGCACGTCGTATGCTTCTGCTGCTTCCTTGAATTTGGCTTCAGCTTCCTTGTCATCCGGATTGCGGTCGGGATGATATTTGATAGCCATTTTCTTATAAGCCTTTTTTATCTCGTCGTCCGAGGCGTTTTTTGAAACGCCTAACACTTCATAATAGTCACGTTTCGCCATATTTCATTGCGGTTTAAAGTCCTACGGCCACTTGAGAGTGGCGAATCACCTTTTCATTTAAAGTATAGCCTGTTTTGACGCAGTCGATAATTTTACCTTTCATTTCGTCCGAAGGAGCCGGCACTTGGGCTATAGCCTCATGCAAATCCGTATTGAAATCGGCATTTTCGGTCTCTATTTTCTTGACCCCCTGTTCGCCCAAGATTTTCACGAATTTCTGGAATATCAAGTCCACGCCTTCTTTTACGGCAGCCACGTCTTCCATCTTGTCCATATTCTTCAATGCACGTTCCATGTCGTCCAATATGGGAAGTATGGCTGTGATGGTTTTTTCCGCCCCGTTCAAAATCAATTCAGCCTTTTCTTTGATGGTACGTTTGCGGTAATTGTCAAATTCGGCAACCTGACGCAGGTATTTGTCTTGCAGTTCTGCCACTTTGGTTTCTGCAGCAGCCAATTTGTCTTCCACGGACATTTCCTTTGCCGGTTGTTCTTCAGCTTTGTCGCCTTCGTCTTGTTGTGAGGTCGCTACATTATCCAAGGTTTCTTCTTGTTGGGCTTTCAACTCTTCTTCGTTCATATCTTTATTTTTTTCCATGATGCAATATTTTAAAAGGGTATTTAGTCGCTAAATACCCTACAAATAGTTTGCCATTCGGCTTTTGTTCCTCAAAAATATTTTTTAATCCCCGTACATTCTTGTTTTAAGTTCCTTGATGTGGTCGCTGGCAATGTACTCGTCGTATTCCATCATCTTGTCGATAATGCCGTTGGGAGTGAGTTCGATGATACGGTTGGCTACGGTTTCGATGAACTCGTGGTCATGGCTGGAGAACAAGATGTTGCCTTTGAACAGCTTCAGGTTGTTGTTGAAAGCCTGGATGCTTTCCAAATCCAGATGATTTGTCGGGGTGTCCAAAACGAGACAGTTGGCGTTTTTCAACTGCATGCGGGCTATCATACAACGCATCTTCTCTCCTCCCGAAAGCACGTTGACTTTCTTCATTACCTCTTCTCCCGAGAACAGCATTCTTCCGAGGAAGCTCTTGAAGTAAACTTCGTTACCTTCACCGAACTGGCTCAACCAATCCACAAGATTCAAATCGCTTTCGAAGAAACGGGTGTTGTCGAGAGGCAAATATGCCGTAGTAATGGTCACTCCCCATTTGTAGTCGCCTCCTTGTGCTTTACGGTTACCGTTGATGATTTCAAAAAAAGCCGTCATGGCACGCGGGTCGCGGCTCAGGAAAACGATTTTATCTCCTTTTTCTACGGTAAAGTTCACGTCGTTGAAAAGCACGGTCCCGTCGTCCGTTGTGGCACGTAATCCTTTCACCTCGAGGATTTGGTTGCCCGGCTCGCGCTCCATCTGAAAAATGATGCCCGGGTATTTGCGGGTAGAGGGGCGTATTTCCTCTACATTTAATTTTTCCAACATCTTTTTTCGGCTGGTGGTCTGCTTGCTTTTGGCTACGTTGGCAGAGAAGCGCCGGATGAATTCTTCCAATTCCCGCTTCTTTTCTTCGGCCTTGGCCTTTTGGTTTTGAGCTTGTCTCAGGGCCAACTGGCTGGATTCATACCAGAAACTGTAATTACCGGCGAACATCGTCACTTTGCCGAAATCAATATCCACCGTATGGGTACAGACGGCATCCAAGAAGTGACGGTCGTGGCTTACTACCAATACCGTGTGCTCGAAATCGGAAAGGTATGATTCGAGCCATTGCACCGTGTCGAGGTCGAGGTCGTTGGTCGGCTCGTCCAACAGCAGGTTGTCCGGTTCGCCGAAGAGGGCTTTTGCCAACATGATACGTACCTTTTCCTTACCGCTCAGCTCGCCCATCAGTGCGTAATGCTTGTCCTCTTTGATACCCAGGCCGCTCAACAAGGCTGCGGCATCGCTTTCGGCATTGTATCCGCCCATTTCCGCGAACTTTTCTTCCAGTTCGGCCACTTTGATACCGTCTTCGTCCGAAAAGTCGGCTTTGGCATAAAGCGCATCGCGTTGCTGCATGATGTCCCACAATACGGTGTGTCCCATCAGTACGGTGTTCAGCACGGTACAGTCGTCATATTGGAAGTGGTCCTGACTCAGTACGGAGAGCCTTTCGCCCGGTCCCAGTTCCACACTGCCTTTGGTCGGTTCCAATTCGCCCGATATGGCTTTCAGCAACGTGGACTTCCCGGCTCCGTTGGCCCCGATGACACCGTAAATATTTCCATTGGTGAACTTCATGTTTACATCCTTGTACAGGACTCTTTTCCCGAACTGGATGGCAAGATTCGATACGCTAATCATACTTTAAATTATACCTTGAATTGAATATTTTCGGCAAAGGTACGAAAAATATTTTATTCGTTCATGGTTTCTCCGGTAAACTGCAAGGGGAGCAGGGCTTTGACCGAATCGACCACGTAGGTACCCTCTTCGCCGAACAGCAGGATGCGTACGGGATGTCCGTACCGTTCTTCTACTCCGAGAATGACTTGCCGGCAAGCTCCGCAAGGAGGGATGGGAGCTTTCAGGAAAGCTCCGTGGGCGTAAGCCGCAATGGCCAGTTCTTCCACGCTTTTCTCCGGGTAGCGTGCGTTGGCATAGAAGAGTGCCGTGCGTTCCGCGCACAGGCTTGACGGGAAGGCGGCGTTTTCCTGGTTGCTTCCCGTTACAATCCTTCCGTCGGACAGCCGGGCGGCTGCGCCCACGCAGAATTTAGAGAAAGGTGCATAGCTCGTCTGTGTGGCCTCCTTGGCCTTGTCTATCAATTCGCGGTCTGCTTCCGATAATTCTTTATAGTCGTATATTCTGACTTTGCTGATAATTTCCTTCTCTTTCATAGGACTGTTTCCTTTTGGTTAATAATGCACAAATATATGTTTTTTTATTCACAACGAAGAAAAAAGAGGTAACTTTGTGTGTGAGAAATCCTTCATGATATTTGAGATATGCGATTGAAAACCGTTTTTCTATCCGTGTTGTTCGGCGTGACAAGCTTTTTGCTGCAGGCACAGGGTGTCAGCCAGCAATACCTTAATTATATAGAACGATACAAGGGAATGGCTATAGACCAGATGTTACGTTATAAGATTCCGGCCAGCATCACATTGGCACAAGGATTATTGGAAAGCGGAGCCGGGACAAGTACATTGGCCCGGAAAGCCAACAATCATTTCGGCATCAAATGCGGGCGGGCCTGGAAGGGCCCCTACGTCTTACAGGACGATGACGAACGTAATGAAAAGTTCCGTAAATACAGGAGCGTGGAAGAGTCGTACGAAGACCATTCACGTTTTCTGCAACAAGCACGTTATTCTTCGTTGTTCGACCTTTCTCCGAAAGATTATAAAGGTTGGGCGCGTGGTTTGAAACGTTGTGGCTATGCCACGAATCCGCGTTACGCTTCCTTGCTGATAGATTTGATAGAACGGTACGACTTAGACCAATACGACAAGTACAAATCATCGAAGTTGCATTTTGATTATAGCAGCATAGACCGTCAACTGAACAGTGAGTCGTTGCCGTCCCATCTGGTGTACCGCAATAATGAGAATTATTATATTATTGCACGCGCCGGGGATACGTTTGATTTGTTGGCGGAAGAAACCGGCGTGTCGGCACGCGACATCCGGAAGTTCAATGAATTGCCGAAAGGGTATCGAATCCAGGCCGGCGATGTATTGTATCTGGAACGGAAGCGGAAAAAGGCCGCCAAGAAATACAAGGATGTGCCTCACGTGGTGAAGGCCGGTGAGTCGATGTATAATATTGCGCAACGCTACGGGATACGTTTGGAGAGTCTGTATGATATGAATAATTTGCCGGCAGATTATGCCATTCAAGTAAATGACCGTTTGCGTGTACGTTAAAAAAGGAGGTCAGAATGAAACAGAAAGGTCTTTGTCGGGCTTTATTGCTCATTTTGTTTGCGACCTGCGCGGTTGCAGGACAGGCGCAGGAGGTCTTGCGCTCGGATTCGGTGACGGGTGTGGATGCCGGAAAGGAGAGCCTGAAGATACAGCCGTCGGCATCGGAAGTGACGCCGGAGAAGGTCGGCGCGCGGTTGGCTTTGACGGACACGTTGGTGACCGATACAGCACAATGGACTTTTCGCCCCTCGCTTCCTCCATTGCACCGGAACGGTACCGTAGCTTATTTCCCGGCAAGTTATTATGGTGGATATTGGGGCTTATGGGAACTGCATGAAGGTTTCAATGCCTGTCTGGACATGAGCGTGTCGGCCTCGTTCGGCAAGAACCGTTTTCCCGGGGTGG